>LKMJ01007051.1_pt1 | contig 10579 bp, 11 predicted proteins | sample 643391 | NCBI WGS metagenome assembly LKMJ01 (sample SAMN04112250, study PRJNA286221) | soda lake metagenome | biome: soda lake; feature: Kulunda Steppe; material: water; isolation source: sample PL-Br10 brine of Picturesque Lake | place: Russia: Kulunda steppe | collected 2010-07
ACAAGAACTCAAAGAACTCGCCGCCGAGTACGACATAAATCTCGTTGGCCCCAACAGCTTGGGGATCATGTCGACGCCAAACGGCATGAACGCCACGTTCGGCCCCGAAAACGCACTGCCCGGCGAGCTTTCGTTTATGAGCCAGTCAGGGGCGTTCATTACGGCCGTTCTCGATTGGGCCAACGACGAAGATGTCGGGTTCAAAGACGTTGCGTCGCTGGGCAACAAGGCCGTCCTCGACGAAACGGACTTTGTCGACCACTGGGGCGACGACGACGAGACCGACGTGATTATCGGCTATCTCGAAGGAATCTCTCACGGCCGAGAGTTCATCGACACCGCCCGTGAAGTCACCCAGGATACGCCGATCGTCTTGGTGAAATCCGGACGAACCGATGCAGGCGCACAGGCTGCATCCTCACACACTGGGACGATTGCGGGCTCCGAGCAGGCCTACGAGGCCGGTCTCGACCAGGCAGGTGTGCTTCGGGCCGAATCCGTCCAGGACCTGTTCGATGCCGCCCAGATGCTGGCCAACCAGCCAGTCCCCGAGAACAACGACGTGGCTGTGATCACCAATGCCGGCGGCCCTGGTGTGATGTCGACCGACGCGGTCGGCGATTCGGGCTTAGAGATGGCAACGTTCGACCAGGAAACGCTCGACGAGTTCGCCGACCAGCTCCCGCCCGAAGGCAACATCTACAATCCGGTAGATATCGTCGGCGATGCCGATGTCGACCGATTCCGTGACGCACTTGATATCGCGCTGGCCGACGACAACGTCGGTGCGGCGATGGTGCTTTCGTGTCCGACTGCCGTACTGGATTACGAGCAGTTGGCCGCCGAAACTGTCGAGATGCGAGAGAAACACGGCAAACCCGTCGCCGCCTGTTTCATGGGCGGCGAAAGCGTCGACGCTTCGGCAGAAATCCTTTCAGACGCCGGCATCCCGAACTACTTCGATCCGTCGCGGGCCATCGGCGCGCTGGATTCGCTCTGGGAGTACCGCCAGATACAGCGACGTGAGTACGACGAGCCCGAAGATTTCGACGTAGACAAAGCGGCTGCCCGCGAGATTCTCGAACGCGTCGAGAAACGCGACGACAACCGGCTCGGTGTCGAAGCCATGGGCCTGCTTGAGGCCTACGGCATTCCGATGCCCGAAAGCGACATCGTCGACTCGCCCGAAGACGCCCTCGAAGTCGCCAAACGGATCGACGGCGACGTCGTAATGAAGATCGTCAGCCCTGATATTCTGCACAAATCCGACATCGGCGGCGTCAAAGTCGGCGTCAGCGACGACGAGATCGAAGACGCCTTCGAAGATATCGTCACGCGGGCTCGAAACTACCAGCCGGATGCGAATCTGCTGGGGATCCAGGTCCAAGAGATGGCTGATCTCGATTCGGGGACTGAAACCATCGTTGGGATGAACCGCGATCCGCAGTTCGGCCCGCTGATGATGTTCGGACTGGGCGGGATCTTCGTCGAAGTCCTCGAAGATACGACGTTCCGCGTCGCGCCCGTCTCCGAGTCCGAAGCCCGCGAAATGACAGAAGAAATCAAGACCGCACCGCTCCTACGTGGCGCACGTGGTCGCGATCCGGCCGATATCGAGGGGATCATCGAGACGATCCAGCGACTTTCGCAGTTGGTCGCTGACTTCCCGGCGATCATGGAGTTCGACATCAACCCCCTCGTGGCAACGCCCGACGGCGTCGACGCCGTCGACATCAGACTCACCGTCGACCCTGAAGAACTATGAACACGCTACTGATCACCGCAACCGAAGAAAGCACTGGCAAAACCGCTATCGCCCTCGCCTTGGCGAAAATCGCCCACGACCGGGGTCAATCGGTCGGCTACATGAAGCCGAAAGGCACCCGCCTGCAGAGCAGCGTCGGCAAAACCCTCGACGAAGACCCAATGCTCGCCCGCGAGCTGTTGGATATCGACGCCGAGATGCACGAACTCGAACCCATCGTCTACTCGCCGACGTTTATTGATGGGGCGATCCGTGGCCAAGAAAACCCCGACGAACTCCGCGAGCAGGTCACAACCCAGTTCAACGGACTCTCCGAAGGGCGGGATCTGATGGTCGTCGAAGGCGGCGGCTCGCTGTCGACCGGCGGTATCGTTGGCCTTACCGACGCCGAGGTTGCCGACCTGTTGGACGCAACGGTCGTGTTGGTCGCCGACTACAGCCAGCCAGGTGACGTCGACGACATTCTGGCTGCGGTCGAAAACATCGGCGAGAACCTGGGTGGCATCATCTTCAATCGAATCTCGGATACTGCGTTCGAAGAACTCGACAGCGACGTGATCCCGTTTCTCGAAAGCCGCGGGATCGACGTGTTCGGTGCCGTCCCACAGGAGGCTTCGCTGGCGGGTGTGCCGGTCTCTGAGTTGGCCGACGAACTCGGGGCTGCCACGCTGACAGATATCAAATCCGACGGCGTCGTCGAACGGTTCCTCGTCGGGGCAATGGGCGGCGACGAAGCACTGCGCTACTTCCGTCGGGCGCGTAACGCCGCGGTCATCACGGGTGGTGACCGGTCCGATATCCACACCGCCGCCCTCGAAGCCTCCGGCGTCAAATGCTTGATTTTGACTGGCGGACACCAACCGTCGCCCGCCATCTTGGGGCGGGCCGCCGAAGCCAACACCCCGATTCTCCAGATCAACACCGACACGCTCACTGCCGTCGAGCGTGCCGAATCAGTGGTCAGAAGCGGCCGGACCCGCGACCGCCAGACGGTTGAGACGATGGCTGGACTGCTCGACGAACGCGTCGACATTGCAGCACTGATCGGTTCGGAAGACGAGTAGTCGACACCGGGCTGTTTTTTCATTCGGTCGAACACAGTTCGTGGTTCGCACGACGCGGATAGTCGACGGCGTTTACATCACACAAACATGCCTGTGCGGCATCACGACTACGATGTGAAAAATCAGTCGACGTGGTGTGTCAACACACGACAGCGACTCGCAGTTAGTGGTCTTCGTACGCCAGATTCATCAGCCACTGTGAAAACGAGTCGCTCTGGGGGTCGACTTCCTCTTCGCCAATAAACGGCGAGAGCATATCGCCAGCCATCAGCAACCGAAAGTCCAGATCTCGGGCGGCAGGTTCGAGATAGTAGGTGTTGTGACCGTTGTAGACGGTCTTTTCGCGCTTGATTAGCCCGGATTCCATTAGGGCTTCGGCGATTCGGCTTCCCTTTCTGGACGACACGTCGAGTTCTTTCCAGAAATCACTCTGGTGGATCCCGCCGCTTTCGCGGATCAGTTCCAGCCCACGATACTCGTCTTCAGAAAGACCGTCTTCGATCTCGGAGGCACTCATATATTCCACATCCGGACGCAAGTCGCTTAAAGCCTGCTTTCGACCCGCCGGAACTCACTGCGGCAGGGCGGCCCATCCGCAAACCGATAGTACTCGACCAACTCGCCGTCGTCAGACCAACCGAGCCGGATCAGCGACGCCGACCGGGTGCCAAAGCCGTCGCCGTGGATACAGACGCCGTACTCGTGGTCTCCAAGCGCGTCGGCCGCGCGGTCAAGCCATACGCTGGCCGATTCGTCGACGGCTGGTTCGAGTGCTGCTCGAAGTTGGTCGGCGTTGGCCGCCTGTGTTCGACCCACCGCCGGTCGATTCGGCGGTTCAAAATACTCGCCGTCCGCGCCGACGTTGACGACAACGTGGACGCCGGGGGCAACGTCGGTGACAGATAGTGTGCCGTCGAATTCGAGCAGGACTGCACGGGTTCTGTCGACGACAACGAGATTGAACCCCGCATAGCGGTCAGTCTCGGTTGCCTGTTTGACGTGGTCGACCGCTGCAGTCGTCGACTCAGAGCCCAGACAGTCGGCCACTAACAGCCCCCGCGAGCGGTCGCCTTCGCGGTCGACCCAGCGGTTAGTAATGCCAACGAACACTCCGTGTTCGTTATAACCGATCCAGGTACCGCCAGCGGTGTCGTCGCGGGGAGCGATAGCGGCTGGTTCGTCGAGATACCAGTCTGGTGGCGTGGCTGGTCGACCGTTCGCCTCATCACGGTTGGCCGCCACGACCAGCGGGGCGTCGTCGAACACCTGCCAAGCGAACGCCAGTGTACACACGAGTCGACGTAACTGCTGAGTAAATAAATAGCACCGCAGTCCAGACCACCGGCACAACCAGCCCCAACCGATGGGCATAACACCCGTTCACACGTACGTGAGAGTCAACCCACATGACCATTAGTGATAGTTCTCAGCTAGCCGAACCGGACGAACGAATTGACACCGATCTGTTCATTACCGTTTCAGGGCCGCCAGGCTGCGGGGCGACGACGCTCTGTGACCGGCTCTCGGCGGCTATTGACTGCCCGTACGTCTCGGGCGGTGACATCTTTCGAGAGCTTGCCGAAGAAAACGATTTCAGCCTCCACCAGCAGACTGCTGAGGCGGATACGAGTGATTCAATTGACCGCGCGCTCGACAAGCGCCTCCAACAGATTGCTGAAAAATGGGGCCAAAGTGACAAACCATTTATTCTCGAGTCTCGGCTCGCCGGCTGGCTGGCGGGGTCGCAGGCCGACCTGCGAATCTGGCTCGATGCGCCCGACGAAGTCCGTGTAAAACGGATCGACAAACGCGAAGAGACACAGGCTGAAATGCGGGTGCGTGAGGTAAGCGAAGCCGGCCGGTATCAGTCCTACTACGATATCGCCCTCGACGACCGGGAGTTCTATGATTTACAGATAAACACAGCCCGCTGGTCAAAAGACGGCGTGTTCAATCTGGTGCGGGCAGCCATCGAGAGCCACGACCGTACGGCCGACGAAGGTGCCTTCGAGACGCCACCGGTCGACCTTTGAGTTACCACCCGCACCAACAGGTCACGTCGACTGAACCGCTGGCTGTTCCCACTCGGCAAACGGCGTTTCGGCGCGTGAGCGCGCGATATACGACTGCTGCATCATGCGGACAGCCTCAGGGAAACTCGCCCCGGCATCCAACTCCACCTGCACACGATCAAGTTTCCACTGGCTCGGCGTAAGTCGACGGTCCCACCGGGCTTCGAGCGGATCGAGATACTGGCTGATTGTCGACTCGTCGAATCCTTGCTCGTGGAGCCCGAGGCGTGCGTGCGCAAAGAGATCCTTATAAATTGCTTCGGAGTCGGTTGTCTCTTCGCCGTCAGCAGTGATCCAGGCCAGATCGGCTTCAATGCCGTGTTCGACCGCACTATAGAAGGCTGCCTCGGCGGTCGACTGATCCAGCTTCATGACCGGGTGGTCAACGGCGATCAGGCCGCGAATCAGGCCGGTTACGAGACATTGCACGGAGATAATGTCCGCTACGGTCGGCTGGGTTGGGATGGGCCGATACTCGATGCGGATCGACCGCTCGTCGCCGTCGCCGACTGGCTGGCCGCCCGTGACGGCGCGAAGCCACCGCCAGTAGGTGCCGCGTTTGTGGCTCAACTCCCAGTAGTTGTCGGCGAACGTCTCGCGTGGCTCCTCAGCCAGCCATTCGCGCAGGAAGGGGGCGACGGTGTGGTCGGCCGCAAGAAGATCGAGCACGTCGGCTGTCTCATCGATCTTATCCGGGAACTTGACTTTGTGGAAAGCTCCGTTGATCGACTGCTCGAAGACATCGATCCGGAGTTCGTGGTGAGTCTCGTCGAGCAACCCGTCTGGGTCGTCGACATCATATAGGTCGACCGGCAACAGCGGCGAGTTGGTAGTCAATGCGAGCACGGGGCCGAGCGTAGCGATGGCGGCGTTGTACGCCTGCGGGAATTGCTCGGCATCAGGAATCTGGAGATGCGGCTGGATCGAACTCGTGAGCGACTCAACGAGAATTGTCGGAAACGACACCTCCGCGCCAGGAACTGAAAGCGAGACGCTGCCGCCGGCCTTGTCCAGAATGTCGGTATCAATCGCGCTGTAGCGTGGTGATCGGGCCATGTTTTCGGCGATGAGCACGCCATCGTCGCGGTCGACGGCACCAACGTACGACTCGGTGCCTTCGGCGGGCGGAACAGCCCACATCGCATCCAAAACGATCTCACAGCCTGCTTCGCGGGCGGCATCCCGGGTCGACTCATAGCTCGCCCGCAACGCCGTAGCTTGTGCGTCGATTCCCGCTTCAGTGAGCGTGTTCGGTGCGGTGTTGAGTTCGGCGTTGTGCAGGCCCAATTCTTTTTCGCAGTCGGCTTCGAACACCGATTTCGGGAGTTCGACAAGCGTCGCCTCGTCGTCGACGGCGTACACTTCGAGTTCCATCCCGACCGCAAAATCAGGTGAATCAAGCTCGCCGGCCGCGATGGCGTCGGCGAGTTGGGCCGCCTGGGCGTCGACGCGGCTGTCGAACTCCGCGGCTGTCTCTGTAGTAAGCGAGCGGTGTATCAGATCGATGAACGTCGTATGATCCATTTTTCTGATGGTTGGAAGCCACTCTCAAAGAGTTATCGCAGTCGGCAGCCGGTTCACTGTCCAACGGATATGAATTTATACGGCCAGCCGAAAGCTGAGGTGTGCAGATCGTGGGCTACGATTCGGTCGACGGTGGACTCCTGATGAGCGACAGCGACGGACTCACCTACCGCGAGCTGTCGGCTGGCACTGAGCTCGAATACAGCCTCGAAACGCGGCACTGTGCGGGTACTGTTCACGACGAGACCCATATTGCCTGTGAGAATCCATCTGGGCCCTACTGTGACGACCACAGCCATATCTGGGTCTGTGCGCGATGTACGGGCACCTGTCTCAAAGACGAGATGGACTGTTTCGACGACCACGCGATCTATTTGGCCGCCTTCGCTCCTGGTCTGTTCAAAGTTGGCGTCACCAAACAGTGGCGGCTCGAAACCCGACTCCGCGAGCAGGGTGCGGATCTCGCTGCCCACATTCGGACGGTCGACAACGGTCGGATCGCCCGCGAAATCGAAGCCGAGATCGCCACCGAAATCACTGATCGGGTGCGTGTGCCCACAAAGCTCGCGGGGCTCGGCCAGTCAGTCGACCGCGAAGCCTGGCAAGACCTTCTGGTAGAGTTCGAACCTATCGAAACCTTCGAATTCGATTACGGGCTTGGACTCGACAGCCAGCCAGTCGACGAGACAATGGCAACGGGAACTGTTCGCGGGACAAAAGGCCGGATTTTGATACTCGACCGCGGTGGTTCGACGTACGCGGTCGACATGCGAGACCTCGTCGGATACGAGATCAGCGAGCGTCGACAGAGCCAGCAACTCCAGTCGAGTCTCGGCTCATTTTAATTCAGTCTGTGAGCTGTTGGACGCTCCGGCTGATGTCTTCGACTTTATCGGCCTGCTTTTTGTTCGCCGCAGAGACTTGCTCGATCTCGTCGGCGACAGTCTGGGTTTCTTCGACGAGTTCGGTGACCATACTAGCGACTTCTTCGGTCGAGACCGCCTGGTCGTCTGTTGCACTGGAGACCTCCTGGATTCCCTGTGAGGCTTCCTGGACCGCTTGGGCGATATCTTGAAGCGTGTCCATCGCGTTTTCGACTTTTTCGATCCCCCGGTCGACCTGTTCGGTAGTCTCTTCGAGACTGTCGACGGTGTCGTCGGCGTCGGATTTGATCTTCTCGATCATGCGCTCGATCTCGGTGGCGTGTTCTTGCGAATCGCCAGCGAGCGTTTTGACTTCGTCGGCGACAACCGCGAAGCCGGAGCCGGCTTCGCCAGCGCGGGCGGCCTCAATCGACGCGTTGAGCGCGAGAATGTTGGTCTGGTCGGCAATGTCGTTGATGACTTCGACGATCTCGTCGATTTCGTCGATGCGGTCCTGCAGTGTGTCGACATCCGTCGAGACCGCTTGGGTAGAGTCGTCGACGCGTTGCATGACGTCGATGGCTTCGGTAGCTGCGTCTCGGCCTTCGTTTGCGAGTTCTTCGGCGTTCGCGCTTGTAGCTGCGACCTCTTCGGCTGTCGAAGCAATCTCTTCGACAGTTGCCGACATATCCGAAATCTCCATCGAAACTTCGCCCATCGAGTCGGCGGAGTTGTGAGCGTGGTCGCTGATCTCGTCGGTGCTTTCGGCAACCTCGTTGGCCGTCCGTTTGACCTCGCGGACATCCGACTGTACGTCATCGGCGACGCGTTGTTGACGGTCCAGCTGCTCTTCGAGCTGCTGTTGGTGTTCCCACTGGTTGAGATAGCTTCTGATGAACGCAATGAGCGTATCGAGCAGGTCGTGTTCTTCGGTGAGCCACGGGCCGTCGTCCTCTGTTGGCCGCTTTTCGGTGTAGACGACTTCGATAACGATCTGTGTCCCCTGATCAGTGGTTGTCTCGTGAGTCAGCGGATGGTTCGTTCGCTCGAAGCCCGCCGATTCGACAACCGTCTGGCCGGCAGCGATCTGGGCTTCGGTCACGTCGGGATACTGAAACCACTTCGGTAGTTCGCTGACGTAGGTTTCGACCAGCGTGTCGATTGGTTTGTCGAGTTCGGTAAACAGCTCGTTGGCCCGGGTGATCGCGGCCAACTCCTTGGTTCGTTCCTGCAGTTCGACTTTCGCTTCGGTCTCGGACATCTCGCGGTACTCGTCGGCCAACTGGAACTGTTCGGATGGCAGTTCCGATTCGACAACCCCCTGTGACTGGCTCATAGTCTATCTGATCAATAGCTACCCAAAATAAAGTACGGTGCAAATTATCCCTACTGATAACGGATAGCCGGCCGGATGAACAACCGTTTTCCGTCCGCCGACCGAACCGCAGGTCATGACTGACGACGAGTCACCGACACCGGATGACGCTGACGGCGAGGCGTCGACAGGCGAAGACGACGAGAAATCCTTCCGCGAACGCGTCGAAGAGATTCGCGAGAAACGCCAACAGGAACGCGAAGAACACGGCGAAGGCGGCGCGCCGAGCCCCGAAGAGATGATGGGCGGCGGTCCCGGTGGTCCTGGCGGGATGGGTGGCGGCGGCAATCCCTTTGCCCAGATGATGAGCGGCATGATGGGTGGCGGCGGTGGCCCTGGTGGAATGGGTGGCGGTCCCGGTGGTCCAGCCGGCCCCGGTGGGGACGAATCCGGCGGCAACGAACAGCTGGTCCGAGAGGTCCGACAGCTTCGAGACGAAGTCCGAGATGTCAACCGCGAACTCCGCCGGATCGCCGACGCACTCGAAGACGACTAACGAACTTAGTACCGAACTACGCGGGGGTCGAAGCAGCCCGCTTCTTTTGCAGCGACAGTTAGTGATCCTATATGGGCGCGGTCGACTAGGTGGGTTCGAGATCGTCGACGAGCAGCACGACCCATAATCAAAACCGGAGTCCGGAACACCTAACAGACCACCGGACCCCACGTAGGCCAATGAGTATCGCCGAAGAGCGCGTCGACATTCTCTTCGAACTCGCCAAAGACCGGGCCGCAGCCGGCGAGTTCGACCGCTCTCGTGAGTACGTTCGACTGGCTCGACGGATCGCCGAACGAAACCGGTGTGGGCTCCCCAGGGAGTTCAAACGCTACACCTGCAAGCAGTGTGATGTCGCCCTGCGAGCAGGTGTCAACGCGCGAGTCAGACTCAACAGTGGCCGGGTCGTCGTCCGATGTGACTGTGGAGCAACGCAGCGGTATCCGTACAAATAACGCCTTACTCCGCGGGTCGGTGTTCTGTTTCTGCCAGCAGTGTCTCGAGGTTCTCCAGCGTCGACGCCAGTTCCCGCTCGTTGTACCACCGAACCATCGGCTCGATAACGCGGGCTATCACGCGTCCGGGGACGGCGTACTCCGCACTGTAGGTAACGCGCGTCCCCTCATCGGTCGGCTCGATATCGAGTGTGATCGCCCCCGTCAGCCCACCCTCCAGGGCGAAGACGTGCTGGTGGGGTGGGTCGTGAACTGTCTGGACGAGTCGACCATCGATAGGGACGTTGGCCAGGCGGTAGGTGTACTCCAACTCCTTGCCGCCGTTGTCTCTGGGCTCGACGTTTCGAATATCGGAGATACTCGGAGAGATTGTGGCATGCGTCTCCGGATCGTCGAGCGTCTCGAAGACCGTTTCGGTCGGCGTCGACACGGTGATGCTGTCTGAAACGTGGACCATACCGACAATACGGGCGACGATGGGAAACCTATTGTGTCAAATATCGAGACTTATTTCGAACGACCAACTGTAAAACGGCTCGAACAGCACGGTAAACGACCGTGCGATCGACTCACAGGCCGCAAAACCGCCGGATTCCATCGAAGGCCTTATTTGGGGCTGTGGCGTTCGAGTTGATAACTAACCATGGGAGAGAAACCTGCCTCGATGTACCGGGATATCGACAAGCCCTCGTACACTCGACGTGACTATATTACCGGCATTCCACAGTCAAAAGTAGCACAGCACAACATGGGCGATCTCCAGGCAGATCCCGAAGACTACCCAGTCCAGATCAGTCTGGTCACCGAAGAGGCCGTCCAGATCCGCCACGGCTCGCTGGAGTCGTCGCGGCTGTCGGCCAACCGGCACATGCTGAAAACCCTCGGTGAAGGCAACTACAAAATGATCCTCCGGAAGTTCCCCCACCAGGTGCTTCGGGAGAACAAACAGGCAACCGGTGCGGGTG
>LKMJ01007052.1_pt1 | contig 10578 bp, 20 predicted proteins | sample 643391 | NCBI WGS metagenome assembly LKMJ01 (sample SAMN04112250, study PRJNA286221) | soda lake metagenome | biome: soda lake; feature: Kulunda Steppe; material: water; isolation source: sample PL-Br10 brine of Picturesque Lake | place: Russia: Kulunda steppe | collected 2010-07
CCTCCTAAACACTTGTAGTGTGCACGTGCACCCGCACGCACGGGCGCCCTGCTCCGCCCCTAAGGGCCAGAGGGATGCTCCAAGGCATTGCCCTCTGTGCTCAAGATCCTATGAAAGGGCACCCGACACAGCTCCAAGGGCCAGAGGGGCGTGCTTTGTGTGCTCAAGAACCAATGAAAAGGCACCCCGTGCCACTGCAAAGGCCAGAGGGGCGCATGCTGCGCTAAAGAGCCCGCGAGGGCATTTCATCCTGTGCTGCCGAGCCCACCTGCTGCTCAAGGGGCCGCTCAGGGGCCCACCTTGTCACGTATGGTGGATATGCCACGTAACAGAAATGCCCACATCATGTGGTGAATGTTACATGGTGGGTATGTCACACAACAGAAATGCACACATCATGTGGTGAATGTTACATGGTGGGTATGTCACACAACAGAAATGCACACATCATGTGGTGAATGTTACATGGTGGATATGTCATACGACAGAAATGCACACATCATGTGGCGAATGTGTACAATGGGAGCCAATGTGCTGTGGCATCCTTGGGCGGTCCTTCCAGATGCAACACACCTTCTTGACGTCCTCGTGCCCAAAGATCTCGGGCGCGATGGACTGCGACACCGTCCTGAACAGGTCATCGCCGCCCTTGGTGCTCTGGGCCCGGATCTCCGCAATCCGCATCAAGTCTGCCTGCGGTGGAGGGCACGCATTCGGTAGCACTGCGTGTGCTGCATGCACCGCCCCTCACTCTGGACGGCACTACCACCGACCCACAGGGGCAGCGCAGCCCCCCTTTAGGACAGCACTACCACCGACCCACAGGGGCAGCGCAGGCCATTCACCCATTTTAAGATAGCACAGCCACCGACCCACAGGGGCAGCGCAGCCCCAAATTTAGGACAGCACAGCCACCAACCCACAGGGGCAGCGCAGCCCACCATTAAGGAGGGCACAGCCACCAACCCAGGGCAGCGTGGCCATTCACCCCTTAAAGACAGCACAGGCACCAACCCAGGGGCAGCACAGCCCTCCATTAAGAATGGCACAGCCAACAACCCAGGGGAGCGTGGCCATTCACCCATGGCATCACAGCCACTCACCCATGGCACTCACCCATGGCATCACAGCCACTCACCCATGGCATCACAGCCACTCACCCTGGACAGCACACTCTCCGCGTAGCTCATCTTGACCTGCTCCACCTCCATCGCCTGCAAGCACGCAGGCTCGTGGTCACCTCAGACTGCACCACTTTGGGACACCAGGGAAAACCCATGGCTGTGTGGGCACAAGCCCCCAGCATAGCTGTGGCACTTGGAGGTGTGGCATGGAGTTGGCCAAGTACTCAAGCTCCCAGTACTCCCATCACGAGCACGCACCCATGCATACAAACAAACACACAGGCCCCTGCACACCCTGCAGCAGCCTGCCCTCTGCCTCCCGCGCTGGGACCGAGCAAAAAGTTGCACCAGGCTTTAATCCGTGAACCTTTCACCTGCCTGTGGCCTGCATGTCAAGGCACGAAAGGGCCGCCCCCCCCCTCCCGCCCTGAAAGGCATGCCTCAGCAGCTACAACAGCAACACAAGAGCCGCCCCCCCCTTTGCCTCAGCAGCTGGTCCCATTTAGCCCAACTGCCAATCAGCAGCTTTGCTGCAGGCCTGCCTAGAAGAGACAAGGTACCCTATTCAGGCCAAGCCACCTGCAGGGCAGCACCTACACCACGCGTGCACCTCACACCCCTCATACGCGCGCATGCAGGGCAGCACCTGCACCACGTGTGCACCCCACACCCCTCACACGAGCGCTTGCAGCGCGCAAACGCGCAGCCCCACCTACACCGCAGACAGCGAGGTGTCGGTCAGCAGGCCCGTGCACAAACTGCTAGTGCAGGCATCACTCAGCCCCTCACGTTTGCGTGCAAGGGGTGCACGAAGCGGCACCCAGCCCCCGGCACGCGTGTGCATGTACAGGGCGGCAGCATGAACCCCCACCTCGACAAAGGTGTTGGTCAGCAGGCCTGCGCGCATGGCGCGGAAGCCAGTGTACGGCTCCGGCAAGAACACGCCCGTCAGCACCACCTCGTCGCCCGCCTTGACCGAGCGGCAGATGGGGCCGCGGAAGTGGATGCGCATTGTGCGTGGCGTGGAGCCCTCGGGCACCTGCGCAGCAGCGGCGTGCGGAGGGCAGGGTCAGGGGCAGGGACGAGGCAGGGAATGGTGGGGAGCACGCGCAGCAGGTGCAGGTGCAGATTATGCGCACCGGCGTCATGAGCATAGGACACACAGCAGCGCAGGGGTGGGTGTGTGGGGATGGGTCAGGCACCAAGGGGGGGAGCAGGCGCGCATTGGGCGTGGCACAAAGTCTGCGGTGCGTGTAAGGCATGGTGCTCGGAATGCTCCCATCTAACACCGAGGCTCTTGCAGGTAGATAGTGGGTGCGCGCCAGAGGGGCTCTAGCTGTGTTGCCTTGTAATCCAGCCCTTGCCTTCCCTGTGGCATCACCTCTGCAGACAGCCACCCTCCGGCCACCCTGCTGAATGCCTTGCACTGGGAAAAGGCCCAACTTGCTTGGGCGGCGGTCGTGCAGGATCCCGCCCATTGGGGCATGCATGCTTTCCGCTGTGGCCTGACTCCTTCTCTTCCCGGGACCCTGAGGCACTCCCCTACTTCCCTGAGCCACAGGAACAGCGCGCCTTTGAAAGAGCTCTTGCATGCACATCCATCGCACGCTCATCCACTGACCCTTTCACAGTGACCCGTAAAGCAGTACCTGCCCCACCTCTGGGGGCCCAGCGCCACGCCACAGGCGCGGCAGGCCTGCAAGCCCTTGTGTGCGCGCACCCTACCTCATCCACCGACTCCTGCAGCCGTGCCTCCTGGAAGCGCGTGAACCGGCAGCCGCGCGTCTCCAGTGCCGGTGGCGTCTTCTTCTTCTGGTACGGGTCCTGCGCGTCCAGGGGTGTGAAGCTGCGCCCCAGCACCTGCGTACACATGCATGGTTTGCCCATGCGTGTGCGCGTGCTGGCGAGGTGCGCGGGACGTGGTGGCGGCGCATGCACGCCTGGGCAAAGGGGTTGCCATCAAGAGGAGGCAGGGCAGAGCGTGTTGCCTTGATTGGCAGGCTGCAAAGGGCACGCAAGCTTTTCCAAGGGTGTGCTTGCGAGGCAGGGTCAGGACACACCAGAGGGCTGTGCTATAGAGTACAGATGTACATTTGGTGCCCCTGCAGCAGGCGAACCGCAGCTGCTCAGAGAGCTCATTGCGTACGTGCTTGGGCCATGGCATGCTCCTGCATCAGGGAGTTTGAATGTCATAGATGTGACTGATCTTTACACTTAGCCTGGGCAGGTTGGCATGGTAGCGGTTGCAGCGCTCCTGCATTGGGCGCAGCGCAACTGCTCCCTGTGTCGAGGATGTGCTTGTACAGGCCTGTCGATAGTTCTTACTTAGGATGGCCCACGCTCAGTGTCTCATGCTCCGCGTGAGCAGCACGGAGCTGGTTGGGTACATATTGCACGCCACTGTTGGGTAAAAGAGTCATCATCTCCACACACGGCCGTTCCCCGCAAACCACCAATGTGCAAGGGCGTGCAAGATCACTACACCCATCAACACCGGGCGTGCCGCTTGCAGAGTGCAATGCAGCCATTTCCAGCATGCCACTCTGAACGCCCATGCCTGCTCTCACTGTGGGTGGTGTACACGGTAGTATGGGTAGCGCAGCACGGCTGAAAAAGTGGAGCATCAGGCTGCCCGTCTCCACAACCACACACCTATCACCTCTTGTACGGCCCCAGCTTGGCCCTGCATCGACCCCTCTTTTTGCGTCCCTGCATCCACCCTCCTTCCTGCACAGCTCCCACCCGCCTTAGTCATGACTCATTCATTCTTCACTCATCTCGCACCCCGCCTCCGCATGCGCGCTCACCTCCTGGTACAGCTCGTGCCCCGTCTCCACATCAGTGTACGCGGCCACGGTGACCAGCGGCTTGACATCAGACACAGTGGTGATGGTGCCCTGCAAGAAGGGCCAAGGCCACACCACGTCAATGCTCAGCGGCTTGGCATCAGACACAGTGGTGATGGTGCCCAGCAAGAAGGGCCAAGGCCACACCACGTCCATGCTCAGCGGCTTGGCATCAGACACAGTGGTGATGGTGCCCTGCAAGAAGGGCCAAGGCCACACCATGTCGATGCTCAGCGCCTTGGCATCAGACACAGTGGTGATGGTGCCCTGCAAGAAGGGCCAAGGCCACACCACGTCAATGCTCAGCGGCTTGGCATCAGACACAGTGGTGATGGTGCCCTGCAAGAAGGGCCAAGGCCACACCACGTCGATGCTCAGGGGTTAGGCCCAGCCAATTTGATCGTCGCGACCCCGCATCACTCAGGTGGGGAGCACGGCTTGAAGACCTAGGGGATGGGGGGGAGGTACCTGCACGGGAACCATGGCACTCCTGCTGGTAATTCAACATTCATAGAAATCCATCAAACCCCACAGCACTATCAAACCCCACAGCAATACTCAACTTCCTTACCACCCACTCACCACCTGGAGCCCCGTGGCACGCACGGACTAGCGCTGAGCTATACTATACCCGCCACCCACCAAACATCACCCAGCTGAGACCCCGCTCCCAGCCCCTCCTAGGGCTGTTGGTGCGGCCGGCATGCGGGCGCATCCGCTCTGCCCTGAGATGGCGCGCATGGCTATCCAAGTGTTGGAACTTCCAACTTGGAAGGCATCCAGGACCTGCCAATATCCCACTCAGCCAAGCAAACCGTCCACTGACCTTCAGCTTGACAATGTGGCCGATGTGCGCAGCATTCACAGAGCGCATGGGGCGGCGCTCCATCTTCACTCGCGGCTTGAAGTACACCTCGAAGCGGCGGAGCAGCGCTGGCGGGAGCTTGGAAGCGGCGGGCTGGCCCTCTGCGGCGCCGCCATGCTGAGCGCGCTGCACATGCAAAGTATGAGGGGGGGTACGCACCAAGGTAAGCAGGGGTTTTTTCTGGGTGGGGTGCTGGGCGCATATGCTGGCGAGCGCGTTTTAATGCGCAAAATGGTGCCGGACACAGGGCAGGCACAAGCAAGTTTACCAAGCGCATCTCCTGCCCATTGCACCACAGCACCAGGTGCACCGCCGGCACCAGGCACATGCAAGGGCATGGGAAGAATGGCTCCAGCAGCCTTAGGAGCCCAAGAGCCTGCAGTAGGGCATGTGCCATGCCTGCGGCAGAGTGGAGCTGTCTACGTATCAGGTGACACACACAGTGCATGCAGCGCACGCGTGTGAGGCCAGCACGCAAGCATGTGGGACACCATATAAGGTGCCGCAAAGTGACTGAAACGGTGCTTACACACGCAAGGAGGTGAAAAAAGCAACACATGGAACACTCACATGCGAGGCCAGCACATCGAAAATGTCTGTGTCCATGTTGTCCCTGCACAACAGGTGGCAGCAGCAAAAGAAGGAGACACGTCAGAAAATGCGCGAGCAGTGCAGCGGCAATAAGGCATTCGCACTTTTGGCAGGGGAGGCCTGGACAGGGGCAGCAGCAAAGCCAGGAGCACACCATGGCAGGCTACACGGAGTAGATGGAGGTATGCAGGGGCAGGGGGGCCGCAAAAAGGATGTGCATCAAAGGAGTGATCCATATGTTTCAGACACCCTTAGCCAAGAAAATAGGTATGCATCAGGAGATGCATGCAGAATGAACACTGTGCACTCTCGCACACTTGCTAACTGGGTTGTGCTCATGCCAGGCGGAAAGTTACAATGGACATGCCGACTTGGCAGCCTCCTGATTGCTGCTGACATGGAACGGGCCGCAGGGGACAGACAAAGGTGGCCTGGATCAGTGGCAGAATCGGCCTTGGACAAAAGAAAGGTGCTGCTGGGGGCTGCAGCAGCAGCAGCAGCAGCGCAGATCATTGCAAGTAAGAAAAGCAGCTGATGTGGGATTCCAGGTTGCTTGACTCCTTGATGAGCATTCCATTGTATGACAGTCGACAGTGCACCTCCTTGAGGGAGGGAGCTGCATCCCACAGCCCTGCATCTATCTTTGCAGTGCGCACATGGTCAGGTTGGCTGTGGGAGCCAGCCATGAAAGGCTCCTAGACAAGTGCAGTTGCTGCCAGGGTGACTGAAACGTCAGTGTTGACAACGCCCAGTGAGAAAGTCTGGACACCACGCACTTGTTTGGCCTGGGCAGAGCTGCGCTGGCTGCATGAGCGAAAAGGGCCAGGTAGCGCTTTGTGTTGGACTCGATGTTCGCCACGAAGGTTGGGGCGGCATGTTCACCCTGGTCAAAGAACTGCATCACATGATAACGCAAAGGAACTTGAGGCTCTTTGCGGTGAAGTGGGAGAGGGAGACGTGTGGTGCATAGCATGCCATCGATCCAAGCTGTATCCTAAGAAGAGAAAAGTCGGTTGGTAGTGCTGGATTCCCGGAGGACAAGTAAGATCAGCGGATTGGAGCCCAGCGCAATCATGGTGGAACTGCAACAGGAGCTTTCGATTCTTCATCTTGGCTGAACCGCACACAGGTAGCCATGAATCAAGTGCAAGCAAGTCCATAGTACCCAATAGCAATCAGATCAGAGCAGTGCTTCCCTCTAATAGACTCACATCTTCAACATCATCCAGCTCCACAATTAGCTTGCGGGTCTCCCGGTTGGCGATGGATTGCTGTGCATGGGTGCAGGACAGCAGTGGGCGTTGATGATGAAAATACAACCTCACTACGTAACCCAAGATAACCAGGCTTAACAAGCACTGAGTACTAGAAGAAGAAAGCATGCTAACAAAGCTGTCTGTCGCAACACAACGAAAGTGGATGTGCAGCTGCACGCCCCTGCCTGTCTCACCAGCATTGTTGCATACTTCAGGTCATTAGTGCTTGGATCCATGTAGTTCGTGAGGAACAGCTCGCATCGGGCTGATGGAAAGAGAAAAGGAGCATGAGGGTGGGTGACAGGTAAAGGGAGGACGGGTTGATAGAGGTCGAGAGGGGCATTTGCACACACCTGTCTCCTCGTCATAATTCACGCCGACAGTAGCCATGGCGTGCCGGGCAAGAAGGAGCTTCAAGCAGGAAAGACAGCTCTGCGCTCAAATTTGAAAATGAAGGGCCCCGGTGACACCGTAGGTAAAAATATCTTTATTTTACTTACAGATATTATATGTCTGTAACCATGCTAGAAACAAGATTGATGTGTACGGCGAACTACCAATATACTTTTATTGAACCATTGTTTATTAAAGAGTGGTGGGCATGAACGCCCACGCTTTGGGCAAACGCCTCCAGCCCCAAACACAGCTGCCACATGGCCACCATCATGTCCTCCAGCCCCCTTTGCATTCCACCTCCTTTGGAAATTCCAGGACTTGCAGCAGCAACTGCCAGTGCCCTGGATTGCCCAGCACCAGCGGGCCAGAACCTAGTCACCGCATGCTCAGCAGGATGAATGCGACGGCGGTTTCAGCACCCCACACCAGCCAACCGTGTCTTGTCCAGGGGTTCTCATGTGAAGGTCGATCTGGATGCTCAGGATTCATGAACAGGCGCAGAAGTAGAATGAACTCAGTTGTGGTCCAAGCAAAGCGAGGGCAGACACTGGACGATGGCTTGGGCCCTGATGATGGGGATGATGACATGTTCGGGCCGGCAGCGGATGATGATCTAGCCTTGGATGGAGATGATACTGATGTGAGTTGGCGCACTTCAGGGGAAGGGGAGGCGCACGTGTCGCCCATCTTTTGACGTGGCATGTGCCAGTGTGCATGTTGGACAACCGACCCTGTGTGCAAGCGTTCAGGCCCTCATGCGTCGCAGTTTTCAATTCTCTTGCCTTCATGGGTCCAGGCCTTGCGTTTGTACTCCCAGGCTCGACATGATGTGTGGGACAAGTCATGAGTTGTGTTTGTGCTTGCCTGCCTGCTCCCCGTCAATCGCTCTGCCTGAGCTGTAGTGAGCAGACAGTTTATGCAAGATTGTGCCAACTGTTGACATAATTGTGACTAACGAACTTAAATGGGCCATGAGTTTGCGGGATGGCAACGTGTAATCCTCTGTCCCAACAGGCTGACATGTTTGAAGACGATGAGGATGAGGAAGGCGGGTTTGACGACCAGATGGGAGGTAAGCGTGGCTCATGGCAAATCATGCAGGTCCAATAGCCTGCACCTACCAGGACCATCACTCTGTGTGCGTCTCTGTGCGTCTGGCGTCCCCTCACCCTCTGTGGCAGCCGGGACAACTATGAGCTTCTGCCTGTGCTGCGCGGGATGACTCTCTTGCATGCGTGGCGCTCTCAGCTGATGCCTGTGCTCTGCAAGGGTGCCAACCCCTGACCTAAAGCACCACATGCTGGTCTGTGGCTGAGACGTCCTGATGTTGCCACTGCATGGGCCCTTCAGGGCGTGCTGCTTCTCTGCTATGCGCCACTGCGCTGTCCTGTGTCCCTGCTGCACTTTGTCCCTGCTGCGCTGGAGCTTTGTCGCTACTGTGCCATGCCCCATCTCTGTGGGTGCCTGCATCTCTGCTGCGCTGGCGCCGCGTGCTGCACACAGCCGCCGCGCACATGGGGCTTCGAGTACGCCACTGAGCTTTGGCTTACAGACCAGCTGCTTATCCCAAAAAGTGTATGGTGGCTTGGGTGTGTGGCGCGCCGCAGACGATTTGGAGGATGAGGATGAGGGGGAAGAAGGGCCCACTGAGGATGAAGATGAGGAGGGGCTGGATACGGATGAGGAGGAGGGGGAGGAAGGGGCTGTAGACGAGGAGTTGCCGTACGAAATTGAGGTTAGTAATGCAGCATGGTAGTCATGCGGATCTGTGTTTAGGATGAGGTGGGTGCGTCATGAGCACCTCTGTACTCTTTGGCAAGGCATGAATGCGATGTTTGCTACAAGTATGCAAGCCACTGCACATGTGCAGCAGGCGTTGCCTCCTGGCAATAGGGGGCTTGCTTGTTGTTCTTGTGCATTTTCCAAATGTCCCTGTTCCAGCCCACAAATTATTGATACTAGTCTTGCCTGCTGCACCTTCGTCGAAGGCCTTCTTTCCTTGCTCAGTCCAGGCTGTCATGGCCTCTTCTCAGGTGCACAAAACTCTTGCAGCCTTTCCAGCTGCAGCCTTTCCAAGTGATATTGACGTCGTGCTTAGGAATGACCTATGCTTGGATCACTGCAGGACATTGATTATAAGGAGTTTGAGAAGCGGGGTGAGGCGGCTCCGTTTTCGGCACAGCCTGCCACAGTGACCTACGCCACAGAGGCTGAGATCCAGGCTGTTGACCCACAGGACGAGAACAAGGGCATGGTGATCCCAGGTGGGTGCTGGGAGCTAAGCATAAGAGTGCGAGCGCTCCTGCACGTATGTGTATGTCCACCTGTGTGCACCCATGTGTGTGTTTGTTGTGTGCAAGCATCATTTGAGCACACTTGAACACACATGTGCATGCTGGTGCACCTCAGCAGCGGTGCACCCAGAGGCGTGGGAGTGTAGGCAATGTCCTACTTGGCAGTAAGGGCTGTGCTTCTGTCTCTGAGCACGTGGTGCTTTTGTCTCCGAGCACGTGGTGCTTGATGCTTGTGCAACCCGGCATTTGGATTTCAAGGGGATGTGGGTGCACTAAAGGGCCAAGGACATGTGCAGGATGAGCCCAAGAGGAAGGACATGGGCAGGATTCAAACAGGGAGAAAGGACATGTGCATGATGTGCCCAAGAGGAAGGAGATAAAGCGACCAAATAACGGCGGCTGATACCTTATGTCCAGAGGCAGCAGGCTTGGCGCGCAATGTCTGCCCGGGCTTTCATCCATGGCATGCAGCTTGCCGAGCAAAAGGCACCAACCTCTTTTCTTTGTAAATTTCTCTTTGCTGCAGAGGGCGCGCAGCTGGCTCTGAACCGCCAGGGGTACCAGGCCTTTCAAATGGTGCGTGGAAACAGCACACGTTATATTCTCCAGGTCCTTAGAGCACGCAGGATCAGGAGCTGGGCGCGGACCGTCTCCCTGTGTTGGCGGTGACTAGCTGCTTGCCCCTGCCTGTCTGCCTGCGCCGCCCCTGAGGGGTGCCTGTGTTGCCCGTGCATAGCTTCTTGTATTTGTATCATCTTGGCAAGCTGCTTGCGTTGCCTCTTGAGAAGATGCCTGTGCTGCTCACAAGTAGCTGCCTATGTTGCCTACAGATGGATGCCTGCTTTGCCTACCTGCATTGCCTGCTGCTGCAGCCTGATTCGCCCACCATTTTGGCTGCGCTGCCCATGATACACTTTGTATTGCCAGTTCAAAGCTACCGGTGTTACCAAGGACAAGCTGCCTGGGTTGCCCATGACCTGCTGCAGGGGGATATTGAGTTCCTAGTTGCCGAGACACCTGATGGCAAGCTGGACCTCAAAGACACTTTTGTATTCGATGGAGGTGAGTGCCCTGAGGAGGAAGCTTCTGCTTTGTGGGCATATTCCAAAGCGCCAGGGTCTGCTTGTGCATGCATCTCTGAGAATTGGAGTGCTTGCACGACTTCCCGAACACCCGCAGTCATCCCAGAGATATACCTCCATCATC
>LKMJ01007053.1_pt1 | contig 10578 bp, 6 predicted proteins | sample 643391 | NCBI WGS metagenome assembly LKMJ01 (sample SAMN04112250, study PRJNA286221) | soda lake metagenome | biome: soda lake; feature: Kulunda Steppe; material: water; isolation source: sample PL-Br10 brine of Picturesque Lake | place: Russia: Kulunda steppe | collected 2010-07
CGTCGTCGAACTCGGGCGGTGTTTCCGCGAGTATTCGGCGCATCATGCGAAAGTCCACCGTGAAGGTACAGTGATGACTGCTGATGAGGTCGTCGAGGAAATCTACGATATAATCGCAGGGGATGTCTCTCCCGACGAAATCTACCTTGACCTCTTAGCGATGGAGGACCCAACCCTCGATGACGTCAACCGGCTCTGTAGAGGAACCAAAATCAATCCAGATGACCTTCGTGATCGGTCACTCTTTGATACCAAAGATGAGTTCCAACTCACGAACTGGGCTGATGATGGTCGACTCTCGTATCTCAAAGCGAGGGATATTGATGATCTCACCGCACTCGAGCGAGTACAGCTTCTGAGGTACGATTCCGAGCAAGAGACGAGGATAATGGACGAGATACGTGAGATGGAGGTAACCGGCGAAATGCTCGACGTTGCTACCGATTTAGCAACCGTCACTGGTGACAAAAACTATCGACAACTCTTCAGAGACTAACGTATTTTACATCCCAGTGAGACATTCGGGATGACATGAGCGATATTGACGCTGTTGCGGGAATGTACAATATCATCGTCAGCGGGGAACGCGAATCCGCAGATTACCGCGTTCCGGTCGATGAATTTCTATCCAAATTGGAGAACAGAGATTTACCCGAAGCAATCTGCGTCGTCGGGCTTGAGGATGTGCTTACGGATGAAGACGACATTCGAGATCGTTTGGTCTAGACGATGCGAAAAGAGATGGATTACCTGAATAGCCAGCGCCCCCTTCCGACGATACAGTTTGTCGTCGAAGGCGATATTCAGGGTGCTGGCGATTCCTTCGAAGTAGAAATTGACGATGAGTTCTACTCTTTGCGACCGATCTTTGGCCGACAGATCAAGAAACGAGACCCGGGTTGGCTTGTTGCCCCATTCCGGATTTAATCGTATTTTTGACTATGCTCACATGAGGGCCCATGGGCCTTCTGTGCTCACATGGGTTTCTCCATCTACGGACTTCAGGAAGTATAGCGTGACTGTCCCGTGATCGTCGTTGCCTTCTGAATCGTAGACCGGGACACAAGTTGTTTCATGACGGGGGTATTTTGGATGATCTTCTTCATCGGTCTTCCCACAGGCATCTTTGATCCGGGATTTTGTCCACCGCCCCTGATCGTCGAGTTCTGGTTTGTTCGGTCCGTAGGACGAGAATGCTATCGCTGAAATCACGCGATCCGCGAATGTGGCAGGATTGTTAATGCTGAACGGTCCGTTCGTATCGTGGATCTCGGAAAGATCGCCATCAGAAACGCCACTGAGACAGAGGTGTGCCTCAGTCGCGGCATCGAACACACGAAGTTCGGGATATTCGATTGCCAGTGTCTCGAGGAGATACCCCTCGATAAGCTCCTCATATGCATCGCAAGTGAACTCTTCGTCAGGTGAAACAACCTGCACTTCTGCTCCAGTCCGTTGTACTGGGAGACGAACGTGCTTATACTGCGGGCAGAGGAATGCCATTCGATTGGTTTCTGTCAAATAGGCATAAGCGAACATCCTGGACCGAGACTTGGACTCATTTGCTGGGTTCTTCCCTTCGCGGTAATATTTTGAGTCCAAGACAGCGAGTGTCTCATCACCACTTATAAGCAGATGGTCGGGCTCGTGGCGAGCCTCGTTATTCCCTGCAAAAGCATAGATTGGTTCTTCATCTTTGCATTCGACCTCGCCCAGTTGGTCAAGATAGTCGATAGTCCTTATGCTATCGACTTTTCGATTAAGCACTTTGTGTGAGTAGTCTTGAAATAGCGAATTCATGCTCAGCGCGTAGTCGACGAGCAACTCCTCGGGCCCTCCACCGACTTGACCGAGCAACGCAGACGCCAGAATTGACTGCGCAGTATAGAACGCCCGACGATAATAGTTGCGCTGTCTGGGGAGATCATGGAGGGAAAGTCGTCGGTAGACACCGACCTCCTTCTGGCTGCTAGTGATCCCCAGCTCTTCCATCCGTTCGACCTCCCGATGAACCATCGAGAGCAGCACATCCTGTTGCGGATGGCGATGTCCATCCTGGTCCTGCTGAAGCAGTCTCAATAGCAATTTTCCAGCCATGTGGATGGCTGAGTTTACTGGATTTGCGTATTCGACTTGCGTCTGGACCCAAGTCGGCGCTGGGTTTCCAGTTGCATGATTCATCAGCGTTTGCTCCACGTCGACCGATCCGAGTCCCTCGAACCCATTCCGACGATTGATGTGAATATTCCGAATGAATCCGTTCCGTCGGATCGTCTTGAGACCATGCACGTAGTTGATCGCGAGAATCGCAATGATCCGAGTGGATTCAACACCGCTGGAGACTAGTTCGCTAAGTGGGACGCCGTAATAAGACTGAGTTCTGTCAATATCGTAGACTGTGAGCAACATTTCGATGACGTGTTCCCAGTCGACCTTGGGTTCAATCTGTACGTTCATCCCCGGAACCAGTCTCACGATTCCGACGATATCCGAGGGCTTGACGTGAAGTGTATCATCGACAAGCCGAACAGACAGAACTTGTAGGGCGTCTTCCTCAGTATCCTGTCCAGCGCCCACCCGCATCCGTGGACGTTTTTTGACGTACTTGCTACCTTCTCGGACGAAGTTCGCTGCTCGGAGCTCGTCTTTAATCGACTCTCGATCGCACTCTTCGACGATTAGTTTACGATTCTCCTGGACCGAGCACAACGACGTTCCGTACTCGTAGCGAACAGCCTCACTCATACGCGCTGACGCCGAATTCGCGTTCTTCGGCCTCTGCTTGCCTGTTTGCGAGGTCGACTGCTGGTGTGAGATCGAATGCCTCGAATTGGTTATCGAGCGTCTCGTAGTGACTTGCGAGACGGTTGATCTGTGGGAGAGCTGCTGTATTCAGGAGTCTCGGCGCGATGTACGTCGCGAATGCCTGACCGACTGCAATGTTCTCTTCGCCGACGTAGGGACCGTCGCTCCCGCAAGCGTGCTTGAGGAATTGAGTTACATCTTCGTAGTGCATTGGACCGAACTCCATTATTCCATCCTCCCCGCTCGTCGTGGTCGTCCCTGTATTGATTCCTTGGTGGTGAGTCTGAAAGAGCTCTTGGAGTTTGTCGAGGTCGATATCCACATCAGAGCCGAGTTCTCCGATCCAGCGGTCAAACAAGGCCGCTCGCTCCTCATCGCCATATGTACTGAGCTCGATCATTGCAAAGCGGCGTGTGATTGCGTTGTCCAGCTCGTTCACCGTTCTGTCCGACATATTCATCGTACAGATTATCTTCACATTATCATTGAGCGTAAGTGAATTTCCATCATCGTCTTGGAATATCACCTGCTCTTCGTCTTCGATGGCGGTGTAAAGTGGCCCAAAGACCTGAGAGATGTCCGCACGGGTGATCTCGTCGATGATCACAGCCCAGTTATCATCATATTCTTTCGCCTTCTGGATCCCTTTTGAAACACAGCCTGCTTTACGGTGGTATTCGATCTCACCGTCTTTTGTCTCGGGCTGAATACTCCCAGTAATGTCTGCAGGCGTCCAAGTCGGTGTAGCGGTGTGTATCGAATAATCTATGCAGGCTTCTAAAGCGAGCTGCTTAGCAAAGTAGGTCTTCCCCGTACCTGTTGGGCCATACAATACAATTGGTTTTCCGACCTTGATTGCCGTGAGAGCGTTCTTCTTGACGGTATCGGGTACGAGCGTTTCTCCGAGGTTGTAGTTTCGTTGTGCGACAGTCTGTTTAACGTCGAACGGAGTAATATTTGAGGTGAGAAGGGCTCGCCGAACCTCATCACGGTTTCCAGAGACACGACTGTCAATTTCCGCGTCTTCAACTAGATATCTCAATGCCTCTGGGCTAGTTGTACGACTTATGAAGTCAGTCGCAGAAGGGCTCGAATTAACGATGAACCCTCTGAATTCCTCTGCCTCCTCACGGTCGTAGTCCTCAAACTTCGGCGTCCCGCTACTCATTGATTGGAAAATATCGGGGCACAATTATAAAACAACATGTATAGACAGAAGAGCGTAAGCTAGCGGAATACAAAGAAACATACCTATGTAGATTAAACATAAATTAAGACAGATCCTATGACATTCGACTCGGGGTCATTCTCTTCTGGACACACCCTCATTCAGCGACTTGAGGAATACAACCCGTGGTGGGGACGCGGTCGAGAGGCGAGTCTAACTGGCGAATATTCATCGCTTCAGGACCTCTTCTACAAAACGTACGACGAGATGCATCAGCAGCACCGGCGGTTGATTCCCATAACCGGCCCTGACGGGGCTGGCAAAAGTACCCTCCTTGAGCAACTGGCCTCTGCGCATATTGACCCGGATTTCGTAGAGAAGTTCGTTCGAGACGCAGACAGGCGTGAACAGGCTCAAGAAAACCTCGTATCCCCGTCGAATGTGCTGTATATCCCCCTTCGAGATGATCCGGTCTTCCAACTTCAGCCGGAAGCCCAGCTCCGGGCAGCCGTGGATCACTTCGAGACGCATGTCCTTCGGCTTCCCCGGTCATCCCCGCACTACATCCTTTTAGATGATCTCCATACGGTTGAGCGCCCAAACAAACGCGGGAATCAAGATGTCGGCCGCTGGGAGCGCCTCCTTACTGACTTGATCGACGAGCACGATGACCGCCGGATCGTGTTTACGGCGCTCTCGAGAGGTACCGTACGAGAGCGATTCGAGGAGACCGACGTTGCAGAAGTAAATGAAGGATCCCTCGGAGAGACACGCGAGCTGTATCCCATGGGCTTCTCCGACTTCCTCAAGATGCGATACCGGGATATCGAACTCGCACCATCGGCCGAGCGGTTCGATGAGAGTGCGGTTCGAAAGGCGTTACGAGAGGCTGTCGAGACAGGAGATGCTGACCGATTCGTAGCCGAGATCGAAGCCCAAAACAGCGACGCAGTTGTTGACCCGTCGACGGTCAGGCGGGAGATCGCGAATTACTGTACGAGCGGGGGGATGCTGACGCTCAAGATCGCCGATGACAGCGTCTCGATTGACGAGGAGCGATTTGTCGACGTGCTCCGTGGACGGGACGATGTCGATCTTGAAGCCCACCAACGAGAACTACTGGCCAACTTCAGAGACGACCTTCTGCATGCCGCGACGAGCCTCAGAGGGGTAAAGGACGCGCTTGGCTTGGAGCGGTTTTGTGGCCTCGCTGCTCACGAACATCCGACCGGAGATGTTCGATTCGACGATCTGACCGATGTGCTCGATGTCGACCGCCGAACTCTCCGTGATAAGTATCTCAGCGTCCTCTCACGACTTCATCTATTATCGGCAGCAAAAGAGTATGACAATCAGCGACCACGGAAGCTCCGATTTTACCTCCGGGATCCAGGGATCACGAACGCGTTCTGTCGGAATAATCTCAATGACGTCCTCCGGCGTGAGCCAGGTCTGGACGAGGCTCTGGCGAAGGCGGTCGCGTTCGATCACACGATCCGGTTGTCGAACGAACTCAACCACCCCCTCGATCCGAAACGTGGGGTAGTCAAGTTCTGGGCAGGATCAAAGGGTGAAGTCGACTTCGTGCCCAAAATAAGCGGTACTCCTGTTCCGATACTGTGGTCTCACAATCAAGGTTTAGGAGAACTCCAAATAAGTCGAGATACACCTGGTTTCGATGCTTTACAGGAATTCCTCAAGAGCTACGCTTACGACAGCGAGCGAGATAGAGTCGATGAGCATCTGTACAGGCCTGTGACGGACACCTTCATCAAGCAGAGACGAACATACGTACAACAAGACGAGTACGGAGGTGAGCTCAGTGATAACGGGAAGGCTACGTTCGATGACGAGCCACCATTCGGGGTAGTTCTTACAAATGCGCGGTCAGCGCTGGATGAAGGAATCACCGTCAATACTGACTGCTCGAAGCCGATTATCCAGGTCCCATTCTGGACGTATCTCAGGTTAGAGTAACTGAATTTGGGAGAGAGGTATGGTATTACGGAAATGTCGAGTCTCCACACCTCACAAAGCTGGTTAGTTGAGATAACTGGCGCTGAAGGTGAGTTTGAATACCAGTGGCGACGCCGTCGCGGTAGCTAGAACGCCTTCGACAGATATTCAAATTTAGTGGGATATCAATATCCGACTGCTCCCAATCAAGATAGAACAAGCGGCTCAGACCGCATTAGATTTCGACGCTTTATGTGGGACTGAACTCTTGTTCTAATTCTCCTAATGTATCTACGACTTGACCATATGTTTTTGCACCAGTTATAACACTCTTTCCTGAACCAAATAGAAGCACCGTGGCACCAGTCTCGCTTCTATAGATTGCTCCAGGAAATTGCTCAGGTTCATATTCCACATTTTCCAGTCCCAGTGTAACTGATAGTGTGGCTAAGTCGAATTCTCGTTCGAAATCATAAGTTGCTACTATATTTTGAATTAGGATATTCTCTTCTTCTTTTTCAATCCTTACGCCAATTTTATTCAAATCATCAATAAAATTCTCATGAGCATCCTGCAGTTCCATCTTATTTTTTGCCCCAGTAATTGATTGCCTGCCACTCCTATGAACTAATATTGTAATATTATTCTCACCGGAAGGCCGATATACAAGACTTGAATTAGATTCAGGCTGATATTCTGAATTAGGCAAATCAGAAGAAAGGGCAGTTAAATCTAGTTCCCTACCGATCCCAAACGAGCCGACGATATTTGATATACTGATTCCAATCTCTTCGACATCCGTGAAAGAAAACATATCATCTATCTCGTCTAATTTATATCCGCCTATACGTTCTTGTTTACCCTTTTCGGTGAGTTTCCAGATAGCTCTTCCACCTTTATCATTGACTTCTTCTACCACCCCTTTCTTTTTCATCGAATTGAGGAGGTGTGTTGTATATGCATGGAGACTCCGGTTAGAATATTTCTTCCGTGCTAGTTCCGAAATTTCTGACCGCGTGGCTTCCCCGCCTAGAGAGTCAAGTAAACGACGGATATTTTCCTGAGTCATTATAATCGTTAAAACGGCATACGAAGAACAAGCTGGCGATAAGAAGGAATCAATAGTCGTTCAGAGAGGTGTCTTCACCTAGAAGGCGGCGATATGTTTCATCTCCCGTTGCGTCAGCCAACCCTTCACTTAGTTCACGAAGCTTGTCGTCTATATTCCATTTTTCAAGATATTTTTGAGTGGACTTGCCCCGCTCGTAGCAGTAGCGAAGGAATTGCACCTTATCAAGAGCATTGAGTCCATTGTCATTTTCACCGTTAACATGCTTTTGAATGTAGGCCAGACGCTTCTCATCATTCCATGTGCCAAGAATGAAATTACCGTTGTCAATCCGATAAAGACGTAAATCTTCCATTTGTTCAGGACTCGCATCTGTTCCACGAGTGAGTTTATTCAAGTCATTATAGCTTGCATCAGGGGTCTCGAGCAAATCAAGGAATACGTCAATCACTCCAATATCACTTCCTTCCTGAATAACACCATAGATCTCATTCACCACTTCTTTAGCGGTCATTTCTTCGCCAGCCCGCATGACCTTTCCGTGGTGTTTAGAGTATTCATGGAAACACTCGCCCATCTCAATAACACCAATATCCCCACGCGATAGGTTCCTGTCCTCTTCAAGCCTCTGTCGAGTCTGCTGTGCAGTGCGGTAGATTTGACGACGTAGACTATTCCAAGAGATAGAAACTCGATCGCCAGCAGGTCGAGCAACGATTATAATGTCGAACGAAACAGACTCTTCGCCTGTGAGTTTGTCTAGATCTGACGTAACGGGATACGAAGCTGTAACCTCGAATCCTTGGTCACAAAGAGCTTCCAATAATTCTCCCCATGATTCCGAATCACTGTGATGGTACGTGAATACAAGGACCCCGTCTTCCTTTAGTGCGTTTAAGATTCGACTGAAAGCCTGACCAAGTTCCTGTTCAAATTCTTCTGCCCCCTTGTTTTCTGCTGGGTTTGCAACTATACTTTCCGACTTGGGAGTGTGTGTCGGCTGAAAACAATCATACTCTTCCTTCAGCAAAATACGCTGCCATACATAGAAATAATCAGAAACATCAGAATAGATGATATTATCATAATAAGGGGGATCTGTGATTACAGCATCATATTCATCTTCGGTATCTAATTCCATTACGTTCCGTTGATAAACTTCTGCATTTTTGCCTACAGGAGTATTGAACGGGGGAGACTTCACCATTGAACCACTCTCATCTTGATAACGTTCTATTGGTGCATTAGCCCATTCAATTCCCTTCTTCACTCGATCATATGCCTTATTGAAGGTTCTTGCACCTTTTTTTGCCCCCCAAACATTATTTTCAGCAGGCCGCTTAGGCGGATCAAAAGAATTGGTTTTAAATAGACTTGAAATAGCGTTACTACTCAATTGATAAGTGATCATCATACCAATACCTCTCAGTGAGTCTGTAGCCGTTAATAAAAGAAACTCTCGAATATTCTCATCGTCGATATCCTCTATCTCTTTTAACAACTTAGACAGGCAGAGAAGCTGACGGTCGCTAAACATATCTGTCCAAGTCTCATATCCATGTTGGAAAACGTCATTCCCACTAATTGCCGAAGATTCGGTGATTGAACCCTTGGGGATCTCGGTGGTAGGAACGTATTGTCTGAGATCGTCTCTTTTTTCCCACTCAGCCGATGCTTCTTTGGCTAACTCAAAATCAGCCTCTTCAGCAGCTTTGTATCCCTTGACCTCTCCGGTACTAAGGCCAGCATCATCACAGTGTTCACAGTAGTACTCTAAGGCATATAATCTATAATCAAAACCCCCCTGTTCCTGAATCGCGTCAGTTATTCCATATTTCTGGCCACATTCCGGACAATTGTACTTGCTGCCAGCGGAGGTGCCCTTTTCTGGTACAAAGTTAAAGGAACAACTGTCGCAAGTTGACTCACTACGCCAATCATCTACATAAGTGATTGAATTACAATCTGGGCAGAAGACAGTATATTTATCATCATTCTCATACCGACCTTTCGCAACTCGGTAGTCATCAAATAGAGGTACAGTGGTACCACATGAAACACAATCGAGCTCCTTTACCCAAAAGTAAAACATCACATCTGCTTGGTGCGAACCGTCATTCGGACAGGGGGTTTTGTAATAACTTTTGAGTTCGTCGGCGATACTCTCTTCTAGGTTCTTAAAGGCGTCCTCCAAGTCGTCAACGTTGGTGCTACCCGCCTCAATTTCTTTCTTTGAAGTAAACCACGCCACCGGATTCAGATCACTTCCAACTGCTTTTGCACCCAGTCTGGATGATTCTACAATAGAGGTGCCACCCCCCATGAAGGGATCTAATATTTTTTTATTCTTTACTCGAACGTCTTTGGTATACAGACTCCAAAGTGTTTCAGGATTTGTAATATCAGTATTTTTTGCCCATTCTTGAACGTCAGTCCCACCGCCGTAGTCAGTGAGATTTCCATTCATACCCGGATCCTCAACTTCTATCTCAGCATCATCATCTATCAGGGAATAAATAGAGATAGTCCTGAAAACACACCCAAGCCTTCGTGCCCACCACTTATGCATAGTGTATATCGGGCGATAATACTGTTTAGCGACCCCCCTTCCTTCTTTTTCTGCAATTTCGTTAACGCGCTCAATCGGGAATCCACGCTCAATCGGGAGTTCCTTACGTTTTTTTCGTTCAGCAGATCGGCCCGTTTCCTTAGACATTGTGAATAATCCATTCAATCCATCCGAGTCCCATAAATCCACTACACTTCGCGGCTTACTCTACAGGATGTACTTCCTCTACACAACCTATTTGGCAACATAGCTGCTTCGTAGAACCATGGAAGAGCAGGACCTCGTCGACATCGAGGTCACGCACGATGACCCGGACGATCTTGTCGACTCATATTCTTCGGGAGTCGCAGATTTCTCATTCCACCGACAGACCGTCGTCGCAAATCGTCTTCTAGCGGGCCAGCCGGACACCGAACTTCGATCGCTCACGCACGTCGACGAAGAGGAGGTCAAACTCCTCGAACATCAAGTGGATGCTGCTCATCGAGCGCTGTTCGAGATGGATGGGAAGGCCCTTCTCGCTGATGAAGTTGGCCTCGGCAAGACCATTGAGGTAGGGATGATTTTGAAAGAAATGCATTACCGGGAGACAAGCGGCTCAGTGCTCATTTTGACTCCCGCACAACTAGCGAAGCAGTGGCAGGGGGAACTTCGCGAGAAATTTGGTTTGGAGTTCGTTTGCAACTATGACGATGAATTTCAGGGGTTCGACGCTCACGATCGTATTATCGCCAGTATAGATACAGCAAAGAGCGACCGGCATCGTGCGACAGTGCTCGCTCGTGATTGGGATGTCCTCGTGATGGACGAAGCCCATTACGTGAAAAACGAAGATACTGACCGCTACGAACTCATTGACAAGCTCACCTACGGCTACGCGTTCTTCCTCACTGCGACTCCAATTCAAAACGAGCTCACTGATCTGTACAATATCGTCTCACTGCTCAGACCAGGATTGTTTGGGAGCCGAGACACGTTCCATAATTACTTCGTCGACAACGGGCAGGAAAC
>LKMJ01007054.1_pt1 | contig 10578 bp, 16 predicted proteins | sample 643391 | NCBI WGS metagenome assembly LKMJ01 (sample SAMN04112250, study PRJNA286221) | soda lake metagenome | biome: soda lake; feature: Kulunda Steppe; material: water; isolation source: sample PL-Br10 brine of Picturesque Lake | place: Russia: Kulunda steppe | collected 2010-07
ACCCTCGCTGCGGGCAACCCAAGCCGCTTGCGCGCCTCCTTGCCGCAGGTAACTCTAAGCCACCAGCACAGATGTGCTGCCACGGCACCGGCGCTGCCTCGGAGATCTTGGACTTCTTGGTGGATCTGATCAAGAAGGACCCCACTCAGTCGAGAGCCCCGCCAGAGCTAGTGGAGGAGACCATCGTGTTTGCGCTGGACTTGGCGCACACAGGTGCGGCGGCTGCGCATGCGTGCGCCTGCCAGCCAGCCATCCAGGGCATGGCGCACGCTGGTGCAGCAGCTGTGCGCGTTGTGTGTACGCCTGCCAGCCAGCTGTCCATGAGACAGGCAACACCCCCAATTTGGCCTTCGCCTGTGCGAAGGCTGCTGCCTTGGGTACAGCCATTGCTTCCACGTCTCGTGCACTTCAACATGTTAGGGTCGACATGCTGCGGCTGGCAGGTCCTTGCGCGCATGCCCTGCACTGAGCTGATGCTCATCAACATGAACCTGTGGTTGCTGTGCCTTGATGTCTCTAGTGAGGGCGCCTACAGCTGCGCGTGTGTAGGCGCGAGACTCAATCACTGGATTTTTCATACTTGATTATATATACCTTCCACCACTCCCATCCACGCTTGCTTTGTTCAAAAGAGGCTTTTGTGCTGCTCGGACCCACCTTTTCTGCTGCATGGACCCACCTTGTGTGCTGCTTGGACCCACCTTGTGTGCTGCATGGAGCCACCTTTTCTGCTGCTTGGACCCACCTTTTGTGTGCTGCATGGACCCACCTTGTGTGCTGCATGGACCCACCTTTTATGTGCTGCTCGGACCCACCTTTTCTGCTGCATGGACCCACCTTGTGTGCTGCTTGGACCCACCTTTTCTCCTGCATGGACCCACCTTTTCTCCTGCATGGACCCACCTTTTCTCCTGCATGGACCCACCTTTCCTGCTGCATGGACCCACCTTTTCTGCTGCATGGACCCACCCTGTGTGCTGCTTGGACCCACCTTTTCTGCTGCATGGACCCACCTTTTCTGCCGCATGGACCCACCTTGTGTGCTGCTTGGACCCACCTTTTCTGCTGCATGGACCCACCTTTTCTGCCGCATGGACCCACCTTGTGTGCTGCATGGACCCACCTTTTCTGCTGCATGGACCCACCTTGTGTGCTGCTTGGACCCACCTTTTCTGCTGCATGGACCCACCTTGTGTGCTGCTTGGACCCACCTTGCAGCCCTGCTGTCTGTGGGCCATGACCTGCTGGACCATGATGTGCTCGTAGCACAGGTGCACGTGGAGCTCCTGCATGCTGTATGTCAGGTGCGCAGGGGGTGGACGTGGGCCAGGTGTGAGGTGAGAGTCCCTGCAGATGGGGCAGGTGGGGCGGGTGTCTTATCCTTGAACAGGTAAGGTGTCTAGCACCCCCTGCCCGCCGTGTCCTGCCGCGGGGGGGTCAGTTTAAGCAGGCCTCTGGTCTAAGTAAGCAGGAGGCTTTGGTGATGGTTGCGCTGCATGGCTGTCCTCCCTTCAAAAGCAATATCCTGGCGGGAGTGCCCTTATAACCTGTGATGGGCTCCCACAGGCACTGTGGTAATCGGACCCACATCAGCCACCCCAGATGTTGTGTACGCGCCAACCAACACCCACTTTGCAGGCTGTTGTCACCTTCCCCTCCATCTCCATCATCTCCGGCTTCTGCCAGATCCTGCTGGCCATCTACACCTTCATTGGCACGATCAGGTGCGCCAGATCAGGGGTATAAATGAAGGTGCTGGAGCATGTTACCGTCGGGTGCACTTGATGATCAGCACAATGAGGCACGCGCTAGCTCATTCGTGCAACCAGGCCTGCTGGGCAAGAAAGCAGCCAGCGCGCGTGCATTGCCTGCTGGCTGTGCATTGTGTGAGAAATTGCCACGAACAAACCGGCTGCGCAATGAAGGACGTAACGAGTTGGCAAGATCCGGTGGGTGCACAAGCAAGACAGCATGGCAAGGGCAGCACTTGCGCGATCTCCCTTCCTCCGATCCCCTGATCCATATGCTTCGTGCACCAGATATCAACAAGTCTGCAGCCAGCAATGTTCGCCCAGCCATGGCCATAGATTCACCCATTTATCTGCTCTTGCCCTCTGAGCGCTCATTTGACGTCATGCCCTTTTGCCTACCTCACCTCGTGCTCGTAGTATTGGGCAGATAGAGCTGGTCCTGGAGAAGGTGCTGCTAAAGCTCGCTGATGGTAGGTCGATACTCTTGCAGCACACGCTGACCATCGTGCGCCTGTGGGCGCTCTCACGAGATGGACACGTGCATGCGAGGCGCACGGTCATGCAGCGACGCTCAGGGCAGTGCAGTCTCACAAAGTTGGCAGCCATGCAAAGCCCTGCATGTCTCTTGCAGTGCACCTGAAGGTTGCACCTTGCCTAAGCAGAGCAAACACAGATTACTCCAGGCCAGGGCTCCTTGTCTCTGGTAGATCACTGTCTTTTCCTCAGGCAGATCACTGACCTTCCCTCTGGCAGATCGCTGCTTCCAGCATGCTTGTGACAGACCGAGGTATACAGGTCCAGTAGGCCACCCTGCTATGATGGGAGTTCCAAACGGAAGATGGGCCTGCGAGTCTCAAGGGGCAAGCCCAAATGGATTTGGCGCAGGCGAAATGGCAAGCCTGGCCCGTTAACTTGCCTAGATCCATAAGGACGGTTCAAGCAAGAGAAAGGACCTGGCCCACTCATTTGCCCAGATCTGAGTGGACTTCTGGTGCAAGCGGAAAGTTGGACAGGGCCCACCCATCAGCAAATGGTCAGGCGGGTTGCAATGAGAGGCTGGGGCACGGATGGGGGTGCTTATTGGCCTCTTTCCGCTACTTCTACTTTGGCCTGCTAGCTCACAATGAAACCAAGGGCTCTCGGACCAGGATAGAGCAAGAGGCTCACAATGGGTCAGAAGGCCTTCAGACTCACCCGGGAAAGGGACAGGACCACCCAGCAAACAGGGCCAAACACGCAGCTGTGCACATCCCGCTGGTCCAGGAAATGCCCGCGCATACCTCTCAGGGCAACCTGAGCGCTTCGCACACGCCCACTTCCCACGTATCCTCCAGAGCCTTGAGGAACCAAAGAGGGCAGACCATGTCAACAGACCGCTGACTGCAGAAAGGAGAGCCGCCTGCGTGCGCGCGCGAAAATTGTGGCTCCCACCAATCTTTTAAACCAAATGACAAGTTTAAAGACAAAAAATCGGTAAGAGTTAAATAAAGACACAAAAGTATCAAATTTAGGAACAGAAATGAGAAAATCATCTCAATTTGTTAGATCGTTTCTTCCTGCACGCACGCAATGTGACTTCCCCGCTATCCTCTTTCCTGCGCGCACACAGGCAAGGGCGTCAGCTCCCTGGAGCAGCAGGAGGCGGCGCTAGAGGGCATCCTGGAGCTTGTGCGCGCTCCGGGCTTCACCCACGATGTGTTTGTCAACTGTGACTGCCGGTGAGCTGCTGGCTCTCATGGAGTGCGTCGTGTTGTGCCTTGTGGAGTGCGTATTAGTGTTTGCCTCGCAGCAGCCGTGCCGCTGGTGCTGCCCCCTGCAGGCGGCCAGCTTTGCGCAGGGACGCGACCTGCAACCACACGCACGTGCGTGTCTCAAGAGTGCCCCAACAAATGTAAGCACACATGCCCCTTAAGCGATCAAGTCAATTTTGACGGCAGCCGCGCAGCACTCCTCTTGCATGCACCCTGTGGCGCGCACCTGTTTATGCGTGCACGCACGTGTGAATACTGGGTGCGGCGCAGGAACCTGTTTGAGGACCCGGTGGCGCTGCTGGGCACATTGAGCCCCAGCGCACTCCACTTGCATGCCCTCTCTGACACACCTGCGCGGGCGTGCAAAATGCGAGCGCAGGATGCAACGCGGGAACCTGTTTGAGGACCTGGTGGCGCTGCTGAGCCGCACGGCACTGCCTCACGCGGGGTCTAAGGCGGGCGGGGTGGGCGCCGCAGGGGCGGGGCTGGGGCCTCTGCACGCCGTGAGCTTGGAGGCCCTGCTGGCTATCCTGCGCGCCATCGCCGCAGAGTGAGTGGTGGGCGCGCGCATGCGCACAGGCACGCATGCGCATCAGCCCTCAAGGGCCATATGCAAGCCATCGCCACGAAGTGAGGGACCGGGAGTGCTTGTGCGTGAGTCCTTACAGGCCCTGTGGGCCAGGCTGCACGCCATGGACTGTGAGTGTGCCGCAAGTCTTTCCTGCGTGAGTCCATGGGGGCCCTTGTGTGCCATCGCTGACGCCGCGCCGGCCCTGCAGCTCCGTGCTGGGGCTGATCTGTGCATCAACGGCGCAGAGGTCCTGTGGTGAGCCAAGGGCCTGTGGGGCAAAGGTGCAGGCATCCAGCTGCATTCCAAGGATCTCAGAGACATCAAGGGCGCAGGGGCTCAGCGGTGTGTCGAGGGCCTGCGTGATAGTGGTGCAGGCATCCAGCCAAATGCTGCTGAGCCAGCAGCAAGGCCCGGCTGTACCAGCACGGGGCCACTAAAGAGAGCAGCTGTTTGTGTCTGGGAGTATGCGTGCCATGGGGCGACACAGGTACAGAGCACATGCTGCACGTGCCTGTGTTGCGGCGTCCCGGGATGTTTTGCCAAAGGGTCTGGTGGCGCTCCCGCCCCCAACGGCAAAGTGTGAAGGCTGCGCTCACAGAGCACGCGTTGCTCAAAAGGGGACTCAGATGCTGTTAGGGGACTCTGTCATTTTTGCTGAGTGTGCACACAGGCACACATAAGGGACTTGTATTGCTACAGGGCCGCTGTTCCGGCAGTGGGGTTGTGCGCTCGCAGAGGCTTGATGTCCTTGCAGAGGTATGGTATCCTCGCTGAGGACACATCATGTTCCGGCGAAGGACTCGTGTGCTTTCAGAATTGTGATTCTGTCGCACACGACTGTTGCTCTGGCAGAGGACTGACATGCTCCTAGAGGGCACATGTGCTTTTAACTAAGTGCTGTGTTTGCAGACGCACCAGCATTGTCATGCGCTGCCTGCACCACGTAGGAACAAGCCCGACAATTTCATCCCTCCTCCCCCTGAGCTGGAGCTGCCCTGCTTTGTGGACATCTGGTCGTCCCTGGTGGGTGTGTATGTGTGTGCGCGCGTGCATGCGTGTGCGCTTGCGCAAATGTTTGCATGTGCGTGCACAAGTGTGTTTGCGTACGTATGTGTGTATCAGTGTGCACGTGTGCGCTTGCGCCCGCACGTGCTTGTGTCTGCGGTGTGTGAGAGCTTGCCCATAGGGATGGGTAAATAAGGTTTGGCAGACCCTTGTCGAGGCTCTGTAGAATAGGCCTCTTTAGAGCCTATTTAAGCCTCTATAGAGCCTCTTTGGCATTTTGATCGGACCCATGAGTCCTTGGACAGCCCAGCTAGCACCTGTGGGTGTGCGCCGGGCTTGGCCATACGATAGTAGCACATGGCAAGGGGGCTGCAAATGGCTGTGTGCTCCCCCTGCTCTCCGAAAGGCACCTAGGTCACAGGGATCGGGAGGCAGGGCACTGTGCGCGCATGCTTGGCCCTGGCTCCAGCCAGCGTGTGGCAATGCGGGTGTGCGCACGATCGGCGGCAACGTGTGGCAACACACCTTTGGGTGCGCAGTCCTCTGCGATGTGTGGTGAGTCTTGCCTGCACGCACAAGCAGCCGCGGCGTGTGGCAACGCTTTGTCTGCGTGCGCAGGCAGCAGGTGAGCACCCGGACCTGTCGCCTATGATGCGCTTGGCCGCCAGCGCCCCCCTGCCCTCCAGGCCCTCCTCAGCAGCGTCCACTGCAGGCACGCTCCCCTCCACCACCAGCACGAGCTACGCTGCTGCAGCGGCAGGTGAGCCTGGGGGCATTGCGCTGTGTGTGCATTCGTGCGCGTGCTTGCAGGTGTGAGCCTCACCCTTGGCGCCACATCACCCACCTACACCAGCGCAATACATGAGAGCCATCAACCACCATTTATCTTCACCTTACCCCAACTCAACTCACCCCAACTCAACTCATCCCAAAGTGTCTCTACCTCTGCCTCTGGCTCTACCTCTTTGGATTGCCCCTGCCTCTGCCTTTATCTCATTGGACTGCCCCTGCCTCTGTCTATGCCTCTGCCTATGCCTGTACCTCTTTGGATTGGCCCGCCTATGCCCACCCTCCTGCATGCGCACGCCCATGGCCACCTCTCTGCGCCCTGTTGCCCCCCCCATCGTTGATTGCCCTTTTGGTGCAACATTTGCCGCCTTTGGTCCACCCTCGGCCTGCCGTGTTTTGTGTGCCGCCTTTGGTCCACTCACGGCCCGCCGTCTTTTGTGTGCCGCCTTTGGTCCACCCACGGCCTGCCGTCTTTTGTGTGCCGCCTTTGGTCCACCAACGGCCCGCCGTCTTTTGGGTGCAGGCGGCCGCGTGCCTGGCCGAGCCAGCTTTGACCAGTTGAGTGGCGGTGGTGGCAGCGCCCACAGCGGCAGGGAGCCTCTGCATGGCACGGCCACCCACAAGGAGCGGCTCGCGAGCGGCGCGGAGGCGAGCGTAAGCAGGGATGGGGCGCAGGTGGGCAGTGGAGCCCCGTGCCGGGACGGCCTGGCATATGTGTGGAGCGCACACACAGCGAGCAAAGGGGGTGCCACAGCAGCGCATAGGTATTGTTGAGGTCCTGTGCAAGTCTGAGGCACCTGTGTGCACAGGAAGTGGTGCCACACCCACTCAGGGAGTGGTGCCACCTCAGGGAGTGGTGCCACGCCCACACGCGTGCCAGACCTGAAGGTGTCAAGCCCCTGGTAGGGCCCTCGCAGCTTACCTGGTGGCTGGCGCCCCATGCCCTGATATGGGCCCACAGAAGGAAGTCTTCCTTCGTCTCAAGCACCATTTGCAGCGTAGATAGATGTGTAGTGGCCGCAGCAGGCCTTGCGGGCACGTAGGTTTCTGATGTGCTGCTGGCCCTGCAATGCCCTTGCGTGCGTACTGGCACTGAGCATCAGGACGCAGCACAGACGGGTATGGCCCAAAAAGAACTTTAACTGTGCGGAGGGTCCATGGCAGCAGACCTAACCAGAAGGCGTTTATTGTCATTCTTGCTGCTGCTGCTGCTGCTGCTGCTGCTGCTGGATTATGATGATGATCATGATGATGATAATGACGATGGTGATGATCATGATGACAATGATGACGGTGGTGATGATCATGATGACAATGATGATGATAGTGATGATGATGAGCCCTTGCTACCTATCATGCAGTTTGGGGCAAAGTGGGCGGCTGGGCGCAAGCGCCCTAGTGACTACGAGCGCCTGGAGAGCGCAGTGTATGAAAAGCACCTCAAATCCAAGGTGGGTCCTTCCCTCCCTGCTGCGCACAAGAAGCGCCACACGTCCAAATAGGGTCCTCCCCGGGCCACTATTGCTGGATGCGCCTCTCGCTTCTGCCCCTCGCTTGCCACCCTTGCGCCTTCCTAGGGTTGCACGCGCCTTTTCTACTTTCTGGGTTCCACTCTTGCTGTTTTCGCGCTTTTGTGGGCACGTTCGCGCTTCTGTGGGCCACGTGCAGTTGGAAGCATGCTCGTTACCTGAGTTCCGCGCACGGCTGGCGTTGGGTGGTCCCTTTGCCTTTTTGCCGCCGGCTGCTCTCTGTGGGGGTTGTGCGTGTGCCCGTGTGCGTGTGCCCGAGTGGGCCTTCAGGAAGATTAGGTCAACTGCCCATTGAGTTTGGCTTGGGTTGCCTAGCGCTGCAAACAAAAAAAGCGCACCCTCTCTTTCGCACCTCCACCAACCTACTGGCCGAAGCGCTCGTGCCTCTTGGTTGCCAACGCGTGGGGTCAATGAGGCTGCCCCTGTGCATGCTGTGCACAGGACAAAGCCTGCTCTCAGACATGTGCCTGCGTGCGCTCGCCAACTCCATGGCCCTTGTGCTGCACCTCTAGACCGCCTGCTGCTGCAGGCAGCCTGCGACCATGCGCGTGCACGCGCGCGCACACACACACGCACACACACACACGCACACACACATCCTTTCAGACACACTGAAAAGGCACGCTGGCACGCAGGTCATGCTGGCTGTGGAACACTTCAACAAGGACCACAAAAAGGGCTTCCAATACCTGCAGGTGAGCGGCGCACATGGCCTGCCTGTGCGTGGATTGCCCTGTTTCTCCTGTTTTGTTTGCCTGCCTTGTTGCAGTCGCACCTTGGCATTGCGCTGTCTGACTCCCAACATTTTTTGTGCGAGATTTGTGTGCAAATGGGTCAAAGCCGCTGGCTGCGCCCATAGTCTGGCTCACAAAACCAGAGAGCACTCCTGCACATTCCCTAAGTCCATGTCAACCCATACGACGGTAAGATGACGCTGCCAACAACGAGGCTGCCTGCGCTGACGTGTCAGGCAGGTGTGCAAAAAGTCTCACGCCTCTCGCGCACTTGCTTTGCGCGACCAGCCTCTGCCCGACCTGCGCCGGGCCTCAGCCACACGGGCTCCAGATGTAAATGCAAACAAGAAGCAAAATGCTGTTGGGCAGCAGAGAGTGTTTAATGGATGAATTCGGTTGTCACTGGGTCCTTTGCGGTTGGGCGCACGCCCCTGACTGCTTGACCAGCCTGCCCACGTGCGCGAGCACTTTCAAAGCAAACTGCATGACATAAGCGCGCACTCGCACGCCCGTGCGGTGCAGACCGTCTCATGGCCAACGCCCATGGCAAACCGCGCACGCCGCGCGCACATGCGTGCACACTTGCGCTTGCGCGCAGTACAACCGCCTCATGCCCGTCCTCGCGGGCTCCCCTGCGGCCACCACTGCCACCGCGGCTGCCGCGGCCGCTGCCGCCGCCAATGGCCTCAACTACATGCCGCCCATCAGCGGCGTGGTCAGCGAGGACGAGCTTGCGGCGTGCCTGGGCCGCTTCCTGCATGTGTGCCCGCGCCTCAACAAAGTGGCCATCGGAGAACTGCTGGGAGAGCCGGACGCGTTCTACCTCAAGGTGGGAAGGCGCGAGCATGCATGCATGCGCGCATGAGTGGCCTCCCGCGCAAGCATGTACGCACAGCCCTGTGCGCACAAACCGGCCCTACGCATGCTTCAACTGGAATGCAGCCTGCGTGCTGATGCCGTGCAACCCTTCCATGATGTTGGCAGCACCAGAACCCCATGACTCCTGGAATGGCTCATTTCTTAGCCGCCGTTTCGGGCACCTGCCCAGCCCGTCATCATCGCTGATATTGGGATCAGGCAAAATAACTGGCCAAGCTTGGGAATCTGTGCATGTGCCTCGCGCAACCCCTACTGCTTCTAATGGATAGGTCACGCGTGCGCACTCACCCCCCCCCTTCCCCCTGCCAGGTGCTGGACGCGTACACCGCCAGCTTCAACTTCCATGACCTGCGCTTTGACGCGGCGATCCGCCTGTTCCTGGAGTCGTTCCGGCTGCCGGGCGAGGCGCAGAAGATCGACCGCATCATCAACTCCTTTGGCAACCACTTCTACAGGGCCAACCCAGGCATCTTCCGGGGCCCCGACGCCGCGTACGTGCTGGCCTACTCCGTCATCATGCTCAACACGGACCGCCACAACACGCAGGCGCGTGCTCCTGTGCCCCTGGCAGTGCCGTCTGTGTGCAGAGTGCACGTGTGCATGCTTCCACACAGCTGTGCTCACACATCACGCACTAACACACACATCTGTGTGCGGGGTGCGCATGTGAACGCTTCCACACAGCAGGACGCACACTTGTCACACATGTGACACACATGCGCGTGAGCGCACACATGAGGCGTTCTGCATTCGTTCTGAAGAGGCGAGTGCACTTTTCTGTATGCCCCCGTCCCTGTAGGTCAAGAACAAGATGAGCCTGGAGTCGTTCCGCCGCAACTTGCGGGGCGTGAACGAGGGCGAGGACTTCCCTGTGAGTGCAGTGTGTGTGCATGTGTGACTATGTGCGGGTCGTGTGTGTGTGTGCATGTCACACATGCGTGCGGTAGAGCGGGTGTGCTGTTTCTGCTAATGGCTGAATGTGCACACCAGTTGAAGGGCAGGGGACATGCCCAAACCATTAATCGTTTAAACCCCAGTGTGGACCCACAGTCTGGGCATGCCCTAACCAACCAAGGCGCAGGCCCACTTGGTTGTGGGGCGGTGCTGAGGTGGGGTGGTGGGGGTGGGAAGGCGCGGGCCCTCATGGTTGTGGGGCGGTGTTGGGGCACACCAAGGGCCCTCCCTGGGAGGTAGAAGATCTTGCAGCGCGGCCAGCAGAGCAGGGCATCGCCTGCATGCATGGATTGCGCGCCCCTGGCCATGTGTGGGTGTGAATGTGGGTGTAAATAAATGTATGTGTGCACATCAGCGAATGCATGTGTAAACACACGAGGTACCCACTTGCGTGCACTTCCCTGCGCAGGTGGAGTTCCTGAATGACATCTACCACTCCATCGCACAGACGCCGCTGCGCATGAGTGAGGACAGCAGCCTCCTGATCAGCGAGCAGCAGCTGATGGAGCTGCACCAGGTTAGTAGGCATGCAGTGCACATGCGCACATGCTCTCACACACACAAGAACGCCCACAGAAGCACCCACACATACGTCCACACACACATGCATGTTAA
>LKMJ01007056.1_pt1 | contig 10577 bp, 9 predicted proteins | sample 643391 | NCBI WGS metagenome assembly LKMJ01 (sample SAMN04112250, study PRJNA286221) | soda lake metagenome | biome: soda lake; feature: Kulunda Steppe; material: water; isolation source: sample PL-Br10 brine of Picturesque Lake | place: Russia: Kulunda steppe | collected 2010-07
CCGCATCCCCGGAATGAAGCCGTCGTTCGGTGTAGCGGCGCTTGTCTCCGCTCTCGATGTCTATCGGCCCGATCGATCGTTTCGTGTCTGATCCGGGGTCGATATCGATCGTCTCGAGAAACGAAGCGATCGGCTCGTCTGCAGTGGAGCCCCGATCGACCGTCTGTACCGCTTCGTTGTCAGTGAGCGAAATAGTTGCGTTCTCAGGGTCGACCAGAATCCCTCCGCTGTCGTCTTCGAGCCGGAACGGAACGCCATCACCGCCACTGTGAATCGTCCGCCAGCTTGAACCGTTGTTCGTTGATCGGTACTCTTCGATCACGTACTCGGCGGCCAGACACGGCGTTTCGGTAAACGGCGAGTCGAACTGGCCGTGTGTCTGGACCGCTGATCCTTCCAGCTCGACGGTACCGTCGGCGTTTCCCGCTTCGAACACCGATACCGGATCAGTTCGCCAGATACTGAGTCCTCGCTTGAGCTCTGATCCGTAGCCGACGAGCAACAGACCGCCAAAGAAGACCAGATAGGCGATCAGATCGCGCCGTGTCGACGAGTCTATCAGTATCGTCTCGATTATTGCATCACTCATAACACGCTCGAACGACTGTTGTGTTCGATTTGATTGTGTATTTGAAGCAACCGCAGATCATATCAAAGCATCGACTCGACATCGCTGTCGATCGACCAGTTTCGGGCTGGCTACGGAACGAACTGGGCGAGTACAGCCCCAATCAGCCAGAGCCCGATCGCCAGAAACGGGAGCGAAAACAGCGATATGATACCCCCCGAGACCAGTGAGTCTCGGATCATCGTCGACTCGTCGCTGTCAGAGATGACGAACCGATCGTCGCCCGTGTCGCAGACAGCAGCGTTGAAGCCGCTGGCTCTGGTCGGGATCGGCGGGTTCTGTTCGATCGGGCCGTAGATGTAGACGTCGTCACCAGCATCGAGTCGGCGCTCTCGGTACCGACGTTTGTCGCCAGTTTTCACATCGATCGGACCAAGAGAGCGCTCGCTCCCCTTTCCAGCGTCGACATCGATCTCGTCGAGAAACGAGGCGATCGGCTCGTCTGCCGTCTCTCCACGGCCGACGACGATCGATTCGTTTGTCGACAGGGAGATGCTCGCCCCGTCCGGATCGATCAGGAGTCCGCCGGTCGTGTCTTCGAGAAGAAACGGGACGTGTTGGCTGGCGCGTTCGATTGTCAACCAGTCGCTACCGTTGTCCGAGGAGCTGTATTGTTGAATTTCGTACGTACAGATCAGACACGGCGTTTCGGTGAACGGCGAGTCAAGCTGGTCGTCGGCGACGGCTGCCCGCCCTTCCAGTTCGATGGTTCCGGTGGCGTTTCCAGCTTCCATGACGGCGATCGGATCGCTCCGCCAGAAACTGATCCCCTGGCGGAGCGACGCGATTCCACTGATAAAAAGGAGTCCGCCGATCGCAAGAAACGGGAGCGAGAATACCCCGACGAGTACGAGCAACAGAAGGTCCTCGCTGACTCCAGCGTTGAGCATGTTCGAGCCGTTGAACGCAACAGTCTTAATTGTTGACAGCGGCAACAGCCTTAGTTATCGACGCCAGCAACTGACATGATGTATTTGTCGACGTGGTCGTCCATTCGCCGTTTGTAGCCGGCCTGTCTCGCCAGCCGATCGAGTTCGCGGGCAACGAGGCTTCCGTACTGGACGGCCTTTTTATCCCGCATTGCAACCTCTTCGGGCAGATACTCGCTGGCAACCAGCCGGAAGCCACGTTTGCGCGTCTCCTCGTCGGCCAGCAGTTCGTCGGGCAACTGGAGGGCGGCGTCGACAACCGCGTCATGAAGGAGCGGCGTCACCGGCTGGAGCCCGGCCGATTCGATCGTCAGCACGTCGCGTGGGAGCTGGTCGGAAAGTCCGCGGATCTGCTCGCAGACGGCACCCCGAACGGTCTCGGCGTCGACACGGTGGTCGAGTCGGACGACTTTCTCGTAGCCGCCGAACAGTTCGTCCGCCCCCTGCCCGAGTGCAAGCGCATCGAAGCCATCGGCCGCGACTCGCTCGGCGACCAGATACATCGGAAGGGCGATCTGGACGTCCATTGCGTTCGTCCGCCCGATCGTTTCGACGATTTCGGGAACCGCCCGTTCGAGGTCTGCGGGTTCGAGTTCGACGACGGTCAGCTCACGGCCCATCGCCTCGGCGGCCGTCCGTGCCGCCTCGATATCGTGGCTGTCCGGAAAGCCAACCACGTACAGCGGCGCGTCGAGCAGTTCCGCGACGAGTGCCGAGTCGACGCCCCCAGAAAAGGCCACGGCGACCTCGCCATCCGCTTGCCGGACGTCGCTGGCCGCCGTCTCGATCGCCCCGCGAAGTCGATCGAGTGCCGACTCCCGATCGGTGTCGGGCTCCGGCGTCGGAATCGACCAGTGGCTGGGTGGCTCTGGGTCGTCGGCTGTCCCGATCGATCCGGCCGGAACGAGCGTTGGATCGTCGAGTTTGCGCGGCGAAAACGCCCACGCAGACTCCACGGGGTTGTCGGCCCCGCGTTCGACGAATAACGGCACCCGTCCGAGTACGTCCCGGACGAGTCGATCATCGACCACTCCTGCAAATCCCACCGTTCCGGGAAGCGGGTCGCCGGTTTCGATCGCCTCCCGAACGACCTCCGGAGTCGTTCCACGCAGTGTCATCGGAACATCCCCAATACGCCGTTTCTGATCCGCCGTCTGACACCGCCTCCGAACTGCTGGACGCTGATTCGCCACGGCGTCCGTTTTCCTTCGACGGAGGTGTGTCCGGCCCGGATAGCCGCAAGTATCGCTTCCGCCGATCGCTCGTCGGCGTCGACGCGCGTGATCGCTTGACCGACCATCTCACTGATGTGGGCGTCGCTTCCGGCAGTCATCGGCAGGTTGCGTCGTTTGGCAAACCGTTCGGCCTGCCGGTTTGCCCGGCCGGTAAACAGCCGCGAGTTGTAGACTTCGATCGCATCACCCATTGCGAGTTGATCGTGGGAGATCCGAGCCATCACGCCGTGGCGTGACTCCTGAAACGGGTGGGGAATAATTGCCAGCCCATCCTGTTCGTGGATCGCTTCGAGCGTCGATTCGTAAGAAAGGCCCGGCGGGATCGCCTTGTCGACGCCGAGCCCGAGGACGTGGCCAGCCTTTGTCGAGATCTCGATCCCGGGAATTGCAACCAGCCCGTACTCGGGGGCGCGCTCGACCGCTTCGAGACTTGCGTCGATCTCGTCGTGGTCTGTGATCGCGACCGCGTCGAGGCCGACAGCCTCCGCCTGACCCAGAATGAGCTCGACAGGGTCTCGACCGTCATACGAGAGCGCCGAATGGGTGTGAAGTTCGACCGACAGCACATCCACTCGTATACGGTGGCTAACCAAAAACGCGCCGATACTGCGTAGAGAGACGTGCCTGCTGGTTCGTGGGAGGAAGTGACACGGTGGCCAAAAGTATAGAAACCCATTTACAGACTGGCTTTCAAACCCGAGACAATGAGTGTAGCCGATTCTGACCACGAACTCGTCGTTTCCGAACTGGGTCGAGAGCCGACCCCGGCTGAGGCGGCGCTGTTCGAGAATCTCTGGAGTGAACATTGTGCGTACCGCTCTTCGCGGCCGCTGTTGTCGGCGTTCGACAGCGAGGGCGAGCAGGTCGTGATCGGGCCGGGAGACGACGCTGCAGTCGTCGCCTTGCCCGACAACGAGGGTGCTCCCAGCGAGACCTACATCACGATGGGCATCGAGAGCCACAACCACCCGTCCTACGTGGACCCCTTCGACGGCGCAGCAACCGGCGTTGGCGGCATCGTCCGGGATACGCTCTCGATGGGTGCCTACCCGATCGCGCTGGCGGACTCGCTGTACTTCGGCGCGTTCGATCGCGAACACTCGAAGTATCTGTTCGAGGGCGTTGTCGAGGGGATCAGCCACTACGGTAACTGTATCGGCGTCCCCACCGTGGCAGGCAGCGTTGATTTCCACCCGGACTACGAGGGGAATCCGTTGGTCAACGTCGCCTGTGTCGGCCTGACGAACGAGGAGCGACTCGTCACTGCGGTCGCCCAGCAGCCGGGCAACAAGCTCGTCCTCGTCGGCAACGGCACCGGCCGCGACGGGCTGGGCGGTGCGAGCTTCGCCAGCGAAGACCTCGCAGAGGATGCAGAAACCGAAGACCGGCCGGCTGTCCAGGTCGGTGACCCCTACGCAGAGAAGCTCCTGATCGAGGCCAACGAGCAGTTCATCGAAGAGGGACTGATCGAGTCCGCCCGCGACCTCGGTGCGGCCGGCCTCGGCGGCGCATCGAGCGAACTGGTCGCCAAAGGCGGCCTCGGTGCCCGGATCGAACTCGAACGCGTCCACCAGCGCGAGCCGAACATGAACGCCGTAGAGATCCTGCTGGCAGAATCGCAGGAACGGATGTGTTACGAGGTCGATCCCGATAACGTCGATCGGGTCGCCGAAATCGCCGATCGGTTCGATCTGGGCTGTTCGGTCATCGGCGAGGTGACCGACGGCAACTACGTGGCGACCTTCGAAGGCGAGACGGTCGTCGACGTCGACGCCCACTTCCTCGGCGAGGGGGCACCGATGAACGACCTCGACTACGAGGAGCCGACCCAACCCGAGACCGACCTGCCCGGTGTCGACCCTGAGGAGGCCTTCGAGTCGATCGTTTCGAGCCCGAACACGGCCTCGAAGCGGTGGGTCTACCGCCAGTACGACCACGAGGTCGGCGTCCGGACGAGCGTCGGGCCGGGCGACGACGCAGCGATCGTCGCCGTCAGGGAGGCCGGGCAGGGGGTTGCGATTTCCGCGGGTGCTGAGCCGAACTGGACGTCGACGGCACCGTACGAGGGAGCCCGCGCGATCGCGCTCGAAAACGCGACCAACGTGGCGGCCAAAGGGGCGACACCGCTTGCGGCAGTCGACTGTCTGAACGGCGGCAATCCGGAGAAGCCCGACGTCTACGGCGGCTTCAAAGCGATCGTCGACGGGCTCGCAGACATGTGTGAGACGCTGTCGACGCCGGTTGTCGGCGGGAACGTCTCGCTGTACAACGACTCCGTGACGGGGCCGATCCCACCGACGCCGACGCTGGCGGTGGTCGGAACGAAATCTGGCTACGACGCACCACCGCTTTCGGTCAGCCCCGAGGGAACGCTCGTGCTCGTCGGCGATCTCGCTCTTGGGGCCGACGAGTTCCGCCTCGGCGGCTCCGAGTATCTCGCCCAGTTCGAGGGAAGCGATCGGTTCCCCGACCTTCCAGCGGACCCCGCAGCGCTCATCGAGGCGATCGCAGCCGTCGCAAACGACGAGACGACGCATGCGGTCCACGATGTCAGCCACGGCGGACTCGCCGTCTCACTCGCCGAGATGGTCACAGCGGAGGCAGGACTCGACGTTTCGGTCTCGACTGCAGACCCCGTCGGGGCGTTGTTCCACGAACAGCCGGGCCGTGTGCTCGTCCAGACCGATGACCCTGACCGTGTGCGTGACCTCGTCGGCGACGCTGGCCCCGTCTACGAACTCGGAACCGCAACTGACGACGGAACGCTGTCGATCGACGTCGGTGAGACGATTACGACCGACGCGGCTACGATCGGCGAGCATCGGAAGACGATCGAACGCGAACTCGACTAGCCCAGCGCCGATCGCCCGGTATTTTGATATACTTCCGGTACGACCGGTTCAACTGACCGACCTCTCGGATGATCATGTCTATGTCTGATGACCACCCAGCCGCTTTGATCGTCGAAGACGAGCCCGACCTCGCGAATCTCTATGCCGCGTGGCTTCAGGGCGTCTGTGACGTCGAAACGGCCTACGACGGTAACGAAGCGCTGGCGGCGATCGACGACTCGATCGATGTCGTCTTGCTCGATCGGCGAATGCCAGGGCTGTCGGGTGATGTCGTCCTCGACACCATCCGAGATCGAGGCCTCGACTGTCGCGTTGCGATGGTGACCGCAGTCGAACCCGATTTCGATATCATCGGGATGGGGTTCGACGACTATCTCATCAAACCAGTCTCGAAAGACGAACTGCACTCGATTATCGACCAGCTCATGCTTCGATCGACTTACGACGAGCAGTTACAGGAGTTTTTTGCACTCGCGTCGAAGAAAGCACTGCTCGATGCAGAGAAGACCGACGCCGAGCGCAAGACAAGCGAGGAGTACGCCCGGCTCGAAGACCAGCTGGCGGTGCTCAGAACGCAAGTCGCCGAGACGATGACGGAGTTGCTCGAAACCGATGGCTACCGGCAGCTCTGTCAGGATATCACCAGAGAGACGATCATCGACGAGTAGCTGACTGTCGGTCGCTGTCTTTCTGCATACCGTTGTGTGATAGTGCTAACCCGTGGCGTTCACGTCAGTTCGAGGGTGGTAACGTTTCGGATTTCGAGACGCGTTCCGCCGTTTTCGCCGTTGTCGACTGTTATCTCCCAGTCGTGGGCTTCAGCGATCGCCCGCACGAGTGCGAGTCCAAGGCCGTCGATCGCGGTGTCGTCGTCGACTGACGGATCGAGAACCTGTTCGTGAGCGGTCGGTGGAATCTCGGTGGCGTCATCGAGGAAAAAGAACCCGCGGGAGTCGTGTCCGTTTCGAGATGGTCTGACGTTCTCGAAGCCGACAACGCCGATCTGGACCGTCACGTCCGATTCGGCTCGGGCGGCGATGTTGTCGAAGGCCGTCTCAAGCAGGTTGGCGAACCGATCGGCATCGACTCGAAGCGTTGCTGACTCGTCGATGATGACTGCATCGTTGTCGAGTCTGGAGGAGTCGACTGCCCGCTCGATCGCCGATTCGAAATCGATCCGCGTCCGGGGGCCAACGTCGGATGCGTTTCGCGCAAACTCTCTGACGTCGTCGACGAGTTGCTCGACACGGTCGAGCGTTGGCTCGACATCGTTCTCTGCGAGCGGGAACTCCCACTCCGTCTCTGTGGGATCGTCTTCGATCGCCTCGGCGACCGCATCGAGTTGTTGTTTCAACTCGGTCGAGAGAATCTCTGCGACCGACTCGAGCCGCTCGGTTTGGCGTTCGAGCTCTGCCGTTCGCTCCTGGAGGACCTGCTCTCGAACGGCTCGATCGAGCGCTGCGGTCGTGTTTTCGACCAGCGTCGAGACCAGATCGACGTCCATCTCGTCGAAGTAGTGTGGTTCGAGTGAGGCGGTCATTAACACGCCATGGGTGCCGATCGGGGCGATGAGTTCCGATCGGATCGTGGTGTTGGGGTTGTAGACGCCCTCGACATCGTGGAGGTCGTCGAACCGTGTGATTTCACCGGATTCGAAGACCTCCCAGGTGAGTCCCTCACCTGACGTAAACCGTGGGAGGCCACCGAACTCCTCGTGTGCGCCGGCAGTTCCGGCGACGGGATCGAGGTAGCCGTGTGTATCATCGAGCAACCAGATCCCGGTGAGTGGAAAGCCGAGGAGGTCACTACCGGCGTGGACGGCGATCGCACAGATTTCCTCGGGGTCGTCGGATTCAAGCAGCCACTGTGTAATCTCGTGGAGTGAGGTGACGACGCGTTCGTACTCGTGTTGGTCGGTGACGTCTCTGATAACGACAGCGACAGTCGCCCGGTCGTCTTCGATCGGGACGATCCGAAACTCACCCATCCGATCGGTTCCGGTCGCGTCGGTGAACGCGACTTCGAGATGGCGTCTGTCGGCGTTGCAGACATCGACATCGGTGATTGCTCGTCCGATCTCGACCGTGTCCTGTGGGTCGATCCCGGCCAGTTCGGGAACGATCTCGATGTGGTTGCCGATCAGGTCGGTACGGTCAGTGCCGAGCATCGATTCGAGCGCGCTGTTGACGGCGACGATCTCCCGGTTCCGGTTGAGTGTCACAACGCCGTCGTGGGTCGCCTCGACGACAGCAGCGTGCTGGGCGAGGGTGGTCTCCTGGTGTTTCTGTTCCGTGACATCGCGCATGTAGACCGAAAGCCCGGTTTCGGATGGATACGCCCGCGTCTCGAACCACGTTTCCAGTGGTGTATGGTAGACCTCGAAGGAGACACAGATCTGTTCGTCCATCGCCCGGTGGAAACTGTTCGGGAACTGTGTCTCGACGGTCGCCGGAAACTCGTCCCACATGACACGACCGAGCAGTTCCTCGCGTGAGCGTTCGAGCAGCATCTCCGCCCGATCGTTGAGGTAGGTGAACCGAAAGTCCGTATCCAGTGCGAAAAACGCATCAGTCACCCGATCGGCGATCGGAATCGATGCTGTCGTCACTGTCGTGGCCTCCGCTGGTCGGGTAGAGTGAGCCAGCCACTTGGTTGGACGCCCGCTTCGGTCATCGGTTGAGACAGTCAGTCTCTAGTTGGGAAAGCCGGTATTTGAGTGTCGCGGCTACCCATCACTCCTCTTGCATGACGATTACTTATCGCTCTTCTTGCATGACGAACGCCTCGATTCGGCGCAGGGCTTCTCGGAGATCGGACAGGCCCGTTGCATAAGAGATTCGCAGGTGTCCCTCGCCACCGTCACCGAAGATGTCGCCAGGAACGACAGCGACACCCTGTTCGCGCAGGACACCCTCAGCGAACTCCTCGGCCGTGTATCCGTCTGGAACCTCTGGGAAACAGTAAAACGCGCCTTTGGCTTCGAAAACATCCATCCCAATCTCGCGAAAACGCGAAAGGGCGAACTGTCTGCGCCGATCGTACTGGGCGACCATCTCTTCGACGTCGTCGCCACAGGAGTCGAGTGCTTCTAAGGCGGCGTACTGGGCCGTCGTCGGCGCTGAGAGCATCGTATACTGGTGGATCTTGTTCATCGCGGCGATCGCGTGGGCCGGTCCGAGGGCGTAGCCGAGTCGAAGCCCGGTCATCGCGTGGGCTTTCGAAAAGCCATTGAATACGATCGTTCGCTCGCGCATGCCATCGAGAGTCGCGATCGAGGTGTGTTCGTCCTCGTAGGTGAGTTCGGCGTATATCTCGTCTGCAAAGACCGTCAGGTCGTGCTCGCGGGCGAAGGCAGCGATCGGTTCGAGGTCGGCTTCGGTCATGATCGCTCCCGTCGGGTTGTTCGGATAACAGATGACAAGCACGTCAGCCTCGGCTGCACCGGCCGCTTCGAGTGCTTCGACGGTGAGTCGGAAATCGTCTTCGCGTTTCGTCGGGACGGGCAACACCTCGCCGCCGGCGAAGATGACGCCCGGCTCGTAGGAGATATACGACGGCTGGGCGATCGCGACGGTATCACCGGGGTCGACGAACGCCCGGAAGGCGAGGTCGACTGCCTCGCTTGCGCCAGCGGTGACGATAATCTCCTCGTCAGGGTCGTAGCCGAGGGCGAACCGATCGGCAACGTAGTCGGCGATCGCCTCCCGGAGTTCGCGTTTGCCTCGGTTTGCCGTATACGACGTCTTTCCCTGTTCGAGGGAGGCGATCGCGGCGTCGCGGGCGGCCCACGGCGTCGCGAAATCGGGTTCGCCCACACCAAGTGAGATAACCTCATCGCGTTCGTCGGCGATCTCGAAAAACCGCCGGATACCCGACGGTGGCACCTCTCTGACGCGATCGGAGAGCTCGATCGTCATGGTGAAAACGAGAGGCGATCGTCTTCTTCGCCATCGCCGAGTTCGATCCCGTGTTCTTTGTAGGAGGTCATCACGTAGTGGGTGACCGTCTGGGTGATCTCGGGGACGGGAGCGACCTTTTCGCTGATAAACTGTGAGACTTCCCGGATGGAATCTCCCTCGACTTCCATATCGAAGTCGTAGTTTCCACTGACCAGCCGTAAGGCTTTGACCTCCGGGAACTGTGCGAGTCGCGCGGCGATGTCGTCGTAGCCCGTCTCCCGATCGAGTCGAACGTTCAACTCTACTTCGGCACGGACGCGTTCGTCTTCGAGTTTGTCCCAGTCGACGACCGCCTGGTAGCCACGAACCACGCCCGCCGCTTCGAGCTCTCCGATTACCGCCTCGACCTCGCTTTCGTCAAGCCCGGTCATTCGCGCCATATCTGCAGTCGAGTACCGCGCGTTCTCTCGAAGCAACTCGAGCACCTCGCGTTCGCTCATACCAACTGGGAGTGTGACCGGATGTAAAATTCTACCGTTGTCAGTCGAGGCGTCTCGCGGCCGGTAATAAGAGCGGGTCCCGATCGGCTCACACTCCTCGTGAGACGCCAGTCCGAGGGACAGTCAGGATCACCTGCACGCAGGTTTATCATTATTGATGGTGTCTATTCTGGCAATGAGTTACGCATATCGGTTCGACGTCGACGAGGACATCGTGTGCCCACACTGTGAGGAGAGCGTCCCGATGCAGTCACAGATCTGTCCGTGCTGTGAGGCGTCGCTTCAGTAGTTTTTGAACAGCAGCGCACGAACGTCGTCTTTGGTCTGGACGTTTTCCTCGGAGCCGTCTGGGAGCGTAACGGTGTACCGGAAATCCGCCGCTGATGATTCTTCCCACTTGTCGTCGTGAGTGTCGAGCAGACTCATCATCCGATCGAGCATGTCGTCATCGTCGGCTGCACCACTGTTTTCGTCTGTCTCGTCCTCGTCGTCGGTCTCAGCATCCGACTCGTCTGCATCAGCGTCGTCTGTCTC
>LKMJ01007059.1_pt1 | contig 10576 bp, 15 predicted proteins | sample 643391 | NCBI WGS metagenome assembly LKMJ01 (sample SAMN04112250, study PRJNA286221) | soda lake metagenome | biome: soda lake; feature: Kulunda Steppe; material: water; isolation source: sample PL-Br10 brine of Picturesque Lake | place: Russia: Kulunda steppe | collected 2010-07
CGATCACTGACCACGATCGCGTCCACCCGGAATTGGATGCTCCCATCCAAGAAGTGGATGGCGTCACCCTCATCCGCGGTGTTGAGTTGCGTGCTCAACCCGCCGATTTGGACAATCGAGTCGATCTCCTCGGCTACGGTGTCCGAGAAACTGATGGCCTCGACGCGGAACTTGACCGCGTCCGCCGCAAGCGCGCTGAACGCGGGCAAGCGATGGTGGAGATGGTTGAAGACCGTCTCAATATTTCGCTCGACATCGACGCCGGCGACAATATCGGCCGTCCGCACGTCGCCCGGGGAATCGATCGTCACCCCAACACCGACCACACCTACCAGGACGCGTTCGATGAGTTGATCGGTAAGGACTGCCCCTGTTACGTCCCACGATACGTCACGAGCTTCGAAGACGCCGCCGAGTTATTGCGTGAGGGATGCCACCTCGTCGCCCTGGCGCACCCCTTCCGCTACGAGGATCCCGAAGCCGCACTCGAGTTGACCGCCGAATTGGATGCGGTTGAGCGGTTCTATCCGTACGGTGGCAGGGGGCTTCCAGACCCAGAGCCCGCCGACCGGGTAATTGATCAACATGGCCTGTTTCCGACGGGCGGGAGTGACGCGCACGGGCGAAGAGTTGGGCAACGAGGACTTACCGAAGAACAGTACCGAGATTTCCTGACCGTCGCCGGACTCCAGAAACCCTAGTCGTAGTTCTGTGGGGTGAGCGTCGCTTGGAACCCTGCGGCGGGCTCAACATCCACTTCGGGTGGTTCTAAGTCCGCACCCCATCCACTAAGACCGTTTTCGAGGGCAACCTCGACCGCAGTGCCGGTGCCGACAAACGGATCAAGGACGACGCCAGGTTTCGATTCCTCGGTCTCGCACTCGCACGCGGACTCCCATCCGACGGTTTCGCGCTTCGGGAAGGTGAACTCGCGGAAATACCCGCCAAGAACGTCCTTCGCTTCCTGAGCGAGTTCTTCAACCTGATCGATGTTCTTTCCGGTTCCGGTTTGAATTTCCTGGGCTTTTCCGGCATCTGCGAGGCCGACTGCCCAGATTGCCTTGATGTGGTCTTCGGTGAGGTCTGACTCTTCGTAGATTTCCATCGCACGGCGGGCTTGATCCCTGGTGGTATCGAGTTCGACTGTCTTTCCGGTTACCCTGGTGAACGGTTGGTCGCACTCGGTGCAGACGGCGGGCGGAGCTGCCAATGAGAGCGCGCGGTGGACGAGTTCGCGGGGGAAGGGAGCGAGGTGGCCGTTGTCGTTGCGGTCGAAGCCAATCTCCCAGACGTCGCCCGCGCCGCCGACGCCGTCGGTGTACTGCTGGCAGTAGCCGAAGAGGTCGTAGTAGTAGTCGCCGTCAGAACTCGGGGGAACGAGATGGTAGATGTGTTCGTGTCTGGGCGCGAGGCGGTCGTCGGACGGATCCGGCACGCCGTTTTTCTTCACCCAGATGATGTCGTTCCGTACCGTCCAGTCGTGGTTGCGGACAGTTTGGGCGAACAGTTCCGGGATGCCTTCCAGCGATTTGTTACGGTAGGTGTCGCCGATGTTGAGGAAGACGGAACCGGACGGGTGAAGGATGCGTTCAATTTCTTCGAGGACGTCAAGGAGGGTGAGTGCGAAGCGAGTGGCGGTGCGTTCCTGGCCGATCTGACCGTCGACGCCGTAGTCTCGTTTTTGCCAGTACGGCGGTGATGTGACGACGAGGTGAGCGGAGTTATCCGGGAAGGGAAGGTTGCGTGCATCGGCTTGTTCGATGCGTTTCTCTGCCGGTGCGTTCGGTAGAGGATAGTCGGCTCCTTCAGCGAGTCGGTCTGACAGTTCCTGCGCAGATGGGGGATTGGTCATAGATCAGAGAGATGATTTAGGGTGGTCAAGGGAGAACCGGGTCGTTGCTCGGTGGGCGGAGTTCGTGCGTGTGTTCGACATCCGAGCGCTGCCCGCGCATTGTCAGGTCGTTCTCGCTGGCTGCGTGGTTAAGGGAGATGATGCCGGCTGGCCCGTCGGATGTCGCAGCGATGTGCGGAATTTCGACGGTAATCGTTGTTTCCGGCGTCTCGAAAGTGACGGAGTCCGTCCGAAGTTCAGCGTTTTCGACGCCTGGTGCCCCGTCAAGGTAGGCGAGGGCGGCCTCGGTTCGTTCGCGGGCGGTGGGCGCCGGGTTGAGTTTTGTTTCCGTCATGGATGTTATCACTCTCTCAATCCCACTTAAAACTTTCAGATTGTCGCGCTGCCCGATGCCTACTGTTCCGTTCACTCGATGCCTGCTGTACAGTCTCTCCAGTTGAACATTTAAGTACCCGTGGCGGTTCACATAGAAGCGCAAACGGAGATAACGAAGCCGCCTTCGGTCGATTAGCCGGGGCTTTAGGTTTCGCTCTCCCCCGACCAACCACCACCAACAATGACCGACGAAGAAGACAACACCGAGTCAGAGACCGAACACGAAGAGGAAGAGCCTTCCACGTTCTTCGAAGCCCAAAAGCCCGAAGTCGACCGCGAAAACGTCATCGAGTACTTTTGGGGAATGTACAATACCCGCCGCGAACCGCTGGCAATCGAGCCGTACCAGAACGTTCTCGACGCCTTCGCCGACAACAACCTCGCAGGCCGCATCGACCAGGACGAAGTGACCATCGAAGTCGATGTGCGTGAAGGAGACGATGCCTACATCGTCGTGGACGATGCTGGCGGATTCACCCAGTCCGGGTGGGAACACCTGAAGAAGATTGCTGCTAGCGACAAGAAAGATCGCAGCGGCGCAGGATCGATGGGTATCGGCACGTGGGCGACCGCGCACCTCTGCGAACACCTCGTCATCGAGACGCGCACGCCTGAAGGCGACCACAAGGCAATCGTCATTTTCGGTGGCCTTCACGAAGACGCTACAGATTTTTACGACGCCAACGGAACCGACGAAGTTGAGATGCTGTACGCGCAGTTCGACGCGATTGATGACGGCTTTAACCTTCCCGAGGGGCAGTACGGGACGTACTTCGAGGCCAGCGGCGTCCGTGACGCATCGATGAACACCTTGACCACTCCTTCGGAGTTTGAGGACATCCTCGCGTACCACTTCCCTGTCCTCGCTAGTGAAAAGGTCTCTCTGAACGTTCGTATCAACGGGAAACGAACGGAGATGTCGTTCCCACATCTGGACGACATCGTCGGGGAAGTGTTCGTGGACGGCGAAACACAGACGTTCACGGATAATGAGTTCAGTGAAACCCGCGAATTGCGTCACATTACGGTTGCAGAAGCCGCACAGACCCCACCGTGGAACAACGGCGTTGCGCTGTTCAAGACCCACGAGTTCTACGACCTCCCACAGATGCTCGTGGAGACGTACAACCCGCATGTCGACGGTGTCAAGGGCAGCGACCCAGATATGGTGGCGTACGCGTACGCAGATGACCTCTGCGGCGAGCCAAACCTCGAAGACCCGAGTCACCAGCGATTCAACGTCAACTTCACCGATGAAACGGAACTGAAAACGCCGGTCTGGGAGGTGTGGCGCGAACACTTCGCCAATGAGCCGAGTGCTGAGGAAGAGCAGGACAAACTTGACCAGATTCGTGACAACGTTCACGAAATGTTCTCGCTCGTCGGTGACGACATCAACGACCACATCAGCGATGAACTTGGCGGGATGATGACCGTCAACAAAGGCGGCGGGGAATCGAATGAGCGACTGCTCGTCTGCAAACCCCATCTTAAAGAGTTCGACACTCACGAAGTTGATGTCGGATTCGACATTTACTGCCCTGCGGAGCCCGAACACGACCAGTTCCTCGTTCGAAACGCCGTCATTAGCCTTCAGGGCGGCGACTGGCAAACCGACCTCGATGATCGGTTCATCGATGTCAAGGACGACCGCATCCTCAAGAACCGCGAAACGGTCGAAGTCCCTGAAGATGGGTTCTACGTTATCGAGGCGGAACTCGTCAAAGTCCCAGGGTGGGTGAAAAAGCCAGAGGAGTGGCAACAGTCCCAAACCCCTGATGACACCAGTCGGGCGAACTTCGCGGTCAACGACACGTTCCAGACTGAGCCGTCGGAACGGAGCAGCGTCAGTTCGCCGAGTGACGGTGACGATGGGGACAACCAGAAAGAGGGTGGAATCATCTCAAAGATTACCTCGGTGACGCCTAGCGAGCCAACGAAATGCCTCGTGTATGCGCGCCATGACCCATCTTCCGGTGGGTACGTGTTGGACATCAATCGGCAGCACCCAGACTGGTTGGAGTACCAAGGCGAATCCGAAACCGTTCGGATGCGTGAGCAGACTCGAATCGCTAGCGAGCGCGGGTTCCTGTCGCTGCTCAGTTCGATTGAGTCTGCGGAGCTGCGCAACATCATTTACGAGATGGACGACAAAGACAAAATGGAAGAGGAAGTCATGGAACTCAAAAACAACTTCCGTGAGATTCGCGCAACGGTGCAGACAGATAGCGATGTCTCGGAAGTGTTCCAGTAGTAGTCGAAGTCGATGAGGAAGTGGTTGCAGACATCAAACAATAAACGGTGATCAAATGAGTCAACAAGAACGAAACGAAGATCCGCTCAAGTTCCTGCACCGGAAAGCCGTTGAGGAAGGTGAGTGGACGGTTGAAGTCGTTGAGTCGTTCGGAATCTCCGCCAGAGCCGGGCCAAAGGGAGGCCTTTCAGGCGGTGCGTCTCCCGATGACTGGGAGCTCGAAGTGAAAGATCGGTTCGAAGAAGAATATAGTGACGCAATCATCGCCATCTACCAAATTAACGAAGAGTGCGAGACGGAGAGTTTCGACTGGTACTGGCGCATCGGCGAAGTCACGTTGAACGAACTCGACTACGACGAGGCTTACATCGATTACACGAAGTTCAAGGAACTCCTTCAGATCGATGTGCTTTCCGACACGGAAAGCAACAAAGTGTTAGAGAACGCGCGGAAGGTGTACGAACTGTTCCCTGAACGTAACCCCGAAGCCTACCTTCCCGAAAGTACGGATCTCGACAATAATATCACGCTCTTTGCGCAACTCGCGCAAAGATCGTGCCTCGAGTCGAACGGTGAAGCCCGCGATTTCCTCGCTTCCGTCGCCGAAACGGGTATTGACCCTATCGATCGAGACATTCGCGTCTGGACTGACCTACAAGGAACGGATCCCTCACTTGATGAGGTCGTCGAGCGAGTGAACGTCCGCTTCAAAACGTACACCAAGGTTAGCACCCTCGCTGAGAAGGTTGAACGCGCTTACGCCCTCCTAGGAAAGGAGGACGAGTGCCCTGACCGTGAAAAGATCGTCGCCGCGGTCGAAGCCGTGACCGACGAGTAGAGGAATCAAAACTCAGTTTTCTGCGCGGTTCTGCGCCGCGGTTCACAGGGATAGACGCGTTCGAGCGGCCGTTTCGACGACTCGTAGCGGCATTGCGTTTTCGAGTACTTCCCCCTTGGCCGGCTGGTCGCCGCTACGACTACAACTCATTACCCCGTTTCAGGCGTAGGCGTCGAGATAGGCGTCAGCCCACTCCGTCACGCGGCCAGCAGCTTCGGCGTCTTCGAGGACGTTGAGTTGCCAGGAATCAATCCACGGCGTGAACGTGTCGCCGCGACGCCCACTGCCGGACAGCTTCCCGGCGACGAGGGTGAGTTCGGCGCGGAGCTTGTAGCCGTCGCGGTACTCTTCGATGTTGATGCCGTCGAGGATGGCGAGATCGTAGCCCGGCCCGCCGCCTCCGGTGAGGAGGACGGGTTCGTCGACGCGTTCGGTGAGAAGGTCGCGGGCGTCTTCGAGGTCAGCGGGGTCGTTCACGCCGTCTCCAACGCCCCAGTTGATGTTGCCAGGACTGCCGCGACCGGCGACGTGTTCGAACGTCGTTTCGAATTCGTCTCCGTTCTCGGCGGTGAACGTGATGTCGAGGTCTCCTTCCATACTACGACCAACACCATTAACCATCTTTAAACTTATGGTTGTTGGTGGGGTGTCTTGTCTGCGAAAAGACGATGCCAGGACTCGATGCTAGAGTCGTGTGACGGGCGTCAAGGAGCGAAGCCACCGGTAGCGTCCCTTCTCGACTTCTCCCATTGACTCAGACTGGAATCCTTCTTTGTTTCACCGCCGTTCGTACACAGACAGTCGTACTCGCGACAGTACGCGCACCACTCTCCCTTGTCTTTTCCTTTCTCTTTCCGTTTGGTGTAACGCCTGATCCCCATATGACAACGTTTGACACGCCCACGGATATACCTTCTCCATCGACCGCCTGCAAAACATCCACCGGAACATCAACACCAACTCGATTCGTGGCCTTGGACTGTCGAACTCACAGGAACAGGACGTCGGTTCCTGTCGTCGCTCGGTAATCGTTCTGCGGGCCGATTGCAGCGATGCACTCCATCTTACGGAGTGAAAGCGGGAAGCTCGACGGAGCGTTCCGACCGCCCTCGCTCCGGTTCAGATAGTCGTGAACGGTCGTCTCGTCATTCTCGACCCACGCCTCAATCCGTTCGAACGGGCAGCGCCAGACGCCAGCCATTGGGCTGACTTTCGCGCCGTACCCCTCGAACTGTTTCCACCTGACCCAAAACAGGATGTCGAGGTTGCCGTCGTACCAGTCCAGGTACCGTTCGTAGTCGTTGACGTTGAACGTGACCGTGTATTGCGGATCCATCCCGAACTTCTTCTCCGCCGTGAAGAACGGTGTCTCCTGCTTCTTCAGGTCGGTATCGTGCCCATCCACCAGCAGGTCAATGGCGTAGTCACTCTCCTCTTTCTTCGGATGCATCCGAGCCTCCAGGCCAATCCACGGCGCGACCTGGTTGACGAACTTGACTTCTTCCTCGTATCCGAGGTCTACCCACGCGTCCTTATCCTCTGCTATCGGTTTCTCTGCGGACATCTAGCGCTATCGCATGCTTTCCCCGCGGTGCCTATAACGATGTCACCTGCAGGGGTCGCTAAACGGCGTTTGCAGGCCCTTCTCGACGCGGTTCACATCACCCGCTTGAATCACGCGCCATATCCTGTCTACTCGTCGGCTTCCGCCGCCTCCTTGAGGCAAGGGCTTACCGTCCCCAACCCCGCTAAAACGGCCAGAGGAGTTTATACGCCTTAGCGCACCCGAGGAGAACAGCTACGAGTCCAATAAGGAGCAGTCCGCCAGCAATGACCATCCCACCGAGGCCGGCGAGAACGTACCCGGCTAAGAACAGGGGGAACGCAAGTAGCTCGCTCGGTGAAAGGGTCGCCATCAACATCAACGCGCACCCCACGCCCACGGCGATGAACGGTGATGCCCACGCCTGTCTGAAGTGTGAGCGGTTCGCCCAACCACAGGTAGGCGATGATAGCGGCGAACGCCGGTCGGGTCGAGTTCCCTGCACCGTAGACGCTCGCACCCACCCTGTCAATCCCTTCGTAGACGAGAATGCGCCCGAGGGCGGATCCGAGGAGCCCCGCCGCGGCGAAAACCGCGACGCCCCACAGCCCGAGTCCTTCTAATGGGTTCCATCCGCTGCGGACGAAGAGGTATCCCCACAAGAGGAGTGCCGGCACGAGAGTGGACAGGAGTGCCGACAGAACAGGCGTCCCGCCCGCGTTCAACCCTTTCTTCTGAAGGACGGGGGCGAACCCCCAGATGGCCGCCGCTGCGACGGCAAGAGCGATCACCAACGCTTCACCATCGAACACGAGTAGCGTTCGGGTGCTGGTTTGCTTGTGCGTTGTGTGTTTCGCGCCGCTCACCGTCGATTAATTCTGCAAGGAAGTGAACTGTGGAAGTGGGCCAGTTGTGGAACCAGTATCCTCTCGGGAAGTCTGGGAGACGATTACGCGATCGTCGCGTAGGGCTGATACGGCTCTTCCTCCGTGGTGCGGTACTCCCACTCTTCGAGTTTGTCCTGGAAGATGACGCCACACGGGCAAGAGAGGTCATCCGGGTCGTAGTTGTACCGCCACCAGACGCCGTCTACGTCGACGGGAAGCGCGTTCTGTGCGTACCAGACGACGAGCAGGCCTTTGACGGCAATCGGGAGCGTGCTGGAACTGTCGGGATCCTTCTCGAACGACTCCTCCCAGTACTCTCGCCCCTTCTCGTCGAGGGTAACGGTCGTGGTTTCGGTGACGGTGCTGTCGTGTTCGAACGCTTCGGATTCGGCGTCGTCGCGGTCAAGGAAAATGTACGTGCCGCCGTTGCGAGAGGGAACTTCGTAACCGGTCGTCTCGCGGACGTAGCCGTTTTCGAGGCACCAGCGACGGTACTCTTCCTCTGGCATCGCGTCTGGGCGGACATCGTAAAAGACCGCATCGGAGTTGTGCAGCTCGTAGCGGTCGCCACCAAGGCGGGCAATCCGCCGCCAGTCCTTGGGGTGGTGGGAGACGCACAGCCCGCGTCCCTCGAAGCTGAAGTAAGGTTTGCCTCGATCCCGTTCGAGGTTGCCGACGTGGTAGACGGTTTCGTGGTTGGTGAGTTGCGGCATCTTGCTCACCTCCCGAGGAACGAGGACAGCGGGCCGAGCGTGATCGCGAAGTACAGCACGCCGGCGAGCAGAACGATCTGTAAGAGCATACTGATCCCGCCCAGGAGAAGGACGAGGCCGACGGTTGCGACGAGCGCGGTCTGCTTGGTGGTAAGGTTCGGGAGCATCTCTTACCCCAACCAACTCACCCCACCCAGTAAAAACTTGTGCTTCCTCGTGGGTCAGTAATCCCGAGCGGCGATCCAGATCGGCATCACATCGAGACCTGCCCGTTTCGCACCGATTCCGCGACTGCGACCCTCGCCCCGTCCAAGCGCGTAGTCAGGGGTGATCTCTAACACCGGCGTCGGAATGTCGTCGGTTTCTCCCTTCCGAACATCCTCAGCGACGCTTTCGACGGTCGGCGTGTACGCCACGGCTTCGACTTCGTCCCAATAGGTTACTCAACATAACCAATCTCAAATAGCAGGTTAAAACTTGCGGTTGTTTTCAGTGTTGCACACGCTCGTTAACCGTCTCTGGCCAAGTCTTGGGACACTCTCCACCACCATAAACAACAAGTATTAAGTGACTCCCCATTGTTGGTTCTGATATGCCAGAAACCGACAGCGAACCCACGCTCGATGAAGAGAATCCGTACGACGTGTTCGAAGTGGGCGACGAACTCCCCTGGAAGACGACCACGGCCACTGTCACCGCCGTCGAAAACGGCGTTGAGGAATACCCCGACCCCGAAGAGAACGAAGACGTGCTAGAGTACGGCGCGCCGCCGGAATTCAGCGGCGCGGGCGAACGATGGCCGCTCACGCTCGTCACGTTCGAAATCGAACGCGACGGCGAAACCAGTGAGGGAACGGCCTCCGCCGAGTGGGTCTACCGCGAAGTCGGTGTCCGCTTCGACGAACACGGCCTCCCGTCCGTCCGCGCCTACTCTTCGCCGTTCAGCGGCGGAAACGGCGCGAGCGTGCAGACGCCCGCCACCGGCGACAACCACCTCCCGCCGGAAGAAGCCGAGCGACTCGCGGAGTTCCTTCGTGACCACGCCGATTTCGAGCCGCTGTACGCTCTCCTCGGCCGCACCGACAGCCCCGAGGATATGAACGCCCTCGCCGACGCGCTGGAGATGGTGAAGGACGCCCACGAGGTACGCGACCGCAAGGACTAGCGGCCGACTGACAGCAGAAGAGGGGAAGCCCGCTCGGTGAAGAAGCCCGTCTTTGACTTCTTCACCACCGAACAGCGGAAAAGCTTCACTCCCTGTCACCGCCTACCTTTCTGCGTGAACCGCCGTCTTACGATCGTCCTTGGGCTCTTCCTGTTACTCTTCGCTGTTCTAGCGGTCTCCACGGTTGCCGGTGATTCCTCTGTTGCACCAACAGACTGCTTTTCGGGGGATGGCTTCGAACTCACAATTGGAGACAATCCAGGAATCCACGTTCGACTGCACATTTCCCTCGTCACTGACCTTGGAAATCCAGGTGAATACGGCGTTGAGTTGGCGGGGACATATGACGGTGACACGATTACTACGCTGGCCGCCGGCGTCAGATTGGATGACCCGCGGGCAGTTGCTTCGAGCAATCCAATCGAGGCGTTCGACATAATCGGCCAGACCGAGATACATCTCCCATTCGATGATCACGTCGATGGCCCATCGGTCGAAGTAGACGACCCATCAGTTGAGTCCGACGCAAACACGACGACCTGCTAATGCTTTTGTCCCCTATCGTTGATGGGGAGCGTATGGCGACGTTCTCCACGCTTCGATTCTACGTCCTTGGATACAGCGAAGAGATGCAAGATCATCTCGTCGAACCCGGTGAGGAGGAAACAATCTGCGGCAGACACGAACTCGCGCATCATTGGGGGCGGAAAGGGCGAGTCGGATCTCCGAGCAAGGAAGTGATGAACTACCAGGAGTACCGCGAACAGCGCGACCTGTCGGTTGCAGACTTCCACGGTGGCGAGAAACCAGATCCGATCTGCGGCCTCTGCTGGAACTCCCACCAGTGACTGCCGTCCCCGACTCCCTCAAAGGCGACCTGCAACGAGGCGGACATCGTGGATGTCACCTGACGGCCCTACCTTGACCTCAACCTCGAATTCGCAATCCG
>LKMJ01007061.1_pt1 | contig 10575 bp, 8 predicted proteins | sample 643391 | NCBI WGS metagenome assembly LKMJ01 (sample SAMN04112250, study PRJNA286221) | soda lake metagenome | biome: soda lake; feature: Kulunda Steppe; material: water; isolation source: sample PL-Br10 brine of Picturesque Lake | place: Russia: Kulunda steppe | collected 2010-07
ATCCGCGTCTCGAGGTCGGCGACGTACTGGGCGGCTTCCCCAGCGTCGTCGATCTCTCGCCCGGAGACGCGTGAGGTATCTGTCGTGCTGCCGGGGAGGTTCGTCTCACCAACCGCCTTTTCGATGGTCGTCGGCTCGAAGCCGTGGTCCTCGTTGTACTGTTGTTGGATGCGACGGCGACGCTGGGTCTCTTCGATCGCTGACTCCATCGCTGCGGAAGGCTCGTCGGCATAGAGGACGACCTCGCCGTTGACGTTGCGGGCGGCCCGTCCCATCGTCTGGACGAGCGTCGTCTCCGAGCGGAGAAATCCCTCCTGATCGGCATCCAAAATGGCGACCAGCGACACCTCGGGAATGTCCAACCCCTCTCGTAGCAAGTTGATCCCCACCAGGACGTCGATCTCACCCAGCCGCAACGAGCGGATGATCTCGTGGCGCTCTAGGGTGTCGGTTTCGTCGTGCATATACGAGACGGCGACGCCAGCTTCCTCGAGGTACTCGGTCAGATCCTCGGCCATCCGCTTGGTGAGTGTCGTCACGAGGGTCCGTTCGTCCCGGTCGATGCGGGCGTCAATTCGATCGAGGAGGTCGTCGATCTGGCCGCTGGCGGGGGCGACCTCGATCGCCGGATCGACGAGGTGGGTTGGCCGAACGATCTGTTCGACGATCTGCTCGCTGTGTTCACGCTCGTAGTCGGCAGGCGTCGCGCTGACGTACAGCGTCTGATCGGTCCGTTCCTCGAACTCTTCGAAGGTCAGCGGCCGGTTGTCGTAACTGGTCGGGAGACGGAAGCCGTTCTCGACCAGGGAGTCCTTGCGAGCTTTATCACCCTCGTACTGGCCGCGGATCTGTGGTAGCGTGACGTGGGACTCATCGACGACGGTAAGAAACTCATCAGGGAAGTAATCGAGTAAGGTGTAGGGTGTATCGCCAGGTTCACGATCGTCGAGATACACCGAGTAGTTCTCGATCCCCGAACAGTAGCCCGTCTCAGCCATCATCTCGAGGTCGAAGGTGGTCCGCTCTTCGATCCGCTGGGCGGCAACGAGGTCACCCTGACGCTCGAAATACGAGATACGGCTGTCGAGATCAGACCGAATCTCTTCGATTGCCTGTTCGAGCGTTGCCTCGGGGATCGAGTAGTGTTCTGCAGGGTGGACCAACACTGCGGGTTCGGTCGATTTGACCTCGCCCTCGAGTGGATCGAGTTTCAGCAGCCGATCGATCTCCTCACCCCAGAGTTCGACCCGCACCGCATAGCGGCCGTACATCGGGAAGATCTCGATGGTGTCACCACGCACACGGAACGTCCCGTTCGTGAAATCGACGTCGTTGCGTTCGTAGTTCAGATCGACCAGCCGCTTCAACAGGTCGTCACGCCCAATCTCCTCGCCGACCTCGAGTCGCATCGCCATCGAGACATAGTTGCGCGGGTCACCGAGCCCGTAGATAGCTGAGACTGAGGCGACGACGATAACGTCCTCACGAGTCAGTAACGAGCGGGTCGCAGAGTGGCGCAGCCGGTCGATCTCGTCGTTGATCGAGGCATCTTTGTCGATGTAGGTGTCTGTTTGCTCGACGTAGGCTTCGGGCTGGTAGTAGTCGTAGTAGGAAACGAAGTACTCGACGGCGTTGTCGGGGAAGAGATTCCGAAACTCCTCGTACAGCTGTGCCGCCAGCGTCTTGTTGTGAGCGATGACCAGCGTCGGCTGTTGGAGGTTCTCGATTACCCACGAGACGGTGTTGGTCTTCCCGGACCCGGTCACACCGAGCAGCGTCTGGCAGTTCATTCCCTGGTCGTAGCCGGCGACGAGGTGTTCGATCGCCTCGGGCTGGTCACCGGCAGGCTCGAACGGTGCGTCGACCGAAAACGGCCGGTCGGCGTCGGGACGGTCCGGCTGGAGGGGGCCACGCGTATCGCTCACAATAGGCGTTGGCAGGGACTGGACGCACTTGACGGATGCGCTTTCCCTACTCGGCTTCGAGCTCGCCGTCGACGCTGAACTGTACCGTCAGTGGCCGCGTCTCGAGGTCGGCCGGCGGCTCGAGGTAGCCGATGGCGTTTGCCGTGTAGGCCGTTCCGAGGTCGAGGTCGACGTCGACCTCGAAGACGACCGTCTCGGGATCGCCGGCTGGCGTCACAGTCAGGGTGTAGCTGCCGGCCGGGACGGCGAGGTAGTTCGTCGACTCCTCGAAGGCGACGGCTTCGAATAGCGGCTCGCCGTCGGCGAGGACATCGACTGCGGGGGCATCTGGTGAGGCATGGAAGAGCCGGACGAGTGCGGAGCCAGCGTCGGTGAGGAGCTCGGGGCGGAAGGTGTCTGCGCCGAGTTCGCCGATCGCGGCAATCGTGTAGAACGCAGCGTCGATCTCGACGGCATCGTCGAACACCACAGCCGCTGGGTCGCCGGCGGCAGTGATCGTCACCTGATAGGTTCCTGGATCGACTTCCAGATAGGGCGTGATCTCGCCGTAATCAAGCGCCGAGAGGATCTGTTCGCCATCCAGCAAGACGTCGACCGCGGGGGCATCCGGCGAGAAGTGAGCGACTCGGACGGCAGCCTCGGGAACGCCGGGATCGTCTCCCGGTGCTGGGACTCGCTCGTCGTCTTTGTACTCGCCGGCCGCGTAGACGGTGGTGCTCGCAGCCGCGAGGCCGCCGGCGGCTGTGCCGATCGTTTGCAGTGTACGTCGTCGAGTTGGCATTGCGTCCGTGAGCGAGGGCTATGTCTGAAAAAGGCCGATAGTCAGTACAGATGATCACGTTCGGATTTCCTGACCGTCTGTAGTGGCTATGAGACGACCAACACGAGAAGGGGGCGGGTACGATGCCTTGCACGTGCTTGGTAGGCCCACCGTATTTCCGAAAGGCAGCGCCTGACCGCCCAAGCGTTTTGCCACCACTCGTCGTCGTGGCGACTATGACCGAAGCACTCGCCACAGCCAGAGACGACCTCGAGCAGGCCGCGAAGACGGCCGACGACGAGTTGCGCGAGGAGATCCGCGAGACCGCAGACGCCTACCGTGATTACGTCGTTGGCAACCACGTTCCCGACCACACGATCCTCGATGCCCACCTCAACACGCTCAGACAGATACGCGAGCAGGCAGCAGGCAATACGGAAGCACACCTCGAGCGAGCCCTCGAAGCCACAGAGAACGTCCGCGAGGAACTTTCCCAGGCTTAATTTAAGACGGCATTGAGGAGTTCACGGCCTTCGGCCAGCAGCGCCTCGACCCGGTCGGGCGAGTCGGCTTCCGCATAGACTCGCATCATCGGTTCGGTGCCACTCGGTCGGACGAGGACCCACGAGCCATCAGCCAGCAAGAGTTTGAACCCGTCGGCAGTGCCGACGTTCTCGACAGCCTCACCGGCGACCTCCTCGGGGATCTCGTTTCTGAGTGCCTCGACCACTCGCTGTTTCTCTGAATCAGGACAGTCGACGCCGATCTTGTCCTGATGAATTGCACCGTGTTCAGCGAGCAGCCGGTCGATTCGGGCGTCGAGTGATTCCTCGGCGTCGGCGGCGGCCGCGACGAGTGCCATCAAGACGCCGTCTTTCTCCCGGATGTGTCCACGGATCGAGAACCCGCCAGACTCCTCGCCGCCGATGAGTGCGTCCGTCTCTTCCATTGCCTGGGCGACCCACTTGAAGCCGACCGGTGTCTCCGCGACGGTCTCGCCGTGGGCCTCGGCGATCCGGTCGATGAGAAACGTCGTCGAAACAGTCCGGACGGCGGGACCACTGTCACGCTCGAGCAAGTAATCGTAGATCGCCGCATAGAACAGATTCTCATCCAGGTAGCCCCGCTCGGGAGTGACGACCGCGAGCCGATCGGCATCGCCATCGTTTGCGATGCCGAGGTCGGCGTCGCCAGCGGTGACACGTGCGACCAGTTCCTCGAGGTGGTCGGGTGCGGGCTCGGGGGCCCCGCCGCCGAAGGTCGGGTCGGTTTCGTTCCGGATGCGCTCGACTGTAACACCGGCCCGTTCGAGGAGTCGATCGGTCGTCCCACGGCCACTGCCATGCATCGCGTCGTGGACGACGGTCACGTCGTCGACAGCTGGCTCGAGGAGGTCGAAGGCGTGCTCGAAGTGTGGCTCGACGAAATCGACCTCGCGGATCTCGCCGTGGTCGGCTTCGGGGAGCAACTCGGGTTCGGCCAGTCGCTCGACGATTCCCTCGGTGACCTCGGGGAGGGCGGGCGCGCCGTCTTCGGGGATGAACTTCACGCCGTTGTACTCCGGTGGGTTGTGCGAGGCGGTGACCATCAGTGCGCCGGCAAGATCACGGTCGACGATTGCGTAGGCGACGAGTGGCGTCGGGCGATCCCGTTCGGGCATCACGACGTCGAACCCGTTTCCAGCCAGCACGTCGGCCAGATCGGTGGCAAAGCCCGGTGAACTCTCGCGGGCGTCGTAGCCGACGGCGACGGTTCCCCCGCCGTGGCCGTCGTCTGTGAGATAGTCGGCGACGGCCTGGCCGACCATTCGCACCCGTGGTGAGGTGAACTCGTCTAAGGTATCTCGCCAGCCGTCCGTCCCAAAGGTAATCCCGTCGCTCATGCTACTATACCTCCATCACACCCAGTGATAAAATCTATGCACGGCTCTCGAGCGGGCTTTCCGCGGTGGCAACACCCATACCGATGGATTTCCCATGATAGCATATGATCGACGAAACCGTCGAACAAATAGAGGAGATGCAGACCCAAAGCGCCTCTATCGTCGCCGTCAAGGCCGCCCAGGCGCTCCGTGAGTTACTCGAGCGAGAGTACCAGACTCTCGAAGACTTCCTCCGGGCGGTCGAACGGAACAGTCGGGCGCTCCGTGGAGCCAACCGTTCGCACGCGCCGCTGTATACGACCCAGACCCGGATCGTCTCCGAGGTCACCGAAGCCGAGGTCGAGACCATCGAGGAGGCGAAGGCCCTCCTCGAGACGGCCATCGAGGACGTCGTCGAACGCGTCGAGACGAGTAAAGCCAAAGCTGGCGAGCGTGCTGCTGCACTCATCCACGACGGCGATACGATTTTGACCCACGAGAACTCCTCGACGGTCAGTGCGACGCTGTCTCATGCCCTTGAGCAGGGAAAACAGTTCGACCTCTATGTCACCGAATCCAGACCGCGATTTATTGGCCGGAAGACCGCCCGTGAGTTTGGGGATCGCGATGGCGTCGAGGTCACGCTCATTGCCGACGGTGCTGCGGGCTACTATCTCTCAGAGTGTGATCGAGTCATCGTCGGCATGAACTGTCTCATCGACGACACCGTTTACAACCGGGTCGGGACCTATCCGATCGCCGCGACGGCACACGACGCTGGCGTCCCGGTCACCGCCGTCGGCTCGTCGGCGAAGTTCACGGCGAAAGGGTTCAGCTTCGAGAATAACTTCCGGTCACCCTCGGAGGTCATGCCCGAGCCTGTCGAGGAGTTCGCCGTCGCAAACCCTGGCTACGACGCGACGCCGACCCGATTGCTCGAGTCGGTGGTCACCGAAGATGCCGTAATTCAGTTCTGACCTCGCCGACTCAGCGGATCGTCCAGTCGGTGACCTGCCAGAGCCGTTTAGCAATCCCCTCGTCGAACCCATCTGCGGTCACGCGCCAGGTCCAGTTGCCCGCGGCCGTGCCGGGTGTGTTAAACCGGGCCTCGCTGCCAAGCCCAAGGAGGTCAGGCATCGTCGTCATGGCGACGACCGACTGTGAGTTCCAGACGGCTTCGATCAGGTCCCAGTGGACCTCCTCGCCGTCGGTACCGAGATTATAATGAAGACAGTCGCGTTGCCGGTCACCGAGGTCGTCGTAGTAGCCGACGAAGGTGTCGGTGTCGTGAGTCGAGGTGTAGCCGACGCTGTTTTCGGAGAAGTTCATCGGCTGGTACATGTGGCCTTCTTCACACCAGTCGGCGTACTCCGGGACACACATTCCGGGGAAATCAAAGCGGTCACGCAGACTCGCAACGCGCTCGTCGAGAAAGCCGAGGTCTTCGACGAAAAAGGGGAGGTCTCCGAGGGCCGCCTCGACGGTTTCGAAGAAGTCTGTGCCCGGTCCCTCGAGCCACCGCCCGGCGTCGGCCCGGTCGGCGTCGGCAGGGATCGCCCAGAACTCATCAAAGCCTTTGAAGTGGTCGATGCGCGCGATGTCGACCATCTCGAAGAGCCGTTCGAAGCGGGCGATCCACCAGGCGTACTCCGTTTCCCGAAGGGTGTCCCAGTCATAAACCGGATTCCCCCAGCGCTGGCCGTCGTCGCCCGGATTCGGTGGGACACCGGCGACCTCGCTTGGCTCGTTCGTTTCGTCGAGCAGGAAGATGTCGGGGGCTGACCAGACATCTGCGGAATCGTAGGCGACGTAGATCGGCAAATCACCGACGAGGTCGATCTCGTTGTCGGCGGCGTAGTCGGCGAGTGCCTGCCATTGCTCATCGAAGAGCCACTGACAGAACTTGTGATACGTGATGCGGTCGGCGAGGTCATCGCGGTACTGTCTGACCGTCGCTGGCTCACGGGTTTTCAGGCCGGTCGGCCAGTCGACCCAGCTCGCGCCGTCGAACTCGCGTTTACACGCCATAAACAGGGCGTACTCCTCGAGCCACTCGGCCTCTCGGTCACAGAAGGCCTCGAACGCGTCGGGTTCGTCGCCGTCAGCAAACCGTTCGTAGGCGGTCTCGAGGGCGTCGGTTTTGAACGCCCGCACTGCGTCGTAGTCGACCTCGTGGGGTGAGAGTGAGTCGGGAGCGTCGAGGTCGCTCTCGAGGAGATAGCCGCGCTCACAGAGATCCCGCAGGTCGATCAGCAGTGGGTTGCCAGCGAACGCGGAGTAGGACTGATACGGCGAGTCGCCGTGGGCCCCGGAGGTCGGCCCGAGTGGACAGAACTGCCAGAGTGATTGATCGGCCTGGGCGAGAAAATCAATGAACGCCCTCGCACCGTCACCGAGGTCGCCGATCCCGTGTGGGCCCGGCAGTGAGGTTGGATGCAGAAAGACGCCGCTTTGGCGGTCGAAACGCATGCCACCTACTACCGCCAACGGCTATTTGAACCATTTGATAGAAGGTATCGTTTTTACTGATGCGGTGGGAGATACAGTCGTGCCACCGAAAGTGTTGATGCTCGGGTGGGGCTTTCCACCGAAGATTACGGGCGGGTTAGATACCGTGATCGGTGAACTGTTCGACCACTGCGAGCCACGAGACGACATCGAGTTGGAACTCGTCTTGCCAGCGGAGTATGCACCCGAAGACCGGGAGGGAATCTACGGCGTCCCGACCGGGAAGGGTGACATTATCACGCGCGTCGGCCGACTTGCAGGCGAGTTCGCTGAGTACGCCGAAGACGCAGACATTATCCACACCAACGACTGGTTCGGCTACAATCCCGGCTCGCGGGCGAAATCGACCACCGACGTCGAGTGGGTGACGACGTTTCACTCGCTGTCGTCGGATCGGAACATCAATCCGCCGGATCGAGAAGTCGAGACCGAACAGCGTGCGGCGACGCGCTCTGATCACGTCGTCTCGGTCAGTGAGTACACCCGTGAGTGCGTACAACGCGAGTACGACACCGACTCACACGTCATCCACCACGGCTTCTCCTCGGTCGAAACGACAGGGCGAGATATCAAAGCAGAACTTGACATCGACGGCACGATGTTGTTTTTCGTCGGCCGTCACACCTACCAGAAAGGGCTTTCTTACCTGCTCTATGCACTCGCGACGCTCCGTCGTGACGATCTCACGCTCGTGCTTGGCGGGACTGGCCACCTCACTGAGCAACTGAAGAAGTTCGCAGAACTCCTCGACATCGATGACCAGGTCATCTTCGAGGGATTCCTCGAGCAAGACGAGCTCGGGGATTACTATGCCTGTGCAGATCTGTTCGTCTCACCGTCGCTTTCGGAACCGTTCGGGATGACGATCGTCGAGTCGCTCTCGGTCGGCACCCGCGTGGTCGCTTGCCGGAGCGGTGCCGCTGAGGTCGTCCCCGAAGACTGTGTCATCGAGGTCGAGCCAAACGCCGACTCTATCGCCGATGGGATCGAGCGGGCGCTCGCGATGGAGACGCCAATCGAGTACGAGGAACGAACGTGGGAGGATGTCGCCGACGACCACGTTGCGTTCTACACCGACGTCCTCGAACCGAGCAGCTAGCGCAAAAATCGCACGTCGGTGACCGGTTCGTCGTGGACGATGACGTAGCCATCGGCCGTCGGCTCGAGTCCAGTCACGCGATCGACGTCCGGCTGGGTCTGGTAGGGGCTGTCCTGTGAGCCACTGCCTGGCTGGTAGGGGCTGTCGTAGCTGGTCGGCCCGTGTTCGGCTTCGCGTTCGAAGTCCTCCGGCGGGAGGTAGATCTTCTCACCCGAGGCTGACTGGACGATCACCGAGGTGTCCCGATCGCCCGAGACCCGAATCTCGGTGCGGCCGTTCCGGATCTGCATCGTGAACTTGACCGGTTGCTCCTCGTCGCCGGTCCCCGCCGTATCTGCGTCACTCATACAGCCACCTCTACTCGTGTCGGACTTATAAAAAGCAAGGGGAGTCAGTACACCGGTGTCTGCAGCCGGCAGCCGATTACTCTCGTCGGTTGATGACTAACGTATTCCGGGCGTTGTACCCCTCGTAGTCGACACCCTCGCCGATGATCGAATCCGCGAGCGTGCAGTTTTCGATCTCGGCTCCGGGGAAGACGACCGTCCGCTCGAGCGTCGAGTCGGTTATTTCGGCGTCGGCCATCACGTGGACGCTCTCGCCGATATCCGCGTTCTCGACGGTTGCGTCGGGGTGGATCTTCGAGTCGCCCTCGAGGGCCCACTCGACGGTCTCGAGGTACGACTCGGGGGTGCCGATGTCGAACCAGATGTCCTCGAAGGTAAAGGCGTGGACGTCCTCGCGCTCTTGGAGCCAGTCGATGAACCAGCCTGGCTCGTCGGGGTTGTTGTCGCCTGTGAGATACTCCCCGAAGCGAACGGAGTCGGCGGGGAAAGCATAACAGGCGATCGAGACGAGCGTACTCTTTGGATCGTCGGGTTTCTCCTGGAAGTCGACGACGCGCTCGTCCTCGAGTTCAACCAGCCCGTAAGACTTTGCCTTCTCGCGGGAGCCGACATCGTAGGCAGCGAGTGCAGCAGTGCCTTTCTCTTCGAAGTAATCCAGAAACTCCGAGGGATCGAACCCGATGAGGTTGTCCCCGCCGATAACAAACAGATCGTCGTCGACGTCCTCGCGCTCGACGAGCTGGGCGAGTGCACCGACGACGCCGAATTTCTCGTCCTCGTCGCTTGTATCCTCGACGGACAGGACCGTTTTCTCGTAGCCCTGTTCGTCGATGTGTTCCCGGAAGACGTCTGCGAACGCCTCGTTAGTACTCAGGTAGATCGTCTCGACGCGGTCGTCGTCTTCGAGGTCGGTCAGCAACCGATCGATGACGGTCGTCTCGCCGACGGGCAACAACATCTTCGGGCGGTACCGGGTGATCGGCCAGAGTCGGGTTGCGAATCCACCGGCCAGGACAACTGCTTCCATACCCCCACTGTTACGGCAGGGGTAAAAAATTCATTCGGGGTTGGTATGGCGCACTCGTATTGTGTCCATTGGTACCACTAGCCGATCAATCTGATCGACGAAACTCACAGTCTCTTTCATAACGCACAAGGTAGTAGGTAAGCCACGTCAGATATGCATCACCCTGGACCACCGCGATTCGTCGGCACCGGCGACGCGGTCGAACTCGCTCCACGCGACCCGGATCCGACTGCGACCTACAGCTGGTCGCTCACCTCGACGCCTGCTGACTCGACGGCGTCGCTCGGTACAGACCCCGTCGAACACCTCATCCCGGACGTCCCCGGCACCTACGTCGCGACGCTGACTGCTCCCGATGGGGAACACGACCTCACCGTGCGTGCCTTCCCTGGCGAACTGACCGTCGGGCCTGCCGGTGGGCAGAGTGGGCAAAGCGGCTACAGTGGCCGGAGTGGGCGCAGTGGTCGGAGCGGACAAAGCGGCCTGAGCGGGCTCAGTGGCAGTGGCAGTGCCCGCGAACTGACTGGCGGTCGCGACGGCGAGGGCGGCCGCCCCCGACTTCGTCTCGAGCCTGCTGTCGAAGACGACGAGGCCGTCGTCCGGGCGGTCGTGACGCCCCATCCCGCCGCAGACGAGCGCGCCGAAGACCTCTCCGTCGAGTTCCTGCTCGACGACCGGGACAGTTTCGACCGCGAGGCGGTGACGATCACCGACCGCGAACTCCGGCTCCCACTCGAGGCACTTCCGGACCCCGCCCGGATTCACGCCGTCGCCGTCGGTGAGGACGGACTCAGCGTCCCGGACGCCGCCGAGTTCTACACAGCCGACAGCGAGATTCACGCCGCTCGCCCATATGACCCACCTGCCTGGGCCGAGGATACCTTCATTTACGAAATTTACGTGCGCGCGTTCGGCGGGGGCGACGACGCGTCACCGTTCGACGCGATCGTCGACCGACTCGAGTACCTCGCAGAACTCGGTGTCGACGCCATCTGGCTCACGCCCGTCCTCCAGAACGATCACGCGCCCCACGGCTACAACATCACGA
>LKMJ01007062.1_pt1 | contig 10575 bp, 8 predicted proteins | sample 643391 | NCBI WGS metagenome assembly LKMJ01 (sample SAMN04112250, study PRJNA286221) | soda lake metagenome | biome: soda lake; feature: Kulunda Steppe; material: water; isolation source: sample PL-Br10 brine of Picturesque Lake | place: Russia: Kulunda steppe | collected 2010-07
CAGTCCCATGGGGTAGTGGCCAATCCTGAAGCCTTCTGGGGGCTTCGACCCAGGTTCGAATCCTGGTGGGACTACTGACTCCGAGGTTCGAATCCTTACAGCCGTGAGTGTGGCCAGTAGAAAACCCAACCCGATGAAATACTCCACAAAACACGGTATCGAGATATAAGTAATCGGAGACGGTAGCGACTACACCATGCTTTACGACGCCGTGGCCGACCTGAACCTCGAGATCGAAGGGTACGATCTGGACCGACGTGAGCGCGAAACGTCGAGCGGCTTCACCCGTGCAACAACTATCGTCTCGTTGCACGGCGATGGCGAGACTGGAAGAGGCGAAGACGTGACGTACGACAACGACGCCCACGACGTCCTCCAGCGTACGTCGCAGGAGCTCCCGCTTACGGGCGTGTACGAGGTAGACGACGTCTCAACCCAGGTTTCGGAGTTGGATTTGTTTCTCGGGGACGAACCGGAGCAATCCGCGTTTCGAAACTATCGCCAGTGGGCGTTCGAAAGCGCCGCCTTAGACCTCGCACTGAAACAGGCGGGGACGACGCTCGCCGACCGGCTCGACCGCGAGTACTGTCCGGTCAGGTTCGTTGTCAGCACGCGACTGGATGACCCGCCGACCGGTGAACGCGTCCTCGACTGGCTCGACCGCGACCCCGACCTCGAATTCAAGCTCGACCCGACATCCGACTGGAGCGCCGATGTAATCGCACGGCTCGCCGATACCGACGCCGTCCGCGTGCTCGACCTCAAGGGGCAGTACCACGGCACGACCGTCGACCAGCCAGCCGACCCCGATCTCTACAAGCAAGTCACCGAAGGCTTCCCCGACGCGCTCATCGAAGATCCGGCCCTCACCGATGAGACACGCCCGATTTTCGAGGGCCACGAAGCGCGCGTGACGTGGGACTACCCGATCCGGAGCGTCGAAACCGTCGAAAACCTCCCGTGGGAGCCGGAATGGCTCAATATCAAACCCTCGCGCTTCGGGTCGGTCAAGGCACTGTTCGATACGCTCGAGTACTGCGAAGAACGGGGCATACGGATGTTCGGCGGCGGACAGTTCGAACTCGACGTTGGGCGCGAGCATCTCCACGCGATCGCGTCGTTGTTCTACCCCGATTCCCCGAACGACGTTGCGCCGACGGGATACAACGACCCGGAGCCGCGCGACGACCTCCCGTCGAGTCCCCTCGAGGCGCCAGCCGACTCACGCGGATTCGAGTGGAGGTAATCCGTATCGAACGCCTGCACAGAAACACCACCACAATGCTCACAGACACACCTGGTATCCACCACGTCACGGGAATCGTTCGAGACGCCCAGCAGAACGTCGATTTTTACACTGAGGTTCTCGGTCTGCGGCTAGTCAAGCAGACGGTGAACCTCAACGACACGTTCACCCGACACTTGTTCTATGGAGACGAAACGGGCTCAGTAGGCAGTGTGCTGACGTTCTTTCCGTATCCGGCCGAGGACGAGGGTCGAGTCGGAAAGCCACAGATCAGCAGTGCCGCACTCGCCATTCCACCCGAAGCGATCGAGTACTGGCAGAACCGACTCGCAGGGCGTGGTGTCGACGTTCAGGGGCCGATTCAGCGATTCGACGAGACGGTACTGCGGTTCACCGATCCCGACGGAACCCACGTCGAACTGGTCACTGCCGCGTCTTCGGGCGACCCGTGGGTCGACGGCCCCGTTCCGACGCAGCACGCCATCCGTGGTATCCACGGAGTGACGCTCCTCTCGACGAATATCTACGTAACTGCGAGCGTCCTGGAGACGTTCGGGTTCGAACTCATCGACCAGGACGGTGACCGCGTTCGGTACCGTTCGCCCGGTGAGCGTGCGACCGTCATCGACCTCCTCGATAGAGACGCGGCGTTCGGACGCGAGGGCGCGGGCTCGTTCCATCACGTCGCCCTACGCGTCCCGGAGAGAGACCAACTCTACGAGTGGCACGACCTCTTTCGGGAGCGCGGATACGACGTTTCGCGGGTGAAAGACAGGCATTTCTTTCACTCGGTGTACGTCCGGGAACCCGGTGGAATCCTGTTCGAACTCGCGACGGACGGCCCCGGGATGGCCGCCTCGACCGAAGCCGACACCCCGGGACAGCGGTTGTATCTCCCTTCGTGGCTCGAGGAAGACCGGCGCATGATCGAAGAGCAGCTGCCGCCGCTCGAACTGCCGGCCGGTTCGGAGTCACGGTGAGCGCAGAGAAACCGCACTCACGACAGCCGAAAGAGGGCCGCATCGAGAGCAACCCGCTGTAACTGAGCGCAACGACACGCTGATTGGCAGCGCACGCGTACTCAGGGTATGCCGATCGAAGATCCCGACGGACTTCGTCGAGTGCTCGAACACGACCGTGTTGCCGTGGTTGGCGCCTCCACCTCGTACCAAAAAGCCGCACACATCGTCCCGGCGTATCTTCAGCGTCACGGGTACGAGATCACCCCGGTCAATCCATCCGCCGACGAGGTTTTCGGCGAACCGGCCTACGACGCACTCGAAGCGGTACCCGAGGGGATAGACATCGTCGAGGTCTTCCGCCCCAGTGCAGCGGTTCCAGCGATCGTCGATCAAGCCATCGCACGCGGTGACGTCCGTGCGATATGGATGCAGCCCGGAATCCGGCACGACCGTGCCGCGGAGGCTGCCGAATCCGCTGGGCTCGATGTCGTGCAGGATCGCTGTATGAAAGTCGAGCACGGACAGCTCGTCCGCAACCCGATGGTTTGACACGTCGATTCGGGGCTACAGTTTACGTGCACTTTTGTCGGGACACATCGAATCGCGGCCATATTCGGGGATCGGGTCTCGGAATCGAATCGGTTTGAGATGTGTGGTGCGGGGCGGCTGTACTAGCTATCATCTGACAGTGAGACACCTGTCCGATGGTGGGTGCGTCCGAACACGACGGCGTCGTCGAACGCGACCGCGAGACGTTCAGTCGCCGCATTACGCGCGGTTTTTCACCGGCGACCCGTTTTCGGGGTCGCAAGCCTGCACCAGAGCTATTATCGCCGGGGCGCTACGTCCGGCAACCGTGCCGCGAACGCGTCGCCGCTTCACCGTTTCGGACGTGAGCCGGTAATGCGGTTCGGACTCACGCTTCCCGAGCGATCGTCGTGGTTCGAGCGCCACCTCGCCGCCCGCCACCTTGCGGTGTTCGGCATCGCGTGGCTCGTCGTCCTGTTCGTGGTTCCCGTGATGCTCCTGTTCGTCGAGAGCCTCCAGTTCGGCGGTGACCGCTTCGGGAACTATCGACGAGTGTTCGCGGGCGTCTGGCTCATGACGCTCGTCCGGACGCTCTACTACGCCCTAGTAACGACGGTTCTCTGTCTGGTGCTCGGCTACGTCTTCTCGTACTACGTCGCGTTCAAAACCGAGCGGCGGGTGGCGTTCCTCGCGCTCGTAGCAGTGCCGTTGTGGGTTGCGATCATCGTCCGGTACATGGGGGTTGCGCTCTTTTTTCTGCCGACCGGCCCGGTGGTGCAGGTGTTCGGAACGGATTTCGGCGTGCTCTTTTCCGCTCGTGGCGTAATCCTCGGACTCACGAGCGCGCTGTTGCCGTTCGCCATCCTGCCGATGTACGCCTCGCTTCGGTCGGTAGACGAAGAACTCGTCCAGGCGTCGCGGGTGCTCGGCGCGGGGGGGCTCCGGACGGCCTATGCGGTCGTCGTTCCGCTGAGCCTCCCGGGAATCGTCGCGGCGACACTGTTGGTGTACATCCTCGCTGCGGGATCGTTTCTCGCGCCCGAACTCCTGGGCGGCCCCGGCGACTTCATGGCGGCGAACGTCGTGGGGGCGAGCGGCTTCGGGGCGGCGTTCGCCGTCGTGTTCACCGCTTTGCTTCTCGTGTTGGTCGGGCTGTTCAACCGACTCGTTGACCTCACGACGGTGCTCGGCGACCTGTGAGTGGGTCGTCGCTACTCGCCGGTGAACTCGGGGTCTCGACCCTCCAGGACGGCCTCGAACCCTTCCTTACGGTCTTCGGTGTCGTACACCTCCATCGCGAGCGCGTGCTCGATGCTGAGGCCGCTTTCGAGCGGCACGTCGAACGTGTGCGTGAACGCTCGCAGCGCGTTTCTGACGCCGAGCGGCGCTTTCTCGGTCAGCTCGTCGGCCAGTTCGCGAGCGCGGGCGTCGACTTGGTCTGCGGGCTGACACTCCGTAACCAGATTGATTCGGTCGGCCTCGTCGGGGTCGACGAACTCGCCGGTCAACACCAGCTCTTTGGCTTTGGCGACGCCGACCAGCTGCGGGAGCCGCTGTGTCGACCCCTGGTGCGGAAAGATACCGAGGTCGACCTCGATGATACCGTACTTCGCCGACCCGTCGAGCACGCGCATGTCACAGGGAAGCGTGAGTTCGAACCCGCCGGCGATGCCGGCTCCTTCGATACCGACGACCGTCGGCGTCGTCATCGCGTCTATCGTGTCGAGTAACTCGCGAAAATCCCGGTGAAGCGCGTCGTGGTCGTCGATGTCGTTCTCGTACATCATCTCGAGGTCGAACCCCGCACAGAACACGCTCCCTTCACCGAGGAACGCCACTGCACGAACGTCCCCGTCCTCGTCGACGATTCGGAACGCCTCCGTGAGGTCGCGAACCGCTTCGTGTGTCAGCGAGTTTCGTTTCTCAGCGCGCGTGATGACGACGTCGGCTCGGTGGCCGTCGGTGTCGATTCGGACGTGGTCGCTGTCAACGGTTGGCATGTACTCGACCTGCGCGAGATGATGATAAAAACACTCCCCATCGGCGGTTCGGCGTCGACCGCAAAGCGGGGTTTCGAACCGGGCGACGCCGGGGATAATTTAATGATTAATCACTCCGTTGGGTGCGTATCCATGCCGGGAGATAGCACGTCACTCAACGAGTACAAGTTGATCGACACCCAGATCGGGCTCCTCGGTGGCACCGTGTTGCTCATCGGAACGGCGCTCGGGATGAGCATTTTCATCGTGCCGACGCAGATGGCCGCGCTGGCGGGCCCGGCGATCACCGTCGCGATTCTGGCGTCCATCGTCCCGATGATACTCGGCGTCCTGTTGCTGTTACAGCTCGGTGGGGCGATACCGGTCGCCGGCGGGATCTACGTGTACGCCTCGCGGCTCGTCGGTCCGTACTGGGGGCTGGTCGGCGTGCTCATTCCGATTTTGGCTATCTGGTCGTATCTGATATTCGCGGCGCTCGGCTTCGCACAGTACATCCGATTTCTGATTCCCGAGCTACCGGTCGTCGCCGCCGCCTGGTTGCTCCTTGGCGCGTTCCTCGTTATCAACTATTTCGGGATTCGACTCGTCACGCAAGTGCAGTTGGCGCTCGTCACCGTTCTGCTTTTAGGAATGCTCTCGTTCGTCGTGACCGGCTCCGTCTCCATCAACACCGCCAACTACTCGCCGTTGTTTCCCGGCGAGCTGTACGAGAGCGGACTCGCACCGCTTCTCGTCGCTATCGTCACCCTGTACATTCCGTTGCAGGGATTCGGCATGGTGATCGAAATCGGTGAGGAACTCGAAAACCCCGTCAAGAACATCCCCCGCGTTCTCGCGCTCGGGATGGGTATCGTCACGGCCGTGACGATCGCGATCATCGTCGTCCTCGTTGGTGCCGTTCCGTGGCAGGAGGCCATCGGGCCGGACGGGCAGCCGATAGAGGGAGGGCTCGCCGAGATTTCGACGGCGTTCGCCCCGGAGTGGGTGAGTGGCTTCATCGCTATCGCTGCCCTCATCGCGGCGGCAACCACCGTCAACACGCTGTTTACCTCCTACTCGCGAACCGTTATGCGTGCCGCTCGCGATGAAATCATCCCCGGCTACTTCGCGGCGGTTCACGAGAAGCACTCGACGCCGTATCGAGCGATCTTGCTGCTCGGCGTGCCCGCGTTCTTGCTCACGCCAGTCGTCGTCTACGCCGACACGCTCGTCGCCGTGGAGGCGCTCGACTGGCTCGTCGTCATCGTCGTCGCCGGGACGCTCATCGCGTTCATGATGGCGGGGCTCGCGCTCTGGCGACTCCCCAAGGTGTTCCCACAGCGCTACGAGTACTCGATTTATAAGCTCCCGATGCCCGTTCTCCGCGTCGTCGCCGTCGGTAACGTCGTCGTCTCGTTCGTGTTCATTCTCTTCGTCGCCGCCGGCATGCCGTCGGCGCTCGGTGTGCTAATCGCAGCGCTGTTGCTCGGCTACGTCGGCTACCGCTACCGACTCCGCGCGTACGCCAAACGGGACATCGACCTCAAAGCGCGGATGGCGCTGCTGCACAAACACGAACAGGTCGGCGGCTCCGACGACTGATAGGGGTTATCGTAGAAGTTCATCGATTCCAGGTGAGTAAACCAGAGCGGTGGACGAACAACGGCTGCGAAACTCCCCGGCTGGCTACGATAATCCCTATGAGCGGCGGTCACTCGCCGGCATCGGCGTCGTACGCGCCGGCTCGCTCCAACCGTCCCCGTTCGCAAAGCACGCTCGGTGTCCGGCAGACCCCGACCGCACCCGTCGCCTGCGGCGGAACGCAGTTGTTGCAGTTTTCACAGATCACGTCGGCGTTGACGTCGGCAAGCAGACGGGCAGCGAGCCTCGGCTCCGCGTAGAACGGCCTGGCCATCCCGACCATCTCGCAGGCATTGCCCACCAACGCATCCATCGTCGGCCGGTCGCGAATCCCGCCGACACAGAGGACGGGGACGTCGACTCGCTCGCGAACGCGTCGACAGAGGTCGGCGTTCCAGGCGGGTTCGAACGGGTTCGAACGGGCGCTGAGCCGAGCCGCCACCTCGACGAGCCGCCGTCGAACCGCCCCGCCGAACGCCTCGTCGTAGCCGTTTTCGAAGCGCTCGTCCGCCCACGCCCGGTCGGGGAACGCACCTTTTATCAGCGACTGGTCCCAGAACGTCGACCCACGAACGGGGACGAGCGCGTCGTAACCCGCGTCGGCGAGCCGCTCGCAGGCGTCGACGGCCATCGGTTCGGTGACGTGCTCGCGGACGAACGGTGCGGCGTCGGTCTCGGCCGGCACTTTCGTCACGACCGGAACGTCCGTGTGGTCGCGAATTTCGTCGAGAACGAGCTCGAAGAAGTACGTCCGCGCGGCCGACGAGCCGCCGAACTCGTCGTCGCGGTCGTTGTAAAACGGCGAGAGGAACTGCTGAAAAACCCCCATCGTCGCGCCAGCGAGATGGATACCGTCGTAGCCGGCGGCGGCCGCCCATCCCGCAGTGCGACCGAAATCGGCTGCGAGGTCGTACACGTCGTCGGTCGTGAGCACGTCGACGTCGAACTCGACGAACCCGAGGCGGTCGGCCACTCGGAGCGAAAGCGGCGGTTTCGAGACCGCACGCTGTCGAAGCTCGGGGTTCGCCCGTCGGTAGCTGCGGTGCCACACCTCGACCGACCGGAGTCCGCCGTGGGCGAGCTGGGCGAAGATCCGACCGCCGCGGTCGGCTATCTCCTCGGTCAACGGTCGCATGCTCGCGACACGGTCGGGGTCGTCGAACCACGTCATCCCCGGGGCCGCACAGCCCTCTCGGCCACGTATCGGCGTCGCCCCCTGCATTATGAGGCCGACGCCCGCGGCCGCACACGGTTCCAGCTCGTCGATGAGGCGGTCGCACGCGTCGGGGCCGTTCCCGGCGTGTTCGAGCAGCGGGGCGCGGTACAGGCGGTTCCGTAGCCGTAGCCCGCCGATTCGAACCGGCGTGTCGAGCGTGACGGTCACGTTCGCTCCAACGGCAGGTTCGGTATTCATACTGCCGGCTGTAATTTTATGCCTGTCCGATGAGAGCGGACGCCTGTCTCGATTTTTCGTTCGAACCTGTTTACGTCGTTACAGCCGGCAGTATCAGCGCCACGGTCGAGCCGGGCGTGAACGGTTCACGAACGGCCGTCGAGCCACATCATTCAAATCCGCCGACGCACACGTTCGAGCCATGTCCGCCTCAGCGCTCGCGGCGCAGGTGAGAGAGCTACTGTCGGTCGACGGCGACGAGTTCGACGCACGCGTCGACGAGGAGGTCGAGGCGCTCCGCGAGGAGCTACACGAGGGAACGTTCGACAACCCGCAGGCCATCGTCGGGCTCGAGTACGAGTTCTACGCCGTCGACGACCGGACGGACGCGCTCATGCGCGTCCCTCGTCGGCTGCTCGAGTACATCGGCTTCGAGAAGGAGCTCGGTCTCCACAACGCGGAGCTGTCGACGGCACCACAGCCGCTGTCGAAGTACGGACTCCGTGCGCAGGAAGCGGAGGTGCAGGCGAAGCTCGACGCCGCAGGAACCGAGGTGAGCCGAGAGGACATCCGACTGGTCAGCGACGGGCTCTGGACCGTCCCGCCGGTCGGCGAGACGGCGACGAGCTACCTCACGGACAGCGTCGAACAGGACGGAATCCGGCTGGCGACGAACATGTCCGCGTCCGTGCGCTACCACGCGATGGCGAACACCGAGTACGCGGCCGAACTCACGCTCTCGGCCCCGCACGTCTCGCTCGACGCCGAGACGGTGATGCCCGAGAGCCTGATCACGTCGATCCAGCCGCACTACCAGGTCGCCCAGGCGATCGACCTCCCCGAACGGTTCCGGTACGCACTTCGCGTCGCCGGCCCGCTGTTGGCCGTCTCCGTCAACTCGCCGTTCTTTCCGCCGGAGCTGTACGACGCCGACGCCGAGTCGGTGCTCGACGACGGCTGGATGGAAAACCGGATACCGGTGTTCGAGTCCGTGCTCAACCCCGACGATTCGGCGAAGGTGACGTTCCCCGAAGACCTCGACGACGTCGACGACGCGCTCGACCGAATCGCCGCCGACGAAACCGTCGTCCCGACCCTGTACGACGGCGGGAGCCGGTTCGACGACCGGTTCGCTCACTTCAAGCACAAACACGGCAGCTACTGGCGGTGGGTTCGCCCCGTTTTCGACGGCGCGACGCGTGAAAGCGCCAACGCCCGAATCGAGTTCCGACCGCTTCCCTGCCAGCCGACCGTCCGAGACACCGTCTGCCTGCTCGCGGTGTTCGCCGGCCTGCTCGAAAGCCTGCCGCGGCGCGAACACCCGGTGTACGACCAGCCGTGGAACGTCGCTCGCGAGAACTTCTATCGCGCCGTTCGCGACGGTCTCGACGCCGATCTCCGATGGGTGACCACCGACGGGGCCGAGACGACGGATACAGACGAGCTGTACGCCGAGCTGTTCGAATTCGCCCGCGATGGTCTCGAACTTCGTGGGCTGTCGAGCGAGGAAGCGGCGCGCTACATCCAGCCGCTGTACGAACGCGTCGACCGGCGGACGACGCCGGCGAGCTGGAAACACGACCGCGTCGCCGAGCGCGTCGACGCCGGTGAGCCACTCGGTGAGGCCATCTGGGGGATGCAAGCCGAGTACATCGAGAAACAGCGCGAGACGCTCATCGAAGGGACGTTTCTCGACTGGTTGTCGTGAATCAGTTACCCACGAGTTGACTCGTGGGCTTGTCAGTGGACTTTCCTCCCGCCGTCGGTTCGACGGCGACGGTGCACTCGCCGTTCGGATTCAGCGTCCGTGACGCGAGCGCACACTGACTGGCACGTGGCACCCCTACCCCACGACTGCCCGCCCCCGCAGACACCGGGAGGGTAGATGTCGAAATCGGGAAGCGACCACGTATCCGGTACCGTTAAGTGAGTCGTCAATTTTGTGCTTTCGCATGGCGGGAAAGCTACGCGGGGGGCGTTGTCGAAGGCGAGGGGTGCTGCGTGCGGTCGGAACCGGCGTCGCTGTTGTAGCCGGGACGACAGCAGTGGCGGAACACGACCGAGGGGTTGCGACCGGTTCAACGATGGACGAACACGAGTACGAGGCCGTACTCGAGGCGATGGAGGGCGACGGATCCGAAGAGAGCCCGTACGTCGTGACCGATGTTCAGGAGCTGCAGGCGATAGCCGGAGACCTGGAGGGACACTACGAACTCGGTGCGAACGTCGATGCCACCGAAACGGAGGACTGGAACGAAACCGAAAGCATCGAGCGCGAGCGGTTGGGACTCGTCAGAAGCGAGACGTTCGAGTCCACGTATACGCCGATCGTAGAAGGGTCGGAAACACTGGTATATGAAGGCGAAGACGATATCGAACCGCTAGATACGGACCGGTACCATATCGATTACGAAACCGGAGACATCGAAGTCGTAGATCCACCTGATGATGATTTCGCACCGGTGCTCGTCTCGTACGAACTCACCGAACCGATCAAGCAAGGATTCGCACCGATCGGTGAAAACAACGACACGTTTCAAGGCGTACTGGACGGCAACGGATTCACGATTACCGGACTGACAATCAGTCGTGCAGCCGCCCACGCTGTCGGCTTACTCGGGTTTACGAGTTCGGACGCGCTGATTCGAGACCTGGGACTCAGCGAAGTCGACGTGACCGGACAGTCGAACGTCGGCGCACTCGCCGGCAATCTGTTTCGTGCTCGTGCCGAGAACGTCCATTGTGACGGATCGGTGAGTGGAGAGAGGTCGGTCGGCGGGCTCGTCGGTGTCTGTGCCGGAGACGTACTGTGGTGTAGTGCCACGG
>LKMJ01007064.1_pt1 | contig 10574 bp, 4 predicted proteins | sample 643391 | NCBI WGS metagenome assembly LKMJ01 (sample SAMN04112250, study PRJNA286221) | soda lake metagenome | biome: soda lake; feature: Kulunda Steppe; material: water; isolation source: sample PL-Br10 brine of Picturesque Lake | place: Russia: Kulunda steppe | collected 2010-07
ATTGTGAGGCTGGCTGCGATTTTCGCACCACGGCGAAACTCGAACTCGAGAGACCGGTTTCGGTCCAGCAACTGCATCGGCGTGACCGGCCAGAGACAGACCAGAATACTTCCCAAGGCACCAAGTAGCATCGGGAACGCGTACTCTGGCGTCCAGAAGGCGATAATACGTGGGACGAACGCGACCTGTTCTACGAGCACGTATCCGATCGCAAACGTTCCGAACAGAAGCAGGGCAGCGTGAACTTTCTTTTTTCGGTCAAGCAATAGGACCGTAAGCAGTCCGATAAAGCCTCCAATAGCGACTGCTTGTAACATCAGCAGCGATAGTCCGTAGGGTTCGCCCGCGGTCAAAATCTCTCGGGTGAGGTGTCCAGGATCTCCGCTGAACCAGCCTCTCTGGATCAGTCCAGGTACCCACAGCAGCGAGGCAACAACAATCAGGAGATACAAACCGAGTTCGGCGAGTTCGATCCGTTCGGCCGTCGACCGCCGTCTCGCGGTGTCGAACATTAGTTGTCACCTCCCATCTGCGGGGCGTCATCATGGAATTGTGTGGACTCATCAGGAAGCTGTGTCGTTTCGTCATCGAACTGCGTAGTTTCGGTCTGGTTGCCGGAGGTCGGGTCGTCTGTGGTCAGGCTGTCTGCGCTCGGGCCGACCGCGACGGATTCGATGTAGTTCTCTATGAGTTTGGCTCGAATCGCCGAATCATCTCTTCCGATGTAGAACTCACGGTCTGCAAGGCGGTCCATATCGACGTGATTCCGACGACGAACAGCAGTCCCCGATTCGAGACCGTAGGCATGGTGCAGTGCCAGCGATTTCTCACGGGTGAGAGTTTCGTACTCTCGTTGGAATCCTCGCTGACTCACTGCCCGAAGATTGTCAAGAAAGACGCCGCTAATGAACGTGTGAACGCCAATATCCCACGAGGGGCCGACTGGGTCGCCGCGTTCGTCTTCGACCTGGAACAGACCCACACTATCGTTCGGCCGTCCCGGTGCAGTGACCGCAAATCCAGTGTCGACTCGGCTGGCAAGTTCAGTGCTTGTTCCGGCTAGTGGGTCCCGAAGCGGCGCGACGAGCCCTATGTTCACGTCGGTGCCGTAGTAGTTGGCGTCAGTTCCCGTTAGTCGCCGGTGACGGAGTCCGTGGTAGTCACGGTCATAGATGTTGTCGACGATATCATCGAGTCCTCCCTCGAATGTTTGTCGTTCGGCCAGCGAGTCAAACAGCGCAGCCTCTGCAAGCCCAGCTTTGCGAGCTGTGGCCATCAGATTCTGTGGCTGTAGAGTACACCGGAAATTAAAGTCGTTTCCAGTTGTGAAATCGGTCCCGACATCCCGATAGGTTCGTTCAGCCTCGTAGCCTCGGTCGAGTGAGGCAACGTAGTCCGCGTACGTGTGTCCGAGCAACGACTCAAAGAGTTCGTCTGCCGCCCGATACCATCTAAGTTCTGCCCGTGCGTCTGCTAAATCGGCTTCGGCATCGGCTACTTTCGCTTCGAGGTCGGCCGTGTCACCGATCGCGTTAGTAAGTGCTCTCTCGACGACAGCACCAGCATCACTTCCGTTGTGAACTGCAGACTCGATACGTTCGAACGCAGCGTCGTCAACAGCGTCTGCTTCCGCGGGCGCGACTGTTCGAACTGTCTCGACAATTTGTGCCTCCAGCTCTTTGACTCGCCCTTGAACCGTTTCGAGTCGTTCGTCGACAGCAAACGCTACCGAGACACCGAATTCGTCCGTTGCAGGTTTGATACTGTAGGTACCAGTGCGGTCCAGTTCTTCATGGAGATCTCGGAGCCGGCGTGTTTCGTTTATTTGATCGCCACCGGTCGAAAAGGGGTTGATTTTGTCAAAAAATCCACCACTATTGTTGGCCGCCATCGACGTTTTCCGCGCCTCAATAAGTTTTTGACACGCCTCACGCACTGTGTTTCCGTCCACAAGTGAGAAATCACAGAATGCACCAACATGGACGCGATTTTCATACGCTTCGATGTCGTCTATGACACTAGTCACTCCTCGGTTGCTCACCTGTGTGAGTTCACTAGGTGTTGTTGCATCTTCGACGGCGACACTAAATTCGTGGAGTTCGCGCCGGAGGTCATCAAGTAATGTTTTTGCCTCAGAAATGTCGTGTGCTGTGAGTTCGTCACGCACTGTCTCGGTCTCTGTTTTCCACCGGGAGACGGCCGCTTCGACCTCGTCGGTGTGGCTCGACTGTTGGGACTCGAGTTCGTTGCGGTGGGTCTCGACAGTGGTTTCACAACGGCGGACGTTCTGCTCGAGCCGGTCAAGGCCGAGGTTAGCACGCGAGGCCGTAATATCTCGACGCATTCCCTTGCGTAGCGGGACAATATGGCCTACTGCCGACTTGAGTCGGTTGTCCTCGATCGCTTGGCGTCTAACCAGGAGGTCTGCCTGTTCGGCGACTCGACGGATCCCAGCGACCAAGGTCTCGCCGAGCCGTTCATCGAGGTCATCACGGGCTTCATGATGGGCTCGGACGGAGTTGTCGTAGTTTTTCAACTGACGAGCCAGGGCGAGAGGATCGTCATCACCAACGTCCGATTTGGCGTTGTCGTATGCGTCACAAAAGCGTGCCGCAGACGCGTATTCAAGTTCCTCAAACAGTTCCTCGGAGGCTAGCGCAGCGAGCTCTTCGAGCCGTTCACGAAGTGCTTCGAGGGATTCCTCGGGGACACCCATGAACGACGGATCCGCCTGAACCGTCGCCGCGTCCGGAACCTCAGTCGCAGCGTAAAATGAGCGAACATCGTCAATAACGGTCGACTCAATATCGAAGGCTTCAGCGAAGGCATCGAGTCGCCGCTCCATCGCATCGCGAGCAGATTCGATGGCCTCAACGTTGTACGACAGCACTTGCGGTACGGCTACGGTAAACGGTGCGAAAGCTGGTGTCCGGTTGAACTGGTCTTCGCCCGTTGCAGCGTAGTAGGCGATAACTGATTGGCAAAAGGCCTCGTCGAACTCTTCAAGACCCGTTGCATCCAGCTGGTTGCCCTCTTTGCCCTCGTAGTTCGCTGGGTCGAGATGGTAGAGAACCACATCTTCGACCGGATTCGTTTCGCTCAGACACAGCGCCTCCAGTTCACAAAGCGCGGCGTAAGCGTTCGCGTGGACGCCTTCGCTGTCCTCGGCCGAACTCGGAAGAACCCCGAAGACGACGATTTCGTTATTCGGATTACTTTCGTTAACCGACTGAATAACGTCGAACAGCATCCCAGAGCCGCTGCCACCACCTAGGCCAACGAAAATCGCAACACGGCTCGGGTGTGTCGTCTCCAGTGCGGCTGAGACGTCAGTACGGCCAGCCATGGCGCGATACAGCGTGGCTTTCGCCACTCCTCGCTCGCGATGAACACCCTTTGCGAAATTCAGGTTTTCATCGACGTCACCATCGGAAAGCCACCAGTCATCCGGCTCAATACCCGTTGCAGCTGCGATGGCTTCGACCTCTGTCCGTCCGGTCAACACCGTTGCATTCGTCATATTGAGGTTTCGGCTGACGAGCACCGATTCAACCGTCACATCACCCGGTCGGTTAGCATGCTCACCGCGATAGGATTCTTGAAGTTTGTCACGGCGGTTGCGAATGTCATCTCGTCGGGCGAGTTTGCTGTTCATCTCTCCGGTTGCAGTATCGAACAATCGAACTGTCACGTCCTCCGAACGGTTCGACCGTGGCCGAATGATTTGGTCAAGTATCCAGTCCTGCTCGAGAAACTGGAGTGCGAGTTCGGTTCCGCCGCCACCGAGGCCGTACACCACGTCGGGTGCGAAGTCGTTCGTCGACATACTACCCAATCCTGAAGGTAATATATAAATGAGAAACAGTAAGTGAACAATACTGTTTTTGAACTAAGAGGTCAAATGTATCGGCTGTTAGCCAGCAAACTACAGGAGTACGCTACTCTCCCGTACGAGTATACACAAAGAATACCGGGGCAGGTGCCCACTTCTACAAATAAGCAAGGCGATTGCCTCGGGGCTTGACCCCGATGTATTTCACCGATGTACCTCCTGCCACCGAAGCTCACTCAGTAGAATACTGTTGCTGTACCTTAGTGCCGTGTGGATTTCGGTCGTGATAAAGGCCGCTAGGATCCATACCGGCGTTTTGGTATGCTCGCTATGGACAACAAGATAGCCATTAGTTGTACTTTCGATGGTGAGGCGCGTTGCACAAGGCGTTGTAATACTACAATATATTTCGTCATGGGTCGTTGATTTCGATACTGACACAGTAAAGCCGTCGGCCACCTGAAATTGCTGGCCGTTGTACGTTAGTATCGGTTGTACGTCGCAGTGCTGGACCACATCCCTGACGTGAGGTGGTGTGGCAGAGAGTAAAAGTGGGTCAGTACCGGGTATTGAGTCGGTACGATTCTCTCCAACTGAAACAACTTCTTCTTCACCCGATTTGTGCACAAAAGTCTTTAGATAGCTACCATCTGAAGTTCGGTACAGCCGCCATCGTCCCCACTCATCGATTAGGTGAAGATCAACTGCGGACATGATCGTTCCAGGACGAGGAAGGCAGTGGTCTGGCTCTTGCTTAGGATCAGTCATGATCTGGTATCATGGTGATCGCATATATACCAGAATTCGGTCTCCACTGTTGAGTGGTAAGTTGAATAAAAGTCTAGATAGCGCTTATCATTCCTCAGTGCCGCTGTACTGGAATTTCTTCTTTACTAGGAATTCGTCCACAATTTCTACAGACGAATAACTTGTCGGCCTCAGTCAATCTTGCATCGAAATCATCTCGTTGATCCAGAAACGATACCGGTTCTTTTCGGAGCGACCCCAATCGAAGCGGAGTCGAGCACGTTTCACAGTTGTGTGAATCCACACTGGCATATCGTTCTTGTCGACGGTTTCTACGCTTGGTTTCTCCCTTTTTTCGTTGGCGTTTTTGTTTCTTGAGTGCCGCGAGCTGTTGCTCAACTAGGTCGTCATATTTGCTGAGATCAGGATCCATACATTAGTCCCATTTTGTCGACAGTATATAAACAAGAAATGAGATAGGATAATCCATCAGCTCATGAACGTGAAAACGAACGGTCCCGAATATGGGACCGTGTTGGCACCGAGGTGTTACGTCGGTGCCGGCGTCGGCCACTTATTCACGGTCTTACCGCCGTGAACAGCCCGACCGTCGCGGATTTATAGTGTTATCACCATATAGGCGCGATCAAGCGCCGAGTAGCCATTAGACAGTACCCGGTATTAACTTTGTGTGCCACGCCGGATCGTTTCGATGCATGAACTGCAACGCGTTAGGGATAATTTTTGACGAACTACTCTATTGCTTCGTTGTATGTCTCTGCAGACGCTAGTAATTCTCTGAACAGATCTTTTGACTGTAATGTTTTCCGATTACCAACAATCGTTAGGTTCTGAGCACATGATAGCATACCATACAGTATTTCCGGTTCTGTGACTGGCGGCCGTACGATCTCGGCTTCGTTCGCTGTCGGCAAACTCACGATCGCGTTCGTCGCTATATTTCCGTTCAGGTCATCTGGATGTTTCACCGGGATCGAGTCGTATCCTGACTCACTAAGGTTTCGTCTAATACGCGTAGCGTGTCTCCGGAACGGTGTTACGACGTAGTCCACATCATCATCAACAATCTGTGTGAGAATTGTCTCTGTGGCTTGGTTAGCTAGCAGTGATTCACTGAACAGCTTTGTTTCTGATACTGTTGTTCGGATAATCACTTCGTGTTGGGTTGCTTTGCTGGCCGGTAACAACTCGACTGACCGTACAAATAAGCTCACCCCATCGACCACCGCTGGTGATTCCTCGGTAAATTTTGTGTGGTCTAACGACTCCCGGTTCGAAAACACGTCTAAGATGTCGAACGGGTTTGCTGTTGTGTCAGTCACGTCAAACACGAGCCGCCTTCCCTCGTCTGCTTCGGCTTCAACTGTTGTACTGAGCGACACTGTGTCGATCTCTGTTTCCTCGATGCCTTGCACATCGAGAAACGTAACTGAACCATCCACTGACTCCCAATCCTTACCATCGTCGAACAGCGATAAGGCCGGTGGCGCATGTCCTGTGAACTGAATGCTCACGCCTTGACTGCTCGGGAACGATGCAAAGTGGTCGAACCCACTCTCGAAGTGTGATACATTTAGATCCGCTTCAACCGCTCCGTCACTCATCATTTGTGGCCCTGTTCGACGCCGATCGCCGACAGCAACAACTCGATCAGCAACATCTTGTAGGAACCTGTATTCGGGTGTAGTAATCTGTTCAGCACCCAGTAAGACAACCATGTCGAAGAATTGGTCAGTATGGCTCCGGTCTGGCAACTCATCAGCGTCATCTACAAACGGCCCGTCGGTCAGTGCGTGGAACAGTTCCGTGTGTCCTTTTGTGGGCCAATCAGCTGTTGCGTAAGCAACTGTAGAGATTAGAGATTTTGCACCCAGCAATCGCGACTGGACCGTGTGGCTTCCGTCACTCGCAAGGATGCTTCGTTCGTTTGTTTTTGTTCCGTCAATTCGATAATGCTCCCCAGAGGGTTGTGCCTGTTGGGCGATGTCTGCTAGTTCGGGAGTCGTCCCCAGAACTAACACTCGGCTATTTTCAGGCTTGATTGTCTCTTCTTCGGTTCCTGGATGTGGGAGTTCGGTCGTAACCAACTGCTCGACAATATCAGAAAGTATTGAAACCCGATCGTTGCGAGCCGGCACATCGACGAACATCTGCTGGCGGTCTACATAAGATTGGATTGCATTCGGATCAGATGTCGTCACGACTCCGTCCAGACTGATGTCATCCGTTGCGTCGCGGCGAGTTGTCACTGGATAGCCGCGTCGCTGGGCAAAATCCAGATATGGCAAGTACTGGTTGGTTACTTTCTTAATGTCCGGCGTTTGTACCGCTTCGTACTCTATCTCTGGGTTGATCATTTCTGCGGAAATACCGCCGGTATCCAGGAACTGGAATTTGTACAGTCCGTCCTCGAGACCATAATACATTGCTTCTCTGCCCTCGGTGGTTCCTGAACGGCGCAGTGTGACCCGATCTCCTACGCTAAAGGACGGAACGGTTGGGCTGCTTGATTCATAACGGACGATACTTTTCCCCGAGACGCCCGAAATACTGAGTTTTGGGACGAGTCGTCCGGTTTCCGAAAGAAGTTCCGGATCAAGTCTTTCGAGGATGGTTGCAGCGTTGGTTCGGGCTGTTCGTTCTTGCTGTAGTCCCGATCGGATCCGTTCGAAACCGTGGATTCGATCAGGATCACGGTACTCCGTTCGATCTTCACATATATCAAATAATGAACAATCAGATTTGATACCGTGTTCGGTTGTTTCGTAACATGGCCATCGTCGCTCGTTTTGACAATGGTACGTGCATGCGGGTGATAGTGCGTCGTCTGGTCCGGTGATCCACTCCGCAGATTTGTACTGGCAGCCATCACACTCTCTATTATACGTCGAGGGAGGTGCGAATGTCTCACCGACAGTTACAATCGAGTTTCTATCAGCGATAAATCTCCGAAAGTCAGCTTCCGTTAACTCTACGGGTTCGATCCGAATCTGCTTATCGTCGACGTTAGGATAAAGAATATAGCCGGTCGGGGTTTCGCGAAGTACGTCCTCGACTGATTCGCCAACTTCGAGCAGCTCAAGCAGTAAGACAAACAGATACAGTTTGAGTTGGTAGGCATGCTCTCTGACCTTGTCTCCATCCGGTTGGCGGGTCGTTTTGATATCATACGGTACGCCATCAGCAATGAGATCCACGCAGCCATTGTATCCAAACTGATTATCCAGATATCGTTCGGCCTCAACACTGTCTGCTGACAGCAGCACATCACGGAACTGATCATCAGTGAATAGTCGGTGAACGATGTCGGTCGCCTGGTCTTTTGCATCCGATATTTTTACCCCTGCACTAATCAGGAGTGCCACCCGTATCGAATATTCTTCGTCCATGATGTTCGAACAAAACTCACGAACTTGTTCTTCTGTCCATTCCTCGTTTTCAAATCGCTTCAGGTGCTGCTTAATACCGATCTCAGCGGCTCGGTGGGCGACGTCGCCACGAAGCGTGGACTGTTCTTGGAAGTGATTGAACGCATATGGATCGTTTCCGTAGACCCGTTTTTCATACCGTAGGTACGACTCTCGAGGGCAGTTTTCGCTACTTCTGAGATACCCTTTACCAATTTTCACTGACGGGTTTCGAATCAAAACCGTGGTGACGTTAAGATAGAGGACGGGTTGCCCCTCGTGATCACCGACTCTGGGAATTACCCGAGCAATAATGTCTTCGCCACGCGTCAGTGGCTTTTCGTCGACATCTATCGATGGCTCTTCAGTCCCTTCTTTGGGTTCAATACCGACAGCCTTCAATACTGTTGGATCGGTTTCACGGAGTGGAATACTCGATTTAATTCGTGTCCAAAAGGAGAGTGCTACGCGGTCATCAACATCATGTTTCGGGTCTTCGACCAAATACAGCGAGTCAAGACCGTCAGTCTCACCAGCAATAGAAGTCGATCGGATACGGCACCGAACGGTTACTTCCCTATTGTGGTATTCTTTGTTTCTAGCTATTTTTTTAATTGATTTTATTGTCATCCGTTGAACACCTCTGTTAGCAATCGGCGGTTAAGATATGCACGCTGTGGCCCGTTCCCGTGCAGACAGAGTGAGGTATCTGTTTGCAAGCAATCTGGGCAGGCTGTTATGCAGCCTACTGTTAGTTCTTGTAGTCGATCACCAAGTTCTGACAGATCTCGTCGCCCAGAGCCGGCGGCAAATTGATCATATGTAGCCCGGACGGTCGGATTCCGGATGACATGCTGATCAAGATGCAATGCCAGGTCCGCCACGCGAGGCGTTCGAGCGATTCGCTCACCAACTATTTCGTGTTGTTCGGCAACATATGCATAAAAGACTGCCAAATCACGGGTTTGCAAGAATGATCGAGCGCGCTTTGTTATTGCTGTTTTCAGATCAGCTTTGTTGTACCCTGTATCATCACTTACGTACTCCAATGTTGCCTCTACAATATCGAGGAACGACTCAGAATCGTTATGGAACAGATCATACAACACTGTACCACTATGTTCTGCTAACAGAACGATCGCTGCCCTGTCAGCGAGACCTGTGTGGCAGTCCCCTTGATCAGCAAGGCCAGCTGTGATGTCTGTTGTGTCATCTTTTACGTATTTTTTATGTACCTCCTTTGCCAGTCCCGATCCGCCCTGAATTGGATCGTATACCGCGATTTGGGCTAATTCTTTGTTATTGGATTGGAAGTTCACATCGTACCACAGTTCGAACGATGTCCCACTCCCCGTGTATTCGTTACTCCACGTTGCTAGGGCGTGCTCTGCAGAATGGATGAGGACATATTCTGCAAACTCGAGTAGTTGGCTGTCATTCCGACAAAGTGCCAGTGTCCGTGCGAATTCGTCACTATGGTTGTTGATTATCTCATAGAACAGTGAGTCAGTATCCGGTGGATGTCCAAGCAAGCGCAATCGTGATTCGTTTCCTTGTTTGTCATTCGGAAGCAACCGTTTGACCTTTTTCGGGAGCTGGCTCCCCGATAGTCCGAACACCCCTATTGACTCTTCATCCTCCAATCTGAGTTCGTGATCGACACCGATTAAATGCTCAACGAGCGGTTCAATCGCGTACTCGTGTGGGATTGTTTCTCGTTCGAAAAACAAGTCCTCCCAAATTTTTGTTCGGACAAACGAAAATTGCAGGTCACGCCGAAGGTGTGGGTCACGTTCAAACGCCTGTTTGATCCGCTCCCGAAGGTTGTCTCGACGTAGTGAGAATGTGAGCAACTGGCTTTGTTCTTTGCTACCCACAAATGCGATCGTCTCATCCTCTTCGTGTCGATATCTGACAATGCCAGATTTCGTTTCTGTTGACCCTTTTGGATACAACGTTAGCAGAGAAGCATAGTAGCACCGCAGAAATTCTATCGCGTCTGTAAAACCATATCCCTCAATCAGATCGCTGTCTGTGACGCTCTCGGTTATCTCTGGAAGCTCACCTAGTGGATGTTTAAACCATAAGACGTTGATTGTTGGATCGCTTGAGAGTGGTTGTATATTTTCCACCGGAGGATTCCCTGTCCAGACTATTCCCAAATCCGGCAACCAAACGTAATTAACATAGTCTCGTTTGAGATTTTCATCCGTCACAACCATCCCTTCAGGAACGTACACCGTCACATCGTCAACCTGGAACTGGATCGGCCCATATGGAACGGTTTCGGCGTTGGAAATCATCGAGCGAAGTGGATACGAATCCGACCGGTCTATCATCGGTCCGACGTCGGCGAATCCGTTCTCAGACCGAAAGTCCCAGTTGCCACGGTAAAGCCCGAAGTTGCCCCAACGCCGTTTGTATCCTCCTGGGAGGAAGTTAGATAGAAATTGGTTCAGATTTTCATCAGCAAGGTGGTCTCCATTTTGATCAATGACTGAGACTGATCCGCCGACGCGCTCCGAAATGAAGGTGTTTGGAACTCTGTAGGGGTCCTCTACGAGTGG
>LKMJ01007065.1_pt1 | contig 10573 bp, 14 predicted proteins | sample 643391 | NCBI WGS metagenome assembly LKMJ01 (sample SAMN04112250, study PRJNA286221) | soda lake metagenome | biome: soda lake; feature: Kulunda Steppe; material: water; isolation source: sample PL-Br10 brine of Picturesque Lake | place: Russia: Kulunda steppe | collected 2010-07
CTGCTATCACGCACGATCATATTCATATTGCCACAGACAGCCTCACTTCACTCCAACAAATTAGGAAACAATTGTTGTACCCAGAAAAGCACCATCACCATGTCCAAGGAGACATTTTCAAAATCCTCCTTATACCATCTGTAACCCTCAATTCTACATCTTCCTTTATAAATTAAGATCTCAAGCTAAGATTGCCAGAAATGAATGTGCAGAAGCCCTTGCCAATTGGCAAGTACCAAGCCTACCATGGAAATATTATCCCTGCTTAAACAACCATTCCCACTGCAGGCCCTGGTGGCAATCCCTTGTTTGATGTTAGCTGGTTAGCAGTCGCAGAAGTTAATCAACAAGGATCTGTAGCTAGCTTCAGCGCTGAAGCTCCTCGACACAGCACGAGACTGACATACCTTCCAGATCTAGATCTGGAGATCTCCAAGACTCATCAAAATCCCACATGCACTTGAAGTTCGAGTCTTGAACCACAGACTATGACAACTCAAAAACAGGTAATCATTCTTATATCAGAGTCTGCTTCCACACGTCCATTCAGTTGTAAGCAACACATTTTGGAGTGTGTCTTATCTCTCCCTCCAAACAAAACGCAATATATTTTGCTACCGCACAGGCACCCTTCTCAATCAGAAACATGCTCTCCGCTTTAAAAAGTCAACTAGCCTTCAGCGTCCACTCTGTCAGCAAGCAGATAGTGCTCTCCATATTCTCTCAAGGGTGTCAACACAAAATCATTTCTGGAATGATTACAGAACGCCACAATATCGCCTGCAGGCTCATCATGAAAGCCATCAGTAAAGGCTCTCTAGCAGGATGCTTGGTCCACATGGATGCTGGCAGCGCTGACCGACTGGCCCTACAGAATCTTCTAACTCCTGAACATGCTAATAATAGGACATTACCCAGCTGGCTTTTTGATGCCCGTTTGCCAATCAGAGACAGGCAAGTCGCCCTGATGCCATTTTTATTATTCCCGTACCCATTAAATCCAAACCACCTTCCACAGCTCATTTACGACAGCACGCTAGATGTAACGGGGAATTGCGCAAGCTCACGACCTTAAAGCTCACGACCTTAAAGCTAATAAGAGGGAGGCACACCTGATAGAGGTCAAATACTGTGAAGACACCAGGCCTGGTCACCAGCTGGAGGCCTTTAGCAAACAACACTCTGTGCAGGTGCTTGAAAGCCAGCAAGGCTACACTCCCCACCATCCTCCTTGGTAGGTGTAGGAGGTTCAACCTATACCTCCAACACTTTGAATCATTTTTAAGAGCTCAGCCTTGATACACAAAAGTCCATAGGACAGCCCTCAAATCACATGCTCATTTTGTGCCCTATGCGCACAAACTGAAAACAATAGAAGTGCTCTTGAAAAATCCAGTTGCTCTCAAGTTCTTGGTCTTGAGCAAGGGGCGTCTTGTTGCCCTCCAGATCCTCACTGGGTTCCTTTTCCCTGGTGGAGGAGACTCACAGCTCTTTTGGTCAATGTGTACTTTTCCTTCATTGATGTAAGGAGTGGCTTCACTGCCTACGTAGTCTTTTCTTTTTCATTTCATTATAGCATTTACTGGTTGAAGGGGGGCCTGCTATGGAGTGAATGAATAACCATTACCTTGTGCTTCAGCTTTGCAAGCATCTGCAGCCAGCACTGCTTCTGGCAGGAAGCTTAGCTTAAGGGAATTTCCCTTGAAGGGAAAGGTTGCAGTCGGTTTGCCTCTCCCCTCCTAGATCTTAAAGCTGATTCATGCGCTCGCGTGCGGATGGGCCCCTCTCATGCCACTTCGATTTTTGTACCTTAACCTCCCTTAGCGTGTGATGAGGAATGCGTGCACACTGTGGCACTCTTGTGGTGGAGTCCTCCCTCTGGCGCAATGGAAGTGGACATTGTGACAAGTGCTGTTGTGCTGCTGTAAAAAATGAGGTGCATGGTTTTTTAAATATCAAGACTTGTTTGTGTGCTCTCTCAGAAAGAAGTATTTGTTCCTTTATTACCCTTTTTGCCCGCACAATTATGTGGAGGTCTCTTACATTTTAGGTGTTCACATTTCCAAAAACCTCTGGCTTTCAGACTCCACCTTTTTTCTGCTATGAGCGCTTTTTAGTTTTGGTTCAGGCTGTCACGCCAGATCAATGCCAGATTTATGCTGCATTGTGACCCAGGTTGGTGGAGTCAGTTGGCGGAGATGGTGGAGTATATGATCCCACGGTCAAGCTATAATAACCTGGAACGCCAAGGCTTTGACCTTCATCCAGATCCTTTAAATACTTGGAAAACAACACACGGAGATATGATCAGACAAAAAGCTGCCTTTGATATGCAGCCCACTTACCCAGAACTGGATATTCAACCAACTGGGAAATGCGAAGTATGGATCAGAGAAATCAACCAAATTACTCAAGTCGAGCTGGCAAGGACAGAAGCCCACCGCATTGATACAGAAATTCCTATAAGCCCTACAAACTATGCTACACTTCCACAAGTCTCAGATGCTAAAAGGGCTTGTATATACACCCCTGATGGAAAATGTGTTGGTATGCTGAGTACTAAGCTATACATAAATCTAGCAAATGCCTTCCACCATGCATGTGATTCAGGCTATCATAATCAAGTTGTACCTCCACCCAAACACCTTTACTCTGAATAAGCACCTCGAAGGTCCATAAACAAATAAGTCAAAAAGTTAAAGACTCGCACATGCGAGCGTTACCTGACCACATACTTCAAGCACTTCAAGCATGGGCTAAAGTGACCAAGGACAGAACAGCATCTGATTCAAGCTTGGCTCTTCATTCAAAGAGGTGTGAAGCAAAAGGAAAAGAGACATGGTTTTTGGATCCAATTTCAACCCTTTAGCTACTAAGTCCACAGGCTTCTCAGTATGCCACCCTCTCTACAAAGATAGTGTCATGCTTAACATGGTACGTCATGCAATCTACTCATCTCTTTCCACTGATAGTGCCACTGCAACTTTGCCGCTCCTCCCAAATTGGAAGGGACTTAATGCAAATGCTCACATGCACATGCTTAGAAAATATCCAGAGCATTGCACTATCTTGGGCACTATTCCCCAGGTATCAATGACCTATTGCAGACAAGATTTCAGGATTGAAAACAATACAGGCTCTCCAGCTCTTGAATGAGATTTTGATATTATTGTTATATGGAATAAAGAAGCACAACACTTGCTATTTGATCAGAACCCAAGGTGGTGTGCAGCCTTGTCTAATGCCATACCTGAGGCAATTTTCCAGCCCTGCACATCCACCCACTCAGAATGTGGCAAACGTAATCAAAATACCAAGATCATTTCGGAAGAGATTGAATGACTCAGATTTCACAAAGAATACTAGATCTATCACTGCGGCCCCTGACCACACAGCGCTTACAAATAATAATCTTAGACTGAAGGTTCCAGACTGGCGTCTGTGGGCCTACACTGATGGTAGTTGCCTGACATGTAAAAGTCAACAACGTGTAGGGGCAGGAGTCTTTATACCTGTGACAAAAACAGCCATTTATGTCAACCCTGGCGGAATTGGGATAAGCAATACCATAAACAGAGCAGAACTGACTGGCATAGCTTCTGTACTAAGGGCAAAGTGTACCCACATAGCCACGGATAGTGCTTGTTCTTTATCTCAGATACGGAAACAACCCTTATTTTCTGAACTACACAGGCATAGCAAACTTTTGGAACAAATCGTCATCATCATGGAGATCATGATGATTAACGAATCAGATGCTCCCATCAACTTTTACCAAGTTAAAGCCCATATTGGTATGATTGGAAATGAATTTGCCGATGCTATAGCTGAACATGCTTCTCTCCATAGCTATGGTCGTAGGTAACTACAAGCTGAAGAAGAAAGAGCCAGTTTAGTTGCACATTTCTGATCGTCCCACCAGCCGGTCTGACTTCCTATGGCACTACAAAATGGGTATGAGATGTCCTCACTGACCTGGACACCGAGGCCTTAAGAAAATAACATTGCATTCTTTGCGAGAGCTTGGCTAAGAAAGGTTATCCTTCACACCATCCCTCTTGGTGTTGGAGGCTCTATTAATACCTCTCATAATTGAATCATCTTAAAGAGCTCGGCCTTTTCATACAAAAAAAGGCAATAAGACTGCCCTTAAGTTATATACTCGCTCTGTGCTTTTATGCAACAGACGGGCTCTTGAAAAAGCAGTTGCTCCCAAGCTCTTGGTCTGAAACAGGAGGCGGCTTGTCACCCTTCAAATCCTCACAAGTTCTTTTTCCGCCAGGAGACGGCTCTCTGGGTCAATGTGTCTTCTTTTCCTTAAATGATGAAAGGAGTGATTTCACTGCCTACTAGGCGTAGTACGTAGATTTTTTTCTCATGACTGGCTGTACCTGCTGATGTGAGTGCAGCTTGGTTGATGCCTATCAGATAGCCAGCAGCTTGCTTGAAGCATGGTCAACGAAACTCTTTTTTTAAGAATTAGGGAGAAGTGAGGGAACGTTTTGAGAAGGGAAAAACCTGTCCCATTGCCTGAGAATTGAAGCCACCGTGTGTAATGGTGATCATTATACACAACCCCCGCCCCCTGCCCGAAACCAGATCCCTAGTCCATGCTGACCATTAATATTCATGAGAATTCCTTGCATTTGGCCGCGGTCACACGCAAAATTTTTCATAATTCAGGCGAAAATGTGCTGTCAGCCTTGCATCTGACAATGCTTTGTCACTTATATGGTCTGCAAAGGTCATGCAAGATACCCAGCCCGGCATTTTCCCTCACAGTGAATAGAAGTTACTCATCCTTTGAACCTGATCTTGCTGCATCACACCCTTTTTTTGTAGTCTCTCCCATTTTGTTAGCTGACTATCCTCTCCAGCAGAGAACGCTTCATAGTATGCCTGGGCAACATCACTGCTGCATTCCCCCTCTTGCGTATTTCTCTGTACTGTTACGCACAAATTTGATGTAGATGACATTCTAAAGGCAGAAAGCTGCTAATCTTGCATGGCCCTACCATCCTCACTTGATAGCAATGTTATTAACTGTTGCTGCAAAAAATAATCTGAGTGCTTTTGAAGTTGGTAATGCACACGAGCAAGCAAAACAGGCTTGGAGATACTAGGTTTGAGTTTGCTATGTCATCGTACATTGTGTCCGCAACTGATATTAGCAGATCTTGGCAAGATAAGAGACTAAGACACACGTTGCAATGCAGTGTATTTGACTCAATTGGTGCCATAAACCGCAAGGAAATGTGCTGTACATATTGCGTACATGGCTAATTTTGAAGAGAGCCCTCTGCTGCTCACCGACGCACCACTTCCAAGTTTGATGGCAGCATTTTGCCTAGTACTTCATGTGATTTGCACCTGCTGCAAATCTCTCTTGTGTACGCTAGAAAGGTCCCCTTGCTGTGGATTTATTTTGTTTTCAGTATCAGTTTTTTTGTGCATTGTGACCTGGAGGTTGGTTGAGTCAGTTGGTTGGAGTGTTTAATCCCGATTAATGGTTTAATCCTGTCATTATTTGAGCTATAGCTGTATTTGAGCACTTCAAAGACGAACCCACAGTAATAGCTTGTTTGCTCCTAGTGACCTTGTAAGATGTACTACGATATAGTAGGCCAGGGAGTATACTTCCCTAGCCCTTGGGGGACAGCAGGCATGGCAGCGCCATCCAGTCCAGTCCAGTCCACCCGTCTAATGTGAGTATGTCCAACAGCAGCTGCATGCAGTGCTGATCTTGCCTGTCCTTATGCTGAACATAGAAAGGAAGTGCAGGGAAGGATAAGGGTATTAGAGACTCTGCAGTCTCATTGCGGGCAAACTGTTGTCTGCTTGGCGTACACTGTCACTGCGCGCAGCCAGTCCACACACCCTATTCGCTCATATACTGTAACAGTGGGGTGTGCCTCAGAGCACACACGCGCATCCTCACTTCCTCCAAATGTTTATTGGACAAGACACATTTTATTGGACAAGAAACATAGGAAGAAACCACTTCCCATTGGCCTTTTAGAAGACCGGAGAGGCAGGAAATGCAAGCTTCAAAGACAGCACTGAGCCTAGGACCGAACGGCCACTTTGAAAGGAAAAAAGTCAGGGTGGCTAGAGGGCTAGGCCTGCCACAGCAGAATCTAGTAGATCTGCGAGGGCTGCAAGGTCTCCAAGGTCTGCAAAAGCCACCGAACTTTGAAAGCAAGTCAGAGGCCCTTAAGGACTAGGACCTCACCAAGGGTCTCCTGGTAGGGTGCACACTCAGGCGCCGCCCAAGGAGGCCAGGAAAGATAAACTCTATACACTGGCAAGATATGTCCCACGGTGGAGCTAGAGTTAGGCCCCTGGGAAGCAATGAAGTCTGTATGCCCCTCCTTAAGTTTCTCCCGCATATAAGTTTTCTAACCCTGCCACACCCTCACGCTCTCCTTACCTCCTAGTTTGCCGCATAATACTTAGGGGACACACTGTGTCCCTGGCAGGCACACAACCCACTATACACTAAAACGCACACTTATGCAGGGAGAGATGAGAAGCCAAGAAATGGAGGGTCCCTTGACTGCTCGTGCACATGCCAAAGACAAGAAAAGACTTACGTGATGGAAGAGGTTTGCACACAAGACATTTTTTTCAGTTTGGATTCAAAGAATCATTCCAGCCCGGCAAAACCCAGCAATCAAGCCATTTAAATGATGGACTACTAGTAGTACCAGTACCCACTATAATCACACTGCTACAATCATGAACTTAAGAGACCCAGCTCTCCAAGAAACCCTGAGTCAGGGAGGTGTTTCCTGATGAAAGCACTAAGCTCCCCCTCACAATGAAAGAATCAATCGCTAATTAATAAGCAGTGACTGCTTAATTTCATGAAATAAAAGGCTTGCAGGCTTATTTTTGCTCATGCCGTAAGAGGAGGAGCGGCTCTGTCATCTTTTAACGACAAAAATGAGGGTGTGTGTCAAGTGTGAGCTAATTTGTAATTAGGAAAGTGTGAGCAACAGACAGTCCTCCAATCCGAAGAAAGGAAGGAGCGCAAAACAGGGCAGATGAATTCTGCCATAATCCTCCCAGTGGAAGGAGCCACTACCTACTAAGAAGTGGTAGGCTAGTAGCCTGACAAGTAGGATATAATAAATCTAGAGGGCATACAAATTCCATCCAGTCTTGATGGCTTCAGCTGCATCTGTAGTGGTCGAGCTGGTGGATGGGTCATACAAGGCCTAGTAGGCCCTGGGTGGCCCCTTTCCCTTTATTTATGTAGGAATTGTTTTAACTCCTACGTAGGTTTCAAATCGTAATTTACCTATTTTAATTTCTTTGCATCTACTAACAGAGTAAAAGAAATGGAACTCTTACATGAACAACTTAAGAGAACAAACTTGTGACATTAATCCTGACAGGATAAACTAGGACAGTGTACATGCATGGAAGCAATAACAAAAGAGTTGCAAAAGTATCCAGTATACAAATGAAGAATTAATGTTGTCAGGAAAGACAACACGCTGAGGCTCCTTGCCTGACAGGTGTTGGGTGATGCCCAGCAATGGTGCCAGGCCATAGAGGGCAAGAGCTGCTGCGACGGTGGAAAGGAATTGATATGACTTAACGGCAAAGTACCAGGCAGAAGCTTAAAAATAGGGGGCCCTTGGCCTTGGTTGAGCTCACTCTCACTTTACAAGCTGCTAGGAACCACAAGCTTGTCTAGACACCTCTTTGCAACACATAGCAGGCAAAACAAAACAGTTCTCTGTCCAGTCTCCAAAGGTCATAACATGCTAGGTCGCAGAATGGCACGTAAAGAAATTAACATTACTTTAAGAGTCCACATAGCAAGCAGTGTGCGGAAGCTTTTGTGACAATTGCAGTCACACTTCCCAATACATGCATACATGAAGGAACGGTCATGATGGGCAAACATTTCATCTAGATAAGCAAAACTGAAACACGCCCCAATGGATACAAGGCCTAAATGCATAGGTGCAAAAGAAGTTTGTGCGCTGTTTGCTACCCCTTCAGGGAGAGGTGTCTGGCAGGGGCTTGACCTCATCCTTTCAGACTCAATACCCCTTCATGCGTAGTCCTGAACACATCAGGACAAAAGGCTCCTCACATTCTAATTCACACACATTATCTAATTCACAAATAATGTCATTATTCGCTGGTGCACAGAAACCAGCGCGGTACGTCATTCAATAGGGTAGCCCCACTCGCTGCTGACGGCTGCATTGCCCTTGTGCATGGTGAAGCTCTTGCCCACACGCTGTAAAAAAATTTCATAGAGGAGCATGCGTGAGTACGTGTGTGATACAGAGCACATGAATTAGCAACCATCCTTTGCACAAAGCATGGGTGCCAAGTTCTACGTGCTCAGTCTAGGACAGGCAGCACATGGATTTGCCTTGCCATGTTGCTTGCTCAGACTGCACAACATGGTGTCTATGCCTTAGGCAGACTTATTGGGCAATGTGATCAAGCTGCATCACGGATCATGCACGATCCACAAAAGTGGCACCCACCCACCTGCGAGGAATAGCTCTGCGCCGTGTGGGATGGCCGGCTGCGCTCTGCATGTGCCTGCTGGTCGTGCGCCTCCATGAAGCGGCGCCGCATCCTCCAGCCTCTGGAATCAATGCAAGGGTTTGCATGTGTATGTGCATATACTGGAATCAATGGAAAGGTTCGCATGTATGCACGTGCACGCACTGGAATCAATGGAAGGGTTTGCATCTTTGTGTGATGCATGTGATGCATGTGTAATGCACGTGTGATGCGCCTGTGGTGCACGTGTGCATGTACAGGTTTGTGAGGGCAAGGGGTCACAGGAAAGGGGTGGGACGCACATTGTCACATAAGTTTGCGCGCATGCCCGAACAGTGCACATTGTCAAAACATTTGTGTGCATGCAAGAGACAGTTGCATATTGTCACATAATTCTGTGCGCATGCGCACAACAGTGCACATTGTCACATAAGCTTGTGCGCATGCCTGCAACAGTGCACATTGTCACATAAGCTTGTGCGCATGCCTGCAACAGTGCACATTGTCAATAAAGCTTGTGCGCATGCTCGGGACAGTGCACATTTTCACCAAGTGTGTGCGCATGCCCGCGACAGTGCACATCGTCACACAAGATTGTGCGCATGCCCTTGACAGTGCACATCGTCATATAAGTTTGTGCGCATGCCCGCGAAAGTGTGCAGTTATGCTTGTGGCTGCACATGGGCCTGTCAGTGTGCTGCTTTTGCAGGTGCCACAGCTTTGTGGAAAACGTGCATCCTCACTGAACATGGATGAGAGCATGAAATCACGCTCGAAACAAAAATAGTACTTCTTGACGCTGATAACAGGGGCGTGCACCAGAGCTCTACACTTGAGGAATGCATCAAGGCTGGCAGGCAACGAGTGCAGCTGGTATGCATCAAGGGCTGGCGGGCAAAGAGTACAGCAGCGCAGCACACGGCAACTGAGGGTCACAGCGAGAGCTGAGGCACACCTGCGCTTGACAGAAGCCCCCTGCTGCCCCGATCTTGCATTGGTCCCCAAGTCGAGCCTGCTTGCACTGAGCGACACTGCTCTGCTGCCTGGGCCAGATCCGCCGCGCGCGCTGCCCGCCAGGCTCTTGGCACTAAAAGAGACAGCTCTGCTGTGAGCAGGCGCAGTCTCACCGCCCCCATGGCCCCTGCCCCCGCATGCTGCACTGTCTTCCATCCCAGTGTCATCCACGCCGGCAAAAGTGGCGTGCCTGGCTGTCTTTTTGTTTGAGCGGGCAGGCGTGCTCCCGGCTTCTTCCTTTCGTCCTCCTGCTTTTTGTATGCGTGTATTTGCTGGTGCTTGCATGCGTGCATGTGCTGCAATGTGCTTGCATGCACTTGGAGCAGAGGTGGGCATTGGAGGAGCATAAACTGCCTATACAAGAAGACTCGCGAGCAATAATACCGGCATGCTCCCTGCTCCCCCTTAACGGCCTGCTTTTGCACATCAGCTCAAGTGTACGTCCACGCCTCTGCTCGCGCACACTCGATTCTCTCCGCTCGCCCACGTGTGTTGTTGCTTTTATGGTATGCAGGCAGGGTAAGTTGCACGTGTGCACAAAAACAGGGCCACATCATGAGTACACCCATGGCAATCCGAATCATGAGCACGCCCATGGCAGGCTGGGGCCAAAGTATGAACACATCTATGAATGCCCAATAGTGCAAATCGCTTTGGTCTAAACTTGTGGGAGCCGAGGGGGTTGCATCCATTGTGGTGGCAAAGCGCAGCACATCATGCTAGAGTGACAGCATCAAGGATCAGCACCAGCAGAGCAAGCTCAGTAAGATCAGGGTGGCAAGCACTGATCAGAAGCTGGAAGGATGTTGGATACTCATGAACAATGTATGCACATCCACAGCTGACACGCTCCACTCCTTCCTTTCCTGAGTATTACACATCCAAGCGCACCAGAATGCGCACATTGCCCGTTGTAGGCACACTACCGAATGAATGCAGGACTAAGGTACATGGTCCATGCCAGACGTGGCTGTACTGCACACAGCGCTGGAGGTGCGCACAAATTGCACACAACCATACA
>LKMJ01007066.1_pt1 | contig 10573 bp, 9 predicted proteins | sample 643391 | NCBI WGS metagenome assembly LKMJ01 (sample SAMN04112250, study PRJNA286221) | soda lake metagenome | biome: soda lake; feature: Kulunda Steppe; material: water; isolation source: sample PL-Br10 brine of Picturesque Lake | place: Russia: Kulunda steppe | collected 2010-07
CCGGGATGATAACGTCCGGCGGATTCTCCGGGTTGGCTTCGATCTGGGTCAGCTGTTCGGTGGTGACGCCGACCTCGACGTTGATGTCGAGATTGTACTCCTCCTCCATGTACGGGATGAGGTGCTGTTGGTGCACGTCGGCGATCTCGCCGACGTTGAGCATCACATCGAGCTCCTCGCCACCGAAGTCGAGTCCATCGTCGTCACCGTTGCCGTTACCGTTGCCGTTCCCATTACCGTTGCCGTTACCGTTGCCGTTGCCGTTCCCATTACCGTTGCCGTTGCCGTTGCCACCGGTAAGACAGCCGGCGAGCCCGGTCATCCCGGCGGCACCCGCGCCGGTTACTTTGAGGAACGAACGACGGTTTCTGGGCTCGGTACCCGAATCGTTGTCTGCCATTGTCTCTCTAATAGCTATGAGATACCCCTACGTATAAATTTTGATTCCGCGTCAGAATTCGACGCGTGATCACAATACTATAAACAAATACTGTTTATTATGGGTTCAGCGTCGGGACGTGACTTGAGTTCACACGGCCGCGTCCTTTCTGGCCCCGAAGAACTGCGTCACGACTGCGGCCCCGATGGCCGTCGTGGCTCCAGTCGTATCAAGCGGCGGTGCGACTTCCATCAGATCGCCGCCGCGGACGAGTTCGTGTCGGCCGAGCTGATAGACGAGTTCGAGCAGCTGCCACGGCAGGAGTCCCCCCGGACTCGGCGCGCAGGTCCCTTCGGCCGTTCCGGCTTCCAGCACGTCGATATCGACGGAGACGAACACCGCCTCGGTCCCGTCGGTGGCGGTCTCGAGTGCTCGCTCGGCAGCGATGTCGACGCCCTCCTTGTGAACGTCACGGGCCGTGATGACCTCCGCGCCGATATCGTGGACGTGATCGAGGTAATACTTCGAGTTGTGCCACCCGGAAAGGCCGAGTTCGACGAAGTTTTCGCCCGCGAGCTGTCCGCTTTCGTCCTCGAGCAGCCGGCGGAACGGCGTCCCCGAGGAGAGCTCCCCGCCGTGGGAGTGACGGACGTCGTGGTGGGCGTCGACGTTGATGACGCCGACGTCGCCGTCGACGGCGTTCATCATCGCCTTCGCAGTCGGGTAGCTCAGTGAGTGATCGCCGCCGATACTGAACGGGACGACGCCGGACTCGGTGACGGCGGTGAGAACCCGCTCGACCCTGTCGTGTGTCGCCGGAACCTCCGTATGAACGACGTCGACATCGCCGTAGTCGACCACGTCGATCCCCTCGCTGATATCGATATCGAGTTCGGGGTTATAACAGGTCCCGTGCGTGATGCTCTCTCGAACGCCTTCGGGACCCATCCGGGACCCTCGCGGCCCGGCGACGCAGGCCGTATCGAAAGGGATCCCGACGACGCCGACGTCCGCGTCGGCTACCTCACGGGCGTCCGAGATGATCTCGCCGACGTTCGTGTCGTATTCGTCCTCGATGCCGATCCCGTACCCCGGATAGGGGGTCAGAAGTTCCGCTGCCGTCTCCGGAACGATGCCGTTCGTTTGTGTCATACTCCGACGTCGATCAGTGGAATAATATAGCTTGGGACATCCCGATCCCGGAACATCCAATACTGCCGGCGAAAACCCTCCGAAACGTGACCGCTACCCTCGGGATCGCGTTCGCCGTCGCCGGCGCGGCCGGATGGGCGCTCCAGTACGTCTTCATCCGTGTCGCGACCGACCGTGCGTCCGGTTCGGTGCCGGCGGCGATGGTCGTCGCGCTGATGACGAACGTCGTTCTCGTCGTGCCGGCCGTCGTGATATGGTTCTACCCCGAGTACAATCTGACGCCGACCGCAGTCGTGGCGTTCATCGCCGCCGGCATCGCCGGATCGTTGATCGCTCGTATCACACAGTTTATGAGTACCACGACGATCGGGGCGTCCAGAACGGCACCCGTCGTCTCGACGACTGCGCTCTTTTCGGCCGTTTTCGCCGTCGCGTTCCTCGGCGAGACGTTGACACCGGTCCACGGGGCGGGGATCGTCCTCGTCGTCGCGGGTGTGGCGGTCATCTCCTACGACACCGCCCGGGACGGCGACGAGGCCGACCTTCGTGAAGCGGGCGCGGCGCTCGTCTTACCGCTCATTTCCGCGCTCGCGCTCGGCGTCGAACCGGTCTTCGTGAAGACGGGACTCGAGGAGGGCACCTCACCATTTGTCGGCCTCGCGGTCATGATGGCGTCGGCGACGATCGGGTACGTCGCGTACGTCCGTCTGACCCGATCGGTCACGGTCGGGGAGATCCGGAGCGGACCGGTGTGGTGGTACATCGGCTGTGGAGTCGGCAGTACGCTCGCGCTCGTCGGCTACTTCCTCTCGCTCGCGCTTCTCCCGGTGGTCGTCGTCGTCCCGATCTTCCAGACCGCGCCGCTGCTCGTCCTTCTGTTCTCGATGGTAGCGCTCCCACAGCGGCTCGAACGGGTTACCCCCCGGCTCGTCGCGGCCGCCGTCGTCGTCGTGATCGGGACCACGATCGTCTCGCTTTCGACGTAGCGAGACGACCACCTACAGGTCGGCGTGTTCGACGCTCGCTATCGACTCGGCGAGCATGTCGACGGCGGTCGGTAGCGATCGTTCGTCGATATCGAACGTCGGGGTGTGGTGATCGCCCGGATGGTCGGTTCCGACGATGGCGTACGTCGCCAGTCCCCCCTGCTTTTGGACGGCCTCCATGAGGAACGTCGCGTCTTCGCTGACGCCGAACTCGGCGTGCTGGAGCGTCCGATCGACGCGGGGGTCGTCGTCGGCCACCTCGGCCACGAGCGAGGCGAGTTCGGGATCGCTGTCCGCCCGCGGGGATTCGCTGACGACGTCGAACTCGAGGGTGCAGTCGTGCATCGCGGCGGCGGACTCGAAGATGCGACGCATCTCATCGCGGGCGTACTGCATCAGTTCCGTCGTCTCTCCACGGGCCTCAGCCAGTGCGTGTGCGCGCTCGGCGACGATGTTGCTCGCAGTCCCGCCCTCGATCCGTCCGACGTTGATCCGGGTCATCCCGTCGGCGTGGCGGGGAATCGCGTAGGTGTTCTGAACGGCAGTTGTCAGCGCCTGTATCGCGTTGTGCCCCTCGTTCGGTGCCTGCCCCGCGTGGACGGATTCGCCGTGGAACGTCGCCTCGATGTGACACATCGCGAGCGGTTTCGTGATCCCGCCGACCACCTCGCCGGTGGGGTGATCGAGGCCGAGATGGACGGCAAAGAGGTATTCGATCCCGTCGATATGCTCGCTTTCGGCCATCGGCTTGCCACCTCCGGAGGTCTCCTCGGCCGGCTGGAAAAAGACGGTGAGCGTCCCGGAAAAGTCGCTTCCCTTGATCGCCTCGATGACGCCCACGCCGATCGCCATGTGGCCGTCGTGGCCGCAGGCGTGCATGCTCTCGCCGTGCTCCGAACGGAACCCCTCACGCTCGGGCACGTGCTCGTCGTCGTCGGACTCCTCGACGAGGAGGCCATCGATGTCGACCCGCAAGCCGACGTGCGGTCCGTCGCCGAACTCGAGTCGGGCCACGATCCCGGTGTAGCCACCGTCGAGTTCCGTCAATACCGCTTCGTCGACCCCGGCCTCGCGGGCACGGTCGTACCACGTCGCCAGCTCGTCCGTCGAGGGGACCGCCATGCGCTCGTCGGTGGCCATCGCCTCGCGGCCGACGTACAACTCGTCGACGCCGACCGACTCGAGTTCGGCGACGAGGCGACACGTCGTACGGAACTCCCGCCAGGCGGGTTCCGGGAACCGATGGAGCTCCCGACGAAGGGATCGCAATCGATCGGCGTCTGCCATTCCGTTCACCCCGTCGCCTCGATGGCGTCGCCGATGACGTCGAGGGCTGTGTCGGCCAGCTCTCGCGTGAGGACCAGCGGCGGGATCAGCCGGAGGACGTTCTTGTGTCTGCCGGCTTTCCAGACGAGTACGCCGTGTTCGTAACAGTACTCCTGAATGGCGTCGACACGCTTTTTGTCGGGGTCCCCGTCGGCGTCGACGAACTCGGCACCGATGAACAGCCCGCGACCCCGGACGTCGCCGAGACCGTCATCTGCCGTTGCGGTCTCACGCAGCCGGGTACGGATGTGCTCGCCGAGCTCGCGAGTGTGCGCGAGTAGATCGTGAGATTCGATGTACTCGATCGCCCGGGAGCCGGCTTTCATCGCGACGACGTGGCCGCGGTACGTGCCAGCGTGACCGCCCGGTCCCCAGGTGTCGAGATCCTCGTGATAGATCGTCGCCGAGAGCGGGAAACCGATGCCGCCGATCGCCTTCGCCGTCGTCATGATGTCGGGCGTGACGCCGTTCCACTCGCCGGCCCACCACTTGCCGGTTCGGCCGAATCCGCTCTGGATCTCGTCGAAAATGAGCGGGATGTCGTTGGCCGTGGCGATCTCTCGGAGCCCCTTGAGGAACCCTTCGGGCGGGACGATGATACCTCCCTCCCCCTGAACCGGCTCGACGAAGATGCCGGCCGGGTTCGCAAGGCCCCCGTAAGGGTCCTCGACGATCTCCTGTACTTCCCGAAGCGCCCGCGCACAGGTGACTGATCCGCAACACTCGCTTGCGGGTCGCGAACAGATCGATTCGGCGTCGCCGGACTCGTGACGATCGGCGTACGACGTCGGGTATTTCGCGTGAACCGTATCGGGAAGCAGTGGCGTATAATCGTCCTTGAAACTCTTGTTCGAGGTGAGCGCCATCGCGCCGGAGGTCGCCCCGTGATAGGCGCCGCGGAAGGCGATCAATCCGGTGCCGCCGGTGTTGTACTTCGCGAGTTTGATCGCCGCCTCGATGGCGTCGCTCCCGGTCGGACCGCCGAAGACCACCCGGTTCTGTCCGCGGAGGCCCGGCGGAGCGATCTTGTCAAGCTTTTCGATCAGTTCGAGCCGCTCCTCGGTCGGAAAGTCGATCGTGTGGACGAGTTTGTCGGTCTGTTCGTGTACCGCCTCGAGGACGTAGGGGTTCGAGTGACCGACGTTCAGGACACCGATACCGGCGAACATATCGATGTACGTGTTGCCGTCGGCGTCCCGGAGCGTCGCCCCCCGTCCTTCCTCGAAAGCCAGTGGAATGTCGTTCGGGTAGGCGACGGCGCCGCTGTCGATCTCGGTCTGTCGCTTCCGGAGCCGCTTGGAGTTCGGTCCGGGAACGTCGTCGACCGACGGTGCGTCATCGAAGTGAAGTTCGTCGATGGGTGGTCCAGCCATATCGATGGTTTGGGAAGAGGCGTTAAAATAAGTTGTTGACAAAAACCAAGTGTGTCGTAGTCAGAAACCGAATATTTCTCCCAAAATTTATGGGAACACTCCGCGAGGAACCGCATGATCGATGAGTGAGCTGATACCCTTCCCGACCAGCGAGTACACGCGGCGTCTCGAGCGAACCCGCGAGCGAATGCAGGAGGCCGACCTCGACGCGTTGCTCGTGACCGATCCCGCGAACATGAACTACCTCACCGGTTACGAGTCGTGGTCCTTTTACGTCCCACAGGCCGTCTTCGTTACGCTCGATCACGATCCGGTGTGGATCGGCCGCGAGATGGACGCCAAATCCGCGGAGGTGACGACGTGGATGGACGACGACAACGTCCTGTTTTATACTGACGACTACGTTCAGTCGCCACACGACAAACACCCGATGGACCACATCGCGTCGGTGATCGCCGAGTACGGCTACGACGACCGCGCTCTCGGCGTGGAAATGGACGCGTATTATTACACCGCTCGCTCCCACCAGCGATTGACCGATCGGCTCCCCGACGCCGAGATCGAGGACGCAACCCTGCTGGTCAACTGGGTTCGGCTGAAGAAATCCGACGCCGAGATCGAGTACATGCGGGACGCCGCCCGACTCGCGGAAATCGGAATGCGAGCCGCCGTCGAGACAATCGACGAGGGGGTTCCCGAGTCGGACGCCGCGGCCGCGATCTACGAGGGACTCATCGGCGGCACCGAGGAGTTCGGCGGCGATTATCCCGCCATCGTCCCGCTGATGCCCTCGGGGGACTACACCGGCACCCCACATCTGTCGTGGTCGGATCGGGCGTTCGAGGACGGCGACCCCGTCATCATCGAACTCGCCGGCTGCCGACACCGATACCACTGCCCGATGGCCCGGACCGTCAGTGTCGGTTCTCCCTCCCCGGAGATGGCCGAAACCGCCGAGATCGTGATCGAAGGGCTGGAGGCCGCCCTCGACGCGGTCGAACCGGGCGTGACGGCCGAGACGATCGAGGCGGTCTGGAGCGATACGATCGCGAAACACGGGATCGAGAAAGACTCCAGACTCGGCTACGCAGCGGGGATCGGCTATCCGCCGGACTGGGGTGAACACACCGCCAGCCTCCGGCCGGGCGATACGACGGTGCTCGAGGAGAACATGACGTTCCACATGATCCCGGGGATCTGGTTCGACGATTTCGGCGTCGAGATCAGCGAGACGTTCCGGGTGACGAAGAACGGCGTCGAGACGCTCGCGGATTTCGATCACGATCTGTTCGTAGTCTGATCTGTGGCCGTAATCCCGTGAACATCGTATCGGGACGATCGACAGCGCCCCGTCCGAAACGGCGCGCTCTGGACACTCCCGTTTCAAATAACGCTGGTAATCGGAGCTCCGAGATCGACCGGGGGATCGTACGGGCGGTTGTCGCCTTTTATCGGCGAGCCCCGACGCCGTATCCCGTTATCGCCGGCTATTCGTTACAACAATCTGGTCTATTTGAAATTCTCCATTAGTGACAGGTTTCGGAAGTCTTGCTGAATGTAGAGTGCGAGTTCAGCAGGGTGGACCAGTTAGGGCCAGCCGGGTGGCAGTTCGTCGGAGTGATTCTCGAGCAGTTCGAGAAGCGGCTCGATCTCCTCGAAACGCGGCCCCTTCGAGATTTCACCCGTCTCTCGGTCCCACTCGATGTATCCTGCATCATCCAATTTCGGTAGATGCGTATGAACGAGGCTTATCTCACCCTCCTTTATTTCGTTCCCGTTCCGAACGATTACGTCGGCTTGCGTTTCGACAGTTCCCTCTTTCAACAGCAAGAGGATCATCCGACGATGATGTTTACGCAGGGTATCGAGTACGCGGTCCATCCCCGGACGCAGCAGGGCGCTTTCCGATACGTCGCTCATCTGGTTCGATACATTACCGTTCCCCCCATTGTACGACATACACTGATACAGACGCTAAATCCATATATTATTTTGTGAGACAACAGTCATACATGAACAGGTAAAACCGCCCGACTCGAGGGCTATCGGTTCAGATTATGTCTGACAGGATTGTAAGCTGACCACTCCCGTCTGTTGTATTCTACGTCCGAAAGTACGCCAAACAGGTCACTCCGCCCGTCCGACTGGTGACCAGTGCTCGCGTCATATTTGGTATCGATATCGAGCGTTCCCGACAGAGACAAAGGTCGGCTTCAGGGTTCGAGAACGACGTTTTCGAGTTCGCTGCCGGTTCCGATCGCGTCGTAATTCGACGCGAGAATGTCGGCGAGGCGGTCCCAGTGTTTCGGCGTGTGGCCACCGGTATGTGGCGTTATAAGCGCGTTTTCGAGCGTCCACAGCGGATGTTCTTCCGGGAGCGGTTCGGGGTCGGTGACGTCCAGCGCGACGCCGCGCAGACTCTCGGATCTGAGCGCGTCGACGACGGCGTCGGTGTCGAGGATCGGCCCGCGGGCGACGTTGACGATGACCGCCCGGGGCGGCAGCGTCGCGAGTTCCGCCTCGCCGATGAGGCCGCGAGTGAGGTCGGTGAGGGGACTGGCGACGACCAGATAATCGGTTCGAGCGAGCGCGTCGTGGAACGGACGTTCCTCGAAGCCGACCACTTCGTCGGTCGGCCCGCCCTTCTCAGGGGTGTACCGGACGCCGATCGTGTCCACCTCGAACCCTTCGAGCCGCTGGGCGATCGCCTGACCGATTGAGCCGAGGCCGACGACCGTCACAGTCGAGTCCGTGAGTTCGTGGGCCTGGAAGTGACGCCACTCGCGGTTCCGCTTGCGCCGCCACCCCTCGTGGAGGTTTCGGGCGAAGACGAGCACGTTGCCGATGACCTGCTCGGCGATCCCGGGGGCGTGGATCCCGCCGGCGTTGGTGACGGTGACGCCCCGGTCCCGCAGCGCCGCCGTCGGGAGGTGGTCGGTTCCGGCGAACGTACACGCGAAAAGCTCCAGTTCCCCGGCGGCTTCCAGAAGCGATTCGTCGATGTCACTGCCGGTGACGACGGTCGCCGAGCGGACCAGTTCGCGCTCCTCGTGGGGTGTCCGGGCGTATCGGACGTCGGCGTTGGGGAGCCGTTCGCGGATCTCCGCGGCGTAATCGGCCATATCGAGCCCCTCCGTTCCCTCCCGGAGGACGACGATATCGGGCGTGGGATCACTCATCGGCGACCTCCGCGACGGCGTCGTTCAAAAGCGAGACACCCAGATCGATCTCGCGTTCTGTGACGTCGAGCGGCGGGAGCAACCGGAGCGTTCGTCGGCCACAGCCCAGGGTGAGCAGACCGCGCTCGATCGCCGCCTCGACGACGTCGTTCCGGCGTTCTTTGTCGTCGAAGTCGATCGCGACGAGCAGGCCGAGGTTACGCACGTCCTCGACGCAGTCGTGGCCGTCGGCGAGCCGATCGACGACCTGTGCGCCGCGCGTTTCGGCGTTCTCGAGGAGGTCGTGTTCCTCGATCGCTTCGAGGGTGAACACCCCCTGCATCGCGGCGAGGATGTCGCCGCCCCCCCACGTCGATCCCAGCCGGTTTTTGCTCTCCGGGAACAGCTCCGAACGGCCGATCGTCGCGCCGACACGGAGCGCCTTCGCGGACGTGATGACGTCCGGTTCGAACGGGAAGTGATCCGCCGCCCACATCGACCCGGAGCGGCCGACGCCGGTCTGGATCTCGTCGACGATGAGCGGGATGTCGTACTCGTCGGACACTCGACCGATCTCGCGGGCGAACGAGTCGCTCGGGAAGCGATAGCCGCCGACACCCTGAATGGGCTCGAGGATCAGGTACGCTACCTCCTCGGGATCGAGATGGCCGCCTTCCGGGGTGAGGGAGTTCCGAAGCCGTGAACCGGGATCGGTGAAGAACCCACAGCCGCACGTCTCGGGAGTACACTCCCGATCGGCACAGAACGGCATCTCCCGGATCCCCGAGATCTCGGGATATTTCCGCGTGTAGACGCTCTTCGAGCGGGTCAACGACAGCGTTCCGAGCGTTCGACCGTGAAAGGAGTTCGTGAACGTGATCCCGTACTTCGGCGACTCGCAGGCGTCGTAGGCGATCTTCAGCGCGTTTTCGATGGCCTCCGCGCCGGAGTTCGAGAGGAACACCGTATCCAGCCCGTAGTGCTCGGACAGCTCGGTGAGTTTTCCCATGAGCTGTACGGCACCCGGGAAGTCGGGCTCGTCGACTGGACCGCTCCCGTAGTAGAAATCCTGTCCGGCGATCTTGAGCGGGTCGACGAGGTCGAACTCACGGAGTTTCTCGAGTATCTTCGGGTTGTTGTAACCGAGGGGTGCAGCGCCGATGTGGCAGGTGAAATCCATCAGCACGTTCCCGTCGATATCGGTTACGAACGGGCCGTCGGCGTCTTCGGTGATATCCCAGACGAACTCGTGGGAGTGCTCGCTCGGTGCCGCGACGTCCCGATGGGCCGTGATCCACTCCCCGGAGGCCGTCCCGGAGAGCTGCTCGATCTGTGGCTCGGCTGACACCCGTTCCATACACGGAAATCGTCTAAATAATGCTTAAATCTTCTCATCAGTAGACAGTAAGTGTCTATATCGCTGATCGTCCCCGGATCGAGCAGCACCGGGTGTCGGTCCGACCGAGAGTACCGCCGTCGGTTCGACCGGCACTACTATTTGAATAGTAACCGTACTAATTGGAAATGACGCGATCTCGAGTCTATCGGGGTGATCGAAGATGAGTGATAACGGAGATCGCGATATTACCCCCGTGGACGGTCTCTTTTTGGGACTGACGCTCGTCCTCGCCGGAATCCATTTCTATCTCGCGTTGTTCGAGCCGGCAACACTTGGACCACGCCGGGACCAGTTACTCATCATCGGCGCGGCGTTTCTCGGCGGCTTTATCGTCCGTCTGACTACGCTTTGGCGGCCGATACTCTATCTTCTGGGGGCGGCCTTCGCGGTCTTTCTCGGCGGCGTCTGGGTGCTCGGCGGTGTGGAAAACCTCGTTGTGGGCGTTCTGACCGGAATCGTGGCCACGGCCTTCATCGCGCTAGCGCTCTATCTGTTCGTGCGTACGGAGTATCAGGCTGTTACGGAATAGGTTGCCCTACTTGTGAACAGATGTGTGCTTGACGCAGGTATCGTCTGATTGTCCGCTTCCCGACAGACGTCCGCTTTTGAGCGCTTCTTCCGGTCCATCGGAAGCGTTTGGATGAGCTGATACCATGCGAAACTGGAGTATCTGAGCTAGCCGTCGTCGGTTTCTTTAGTGACGTTATCAAGTAGTATGAAAGTTGGTAATTTTGCGCTTATATATTTTAGAATATATACTGAATGACTGCTTCGAATTTCAGACTTTTGTCTCTAAACCG
>LKMJ01007067.1_pt1 | contig 10573 bp, 12 predicted proteins | sample 643391 | NCBI WGS metagenome assembly LKMJ01 (sample SAMN04112250, study PRJNA286221) | soda lake metagenome | biome: soda lake; feature: Kulunda Steppe; material: water; isolation source: sample PL-Br10 brine of Picturesque Lake | place: Russia: Kulunda steppe | collected 2010-07
AGTCAAGTGCGCCGTGTTCTTTTAATTTGTTTACAATACCGGCAACCGTCGATCCTTTCTGGCCTACAGCTACATAAATACAGAAAACAGGTTTATCGGTGTTCTGTGTATTTTTTTGATTTATGATGGTATCAAGCGCAACAGCTGTTTTACCGGTCTGTCTGTCACCAATAATCAATTCACGCTGTCCCCGTCCAATCGGGATCAGGGAGTCAATGGCTTTCAAACCTGTTTGGAGAGGTTCATCTACCGGCTGTCGATAAATTACACCCGGTGCTTTTCTTTCAAGCGGGCAGTTAATCGTATCACCGGTAATTGCACCTTTGCCATCAAGGGGCTTTCCAAGCGGATCGATTACCCGGCCAAGAAGACCATCGCCTACATCTAATGAGGCAATACTTTTCGTTCTTTTTACAGTGTGGCCTTCTTCCACAACATTGGGCGAATTAAACAGTACAATACCCACATTGTCTTCTTCAAGGTTAAGAACCATTCCGCGCACAGGGTTTCCATCCTTATCGAGCGAATCGGGCAGCACAACAAGTTCACCCGCCTGTACTTTCGAGAGGCCGTAAACGCGGGCAATACCATCTCCAACTTCGAGAACTGTACCTACATCGTAAACTTCTGCCTCTCCGTCAAATCCGGAAAGTTGTTTTCTTAAAATAGCCGATACTTCGTCTGGTCTGACTTGACTCATTATAATTCCTAAATTTTAATTAACAGCTTCAGCTGTAAACGTTTCTTGCAGTTGATTTAATTTATGCTTCACTGAACCGTCTAATACAGTGTCATCAATTCTGACCTGTAAACCACCGATCAAACGTTCATCAACGGAGGTGTGCATCTGCACTTTTTTACCGGTTTCAGATTCTAATTTTCTTTGCAGGCTGTTTTTCTGTTTATCGCCCATTTGATGAGATGCGGTTACAAATACCTCTATAATTCCATTATGGATGTTATAAAGATCCCTGAAACTTTGTGTAATACCCATCAGTAGGTCTTCACGGCCTTTTTCAGATAAGAGATTTATTAAACTGATTGTTAGTTCGTCTATCTTTGATTCAAAAACTTTCAGCAAAGCAGCATTTTTTACCTCTTTTTTGATCAGAGGGCTTTTAAGAAATAACCGGAGATCAGATGAACCTTGTAAGGTTTTCCTGATCATAGACATATCAGATTTTGCTTTTTCAAGCAAATCCTGCTCAATTGCCGATTTAATAAAAGCATTTGCGTATCGCGTTGCCGCTTTAGCCACCATAACTTTTAATTAGTTTTAGTAAGATCGTTGATAAAAGAATCAACCAGTTTTGTGTTTTTCTTCTCATCGAGTTCCGCATCAATAATAATTGAGGCCGATTTAACCGCCAGCTCAGCTACTTCATTTCTGAGTTCCAGAAGAGCTCGTTTTTTCTCTTGCTCTATGGTAGACCGGGCATCTTCAAGCATTTTGGATGCTTCAGCTTTTGCCTTCTCAATTTTTTCAGAACGTAGCATTTCTGCGTCCTCAATAGCCTGCTTTCTGATTTTTTGAGCTTTTATTTCGGCATCCCGAAGAGCTTTTTCATTGTCTTTGGAAATTTCTTCGGCTTTGGCCAAAGCGATTTCTGCAGACTCAAGAGAATCTTTAATTCTTGATTCTCTGTCCTCCAATGCTTTCATGATGGGGGGAACCAGATATTTATGCATTAATATCACGAATACTATCGTAGATATTAACACCCAGATAGCAAAACCTGAATCGAATGAAAGGATCCCTCCCCCACCAACTAAGAAATATTGCATAATTTTATTCTATTTATTGGCCGATACCCAGAGCGAGGAGAATACATACAATTGCTCCAATAAGAGCAACACCCTCGATAAATACGGCGGTAAGTAGCATAGCACCACGGATATCACCTGCGGCTTCCGGTTGTCTTGCAATGCTTTCAGTAGCACTTTTACCTATCATTCCAATTCCAATTCCGGCACCGAGTGCAATAATTCCGGCCCCAAGACCTGCTGCTAAAAAACCCATATTAATTACCTGTTTGTTTTGATTAATTATTAGTTAAACTTCAACGTCTCGTGCTTGCGCAACAGACGTTTCGTCGTGTTCGTGATGATGCTCCTCTGCGGCCATACCAATAAATACAGCCGTTAGAAGAGTAAATACATAAGCCTGAATTAAGGCTATTAAAGCTTTTAAGAAATAAAGAGCTGCTGTTAACAATACCCAAAATATACTTGAGCTCAGCCCAACAGCATTTCCAAATAAATCCGCAAATATAAATATGAGCCCAAGAATAATAACGATCATGATTTTGCCCGATAACATATTTGCAAACAGACGAATAGCGAGGGCAAATGGCTTTGTGAATAACCCGAGTATTTCAACTGGGGTTAATATTATCCGGCTCCAGCCCGGCACTCCTGGAAAAGCAAATACATGCTGCCAGTGATCCTTCGTTCCGCTGAACTGTGTTACTGCAAAAGTGATGAGGGCAAGTGTTGCTGTTACTGTAATATTTGCGGTTGCCGCAGCAGCCCATGGCAGTAAGCCAAATAAGTTCATAAAAGCAATAGCCATAAAAATGGTAAACAAATAGGCTACATATTTCTTGTATTTATTTTCAGGTATAAATTCTTTGGCTATATCGTCCCTGATAAACACAAAGAGTATTTCAAAAATATTTTGCCACGCACCCTGTGGCTCCGTTTCAGCACCCACTCCTCGTCTATATCTTCTTGCTGCCCATATGGTAATTAACAGCGTTACTATGAGTGAAAGCCAAACATAAATCAAGTGTGATGTGATTGAAAAATCTAATGTTACTGACGCGCCATCAGCTCTTTCGATTCCGGTTTCTCCCTGAACAAAATTACCTGATTCAATAGCAGCCTGGGTATTTGAATAAAAGTACCATTCACCATCAACCAGTAAAATTCGGGGGAGATAAACTTTTTTTCCGCCAATAAGTTCAAAATAGTCATGATCGACAACCTTGCCCATCACATCAATTACAGAATCTTGATCTTCGGATGTATCTGCTGCAAATAAATCAGAATTAAAAGCCAACAAGAAAAGAACAGCAACCGCGGTACAACGCAAAAATTGGCCCATTTTATCTTTTAAATACTTGTTTCGTTAGAAAGTTTTTGATGTAAAAAAATCACTTCGATTACAGAATGGAAAATATAAGAAATTATGAAACTAACAGTAAAGCTAAATTCGTCAATTTTTGTCACCAACAAGATCAGCAAAAAGAGTGCGCAAACAATGAAAAAACGGATAAGCAAAGCTGTGTAATAATAGGATATAAAATCTTTTTGAGCGTACTTTTTAAAATAAACTGAGCTTGCCAGATGAAACATCACAGTCATCATGCCCAATAAGTATCCGATTAACCAACCAAAAGCCTGAGTACTATTTAAAAAAAATACCACTGCCACATTGCACAAAACAAAAATTATGGCACCTGCCCAGATAGTTTTATTGATTGAATTTACCATCGTTTCTATTTCAATCCGGTTTATTTAATCCCCTGGCAATGCGCATGAACATAGACATCATTAGCAGTAAACCTATTAAAATACCGCCGAGCAACAGCCAAGGTGATGTTTCAAAAATGCCGTCCAGCCAAAAACCTATTAATATAGGAACTGTAAACGAAACGGCTATTTCACCACCCAGTGTTAAGTACTCAAGATATTTTTTTAGTTTTGGATCAGTTTTCAAAAACTTATTCCGCAGCTTTAAGTTCTACTTTTTCCGGATCAGTGCCTGAATTCTCAGCATTTGATTTATCAACAGCGCCTTTTCCTACCCTGCAGTCTCCATTAATTTGTGCACCTTCCTCAACAACGAGCGTTTTTGTATATACATCACCATCAATTTTGGCAGATTGTCTCAAAATAAGTTTATCACTTATTTTTACCGCGCCGTCAATATTTCCTGATATATCTGCATTTTCGGAATATATATCTCCTTCTATACGGGCCGATGAAGTAACAATCAATTTACTTTTACAATGAATTTCGCCCTCAAGATTTCCGGCAATACGAATATCATTTTCAGAATTGAGCTCCCCTTTTAAATGGGTGCCTTCACTAATCATATTTACCGATGGAGATTTATTTGGTGTTGAGTTCACGGTATTATTGGTTTTGCTTTTTTTGTTAAACATAATGCATAATTATTTAGTTATGTAAATACGTAAGCGGATCTTGTGGTATTCCATCTTTCCAGATTTCCAGATGCAAATGAGATCCTGAGCTTAGTACCCCCTTATCACCAACTTCCCCAAGTAAATCACCCTTCAGAACAAAATCGCCCTGTTTTTTGTACAATTTTGATGCGTGTTTGTAAACACTCATAATGCCTCCTGTATGCTGCACAAAAATAACATGTCCGTGGCTAATCGTCCAGTTTGTATTGACCACGGTACCATCAGCCAGCGACCTGAAACCAGTGTTTTCTATTGCTGCTATATCAATTCCATAGTGCCCTGACTGAGATGAAAATCCCTGCGTGAACCGACCTTCTACCGGCATATCTGCCGGAAAGTCCGGTACCCTGTCTAACCTGCCTGAAAAAATAATTTCGCTCTGAGTAAGCGGCTGTGTGGATGAAAAACTGGTGAAATCAGCTTCTTCTACCCGACGCCTATCCGGAAGTTCAGTAAAAGACTCTCCGCTGAGTTCAAATGTTGTATCTCTCGCCGTTCGAATAAAATATTTCAACTCATCAAGCTGAGCATCGCGAGCCATTAACGAATCCTGAAGTGCTCCAATTCTATCACTGATCAACTGAGCCTGTTCTCTGAGCTGCTGGTCTTTGTGGTTTTGAAATATTGACCCGAGTGGAGTTACAAAAAATATAATTGAGGTCAGAAATAAAGAAATCAAAACGACTACAAGAGCCAGCTTTATAACTTCCGGTGCACGAACTTTAAAAGAGCTTGTGCCATCCGGATTTTCCTCATCAAGTACTACAACTGTTACTTCTTTATTTCGTTCAGAAAACAACTTCCTTATAAAGCTCCACATCATTTTTCAATAACAGTTGTTGAATTTATATGGCAATTATAATTCACATTTCATAACACGCTATATTTTACGATACAGAGTAGTTTGGAGCTTCTTTTGTAATCTGCACCGAATGTGGGTGATTTTCCTTATAGCTTGCAGCAGATATCTGAACGAATTCTGCGTTTTTGAGCTCTTCAATATTTCGAGTTCCGCAATATCCCATAGCCGCACGCAAACCACCCACCATCTGGTGAACTACTTCACCGAGATGCCCTTTATAAGGAACTCTGCCCTCAATACCTTCGGGTACAAGTTTCAAATCATCCTCTACATCCTGGAAGTAACGGTCTTTAGAGCCTTTTGTCATTGCACCTAAACTTCCCATTCCACGATAAGATTTATACTTCCTCGATTCGTAAATAATTGTCTCACCCGGGCTTTCATCAACACCGGCAAACATAGAGCCCATCATTACGGCATCGGCACCGGCCGCAATAGCTTTTGAAATATCACCGGTCTGTTTTATACCGCCATCGGCAATTAACCCAATTCCATTTTTCCGTGTATATTCATCAATTTCCATAATGGCTGAAAGCTGAGGAACACCTACTCCGGTAACCACCCTGGTTGTGCAAATTGAACCGGGACCAACTCCAACTTTAACAACATCGGCGCCAGCCTTAGCCAATGCCTCAGCGGCATCTTTAGTGGCAATATTACCACCTACCACGTTCAAATCTTTATGTTCCGACTTTATATTACTGACCATCTTCAAAACTCCTTCTGAATGGCCATGAGCAGTATCTACTGTAATAATATCCACTCCCGACTCCACAAGAGCATTAACCCTTTCCATCGTATCCGGCGTTACTCCCACGGCTGCCCCGACACGTAATCGCCCCATATCGTCTTTACAGGCATTCGGGAAGTTCATTTTCTTTTCAATATCTTTGAATGTAATCAGCCCAACCAGCATCATATCTTCATTCACAATCGGAAGTTTTTCAACCTTATACTCCTGGAGAATTTCCTCGGCCTCTTCAAGACTGGTATTGGCCTTGGCTGTCACCAGGTTTTCCTTTGTCATTATATTGCCAAGCTTCTTGTCAACATAGTGCTCAAACCGGAGATCCCTGTTCGTAACAATACCGATCAGTTTGTTATTTTCGACAATTGGAATACCACCAATCTTGTGCTTTCTCATCAGGGCACGAGCATCTTTCACGGTGGCTTCAGGCGGGAGAGTAACCGGATCAACAATCATTCCGCTTTCACTTCTTTTTACAAGCCTTACCTGCTCAGCCTGCTCCTCAATCGACATATTTTTGTGAAGCATGGCGATTCCCCCTTCCCTTGCCAGTGCAATTGCCATCCTGTATTCCGATACAGTATCCATCGCGGCACTGAAAATTGGCACATTTAATGTTAATGATGGCGTAAGGTTTACTTTCGTATCTACATCGCGTGGCAATACTTTAGAGTGATTTGGCACCAATAGTACATCATCGTACGTAAGGCCTTGACGTGTAATTCTGTCAAAATATGAAGGCTTGTTCATGAAAAAGATTTGCTTGGATTACATTTTTGAAAAGATAAGAAATCCCTAACAACTTCTTTAACTCAAATCTCTAATAAGATTCTAAAGCCTTTTTACTTTCAGTGCCCCGGCAGCAGTGTCTGATGAACAAATACCATCAAGATAACTATTTACCCAAAAGTCCACGCTTTCCCTTCTGCGCTGTACATAATGGCAGTTTGTGCTGTATTGTCCGTGAAGCTCGTCAATGTACCCTTTTACATCTTCTTCAATCACAATTTTGATCTGTTCGGGCAGTTCGCTCCAACCCAACAGTTCAAACATCTCTTCAACCCGGCGATGCTCCCGTTCTGCCTTGTGAAAGATGGAGAGAATTACAGGTTCGGTTGAGGTATTTCGTTGTTTACGTGCGGCTGCATTTTTCATTGTAATCAGTGGTTTGTTTTATGTTTGATTACAATATAAAACCGGGGTGTGACAGCTTAGTGTCACCTACCCTAAAATAGTTTTACAGCCCAACTCTTTTAAATATTTCATCCACTCTGCGTGTATGATGAGCGAGGTCAAAAGCACGGTTAATCTCATCATTATCCAGGTTTTCTTTTATAACCGGATCTGTTTCAACCAGCGCTTTGAACGCCCTTTTTTCTTCCCACGCTTTCATAGCCAGTGGCTGAACCGTGTCGTAAGCCTTTTCACGCGACAAGCCTTTTTCTATCAGCATCAAAAGCAGCCGTTGCGAAAATACAAGCCCATGCGTTTTACCCATGTTCTCTTTCATATTCTCGGGATAGACCATCAATTTTTCAATCACTCCGGAAAATCTACTCAGCATGTAATCCAGTAGAATGGTTGCATCAGGCAGGATAATACGTTCAACAGAGGAGTGAGAGATATCGCGCTCATGCCAAAGCGGAACATTTTCAAAAGCCGAAACCATATATCCACGCAGCACACGGGCACAACCTGTAATATTTTCTGAGCTGACAGGATTTCGTTTATGAGGCATAGCAGATGAGCCTTTTTGGCCTTTCCGGAAAAACTCTTCCGCTTCACGCAGTTCTGTTCGCTGCAGATGTCTCACTTCAACCGCTATTTTTTCCATTGTTGCACCAATTAGTGCGATCGTAGAAAGGTAGTGTGCATGACGATCTCTCTGCAGAGTTTGTGTGGAGATCGGCGCGGGAGTCAGTCCAAGTTCTTCGCATGTTATTCGCTCTACTTCTGGAGGAATATGTGCAAAAGTCCCTACTGCACCAGAAAGTTTTCCGAACTCTACATCTCTCGCAGCTTTATCGAACCGTTCGGCATTTCGTTTCATTTCGGCGTACCAAAGGGCACATTTTAAACCAAATGTTGTCGGCTCGGCATGAACACCGTGTGTGCGTCCCATCATAACGGTCAGCTTGTGTTCTCTTGCTTTATCGGCAAGAACATTTAAAAAGCGATCTATTCCTTCTTGAAGCAGTTCATTTGCCTGTTTAAGCCGGTAGCCATTTGCTGTATCCACCACATCGGTTGATGTTAACCCGTAGTGAACCCATTTTTTTTCATCCCCCAGACTTTCTGAAACCGAACGGGTAAAAGCAACCACATCATGACGAGTCTGTTTCTCAATTTCTTTGATGCGATCTATATCAAAAGAAGCCTTTTCATAAAGTTTATCTACATCTTCTGAGGGAATTTTACCAATTTTACTCCATGCCCGGCAGGCTGCCAATTCTACGTCTAACCACGCCTGAAACTGGTTCTTTTCAGACCAGATATCAGACATCTCTTTTCTCGAATATCTTTCAATCATAAATATTTATTGTACGGGTAATTTAATTCGTGTTCCTGCGTCAATCATATCATCAAGATATACTTGATTAATGATTGCAATTTCTTCGGGTTCGATGTTCATAGGCATTTCTGCCGGCAGTAAATCACTGAAACGCTGTCTGTTTTGAACAGTTTGAACCGACAGACGAACCGGTTCAATAGTAAGCAAACGCTGATCGGTAAGCACATCAAAATTTGCAGTAGTTTCATCAAAGCGCGGCTTTATATCGCTAAATTGGTTTTGGCTGGTATAGTTTATGAACCTGTATATCATATCTTTGTGCTCTACTGCATAAAGATGCACTCTCAGCCTTTCATTTTCCTGTTCAACATCAAAAACAGCCTGGTAAGCGGTAAGTCCGCTTCCGCTCTGTGCTTCACCCTGGCTGGAGGCTGTATATTCTCCCTGCTCAAGAAAATTCTGTACTGAATTTCTTGCTGAAGAAGATTCCCCGTCAATTCTCATAATCATTACTGCGCTGTTATTTTCATTCAATAAAACAACCTGTGAGGGCTGATTAATTACTTGCCAGTTTTCAGGTATGGGAAATTGAAATTCAAGATCAGGATGAACAAACCTGTTTTCTTCCACAAATCCATCCCTGGGATTTTCCCCATACAGCAATCCATCGAGCATATCCAAATATTCTTCCTGATTTCTAATATTCTGATCATAACCCTGCTCTTTCCAGCGTTCAGCAAGGCGCGGTATCGTATTTTCTCGTTCACCGGGATCGGGGTGTGTAGACAGTAAATTGGGAATTGCCTGGCCGGAGCGCTCAGAAATTCGTTTCAGGCTTGTAAAAAAAGCTGCTCCTTCAGCCGAATCGTACCCGGTTTTCGCTGCATATTCAACACCCAGACGATCCGATTCTCTCTCTGCTTCACGACTGTATCTCAAAAATACCAACTGTGCAGCCTGGCTGCTTAAGTTTAAGATCGATTCTCCCGGTAGTCCCAGAAGTTCCTGTCCTAATACAGCTCCGCCAATTACCAAAACCTGACCGAGCGTTTGCTGAACTCCTCTTTGTGATGCGTGCCTGGCCGCAACGTGGCCAATTTCGTGGCCTAATACCATAGCAAGCTGAGCCTCATTATTCATATGAGCCATCAACCCTCTCGTTACATACACATAACCACCCGGCAGAGCAAAAGCATTGATCACGGGACTGTCTAAAACTCTGAATGTAAACTCTGTTTCACGAAACATTTCAGCAGTATCTTCGCGGCGCATATGGCTGTTTTCGAGTAGCTCATTACTGATATTATTTACATACTCATCGATTTTTTCATCATCATAAAGGCCAAACTGAGCAACAATTTCCTGATCAACCTCTTGTCCTATTTGTTTCTCCTGCTCCCATGAATATGCGTAGGCACGGGATGTGCCGGTAATGGGGCTCTGCTGAACCACGCAGGAAGTGGTGAAAAGCAATACTATAACAAAGGCAGGCAAAAACGAATAAACTTTTTTCATAATCTTGTTTATTTAAAATATCTCTTAATTTTTTGATGAAATCCGCATAACTATATCATGAGAACGAATAGTAATCATCATTATTCATCTTTTTTAGAAAATTCTTCAGATGATTGAATATAATATATAAAGCGTATGAATCGAGTGCGCAATAACGTCTTAAAATTATTGGTAGTTCACTCATTTCGGATTTACTCATTGCACCAATTTTCATTGATATCCATGCATCCATAGCTTCAGAACCGTCTTCAATCAAATAACCGTTACTTTGAATTAAATTGTAAGGGTTTTTAGCATCCGGGCTCAGAAAGTCAATCTGCTTATCAAATACAAAACCTTTCATGTGTTTTTTTGATGACTGTTCCCTCTCCCACTGCAAAATTGCATTTAGAACATACTTAAGCCCTAATTTATCATGCATATTTTTGTTGAAATAACTGTCGCGAATAAGTTTATTAAGATCCAAAAAACGATTCCGGTCAAATACATCAGCAGGCTGCCTCAACCTTTTCAACTTTTTCAAAACCTCATCATACAGCATAGAATTATATTCCAGTTCCCTAATCAAATTGTTTATGGCCTGCTTTTCAAAGGGTGAGTATTGCACAATCGTTCCCTCAAAAATATTATCAACCTCAACCAGGGCTTTTGCAAATGAATAACTTGTGTAATCGGTGTCGGGATTGTCATCAAGCCATTCAGAATGAGTAATTTTTCCATTTTGC
>LKMJ01007068.1_pt1 | contig 10572 bp, 13 predicted proteins | sample 643391 | NCBI WGS metagenome assembly LKMJ01 (sample SAMN04112250, study PRJNA286221) | soda lake metagenome | biome: soda lake; feature: Kulunda Steppe; material: water; isolation source: sample PL-Br10 brine of Picturesque Lake | place: Russia: Kulunda steppe | collected 2010-07
CAACCACACGCACGTGCACGCACAGGCGTGCGCGCACGTGCGTGTGGTTGCGTGAATGAACGTGCGTGCGCTGTGCAACATGCGTGCGCTGTGCGACATGCGTGCGCTGTGCAACATGCGTGTGAGGGGGTGGAAGGGGCAGGGGCACGCACAGGCGTGCGCGCGCGTGCGTGTGTGCATGAGTCTGCATGGATGCATGGGTGCTTTAATGCTTGCGCGCGTGCATGTGGTTGCGTGAATGAACGAGAGTGCGTGTGAGTGCATGCGCACAGCAACAGATAGAACAGGGCTGGCGCTGTGCAGCGAGGGGATGGGATGGCTGCAGAGTGCAGGTGACGAAGGGCGGGTGGGGCGCCACGGCATGAGTTTGCTGCAGACATGCTGGCACACGCGCAGGCCTCAAGCAGTGCAGTGCAGTGCAGGGCAGTGCAGGTGACGAAGGGCAGGTGGGGCGCCACCGCATGAGTTTGCTGCAGACATGCTGGCACACGCACAAGCCTCAAGCAGTGCAGTGCAGGTGACGAAGGGCAGGTGACGAAGGGCAGGTGGGGCGCCACCGCATGAGTTTGTTGCAGACACGCTGGCACACGCGCAGGCCTCAAGCAGTGCAGCGCAGTGCAGTGCAGTGCAGGCCACCAAGAGGGGGGCTTCATTCAAGGGAACTGCGCTGTGGTGATTACAGGCAACAGGCCAGCTGCATTAAGGGGCGCTCCTTGTTGATGCACGCAGCTGGACACTGCAGCCACGGCAGCCGGGCGCTGCGCGCACGCAGCTGGGCTGTGCACTCATGCACTCATGCAACTCATGCACTCATGCAACAAGACCCAGCGATCACGCAGCTGGGCTCAACAAGCCACAGCCACGCCGCCCCTTCAACAGAAGACCACTGCACCACTGGCATCTGGTGCAGCCAGGCACCTCCACCTCAAACAGCCACGTTGCCCAGCGAACAGAAGCCCACCACTGGCATCTGGTGAATCCAGGCACCTCTAAACAGGCCCGACTAGCCCAGGCACCGCAGCACAGGCTCTGCGACCTCCTCAAGGCAAAAGGCCTAACCAGGCACTTTGAACACGGCCCGACCTGCGCACTGCAGGCACTGCAGCCCTACCTGTGCACCAGCACAGACACTGCGGCCCCCTTACACAAGCTCACCTGCCCCCCCGAGCGCGCCCCCCAACACGGGCAGGAACTGGTCGCCCAACGCAGCGGGTGCACCCAGCGCCAGCAGGTCCAGGCTGACGGGCGCCTTCCCCCCGGCGGGCGGGGGCGGCAGCAGCCCTAAGGCGGCCGCGCCGGCTGCGGCCCAGCCCTGTGTGCACGCATGCACGGGTGTATGAGTCGTGGGGTTGTGTGAGCGCGCACAGGTTGCTCCTGTGCGTGGACTCCATGGCGGCCATCCGCACGGCCATGCTGGGGGTGCCTGCGGAGGCTTCACTGAGCGTCTCTGCGCACCAGAGCTGGCAGGCTGCTTTGTTTGTTGCTCACTGACATCCTCCCCCTCTCCACATACACTCATGCTCATATGGGCCCACTCGCACTTCCTCACAAGCGGCCGAAGACCTGTGGGAGGCTGTGCGCAGCACCATCTTGCGCCGCGCCCCTGCTCTGCACAAGCAAAGCCCTTAGCCCTTAGCCTGCAGCGCACGCACCTTGGTTGCGGCAGCCGTGGCTGCGGCTGCGTGTGGCGACAGGCCCTGCTGCAGCTGCAGCTGCTGCTGGAGCACCGCAGCACCCAGCGCTTGAATGCGCCGGGTGGCGAGAGCGGGCGGGAGCACACTGCCACTGCTGCCTGCCATGCCTGCCCCAGTGCCGGCTGCCACACCCCCTGCCCCCCCCGCAGCTGCTGCGTTGGTGCGCTGCTCGCGGCTGCTGTACGCCCGCCGTTTCTGGCGGGGCTCGTCGCTGTCACTGTCCTCCTCCTAAAGACATGGTGCAAGCACGAGTGCGCACATGAGGGGGGGGGCGTTTTGCGTGTGGAGGTGTGCAATTCTTGTCGGTGTTCCTTTCTTCCTCTTGCACACACGCGCTGCACACAAAAATGCATCCATGTTTGGGTGTACATCATGTATGCACATGCACATGGACGTGCGTGTAGGTGTGTCAACGGGCGTGTTTGTATAAACAGATGTGCTTGTGCTGCCCCACTCTGCACATTCTGCAGCAAGGGTGCAGAGACGCAGCAGCTGAAGCGATGCGAGCCACTAGCACCTGCACACCTGCACACGTGCAACTAAAAAGGGATTGGTGTTTGCTTATAGCGCTATACAGCGCTACATAGCACCATTAAATTTTCTGACATAGCGCGTGCCAAAATTGAATCTCCAAAATTCAATTCTGGGCTCCAAGAATTAAGAGCATGATAATTGCAACAAATTGGCAGACATATTTATTGGGGAAGGGCTATAGATTATTCTGATCATTCTGGGGATGAATGGCTTGCAGCCCCATGTCCTGGGCAGTGCCACCCCTGCTGATCTTCAAAAAGATGACAGCAGGTCCTCTTTGGAAGTGGTCTGGCGGGATTACACTGTAGATCAAGCCAGAGTGGGGATGTGTGATGGAGTGCAGATGTTGCAAGCCAGCCTCAGCCCTGCGAACCCCTGCAGGAGTCACAAGTGTGACGCAGCGTCGGAACTGCGGCAGGCACTGGAAGCAGCAGGGGCTTGCACAATCACCAGGGAGCATGCCAGGGAGGAGGGGGAAGAGGAGGAGGAGGAGGAGGAGGAGGAGGAGGAGAACGAGGTGGTGGAGGCAGACTGTGTTGGAGAGCCAGTGGCCAAGAAGCAGCATTTCAAGTCCTTCTCAATGGACCCCACACAGCACAGGCAGTTCCATTGTCTCGTGGCCACTTATATCATGAAGAACCCTTCAAGTTTATCAAGCTGGAGTGCCCTGCGCTTGAGTGAATTGAGTCCAAGCAAATGCTCCATGCTAGTAGCTCCGTGCAAGCAGCTATGCAGTGAGCAGTAGCAGCACCAGCACCAGCAGAAGAGTTGGAAGGGCAGACAGATGAAAGAGAGCATTCAGCAATGGGCAGCAATCAGCACTTGAGAGTGGACAATAAGGGAGTGCCTTGGAGCTCAAGCGTGTTTTTCAGATCACGATGCACCTGATCTGAAGGCCATCCTGTCAACATTATATTTTTCAGGCAGCATTTCAAGGGGATATCCAGAGCTGTCTTAAGCACAAGGGGCATTGAGGAACAAGGGGCCCAGGGGCAAAAAGGCATGTGCCCACACATGGGTAGTAGTGATAACTTCGTATTAGATATAGCAGTATATCTGGTTACTCGGGGCCCCCCGCCCCAACAGAACTAAAATTTCACTCTCGTTTTTTGTTTGGGGGCATTGCACAGGGTGCTGAGCTTCCCTTCCAATTCTGATGCCGAAGTTTGAAGTGCAAGGTGGGGCTCTGGCAGATACAGCTGCTGAACTACAGCAACACCTAGCGCTATTTAGCGCTAAAGAATTGCCTCATCTAAAGCTGAATGCCGATCCCTACAACTAACACACGCGCATTTGCGTGCACCGGGACGCAGGCGCACCTCGTCAGAGTCGTCATCCTCCTCCTCCTCCTCCTCCTCTTCCTCCTCCTCGCTCTCCTCGCTCAGCTCCGCCACCACACGCTTGCGCGGCGGCTGCCGCCCGCCCTCATCCTCATCCCGCCCCCCGCTGCCCTTAGGCGTCAGCCCCCCCCCCCAGCCACTACCCCCTCCCGCTCCGCCCCCCCCTGCGGGCCCCCCTGCCGCCCTGCGCGTGCTGGCAGGTCCGCCGGGTGCAAATCCAGGGGCGGCGTGGTAGCGCACGTTCTGGCCGCTGCGCAGCTGCTGCTGGGGCTGCTGCTTGAAGGCTGGGGGTGGGGCGCACGCGGGGTTGGGTGCAGGGGCAGGCGGGCCAGAACCACCGTTGGCGGCGCGTGGCTCCTCGCTGCTGCTTTGCACATGGGCATGCTTTGGAGCGGGTGGGCCGGCGCTGTCGCCTGTGGCGTGGTGTGCACAACATATGGTGTGGCGCAACAACACTTACTTGTGTGCGCATGCAATCATGCAGGTCACGTGGGCTGACGCGCGCTTGGCCTTATTGTGCGTTTGCGCACCCATTTACATGAGCACGTGCTCCCGCGCGCTCTTGCCATAGGGCCTATACCCAATGAGGAGCCCCATGCATGCTTGGCCCGACAGCAAGAGCACTCTGCACATTCAGTTCAAAGGCTAGAACACATACAGTCACCAATGCATGGGGCATCTCAGCCGGAAACAGCCTGCTGAATCCATGCACACGCACGCACACACACGCACACACATGTACATTTGCAGAGATATATGGGTTTGTATGTGCGTGCATTTTAGCATGTCCGCATACACATGCATGCATGGAGATGTACAGGTGGCGCTTGTACACAACACCAACACATGGGTCATCAGGCGCGTCCACCCAACAAATAATGCGCTCTTATACCAAAAAGGCGAGCAAAAGCCCAATCAAGCTTGTCCAGGCATGCACGCAAGCGCCCACAAGGCCTGCCAAACGTGCAGACTTGCACGGCAACGGCAACGCACCAGCATCAGACTTGATGCATCAGACAAACGTCAAACATCGTCTCAAGCATGCGCGCACACAAACGCAGACACACACACCATTGGGGTGAGTCGCTGGCCCACCAGCGCCACTACCATGCAGTTGCTTCTGCTGCAGGTGCACACCGTTTGCCTTGAGCTGCTGTATCTGCATCTGCGCCCTCTGCACACGAAGCACAAGCAGGTGCACACGGTGCACGACCATGAGCGGCAGACTGTGTGTGAAAGGCGAGCGGCGGACTGTGTGTGAGAGGCGAGCGGCGGCCTGTGTGAGAGGGGCAAGGCGGACTGTGTGTGAGAGGCGAGCGGCGGACTGTGTGTGAGAGGCGGGCGGCGGCCTGTGTGAGACGGGCAAGGCGGACTGTGCGTGAGCGGCAGCCTGTGTGTGAGAGGCGAGCGGCGGCCTGTGTGAGAGGGGCAAGGCGGACTGTGTGTGAGAGGCAAGCGGCGGACAGTGTGAGAGAGGGGAGAGGCAAACTGCGTAAGAGGGGCGAGGTGGACTGTGTGTGAGCGGCGGACTGTGTGAGAGAGGCGAGCGGCAGACTATGTGTGAGCATCGGACTGTGTGTGTGAGCATCGGACTGTGTGTGTGAGCAGCAGACTGTGTGTGAGCTGCGGACTGTGTGTGTGAGCAGCAGACTGTGTGTGTGAGCAGCAGACTGTGTGTGTGAGCAGCAGACTGTGTGTGTGAGCTGCGGACTGTGTGTGTGAGCAGCAGACTGTGTGTGTGAGCAGCAGACTGTGTGTGTGAGCTGCGGACTGTGTGTGTGAGCAGCGGACAGTGTGTGTGTGAGCTGCGGACTGTGTGTGTGTGAGCAGCGGACTGTGTGTGAGAGCAGCAGACTGTGTGTGTGAGCGGCGGCCTGTGTGTGAGGGGAGAGGCGGCCTGTGTGAGAGGGGAGAGGCGGCCTGTGTGTGAGCGTTGGATTGTGTGGGTGAGAGCAGCAGACTGTGTGTGTGCGAGCACAGCTGCGCACACGTGCACGCAACTGACGAAGACCAGCCGTGATGCGGCCGTGCCCGCACACACAAGCTGGCCGCGCACTGTGAAGTGGCACGTCAAATCCTTGTGCAAGCCAGCACAGTGGCAGCTGCAGGCTGCAAGCACAGTGGCAGCTGGGGCCCTGCAAGCACCGCGGCCGGCTGAGGCACGCACACCCACGGCGCGGCGCAGCCTCTAGGAAGCACACGCCCTGCCTACCGTGCTTGTATAGGCACTGGGGCCACTGTGCTTGCAGGCGCAGGTTGCTGCATTGAACTGCAACGCAGCTCGTGCACGCGCGCGCACGCGCACACACACGACACACCGAAAGCAACGAGGCCTCGTCGCTGCACGTCCACAGCAAACCAACGCCTGTCCCCACCCACAGCCCCACGTCCGAACGCAAACGGACACTGTGCCCCATCTGCTTCAATGCCGGATGGCTCTCACTGGCGAGCCCTGTGGGCCCCCTCACCCACACCACCCCCTCTCTCTCAGGCCCCCACACCTGCTTCCCGGAGATGAAGCAGCCTCCAGGCTGCTGCTGTGCGTGCACCTTGTGCTGGTGCAGCGTGGGCGCAGATGTGCACACGGGGCTGCACAAGGTGAAGGGCTCACTGCGGCTGGGGTCCTTGAACACCACCGCCTCGTTGCGCAGGCAGTGTGCCTGAGCAGGTGGACAGGGAAGGGAGGGGGCAGTGGAAATGCGGTGCATGGGCAGCTAAAATGGAGCAAGGAGGGGGGTGAAGGTGCGATCTGGGGAACAAGGGAGGGGGGGGGAGGTAGTGAGGAGAGGGCAGGGAGATATGGCATGAGCATGATTGACCCTCGTTTTGGATGGAGCCAGGTTGGCGTGCGGCACAGCAAGAGCGAGCCCATAGGGTGCGAAAGACATGCAGGGAAATCGGAGGTGCTGCACGCGCTGACTCACAACACCTCATAGCTCACAAAGGGGCGCACGGGCGCGGAGCACCCAATTGCCTCAAAGAAGGCATCAGCACAAAACGAGCGGTACTGGAGAGGCAGCACACTGGTCTGAAGACAGGATCACATCTGCCCAGCTCACACACCTACAGAGCCCCTTGCATGCATAGGCATGTGCTACATGACTGCATTGAGAGCGGGAGAGCGGGAGCACGACGTAGCAAGCCTGCTTATGCACACGCCCACGACTGCACGCATGCACACGCAAACACACGCGCACATGTGCATATGTGCACGCACCTGGGAGTCCCCATCCTGATAGTCCACACGGTGCTGGTCATGGTCAGGGTCATAGCTGCACACGGTGCCGGCAAACCATTTGCGCTCGCCTGCACGTGCCACGGGACACGGCACACACGATCTAGCAAGCCATTTGCGCTCGCCTGCTCGTGCCACACGGCACACACGGTCGAGCAAGCCAATCGCGCTTGCCTGCGCGTGCCACACGGCACACACGGTCGAGCAAGCCAATCGCGCTTGCCTGCGCGTGCCACGGGACACGGCACACACGATCAAGCAAGCCATTCGCGCTTGCCTGCGCGTGCCATGGGACACGGCACACACGATCAAGCAAGCCATTCGCGCTTGCCTGCACGTGCCATGGTACACGGCACACACGATCGAGCTCTCTTGCTTCCTTACCCATCTTCCCACGCCAGCGCATGCGCACATGCATGCTTATCCTGGCTGGTCAGTAGCGCTTGTGTGTGTGTGTGGGCAGGTGCCTGCCTACATGAGCAGCAGTTGGTGCTCACTCAGTGCTGCCCCCGTCCCCAGCAGCACATCCCAATGAGCTGAAGGCATATGCACCCAGCTTGATAGAGAGGAGCAACTCAAACAAAACAAAACAAGAAATTAAATACGCACCCAGGTGCCTGCCACGCACCTTGCAGAGCCAATTTGCGGCGCGAAGGGGCCTCACCTGTAGCAGGAGCGAGGCCGCACCCAGCAGCAGCACTGTGGCCGCATGCACACAGCAACACTTGCCCTGGGTTACACATCCGGACAGGCCAGGTACAACCCCCCGCCTGGCACACCACACACACGCGCGCGCGCACACAATCACGCGTACACACACACGCACACACACACGCGCGCACACAAACACACGCACACACAGAGCCTGGATCCCACAGGAAGTCGCGGCAGGCGCACACAGCCTGGACCTCTCAAACAAGGCCTTGCTGGATGTGATCCTTGTGCAAGCCCTTGCTAGCACTCAACCCTTTAAACAACCTTGGCCAGCCGCACGCCCTCACCTGGCCAGTACACCTTCAGCTGCTTGCCGACGGCTTCGTAACCCTTGTGCGCGTGTACCGCGTGCCATGAAGGGTTGGCCTGCAAGTAAGGCGGCCCGCAGGGTGCGGTGGTGTGCGCGAGGGCGGCTGTGGGTCGCAGGAGGGGGGCGGTGGCACGCGTGCAAGCAGCTGCGCACTCTTTGCAGGTGGCAGTGGCATCAGGCGAGGGCAGCAGCGGCGCAAGTGTGGGCGGCAGGCGGAAGTGGCGTGCTTGAGGGTCATCGGCATATGGAGCCACATGCTGGGCAGGTGGCTGGGCCTACCACAGCGATCCTACAGGGCAGCAACACAGCTTGCCATGCCGCCGCCGCCGCCGCCGCCGCCGCCGCCGCCGCAGCAGCAGCAGGGGGGGGGGAATTGCACGCAACATGTGCACACTTACGGAATACCAGCAATACAGGGGGACACCCATCTCAGGAAGCACAACCTGAAAGCTGTCCTTCACATCTTGTGCCCGTGCTGCGCCCCACCCAGGCACATCCCAGCAGCTTTCGCGCAGCACACGTCTGCGTACCACAGAGAGCCAGGGCTTGCGCCAAGCACACGTTGCGTGCGTGCGCTCTTGCCAAGTTCCATGCGCGCAAGCAATGACCCACGCGCACAAGCAGTACCCACCGCCGCCCCCTCCGGCGCGTTCGCCATCCACGCAAAGCGCACAGAGCCCAGGTACAGAAGCTGCACCTCCCCAGACTTCATGCGCACCTGCAGCAGCAAGTGCAATTGCCGTTGACCCCAAACTAAGAAAGCCCCAGGGCACGTGTTGGTGCACAGACGTGCTTACACACGCATGCGCACACCCACACACCCAGGCGGCTAGGGAAAAACATTCGGCAGCACACCCGGTTTGAGTGGAGATTTCACCAAGACCCTGTTAGCCTGAGGCAAAACAAACCCATAACACAGAAATCACGCCCCATGTGTTGATGCTTCACAACTTTTACGCCTGGAAACATAACCATTGTCTCTTTAACAAGGCTGCTCAGGCCCCTGCCGCTCACTGGTCAATCTTGCAGTGTGTGCAGGTTGGCCTGGGTGCTTCATATGCAGAGGGCTATGTAACGCCAGTCTACTCCTTTGGAGGGTCCAGGAATCATGACAATTCCAGTGCCTGATTAGATTGGTGCTCCAAGACGTCAAGGCAGAGGAAAGCTGACCTGTGCATTGCTTGCCTGAACCTGCGCTTGTGCCAGCGCAAGTCCTAGTGGTGCTGCGTCTTACCGTGTGCAAGTTACTCTTGGGGTCAAAATCTGTTATCATGGCCGCCTCCCATAGAGTGTGGGCTGCCACATGGCGGTTGCTGTCATGCTTGATTTTAATCTTGCGCCTGGCGTGCATTTCCACAGCACAGCAAGTTGACCGCTGCAGCGCCAGAACCTGGCAGGGTGCATCGTATGTCCTGCCACGTGCCATAGCTCTGCATTTGCATCAAACTCTAGCACTAGACAGGCTTATCATACTCTCCTTCTTGACATGCGCATCAAGCAGTGTGCATGTACAGCTTGCTACGCGAAAGGTCGATTAAAAATGAAGTCAGAACCACTCTGACTCACCCAACCACTTCAGCGGCGTACAGGGTGTGATGGGCTGGCGTGCAGGGTGCACACTGTGTACCACTCCATGTAGGAAGGAAAGGCTTGCACAGCAAGTCAGCCGGGTGCCTGTGATGCGCAGTGCAGAGGGCAGTGCCAGCAGGCCGGTCAAGCCGCACCCCCTCATCTTATCTCATCACGCTACTTGTGCAGGTGTAGGAGCTTGCACAGCCATGTCAACCTTCAACATCAGCTTATGAAGCAGGTCAGGCAGAATGCCTGTACACACGGCAGCATAGGGCACACAGGCCAGAGCCCACACTTCGGCATGCTTACCCGCAGGCATCAAGGGTGCCCGGCTTCATAATCTGTTACGCAACTTCGCCCAGAACCACATCTGCTGCCTATGCTTAACAACTAGCTTTGCTCAGCGACATAGATAGTGTGGAAATATCCTGGTCTCGGGTCAAAAAATAAATTGATTGTTTTGGACAATGGCTGATTGGGAGGAATTAGCAGATGGTGCGGGGACCCCACCGGTGGCTCCGCCCCCGCCCCCACCCCCGCGAAGCGGTCTGAACCCGAACGCCTCAAACTTCACATTTAATCCTGGCGCACGGGCATTCTCCTTCACACCTGCTGCCCAGCCTCCGCCTCCACCGATGCCTTCTTTCGTGCCCCCAGCTCCTCAGGCCCCTGTGCAGCCACAGCAGCAAGCCCCTCCACCCCCTCAGCAGCAGCCCCCAGCAGCACCTGAAGCTCCTGCTGCTCAGCCCCCAAGCACCTCACCTCCGGCGCCCAGAGATCCAAAGGGCATGGATGTGGATCCCCCCGCTGCTCCTGCAGTAGCTGATGGGCCTGCTAGCAGCAACGGGGAGGCTAAGCCAGCTGGTAAGTTTGTTACTTTGTCCAGCATGCTGGCATGCGCATCAGCGATGGGAAACTCATGCACCATGGAAGCAGATGCTATGCGGTGCGCTAGGCCCAAGCACGCGTAATGTCTAGCTGTCTTGATTTATTCTCAGCGTGTGTGCGTGTCCATGGATGTTGCAAAAGACACAGTAGTATCCGTGATGTAGGATGGAATGCCCTGGTGTGTGTGTTGTGTGTGCGCGCACGCGCACGTGTGTGTGTTGTGTGTGCGCGCACGCGCACGTGTGTGTGTGTGTGTGTGTGTGTGTGTGTGTGAGTGCGTGTGTG
>LKMJ01007069.1_pt1 | contig 10571 bp, 11 predicted proteins | sample 643391 | NCBI WGS metagenome assembly LKMJ01 (sample SAMN04112250, study PRJNA286221) | soda lake metagenome | biome: soda lake; feature: Kulunda Steppe; material: water; isolation source: sample PL-Br10 brine of Picturesque Lake | place: Russia: Kulunda steppe | collected 2010-07
CATATTTAATGCTATCTAAAATTTCACTTCTTTGTTTATTTTTATGTTCATATATTATCTCCATTAATTCTAGAACAACTTCTTCTCCCTCTCCTATGACAAAAACATCAATAAAATCCGATAAAGGTTCTGGCATAAAAGCATTAGGCCCACCTGCTATAATTAACGGATCCTTTGAAGTCCTTTCGTTTTTTTTAACAGGTATATGACCCAGGTATAAAGTGTTTAATATATTCGTATAAGTAAGCTCATATTGAAGGGTAAATGCTACTATATCAAAATCTTTCAATGGCACTTTGGATTCAAGTGAAAATAAAGGCACCCTTTTTTTTACCAATTTTTTCTCCATATCAATCCAGGGAGAAAAAACTCTTTCTGCCAAAAGCCATGCTCTTTTATTTAGTATGTTATAGAGAATGTTTATACCCAGATGACTCATACCAATTTCATAAGTATCTGGAAAGGATAAAGCTATAGATAGTTTTTTATCAGTCCATTCTTTTTCTATGCTATTGTATTCTTTGCCAATATATCTTCCGGGTTTTTCAACCTGGAGAAGGATTTCTTTAAGTTGTTTTTGAATATCTTTGCTTTTGCCTGCATACATTGACGAAATCTGCCCCCTTAAAATAGTCCTATATCTTGCCTATTGTTTATATTATACATTAATGAATGATTATACTGCAAAATTTAGGAACAAAGAGATTTATCATAAAAGTTTCGAAATCCTTGTGTTAGCTCCTTTACTGAGTAAAATATCTAATATTTCTTTTTCTCCTATTCTCCCCTTAACATCCCAATTTCTATCCATCACAGTCACTAAATGATACTTGTTTGGCCGAAACAATTTAGTAACATGCTTAATCTCTACATCTTCAAAAGCCAGTAATTCCTGACAATTAACTGCCCCAATACTCTGTAGTTTTCTTTTTTTCTTTGTCAAATAACTATAATAAATATACAAGGATCTCTTGCTTTCATTTGCTGCTGCAAAAAACAAAAAAAATGCTACTAAGAATATGCTGAGGTTCAAAAACTGCCAGTATAACCCTAATAGCCCGACAAAGCACATCATAATAGCCAAAATTTTGCCCATTAAACAAGCTTTTTCAGTCGCAAGTCGAAAACCAATTCTCCTAGCAAGACGAGCCCGAAGTACTCTGCCACCATCTAAGGGTAATGCAGGAAGAAGGTTAAAAAGTGCCAGGATAAAGTTAGCTCTAATAAAAAACTCGGCACTTGTGCGTGCAATCAAGTCATTTTGATAAGCTATTAGACCTATCAAGGCCAGTAGTATGTTAAAAAAAGGGCCTGCCAGTGCAATTCTTTCTTCAGGGCCTGGGTCTGATTCTATTAATTCTTCTATCACAGCCTTGCCACCAAATGGATAAAGAACTAACTCATTAATAGTATATTTATATCCTTTCGCAACTATCAAATGAGAAATTTCATGAAGAAAAACAATTAAAAAAATGATTAGTAATTCAAATAACATACCTGTAAGAGCATAAAATAATAAAAATACAATTAACGACCAATGAATTTTTATCTTCATAAATACCTTCCTTTATGAGTTTAATTAATTAAACTATAAATTCTGTCAAGGTATGAAGTAACATTAGATAAATCCATTCCTTCTTTTGAAATAAAGTGAATATATTCCATAAGAACCTTGTTCCAAGAAAAGTTAAGCTGGTTTATTAACAATAAAATTAAAAAAATTATTCCGGCTATAAGTACATTTTTTAAAAAATTTTTGTGAAAAGATGTAAAATATTTTATTAATCGTTCTTTTACGCTAAATAAGACTTTTTCACTAATTGTTAGGTTGTTCTTGTGTTTCCATTTTTTGTGGGGTAATTTTCTCCTTTTTCGAGCTCTGCTAATCCTACCTTTGCTTTTTTTCATTATACTCACCACCGATTAATTCTTTTAAGAGGTATGTACTAGCTAATAATATATATACTTTTTATTAACTATATTTATACATAAAAAAACCTCCACTAAAATTCCGGAGGCATTAAATGAACATCGATTCCTCTATTATATATGAATTATTGATTAAAACATAATTTTTTCTCGTCTCATTCCCACGTTTAAAACAAGACCAATAGCAATCATATTAGCTATATAAGAACTTCCTCCATAACTTACAAAGGGGAGGGGAATTCCAGTAAGAGGCATTAAACTCAAGGCCATGCCCATATTAATAAAAGCTTGAAACAAAATCATGGTACACACTCCACCGCATATTAAACGACCATATAAGTCTTTTGATGTATAAGCAATCCTTAGTATTCTATAGATCAAATTAATAAATAAAATAATTGTCAAACTTGCCCCGATAAATCCCAGCTCCTCGGCAATTACCGAAAAAATAAAATCCGTATGGGCCTCAATTATAAAGCGAAGTTGGTTCTGCGTACCTTGAAATATCCCTTGACCGGTAATACCTCCAGAACCAACAGCAACAATAGATTGTAAAATCTGAAAACCAGCTCCCAAGGGGTCGACATTTTCCGGGTTCAAAAAGACAGTTAACCTGGCTTTTTGATAATCACCTAAAAGGAATAAGTACGCTGGAATCGCCAAAATTGCTAAAATCCCGGCAAAATAAGACAATAACTTTATCTTTACTTTATTAAAATATAAAATCCCAAAATAAATTGCTAAAAACACTATTGACGTTCCCAGATCTGGCTGTAAAAAGATTAGTCCCATTGGAATTACTACATGAAAAAAATATGGGATCATATCTATAAAATCTTCAATTTCACTACCTTTTGATGCTAAAAATTTGGCCAGGGTTAGTATAACAGCTACTTTGGCAAACTCTGATGGTTGGAAATCTATAAATCCAAAATCTATCCACCGTTGTGCTCCTCCACCAGTTTTACCTACATAAGGGACAAATACAAGGGATAAGAGCAACAGATTACCATAGTAAATTATCTTAGAAAAATTGAGTATACTATTATAATCAACAGCGATCAACAAAAACAATATTAATAAACCTGCAAAAATAAAAACAAGCTGTCTAATCATATAATAATATGGATCTCCAACGGCTTGAGTAGCACTATATATCATAAATAAACCAAGAACTGATAATATCAATACATTAAACAAAAGTATATAATCAAAATTTCTTAGAAGCTTTTTGTCAATCATATAAATAGCTACCCCTCACAATAAAAAATTTGTAATTTAATTATAACTCAATTAAACATTAGAGTCATCAAAAAGAAACTTGCCTTAAGTTAACAGGCAAGTCATCAAGTTTTAATTAAATCGGGCAGTTTTTCGTTTAATCGCTTTTACCGCCATATTTGCTTCTAACCTGGCTGTATTCTTTTCCTTGGTTAGATTAATTTCAGTGTTATCCTCGTCTATCTCCAAGTATTTACTAATGACCTGCAAAATCTCTTCTCTCATCTCTTCTATCAAATCTGAAGAAACATCCGCCCTGTCATGTACCAATAACAGTTTCAACCTATCCTTTGCAGTAGATTTGCTCTTGTTTTTCTTAATGAAATTAAACAAAGTAGACCTCCCCCTTAATTATTTGCCATTCCGATGAATTTCTTTAACTTTTTGAAGAAACCATTTGAATTTTCTAATGCCATCAGCGGTACATTTTCACCCAACAGACGACTTACTATATTTTTATAAGCCTGAGAAGCTTTTGAACCGTTAGTTTTAGCTGAAAGAACTTCACCTTTGTTTGTAGAAACTATGACATCTTCATCGTCGGGGACTACACCCAAAAGGTCTATGGATAATAATTCTATCAAATCATCAATGTCAAGCATATCCTGGCGTTCTACCATATCAGGGCGAATCCTATTTATAATTAAACTATAATCAGAAATCTCTTCAGCTTCAAGTAAACCTATTATTCTATCTGCATCTCTTGCCGCTGTAATTTCAGGCGTTGTAACCACTATTGCTTTATTTGCTCCAGAAATGGCATTCTGAAACCCCTGTTCAATTCCTGCAGGACAGTCTACTATTACAAAATCAAAGTTATTTTTTAATTCACCAAATAAAGTCCTCATTTGGTCGACGCTTACATCTGTCTTGCTCCTTGTTTGCGCAGCCGGTAGTAAAAAAAGCCCCTTGTGCCTCTTATCTTTAATCAACGCTTGATTTAACCTTGCCTCTCCCTCTATTACATTAACTAGATCATAAACTATTCTATTTTCCAAACCCAAGACCACATCCAGGTTTCTTAAACCAATATCTGCGTCAACAAGTGCTACAGTTTTTCCGTGTAGTGAAAGACCAACTCCAATATTAGCTACTGCCGTTGTCTTCCCGACACCACCTTTTCCACTTGTCACTACAATGACATCACCCATAGTAAAGCCCCCTTAAAATCCCCATTATTTTCTAGTCAAACTTTTATAATCCACAGCTTCAACCACGATTTCATCCCCACTAACATAAGCTTTTTCAGGAAAATCAGGTTCTTGTATATCCTCATCCGGTGCTTTTGTTATCATATCCGCTATCCTCAATTGACTGGCCATCAAACTTAAAGCCATAATCATTGCATTTTTATCACCCTTCGAACCAGCATGACATATACCCTTTAATGCCCCATACACTATTATATCCCCCTCAGCAATAAGCTCACTGCCTGGATTAATATTTCCAATAATAATTATAGTACCAGGAAAGTTGATTTTTTGGCCCGAACGCAGAGTTTTACGGATAACAATGCTTTTATCTATTTTATAATCATAATCATTTTTTTTCATTTCTTTAGTATGTGAAGTCGGAAAACTAACCAAAGTTTCACCTGCACCTGACATAATCTCAGTTAATTCCAACTCACTTTCTGAATTAAAAAAGTTTTGGATTGAGTCCATTTCTTCTGCTTTAAGGTTCGCATTTTTTACCTGGACTCTAACTGGAGCTTTTTTAAAGAATGATCCTGAACTTTTAAGTTTGTTTTTCATATCTTCCAAAACTTCATTTATATCCTCGGAACCATCAAGTATGATCAACATTCCTTTTCTGGTACCTTTAAATTCAACTGTTTCATTAAATTTTTTCTCTATCATTAAAAACACCTCTATAAAAAGCATTAAGGTTGATTTATTATCATACCTTTTTACTTGTTATTCGCCTTTATCAGGAAAATTCCTTCAAAATAAGACAAAAAAAGAGCTAATTGCTTTCTAAGCTCTTTTAATAAGTTATTTGTCCTGGGGCATCTTCTTCTATCTCTACTTCTTTTAACCCCAAATCAAAATATGAATCAATCAAATCCCTGGCAACAGGGGTGAGCCTTCCACCTGCGGCACCACCACTTTCCACCAGTATTGCAAAAGCAATCTCAGGATCCTCGTAAGGAGCAAATCCTACCATCCAGCTGTTTGGTTCTCTTCCTAGGCCTGTTTCGGCAGTTCCTGTTTTAACAGCTACGTTAAAAGGAATATCTTCATTTAATCGGCCTGCCGTACCTCCTGGTAATGCGGCATTTTTCATCCCTTCTTTGACTAAGTCCCATGACCTTTTACTGACTTCAATCTCTCTTAAAATCTCTGATGACGTTTCTTCTATTGCTTCCCCATTTTCAAGGATTTCTTCTACTAAATAAGGCCTATAATGCACACCCTCATTCGCTACCATGGCAGCATAATTGCTCATCTGAAGCGGAGTATATGAATGATATCCTTGACCAAGGGCCGCATTAAGTGTATCTCCGGGAAACCAAATACTATGTTGGGGTTCACTATATATCTGCTGTTTTATCTCTCTACCTGCAAGGTCTCCGCTGATTTCCCCATTTATATCTTCAAGCCCGACCCTATTACCAAAACCAAAATTCACAGACCAATCACTAAGCAAATCAATACCCAATCTGTTTCCTAGCTCTGCAAAAAACACATTTGATGACTTGGATATAGCATCAACCATCCCTATCCTTCCATGGGCAATGCCACCATAATTTCGAGGATACGGTGGTTTCCAGTATCTACCTTCATCAAAAATCGTTTCATTCGCAGATATTTTATTCTCTTCAAGAGCAGCAATAGCAGTTACCATCTTGAAGGATGACCCGGGTGCATATTTTTCTCTAATCGCTCTGTTTCTAATAGGATTTAACGGATCACCTTGAAGTTCATTATAATCCTTTGTAAAGGTTTCCGGGTTAAATTGAGGTATACTTATCATAGAAAGTATTTCTCCTGATCTAGGGTCAATAACAACCACTGAAGCTCCTTTTTTTTCTATGGAGTCAGGATCTAAACCATCGCCTCTAGCGTCTTCAATCCTATCCTTCTTTGCTTCTTCTCTTGCTTCTTCTAAAGAGTTGGTCAAATCCTTTTGAAGCTCAAAATCGATTGTAAGCTTTAAATCTTTTCCAGGTACAGGTTCTTCATGCCCCATCTCAGTTACAATACTCCCAAACCGATTAACTTCAATCTGTCGGACTCCTTCTTGTCCTCTCAAATAATTCTCAAAAACACTTTCTATCCCGCTTTTTCCAATATAATCGCCCGGTTTATACCCTTCTTCTTTCATGCCACTCTCAAGTTCTTCTCTAGATACTTCGCCCATCCAACCCATCAAATGAGATGTATATTCTCCTTCAGGATAACTTCTTATCGGCCTGACTTCAATAACTACTCCTGGAAAGTCAGTTCTTTTTTCTTCAAGATAGGTTACAGTATCATAATCTACATCACCTTTTATCGGCACAGGTTCAAACCGCCTGTACCTTTGAGACTTCATTCTATCCTCTATCTCTTCCCGGCTGATATCTAGTAAACTACTTAAATCATCAATGAAATCCACTTCTTCCTGTTGTGGGACGTCCATCAAAGAAACGGTATACCCAGGTGAATTGCGGGCTAATATTTCACCGTTTCGATCAAAAATCTCACCTCTAGGCGGGGCTATGCTGACCCTTCTCATCCGGTTTTCCTCAGAAATTTGTTGGTAATGCTCTCCTTTAACCACTTGAAAATGAAAAAGCCTGGACAAAAGCACAACTAACACCAACATAGAAATCACAAAAAAACCTATAAGCCTTTTCTTAAAAACTTTATCTTCCACCGACATACTCTTCCTCTCCTTTTATACATAAGGAAATAAATGCCCACGCTTTTTAACTATTTTTTTCACTTTTGAAAAAAGAAATACACCTAAAACCCCTAAAATTAGACTCTGTAAAAACAGGTGATCCTGAAAATAGCGATACAAGTTAATATCTGACTGGAAACCAATGTAGAATAAGATCCATATTATTGACCAGTAAACCATGTTTGCTGACACTAAAATGGTGAAAACTCCTATTGTATTACCCTGGATAAAATCTTTTTCACCGATCCATCCCGACACATAAACTACCAGAAGCTTACCCAGTGCATAAACCCCTAAAGCCCTACCTATCAATAAATCCTGAAACAAACCTACAACAATCGCTATTATTGACGCTTCTTCTTTATTTCTACTATTCATTGAATAAAGAATTAATAAAAGTAGCGAAATATCAGGTATTATTTGAGATAAATATTTTATATAAAAGCTTACCTGTAAAACTACAGTAAAGAAAATAAATACAATAAACCAGAACTTTTTCATTCTTTTATCTTTGCCCCTCTTTACTCTTCAATTACAAAAACTTCTTCTAATTTATTAAAATTAACTGATGGTTCAACTATCGCTCTCTTTGTAAAGCCTAAGCTTTCATCTTCAATAGCCATAACCCTACCAATTTTTAACCCTTTAGGGAAGATGGGTCCGTACCCTGAAGTAATAATAACATCATTAATAGCTACGTCTTCATCTTTAGGTAGATTTATCACCTGAAGCGTCCCGGAATTGTCTCCTCGCCCTTCAGTTATTCCTCCAACTCTGCTTCTTTGTACCAGGCTGCTGAGTGCACTTCCCGGATCAATTAAAAGTAGAACTTGACTTGAAGAACTGCTTGTCGATGTAATTCTTCCTACCAAGCCATCGTCTGTAACTACTGGCATATCTTTTCTTATGCCATCATTTTCTCCTCGATTAATCACAATTAATTGATTCCAAGTATTAGGGTCTCTACCAACTACCCTTGCAGGGATCAAATCATAATCTATTCTTTCTTGAAAATCCAAAAGCTCTCTCAAACGTTTGTTTTCTTGATGCAGTTCTTTATTTTCTAGCTCTAAGTTTTCAAATTCCGTAAGTTCCTCACTCAATACCTGGTTTTCTTTACTTAAATCCCTGATAGTAACCAAAAAAATAATAACATTATTCAATCTCTCGTTAATACTGTTAAAAAAACCTTGTACAGGTATGGTTGCTACTGCAACAAAATCATCGATGTATTCTGTTTCCAGACGGTCCTGATAAGTAAAACTCATCAAAACAATAAGCAAAATAGCTACAATTCCAACTATTATGCCCTTTTTATACTTCAAAATCGGGGAAAGCAACACCAACACTCCTCAGCTGATTTTTTTTGAAGAAACACAAACTTTACTCAAAAGTTCAAGCTCATTTAGTGCTTTCCCCGTACCTTCTACAACACAGTCAAGTGGGTCTTCTGCAATAACTACAGGCATCCCTGTTTCGTCAGCTACCAGCTTATCTAGACCATCAAGCAAACTTCCCCCACCTGTCAACACAATGCCTTTATCCATTATATCAGAGGACAGTTCAGGAGGAGTACTCTCCAAAGTCAGTTTTATTACTTCAATTATATCACTAACCGGAGGCTTTAAGGCATGATAAATTTCCTCTGAATCAATTTCTTGAGATTTAGGTAGTCCTCTGACCAGGTCCCTACCCCTAATCTCCAGTTTGTTGTTATTATCAGCAAAATAAGCACTTCCTATGGAGATTTTTATCTCTTCAGCACTTCTTTCTCCAATTAAAAGATTATATTTTTTCTTAATGTATTGAACTATAGCATCATCCATCTCATCGCCGCCAACCCTAATAGAATTGCTTACGACAACTCCACCCAAAGAAATAGTAGCGACCTCGGTGGTACCCCCTCCAATGTCTACAACCATGTTACCTGAAGGTTCATCTACCGGCAGACCAGCTCCAATAGCTGCAGCCATAGGTTCTTCTATAATATAAGCCTGTTTGGCACCGGCCTGGTTTGTAGCATCTAAAACTGCCCGTTTTTCCACTTCCGTAACCCCTGATGGCACACAGACCATTACTCTAGGTCGAAAAATAGAATTCTTTTTGTATGCTTTTTTAATAAAGCTACGAAGCATAATTTGAGTAATATCGAAGTCTGCAATCACACCATCTTTCATAGGCCGGATAGCTATTATGTTACCCGGTGTCCGACCTATCATTCTTTTTGCATCCTCTCCAACTGCCAATACATCCCTGGTATCAGTTTGAATTGCAACAACAGAAGGTTCTCTTAAAACAACACCCTTACCTTTTACAAAAACTAATGTGTTAGCTGTTCCCAAATCTATTCCTATAGATTTAGCAAAGTATTTTGTAATTAGACTCATATCTTTAACTCCTTTCAGGAGTGTATTTTCTTTTAACAGTTACTATAACATTATAACAACCTACTTTACAAAGGTGCAACAATAAAGTAAATGTCAAATATAGTTATTTTCTTTAAAACTATAGTAATCATTTTCACCAATTATAACGTGGTCCAAAATTTCTATCCCCAGCAGATTTCCACTTTCAGTAAGTCTAGATGTAAGGAGTATGTCTTCTTTACTTGGACTAACATCTCCACTTGGATGGTTGTGAACTAAAATCATACCTGCACTTGACCAACTTATCGCTTTTCTGAAAACTTCCCTCGGGTGTACCACAGAGCTATTCAAGCTACCAACTGAAATAGTTTCCAAAGTTATAATTTTATTTTTTGTGTTTAGCAAAATTAGAATGAAAAGTTCCCTGTTTTCTTTTTGTACTTTGGAAATAACCAGGTCATATACATCCTGAGGAGAAGAAATACTTTTTCTTTTTATTACTTCTTGGCTTTTAATCCTGGATGCAAGTTCAAAAGAAGCAGTTATTCTAACACCTTTTGCGATTCCTATGCCTTCTATTTGGGAAAGCTCCAGAGGAGAAACTTTAGCAAGAGTTGAAAGATCACTATACTTATTTAAGACCACATTAGCAACTTCCAGAACCGATTGGCTTTTATTTCCCGTACCTAGAAGTATGGCGATCAGTTCAGCAGTGGCCAAAAATTCAGCCCCATATGCTAATAATTTCTCCCGGGGCATTTCATCTTGGGGTAAAAATTCCAGTTTTTCGACTGTTTTTCTCACTCATTTTTATCTCCTTCCATTCTCCTATATTTTTATTCCAAAATTGTCAAGCATTTGGCCAAGCTTAAATAGAGGTAAGCCAACCACATTATAATAACAACCAAATATTTTTTCAACAATAAGCGCACCATAACCTTGAATTCCATAAGCTCCAGCTTTATCTGTCCACTCTCCTCGGCTAATATACCTGTCAATTTCTTTCTCTCTCAATTTTTTAAACCAGACATCAGTTATCTCTTGATCAATTAGTATGGCTTTATTAGAAGCATTAACCAGGCAAACACCTGTAATTACTTGATGCTC
>LKMJ01007031.1_pt1 | contig 10569 bp, 7 predicted proteins | sample 643391 | NCBI WGS metagenome assembly LKMJ01 (sample SAMN04112250, study PRJNA286221) | soda lake metagenome | biome: soda lake; feature: Kulunda Steppe; material: water; isolation source: sample PL-Br10 brine of Picturesque Lake | place: Russia: Kulunda steppe | collected 2010-07
AACCAGATTCTTCACCTGTTGAAACCACTGAAATAGAGGATTTCTATCCTGTGGCTCAAAACTATGGCATATGCGCTGACGGTTCTCTAAATTGGGACACAGAACACCTCTATGTAGTCGATATTGAGGAAGTAACAGTGTCGCATTACACTCCTGATGATGATTTCCTATTCAAGACTGATTCCTTGGATGAGACTACTGCAAGAACGCCAGACAAAACGTATCCGTTAGCTATGGAGGAGTCTAATCAACGATGTGTGGAGTCGAAACAAGGGGGTAAGTGAGTGAGTCAGAGACCGCAGATGACTCGTGAGACCAGAGAACAGAATCTCCTATTGCCAAGCGAGTAATTGTGAAAAGTCCGCTACCCTTACAATATCAAACGAGAACGGACACCCTCATGAGGAATGGAAGCTCTGTTCAGGTCACTCTGATGAAGTCGATGTTAATATAGGATTCTCTTGGAACCATCTCGTAGTTGTGGGCTGCAGCGAGTCGGCATTTGTTCGGTCACGAAGTTTTTACAAACTGGCATATGAACAAGATACAATGGCAAATTCATATGCTCTCGAACAAGTCCTTCGGCGTGCCTCAATCCCACGTGGTCAAGTTACTCTATTAAAATACCTCTACGAACAGGACACTGACAGATGGGTGTCGAGTAGCGAACTCATCGAACAGATTCGGTGGGGAGATGAGGAGCGATTCCCTGGCGTGTTGGGTGCATTCGGAAATCGAATTAACTCGACACCCGAAATTACGGGAGAACCAGGCTCAAGTGCGTTTGTTGAGCGAAATAGGGGCGACAAAATCCAGTATCGACTACGGTCAGAAGCACGTGAAGCGATTGAAAACGTACAAGTCCTACTCGACACCTTCGACAGACATTCCATGTCGGAACTACTTGAACCCGGAACAGAGATTGAACTGGCGGAACTCAAACCTGACGACGAAGAGTAAAGTCAGTCACGACGACCCATACGGCATTTTCACGCGTCAATCGCTCTCTCATACATCGTCCTCACTGAAAATCAGCTGCGCACTGTTCTGTTCTAACCACTCAGCTTTCTCCTTGTAGTCAGGGATATGTTCTCCGACCAACTGCCAGAACTCTCGTCCGTGGTGCTGTTCGGTCAGGTGAGCGAGTTCGTGGACGACGAGGTAATCAACAACCTCGGGCGGGGCCATGATGAGCCGCCAGTTCAGACTGATTGTTCCACCGGTCGAACAACTTCCCCATCGTGTACGCTGGTTTCGGAGTTCTAGTTTTTTGTACTCGACACCCATCCGCTCGGCGTAGTGGTCGGTACGGTCAGTGAGATAGTCCCGCGCTCGGCTCCTGTAGAAGTTTTCGAGAACTTGCTTGACCGACGATTGCTCAACGGCACTCTTTCGGAGCTGAATCGGACCTTCGTCTACCTCGTGTTTTTGCCGAGGCTCTATGACGAGTTCCCGGTCTTGTCCGAGGAATGGAAAGGACTCACCCGCCTCAAAAGTCCGGTCGGGGACTTGTTCGCGGTAGGTATCGTACTTCTCTTTCTTTTCGACGACCCACACTGCATTCTCTTTGAGTAGTTCCTCTGGATGGGCTTTGTCGGATTCTGGAATAACAACAGTGACACCGTGAATATCAACGTCAATTCGTGGCTCAGTCGCATCAGAACTACGCCGCAGTTCGTACTCAACAGATTGGCCCAACAACTCTACCATCTTTGGTTGAGTATTAGCCATTGTTCCGGATGAGATAATTCCGAACATCGTCAACAAACCCGTCGTCATCCTGAATAAGGTGGCCGAGGTCGTGTTTGACTACTAGCACGTCTAACAGAATACGTTCGATTTCGGCTATAGTCTGTTGGTTAGTTTCCCAGCCGGAATAGCCACAGTCAACACGCTCACTAAACTTCGAAACAATCTCCTCAGTGACTCTCTCCGCCTGCTCATCGGACTCTATTGCATCGGGTGTTTCCTCTGTTAAGTGTGTGTAGATGGCAAATTCGGCGGCTTCCATCCCTTCTTCATCAGCTTCTTTTTCGACGTTTAACACCTCTTCCTCGACAGATTTCAGGGCTTCAACTGCCTCTGGGTCATTAATTTCCTCACCTTGCCATCGCTCGACTATATCTGTGACCCGCTCACTCAATCGCTTGTATCGGGGATTCTGGTTCTCGCGTGGGTGGAGATGTTCACGGGTTGCGTGCGCTATCTGTGATGCCTTGACGCCGGGATTGTCCAATCCTTCAACATCTTCAAGATATTCCTCTCCGAGTTTGTAGGTCGGGAAGTCACGCTTGATTTCGGAAATATCAACGTGCTTGTTAATTATTTCCCGTGTCTTCTCACGCATCTCTTCCTCGGGGTCGTCATCGCCCGAGGTCGTACGCTTGAACGCGACATGAATCCGGCTCAGCCACTTGTAGTCGCGCTCGACGCCCTCACTTACGAGCCTCCCATCTGGTGCAACAGCCTCGTAGAGATTCTGTAGTCGCCGGAAGTTCTGCTTGAACTCCCTACGCTCCGGGTGGGTACTGACGCGCTCAATGGCCTCTGAGGTTGCCTCTTGTGTGTCTTCTTTCGGAATACCGTCGAAGATACTCATTACGCGCTCCACCTGCTCTACGAGTTCGTCGTAGAGTTCGTCTTTATCGCGGGCGGCGTACGCTTTCGTCTCGGCGTCGTAATCAAGTGCTTCGTCAATGTTCTCGAAGACGCCTTGGAAGTCCACAATCTCGCCGTTCTCCTTACCAGCGGCAGGCCGGTTCGTCCGAGCGATAGCCTGCATTAGGTTGTGGTTCTTGAGATTGCGGTCGAGATACATTGTTTTTAGAATCGGAGCATCGAAGCCTGTAAGGAGCATATTGTGGACGACGAGGAGTTGCGGATTTTCGTCCTCTTTGAACGCCTTGACAATACTATCACGTTCCTCGGAGTCCGTGTGGAACTGCTTGATGAGGTCGGAGTCGTCTTTGGTCGAAGTGTAGAGAACTTCCACCGCCTCATCACCCCTTCGACGACGTAGACGCTCGCCGTACATCGCCGCAGACCGGCGGCTCGGGGTAACGACCATTCCCTTCCATCCATTCGGGGATACGTGCTCGTCGTAGTGGGCGTCGATTTCTTCGACGGCCTTCTCTACGCGCGGCTCGATTTCTGCGAGGGTCGTCGCTGTAACGTTCTTGCGGATTGCCTCACGCTTCTCGTCCGTACTCATCCCACGGAACTCTTGTTCGAACTCCTCGTCGAGTCCGGCCTCGTCAATATCCCATTTCATCTCGTGCCGGAGCGTAAAGTACACCGGGAGAATCAAGCCGTCGTCAATACCCTGCTTAACCGAGTAGCGATGGAGATAGTCCTCTCCCTCAGGAGAGAACTCGCGGAATGTGTTGCGGTCTTCATGTTGTTCCCCTTCTCGAACAGGCGTACCGGTGAATCCGAAGTGGTAGCAATCAGGGAGTGCGGCGTCAAGGCGACTCCCAAGGTCAGCTTCCATAAATCGGTGTGCCTCATCGCTCATCACGATGACTTCGTCATTCCCCTGTACATCGGGGTCAACGTCCTCAAACTTCTGGATAGTCGTGAGTACAAGTTGACTGCTACCTTCTTCGATGAGCTGTTGCAGGTGGTCAATTGTCTTAGCCTCTGTCCACTGCTCCAGTGAGAGATTCGCCAGTTGGTCACGCATCTGGCTGTTGAGTTTGTCCGTGTCCACGATGACGAACACCTGCGGATTGCGAGCGACTGTCGGGCGTGAGAGCAAGTTCTCTGCTGCGTACAGCATCGTGAACGACTTGCCCGACCCTTGGGTGTGCCAGATGAGGCCTCGCCTGTGGTTGCCCTCACGGACGCGTTCGAGGATGCGATTTACTGCATAGTACTGCATATATCGAGGGACAATTTTTGCGTCTCCACCGGCTCGCCGCTCGTAGAACACGAAGTGCTTGAGCAGGTCAAGAATCGAGTCGGGATTACACAGTGCCCTTACTGCCTGCCTCATCGCATTGTCGTCCTTGAAATCCTCCGGGGCGTCATTCCAAGGTTCATAGAACTCCTTCGGAGCGCCGACTGAGCCGTAGCGGAGTTCCATAGTATCAGCGGCAATATTGAATAGACCCGGAATAAATAGCCGAGGTACGTCCTCCTCGTAGTCTTTGAGGTCGCGGACGGCGTCGTGCCAATCGTTATCCTGCGCGAGACTCTTGAGTTCCATTGTCACGAGGGGAATCCCGTTGACGAACAGATTCACGTCGGGTCTGATGGTTGTCTCACGGGAGACAGAAAACTGATTCACTGCGTGGAAGCGGTTGTTCTCGGGGTTTTCGTAGTCGATGAGGTCAACGTAAATTGTGTTGGTCGTGCCGTCATCGCATTTGATATTGAATGTCTTGCCTTTGGTGAGTAAATGATAGAACGTGCGATTACCGTCTATCATGTTATCGGCGTCAAGGTCGCGGCGGAGCGAGGAAACGAACTTATCGACGTTATGCTCGGTTACTTCCTCATTCAACGCGACGACCTGCTCGGCAAGAAGGTTCCAGTAGATGACCTCGTGGCTGTCGCGCTCGTAAGCCTCATCAAGAACATTCGCACCACGGTCGCCGTCCTGTCCGTGCGTCTCCCATCCGACGCTGTCAAGCCACGAAAGAAGCGAGCGTTCGACGCCGCCTTCGGATGGAATACTAACCATATTGGGCGATTTCTTTGGGCACCTCTATGTTAGTGTCGGTTGCACGGACTGTTCCCGAGAGCAAGTCTTGCATAAGTCCATGCTTGAGGCGCTTGAGGCGCTTGTAATAGTCCTGTTCCGAGAGCCGTAATTTTTCTATCGATTTTAATTTTTCAGCAATTTCCCGCTGTTCAGAAATTGGTGGGACCGGAATTTGAATTTTTTGTACAGTTGTATTACTCACCTCGGAGAATGTACTACCAGACCCAACACTCTCCAAATACGACGCTTCTTCTTCCATCCGATAGTACAAGTACCAAGTATCAAGGGACTCACCAGGAATAAGGCTCTGAAATCCCTGATTCGTTGCCATTTCTACTGTGTTGACCGCGCACTCACCAATCGTCGCTCGTGAAGTCATTAGAACAGATTGGGGTGGGAGAAGATTGGTCGATGTAGAATGCAACCCTTTTTCGGTGATATAATCGTTAGTTCCGCTGATTACAGTATCTTCTAATCCGGTCAAGTCAGTAGGCGTTGCCCATGGTATATCTCCCCCCCAGTATTCGGGTTCATCGGTTGAAGGGGTACTTCCACCGATAACGTCGGAAACGGAGTTTAACCGTCGAATATTCCACTCTTCTGGTATCTTCCCAAATCGTGAGTTAGATTCAGATAGTTCTGAATTGCTGACTCCTTTCCTCATCAAGTTACGACGAGTTCCTACCAGTACATGTTTAAGATTATCTATAATCTCCTCGGTCTTCTGAATCGCTTGGTCAACGTTTGAGAGTACGGTAGCGATTTTGCGCTGTTCCGAGAGTGGTGGAACAATAGCGTTCAGACCGTAGGTATCGTTTCGATTCAGGCCAGGTATAGCCGAGGCGGCATTCAATCTCTCTAACTGGATATTCTGTAGAAGATAGTACAGGAAACGTAGATTTTGACTCGTCTCTTCATCGGTTATATAATATGTCGTGTCAATTGGCCAGAACGCCGTAGTGCTAAATTCGATTTCGCCTATTGAACCCTTACGACCCAATACAATACCGGGCTTGTCAACAGCCGCTTCAGAGTGCGTGTCCACTTGTCCATTGGAACCATAGACCGGAATATTACCAGCCTCACGGCTACCTGATGGTAAATTATCACCGTACTCAAGGGATAGAATCTCACCGAGTTTCACCAATTCCCAGGATTCAATCGGCGATTTTTCGAGTTGCTGTAATTCTCCTATGCTAACCTCTTCAGCACTTTTATCCTGTGTAGACTCCTGTTCAGTCCTACTAAACTCATCTAAAGTAGTGTCTTCATTCATAATTCAGCGCCCCCATGTGCTGATTCATTTGTGATTCAATATCGTCTCGTTCGGTACGTAACTCGCGCAATTTCCCGAGTTCTTCCCGTACGTCTATATTTTCTTCCGGCTCGGTTGTATCGACGTAGAGCGCGATATTTAGGTTATAGTCGTTCTCCCGAATCTCTTCCAAGGACACCGCTCGGCTAACACGTTCTTCAGTCGTCCAATCCCGGAAGTTTTCAATGATGAGGTCAAGACCGTCGTCAGTCAGTTCGTTCTGGTTCGAGAGTTCGCGGTAGAAATCCTCATCGGCAGCATGAATGAATTGTATTTCATTCTCACGGTCGGCAGGTTTGTCTGTATTCAGAACCAAGATTGCCGACGGAATGCCAACATTCTGGAAGAGATTTTCAGGAAGACCGACAATGGCTTCAACCATGTCGTTTTCCAGCATATGCTTCCTATATCGTGCTTCATGTTTTCTGAACAGCACGCCGTGAGGGATGACAATCGCGGCCTTCCCACCCGAACCGTCGCCTTGTTTGGGGTTTTTCAGTTGCTCGGCCATGTGCATAATGAAGGCGTAGTCCCCTCGGTCAGCCCGTGGAAGTTTCTCATGCCAATCGAACCGGCCATATGCATCGTCTTGTAACTCGCTTTTGTCCCAGTTAGCACTGAACGGGAAGTTAGCAAGCACACGGTCAAACCGCGTGAGTTCGCTATTGTCGTCGTTAGTGAACTCTGGACTCGAAAGCGAATCCTCGCGCTCGATGGTGCCTTCCAGTCCATTGACCGAGAGGTTCATTTTCGCTATCGCCGCAATATCCGGATTAATTTCCTGACCGGTAAATTTCAGTTTCGTGGGGTCGCCGCCCTGTTCTTGTCGGTAGTACCGAGCCGCCTCAATAAGCATACCCCCCGAGCCGACGGTCGGGTCGTGAAACGTATGACCGTCTTCAAACTCGTCTACGAGGCGAACACAGAGATTGACGATTTGAGGGGGTGTGAAGAACTGTCCACCTGATTTTCCTTCCTCTTCAGCGAAGTGCCTCACTAAATCCATATACGCTTCTCCAAGCATATCTGGGGGAATGCTGTCTCTGTCGAGGCTGTACTTCGAGAGGTGTTCAACAAGTTTCCCCAGCCGGTCGTCGTCGAGTGCTTCGGCGTCGATATAATCGGCGCGGAATAAACCCTGAAGTTCCGGATTTTCTTCGGAGAGTGCGTCAAAGGCTTCGTTCAGAGATTGGTCAACATTGTCCGAAACGGCGCGAAGGTCTTCCCACAGGTAGCCGTCGGGGACGACAGGAATATCGTACAAGTTCTGTCGCCGAGAGAAATCCTCGCCATACTCTTCGAGGTTTTGCTCATACTGCTTCTCAAACTCGTCAGAGATAGATTTGTAATAGACCAGCGGGAGAATATATTCTTTGTAGTCGGTTGAGTCCACAGCGTCACGGATTATGTCAGCACATTTGAAGAGGTGTGCATCCAATTCATCCAGTGAGATTGGCATAGAGCGTACAACACAGTCCGCTTGTAAGTACTCTACGGTGAATAACTTCGTAGACAGGAGCCCGTCCAAGAAACAATTTTCACGCCGACTTAACGTGTTTAGACGACGCTATAGGCTTTATTAAGCATATTTGACGGTGAAATAGACATTTTTCAGACAGGCTCACAGAACAGAAAGATAAGGTCTCTCCGCATAAAACGGGGTTATTACAGTTTGTATGGAGATTGTAAGTACAATGGGAACTGGGTCGCTTGGTCGGGAGTTAGACCTTCATCCGCTGGTTGATGAATTAGTAGAGAGCGTCGAGACACCAGTTGAGACCAATTTCACAAGTGAAGGGATGGTTACTGTTTATCTGAACGAAGATGGCCCTGCATATACATTGTACCGAACAGGAACGTTCCAGATACGAGGGGCTAAGACTAAATCTGACTTGAGCGAAGCTGAATCTCGGCTACGAACCATTCTTTCTGATATTAGGGTTGAAATGCCAGACTACGAGTTCAATCACGTAACATCCGTCTTCGTTGGGACGTTCGATATTAATGTGAATCTGGAAGCTCTAATAATCGCTCTAGGATTGGAAAATACGGAGTACGAGCCAGAACAGTTCCCAGCAATTATCTATCGACCGCCACAGTTTGCCGTGACGCTTCTCATATTCTCAACTGGCAAGGTAATCGTTGGCGGGACGACCGACCGTGACGAGGCAAGGTCGGCTCTCCAGCACGTCGAAGAAGAATTGCTTCGACTCGACGAATGAGCGTCTAACCTTAGACAGTACCACAACTACTGTAGCTGTTGGTCATACGGTTAGTGTCGTCTCACAGGATATTAAATCACCACAACCCAAAGGCTACAAACACTCGCTCAATCGTCGAAACTATTGGAAGACCGACCAACAGTATTATGCTCCGACGCGGACGGGGTCTCCTACTCTCCGGTAGGTGTGTTCCTGCAAGCGAGGTCAATTAATTTCACTCACATGTGCCTACGAGATGGTGATTAAGAGAGAGTTTCGATAAAGCTGAAATCAGCTTCGGTGTCACTTTTTATACTAAAAATGAGGGTCAAACACTCGTCTTCTCGAACCGGGAGTGTAGAGAAGTTGATTGTAGAGTGATTGCCGTTTCTGCTGAGTAGCGTCTCCCGGATGTCGTTGTCGCGGTCGGGGTCAAAACGGCTTCGTGTGAGAGGTCGAATTGTCTGTTCGTCCTCAATCCCGCCGATTAGCAACGTCGTATCGTTCTGTATCTCTTTAGTGATTTTATCCGCCAACTCATCGTTATCAATGCCACTAAACCAGTCTCGTGACTTGTACTCAATGATACTACCCTCCTCTGGTATGACCACACCTTCGGCGTCAAGATTCTCAATGCACTTTTCTCCTAGTTGGTCGAAGAAATGGGATACTGGACTGTCAAACCACTCGGCGGCAGTATCGAATATGACGTACGACACGATGTTCGCCATCGTGTCTCCTGTATTGAAATTCGAGATAATGTCATACAGTTGGTTCAGGCGTTGGAAGTCGCCGTCAACCTTGTTGTGCACAAGGAACGAGCCAATGGCTTGTGGCTCTTCGGTGAAACTCGACCCAACGTGGTACAGCCGGGTCTCGTCGCCGCTGATAAAGTTCGAAAGGAGTTCCAGCCGCCAGCTAGCTGAAAGTTCGATTAGCTTATCCGCGAAGACAATGTTGAACTCGTCATGTTCTTTTTTTACGATAGTTTCTCCACCTAACCCGCTCGTCACCTTCGAATTATAATCGATGATGTCCTGGTTCCATGGCTCCAGTGATTCGGTGAGGTTCCCGTACTTCGTCTGGTAGGTTTGGAGGTCATAGTAGATATTATAGAACGCTTGGAGGAACTCGTCCACATTCTCGTATGAACGGCGGCCAAGTTTCACTTGGTCAACTGGGAACTCGTCTCCGTCGGGGAATCGAAGAACGCCCGAAACCAAAGTGTGTGTCTCTTCTAAAAGAAAATTATCCACAAATTCGTCACGGGAATACTGAAAGATGCTTGTTGCACTCTTTTGTCGAGTGTATATTTTCACATCACCTGCTTCCTCAAAAGCGATTTCTTCCGGTTGAATTCCCAGCCATTCAGAAAAGGACTTCGTATTCTGGTTCCGTTCGAAATGATAAGCGTTGATACCGTCTCGTTCTTTCTTGAACCGGACGTATTTATCCACGTTATCCGTATCAAGCAAGCGTTCGAGTACGTCCGCCTCTGTTGTAATCGTCTTTTCTTTAGAATCAGTATGGCAGATAATGACCGAGTTAGCGACCACAAGTAGTACAGCGTACTTCCCAGCCTGCCGGGCCGACGTGTAGAGGCTGTCACAGAAGTTGTTGATAAGCGAGGAACCGAACATTTCTGGTGGGTCTGGATAGTTATCTAGGAGGTATGAAATCCACATATCAGGATTGTCATCCAGTTCAACGTCAGATGCAACGGAACTGGACTTTGTTTGGCGGTCCAGTCCTTTAACGACCTCAAGAATGTTCTGAACCTTCGTTTCACTGGTGAGGGTTTGCTCGGTAAGCTCGTGTCCTTGTACCTCTTTGTACCGAAGGTACACTGGGTCGGGTTTGGTATCAATAATGTGTGTCTGACCCATAGAGTTGCATCTGAAGATTCATTGCTACGTCATAATGTTTTATACTTGCAGTATTGTGGGTTGAATTTCCGGACCTGTACTTATCCGAGTCCTACCTCACACCATTATCCTCTAAGTTTCGCTGAAGAACACCTTGAGCTTGCACAGATATTCAAGGCGTCATCCTGCCGGAATACCACATTAGTAAGTTTGGCAGCAAAGTCATTCTTTGAGAGAGTCCTTGATAGCACGTCGTCGTGTGGAATGCACGACTTAATCATTAAAAATTGAATAGTTTAAATAACGTACGATGTGTATCTTGATTGATTGCTACTACATGGTATTATGTCTCCACTAAAATATAATTTAGGACTACCGATAGGGTCATTAATTAACCATGTGTCTAATTAACTGTGCCAACTCTCAGGAACAAAACTACGGATAAGGGGATGATTATCCGCTGGAAACCCCATCCGAAGCACG
>LKMJ01007071.1_pt1 | contig 10569 bp, 14 predicted proteins | sample 643391 | NCBI WGS metagenome assembly LKMJ01 (sample SAMN04112250, study PRJNA286221) | soda lake metagenome | biome: soda lake; feature: Kulunda Steppe; material: water; isolation source: sample PL-Br10 brine of Picturesque Lake | place: Russia: Kulunda steppe | collected 2010-07
GACCTTCTATTTTGATAGTTGATAATTAGCAGTAAATACTAAACCTCCGAGTACCTGGCTTACAGTATGGCTGGTGAGACGGACACGACGGTGCTCGTCGTGGACGACGAGACGGCGGTCGCAGACGCCTACACCGCACAGCTCGAATCGCTGTACCAGGTTCGCACAGCGTACGGCGGGGAAGAAGCAATCGAACTCGTCGACCAGGACGTGGATGTGATGTTACTCGACCGACGGATGCCGTCGATGTCCGGTGACGAGGTGCTCAAACGGGTACAGTCACGCCAGGTCGAGTGTCGCGTGATCATGGTGACTGCAGTTGATCCGGACTTTGACATCGTTGAGATGCCCTTCGAGGACTACTTACAGAAGCCCGTCGGTCGGGCCGAACTCAGGGGTGCAATCGAACGCCAGATCACCGCACGGAGCTACGACGAGCGCTTCGATGAGTTTCTCGAACTCAACACGAAAATCGGGTTGCTCGAAGAACAAAAACCAACCCAGGAACTGGAGAACTCCGACCAGCTCCAGGAGATCAAAGAACGAGCAGAGACACTCAAAGCCGACCTCGACCGGACAGTGATGGAGTTCGAAGAGTCCGAAACTGCGTTTCAAGATCTCGTCTGATACGGACAGTTATGAGAAATTTCGGTATGTCGTCACCACGGTGGTGAGCCGAACACAGTGAGGCGATCCTCGGTAACAAAGTTACCGGTGTGACGACTACCGGTAAACATTTACAACTGTCCGGATGAGCTCGTCCCAGCCCACCACGCGTACCGAGACCAGCAGCTCTTGCCGACCGATATCGCGCACTACAGCACGCCTCTAGAAGAGGAGCGCGCTGTAGGCGACCATCGAGAGAACCATGATCGCCACGAGGAAGATCGCGATCCACTGTTCGCTGTCCATATAGATAGCTACCGGATTGATCGAATTAGTCCTTTCGCTTGTATACAACAGTGTGCGAGTGGAGAGACAGATAACCAATGGGGCAGTGTGTGGAAACACCGAGGCAGTGTGTGGAAACACCGAGGCAGTGTGTGGAAACACTGAGATGGCACGTGTACAGCCAGCAGTACTGTTTTACTGTTGCCAGTCTCAGCATACATATGGCCTCTCGATCTGGGACGGCTGTATTCGAGATTCTCGCTGTCTTTCTGGTCGTCTACGCGATCCAGTTCGTGACGGCGTTTGCAGGGCTTGTCGGACTGCTGTTCGTCCTCACCCCACCGGTAACGGAAAGCCCCTGGACGGCCATCACGAGCGTCTACGCGCATGGAGGACCGAGTCACCTGCTCTCGAATGCAGTAGCGCTGGTCCTGTTTGGCTGGCCGGTCGCCCGGGCGACCACACGAGTCCGCTTCCATCTGTTTTTTCTGGCGACTGGCTCACTCGCTGGAATCTCACAGATCCTCGTCAGCGACTGGCTCACGATCCTCCCGGTCGTCGGAACGACACCGTCTGTCGGTGTCATCGGTGCGAGTGGCGGTGTGTTCGCACTGCTTGGCTATCTGCTCGCGAGCAATCGCCTCTCGTCGTCAGTTGCCGGTTCGATCGATGTGCCGGCAGGCGTGAGCGCGCTCGTCTTCGTCGTCGTCGCGGCTGTCCTGACGTGGGCAACGGCAAGCCCTGGTGCAGCACTGATCGCTCATTTCACCGGATTGCTCCTCGGACTGCTCGCTGGGTGGGTGAATCTCCTCGCCGACAGTCACCCACAGAGAGACGCCCAGGCGGCGGTGTAGAGAACAGAACAGTTATTGTATCGAACTGCCAAAACCGGCCAATGCCCGACTGTGACTACTGTCAGGACTCGTTCGACAGCGAGGAGGCCTATCTCAGCCACCTCGAATCTGCCCACGAAGGAGAGCTCTCCGCGATCGACCAGCGACGCGTCGGAGACGTAGAGACAGAGCAATCAGACAATATTGGGATGATCGTCATCGGTGTCTTGACTGTGGTCAGTTTTGCGATCGTGATCTACCTTGCCTTTTTTACCGGCGGCGGTGCAGCGGATGAGCCCCACGGCCACGGGACAGTCCACGAACACGGGACGATGGAAATCTCGATCGATGGTGAGTCGCTAAATCTCCACAGTTCGGAGTTCGTCGAGCAGAATCGACATTTCCACTTCCACAACAATCCACAGTACGAACTCGGTGGCGGGCTGTACGTCTGGCACACCCACTCACAGGGAGTGACACTCGAGTACGCACTGGAGACGATTATCGACGTCGATGATGACGGCTCCGAACTTACTATCGACGGCGACACGTACGATGCGAGCGACCCCGACACGGAGATTTCGATCGAGGTCAACGACGAGTCAGTCGATCTGGCTGATCACGAACTCGATGGTATCACGGGGATTCCAGATGGGACTGGCGAGGGCGACGACGTTCACATCGAGATCACAACCCAGTGATTCCCTGTATATTGGAGTGACAACGTTCACATTGCAGCCCCACGAAACGTAGCCACGACCGATGTCTTCGGGTATCCGTGCCACAGTCACGTTTGCCGACCCCGGCGACTGTCCGATCGCTGCCTTCTCTGCGGGTGCAGATACCGTGATCGACCAGGTGTCGACGAGTGTCTCGCTGCCCGACTCCGAGGGGAGTGTGACCGAGTTTCTGGCTGCGGGCACCCCACCAGAGCGGAATGATATCAGTCCAGTGTTTTCCTATGGCGAACAGACGCTGTACCGAATCAGTCACGACGGTGATGAGCGCTGTCCCTGCGAGTGTCTGGGCAGCTACGACTGCCCAGTGCACCGGTATATTGCCGACGGAGGAACACTGACACTCGTCTTTCACGCGCCGGATTTCGAGACGCTGCAGGCGATTGTCGGCGAGCTTCGGGAGCGGTATCCACCGGTCGACGTGAAACGACTCCTCCAGCCGCCGCTCGAAGGAACGCCCGAAGACCGCGTCTTCGTCAACCGTGGCCGGCTGACCGACCGCCAGCTCGAGATCCTCGAAACGGCCTATGAGCGAGGATATTTCGAGCGACCGAAGGAGGCAAACGCGACCGATATCGCGGCGGAACTTGGCATCACACAGTCGACATTTACCGAGCACCTGATGACTGCCCAGCGCAAGCTGCTCGATGACGCGCTCGAATCCGACCGACCATGAACGGCATGAAATAGCTTAAGGTCATCTGCCTGTACGTTCAGTATAATGACCCTCGCACAGGAGACCGAAATGTCGGAGTCACAGGTCGATGAGTTCCTCAGCGACAACGAGACTGGCGTCATTTCGATGGCCAGAGAGGACGAGCCGTACTCGTTACCGATCTCGTATGGCTACGATGTCGACTCGCGGACCTTCTATATGCGACTGGTCTCGACGCCCGAAAGCAAAAAACGCGCCTTCCTCGGCTCTGAGCCACACGTCCGGCTCGTTGTCTACGACGAAGACGACGAGGGAACGCTGTATCGGAGTGTCGTCGCAGCAGGCCACCTCGACGAGATCGAGCCAGCGGAGATGTCTGTCGAGGAGATCGAACAGTACGGCGATGCACGCCGTCCGCTGTTCGAGATCTGGGGGTCAGAGAAAGACGAACTGGATATCAAGCTCTATCGGTTCCAGCCGACCGAACTGACCGGACGCCGGACCGAAGTCGACCGAGACTGACCGGTTTCGGTGCTCGTATGAGGTGTCGAGGGTACAGACCCGATCTATTCGTCAAATTCGTCGTCACTGACTGTCGATGCACAGACTGGACAGCCGTTCGCGACGATGGCCTCACGCATTGTCTCGTTGACTTCGATCTCCTGTCCACACGCTGTACAGGTGAATAGATACGCCTTCATTGCTTTGTTGGAACCGCTGGCAGACTCTGCCCTATGTGACATTCATCGCTCTGTAACAGTCTATCGCTCCCTGGCGATGTATCCGTCCCACCAATATATATAGGCTCATTCAAGTGCATTCGTCTCTCTCCGACGCCGGATGGGGCTGTATATATCAACACTGTACACAGTGGTTTTAAAAACCCATGGAACGCCGCCAGAACCACCGAGACGCAACACTTCTTAACTGCTTGCCGTTTACTCACTGTATGGAGCAGACTGACATCGAATCACTGTCACTTACCGAACGGGTTGTGTTGCTTGGAATTGCAGATGGCTCACTCGACGATGAGACGCCGGTTGCCTCCTGGGAGATCCGCGATCGCTTCGAGCCACTCCTCGTAGAGATCGATGCGGACGTGTTGAGCAAACCTGGGGAACAGGAGGTGATGCGCGCGCTGAACACGCTTGCTGGCGAGCCATTCGTCCACGAGAACACAACAGACCGGTCGCCCTCCGGGAAGGGCCGACCAAAATACGAACTCGACACCGATCCGGAAACTGTTCTCGATGCAGTTGGGGCTGATGAGAGACTCGCCGGCGCGGTCGACGCGGTTCGCAACTAGTCGTCTGCCTGGGAGTCGGCGACAATCTCACCGAGCCCATCGAGCGGGCGATCCGGGTTGAGATCGTTCAACTCGGTTGGTGCGCCGAGCTGGCTGTCTGCCCCCTCTCGAAGGCTTGTTCGTCCGCGGTGGACGGCAATCTCGTCAGTGAGGTGGAGATCGATCGCTTCGAGCAAGGCGTCAGCTTCGAGTGGCTGGCCGAGTCGCCGGAGATCTTCGACCTCGGCATTCGGCGGTACGTTGAACGGTCGCTGTGTGATGATCGGTCCCTGATCGAGATCGGTCGTCACGTAGTGGGCAGTGACGCCTGCGATCCGCACCCCCTCTTCGAGCGCCTGCAGATACGCCTCCGCGCCGGGGAACGCCGGCAGCAGTGACGGGTGGACGTTGATGATACGGTTCTCGTACCGGAAGACAACATCCGGACTCAAAATCCGCATGTAGCGTGCCAGCACGATCAGATCGGCGTCGTACTCTGCAAGCAACTCGAGCAGTTGTTCTTCGTCGGGATTGCCGTTCTCGTCGCCGATGTCGTGGAATGGAACCTCATACGTTTCGGCGAGCGGTTCGAGATCGCTGTGGTTGCCGATAACGACGCTTACGTCTGCACCGAGTTCACCGCTTGCCCACGCCTCGAAGATCGCCTCAAGGCAGTGTGATTCTTTCGTGACGAGGACGGCAATCTGTTTGGTCTCGCGGTCTGCGGGAAACCGGACCTGTACGTCGACGCCGAGTTCTTCACCAAGTTCGTGCAGGTCGGTCCGGAGTTTCTCCTGCGTACAGACCATCTCGGTCGTATCGACCTGCATCGTCATCCGGAAAACGCCCTCGCGGACGGCCTGGTCGAGTCCCTCGATGTTGATCGATCGCTCGAACAAAAGCGTGGTCACACTCGCAATCAGCCCGGTATCGTCTTCGCCAACGACGGTAATCTCGGTGAACTCCTGTGTCATACGGCCCACCTCGCGGCTGACAGCGAGAGTCGTTCGTCGGTCATATGTGCAATCGAGGGCGCTACGCTCTGATAAGCTTTCGTTTTCGCGGAGTCGAATCACAAACGTTTTCGAGTGGGGCCACCGCCTATCAGGCAATGAGTGAGTACACCGCAACGGTGACCGTCCGGCTCAAAACGGGTGTGCTGGACCCGGAAGCAGAGACGACACGGCGCGCGCTTGAACGACTCGGGTTCGACCTCGACGATCTTCGCTCGGCCGACCACTTCGAGATCGATCTCGACGCCGAGGATGCCGAGGCTGCGACCGAACGCGCGACGGAGATGACCGAACGACTGCTCGCCAACCCGACGCTTCACGACTACGAGATCGACGTACAATGACGGTCGCTGTTATCCAGTTTGGCGGAAGTAACTGTGACCGCGATACGGTCCAGGCGCTGGCATCGATGGGAGTTGAGGCGGAACTCGTCTGGCACGACGACGGCCTTCCCGAAGCGACCGAGGGGATCGTCCTTCCCGGTGGGTTCTCGTATGGCGATTACCTCCGTGCGGGCGCGATGGCAGCACGCTCTCCAATCCTGCAGGACGTGCGTGAGCAGGCCGAGGCAGGCACACCAGTGCTTGGGATCTGTAACGGCGCACAGATCGGCTGTGAGGCATCACTGACTCCCGGTGCCTTCACGATCAACCGTAGCGCCCGCTTCCAGTGTGAGCACGTCTCCCTCCGTGTCGAAAACGCCGAGACGCCCTGGACGGCCCAGTACGAAGCGGGCGAGGTGCTGGAGTTTCCGATTGCCCACGGCGAGGGTCGTTTCGAGATCGAAAACGACCGCCTGGAGACACTCGAAGACAACGACCGCGTCCTGTTCCGGTACTGCGACGAAGACGGCAATATCACCGACGAGGCGAATCCAAACGGCTCGAAAAACAACGTCGCCGGCGTGATCGGCGAGGAGGATCACATCGCGGTGATGATGCCCCATCCAGAGCGGGTCTCGCTCGCCGATATCGGGAGTACCGCTGGACAGGGCGTCCTCCGTGGCTTCAGTACCTAGTCACTCTCGTCGCCTGTCTGCTCCTCGAGTCGCCAGGTAAAGATCGATCTGAGGACGACAACCAGACTGTTGGTCTCACCAGCACCCCAGATCGCAGTCTCTGCGTTTCCATTCGACGGCTGGACGCTGACGAGTGTCGTCGTGTCATCGACCATCAGCAGTCGGCCTGCTGGTGTATCAGACCACAGCCAGAGCGACTCGAACAGCTCTGCCTCGGGGACCGATGACTCGATCTGTTGTTGGACATCTGGCGAAATACCCCCAAGCCTGATCGAAACGCCACGGGTGACAGCCTCCCGCAGCGCTGCGATGACCTCCTCGGTGAGCAACGCTGAAACGGTCATGTAGACGATCTCCTCGTCTGCCACGTCGATGAACTCGATCACACGATCGGTTACCTCCTGTTGCCCATTGACTGTCCAGACACCGTTTTGTTTCTCGCGGTGATTCTCCGGTTCGAGCGCCGCGAGTGACTCTTCGAGTGATCTCACACGACTGTCGACTGTCTGCTGGAACCGCCCAACAGTGGTCTCGACGGAGGGGACCCAGAACTCCTTGGGTCTGGACTGCTGAATATCGACGAGCCCCATGTCGGCGAGTTCCTCGACTGCATCGTAGACGCGCGTCCGCGGAACGTCCGCAACCCGGTTGACATCCGCTGCTGTCCCCGTTCCGAGGCTCACGAGTGCAACGAACGTCCGTGCGGCGTACGTACTCAATCCGAACTGTTCGAGTTGCTCGACTGCGACGGCGGCTGGATCGTCACTCATACTTTTTGCTGCTGACCGCTGCTGGTCTGTACTGTTGCCCCCAATGCGTATAATGATTTTGTGATTAAATGGGTGACAAACTGACAACCGTGTTACGATCAGAAAATTGGGCGAGCCAGACGAAACAACTGTTGTAACCTTCGCAGTAACAATATATTTAAAAATATTTCAAACACGGCTTCTGGGCACGTGACGGCCTGTATAGCTGTGCAAAAATAATTCTTCGAGTAACAAGCACTATACACGTGGGGTGTGAACAGTGTATAGTACCCGGATTTCCCGGACTACAGGGTGGCATATGGACAACGATGATGCGCTTACAGAAGCAGTCGAGACACTCCAGCAGCTCGGGCTCAAAGAGTACGAGGCACAGTGTTTTGTCGGACTGTCACAGCTTTCGACAGGCACAGCAAAACAGCTCAGCAAGGTTACAGAGGTCCCCCGGACACGGGTCTACGACGCGATCCGTGTCCTCGAAGCGGAAGGGCTCGCGGAGGTTCGACACTCAAGTCCTCGGCAGTTCCGTGCTGTCCCGATCGAGGAGGCTATCGAAACACTCACTGAGCGCTATGAGGAGCGACTTACCCGCCTGTCGAATGCGCTGGAGACAGCCGAGAAAATCGACGAAAATAGCGAGGAAACGGCACAGGAAGTCTGGTCGATGACCGGTCGGACAGCGATCGCAAACCGAACCAACCAGCTCATCGAGAACGCCGAGCGGGAGGTCGTTCTGGTGCTTGGTGAGGAATCACTACTGACCGAGAAGTTGATCAGCAGGCTGAACAGTCTCGATTCGAGTGTCGACTTGCTCATCGGCGCGGTGACGGAAGCACTTCAACAGCGCATCCACGAGGCGATTCCCAGTGCAACGACGTTTCTCTCCGGGCTCGAGTTTCTCAGCGGTGACGCAGACTCGACACACAGTATCAGCATCGGTAGACTCCTGCTCGTCGACCGGTCGACCATCCTGGTCAGTACGATCACCGCCGGTGGACAGAGCGAACAGGCAGTGTTCGGCCGGGGATTCGAGAACGGGCTGGTGGTGATCGCACGACGACTCCTCTCACAGGGGCTTATCGCCAGCCGTGATCCAGAAGCCGAGTGATCAACGCGAGACAGAGTCCGAGTGATCAACGCGAGACAGAGTCCGAGTGATCAAAGTGACAGTTGCTCGTCATTCCTCGCCAGCACTGAAAGCAACGGTTCGATCTCCGAATAGTTGTCTCCCCTCTGGACGATCCCTTGCTCGCCATTCATCTCGACAAAGCCCGCTGCTTCCAGTTTTGGGATGTGTGAATGATACAGGGCGAGTTCGCTGTGTCCGTTTGACAGACAGTCGATCTCAAGCGTTCGGTCGCCGTTCGACGCGAACAATCCCAGTAGTATACGCCGCCGGACACTGTGTCCGAGCGCGTCGAACTGCCGATCGAGATTGGTCCCAGCGGGTGCATTTTGCATACGCTCGATAACACCTCTGGGAATGTCAAAACATCTAATTTACAGAATTATCTATTTGTTATTAACTGAGTGAAATCTCTTGCGGTCCGTAGATCCTGGAGATCCGTTTCGAGCCGTTTGCAGAAGTCATTTTGACGGCCACACTACCCGGAGATGGAAACGTCTCGGTGTCTGATCACGAGTATCACTGACGCTGTCAGTTGCAGTCCTGGGTTCACAAGGGAAAGGATGGGGTAGGGACGGAGCGTGTGACATGTACGCTCGGCCGCGAACGACTCGAGCAGGGAACTCCTGTCCCTGTCTCAAGCTTTCTGGCGTATTCACTTATAACCGATCCCCCCGGAGTGAAAGTGAAAGTAGTCGCCAGAAACGCGCCAGTAGCAGTTTTCGACAGACCGGCTGACAGCTTCACCGGGCTATCTGACCAGCGGCATCGAGTAGCTCCGTTCGCGGTCGCAGACCGCCTCCCAGGTCTGTTCACAGTCACAGCTCACCTGCTCGAAGACAGACGGATCCTGGCGGAGATCGAAATCTTTGATCGCGCGCTGGAGGCGGTCGTCGCACTGGCCACAGTTGTGTGCACCCCGATCGCTACCGTGGCCAACAGGGTCAGAGACGACGATCGCATCCACGTCGGCGGTCGATTCGAGCACGTCGGCGACGCTCCAGAGCCACGGTGGTCGGTAGCCATCGTTGAAATACAGCTCCTCGACCATCGTGTGTCGCTGGACGTTCGTCGGGTTCATCGAGACAGTATGGCAGTTCTCGACCGCTGCACACCGGCGGATCGACCGCTTCATGTCCTCGATTGCCTCGGACTCGGAGAGAAAGGGCGGTTTCATCAGCAGGTAGGCTTTGATCCCTGCCCCGGCTTCGGCGGCAGCCTCGGCAGCACGTTCGAACTCCGAAAATTCGAAGTACTTGTTTACGCAGTCCTGTCGGATGCGGTCTGTCGCCGTCTCCAGTCCGATCGCGATGTCGGTCTCGATCCCGCGGTCGGTGAAATCCGTTATCTTGTCGTACTCAACGAAGTCCGGGAGCGATTCGACGACCATCCGGTCGCGGTCGGCGAAGGTGTCGGCGATCGCCTGGCGTGTCTCGGCGGGAATTTCACGTTCGTCGAGAAACGAGCCGGAGGTGTAGATCTTGATCTGGCCGGCAGGTTCCTCTGCGTGTTCTGCCTCGTGGTCGAGACACGTTTCGACCTGTGTCATCAGATCCTCGTGGGCGACTGTGCCACCCTCGACACTCTCTGCAACGTAGCCACACATCGTACAGCCGCCCGCGCGTGCCCACCGACAGCCCCCAGTGTTCAAGATGATCGTCAGCGAGTCATAGACACCATCTGGAGTGTTGTCCTCGTCGAGCCAGACCCGGGTCGGTTCACAGGGATCGTAGGTTTCGTCCTTGCGAGAACGGATCTCGCGCATCGCCTGGTTGTGGGCGTCCATCCCACGCCCCTCCTCGTAGACATCTGGTGTTGGCTTGCTCATTGCAAGAGCGTTGGTCTCAAACGTCTTACCGCCTGCGTTTGGGCATTCACCGAGCTAGTCCGGTCGCCGCGCTCCGGGGAGATTATGTAACAGCCCCCGATACAGTGAATATGAACGTTCGAGACATCTCGGAGCTCTCCCCGGACGAACGCGCTGGCATCTTTACCCGGGAAAGCGGTGTAGCTGCCGTCCGTGGTGATGTCGAGGAGATCGTCGACCGGGTTCGGACCGAGGGCGATGTTGCACTGCGCGAGTTTTCCTCGGAGTTCGACAACGTCGATGTCGGCAACATCGACATTACAGACCAGGCGGCCCGTGCTGCAGACCAGATCGACGACGAGTTGCGAACTGCGATCGAAGACGCCGCAGCGAATATCAGGGCCTTTCACGAGCGCCAGGCACCCGAGGACTGGCGC
>LKMJ01007072.1_pt1 | contig 10567 bp, 7 predicted proteins | sample 643391 | NCBI WGS metagenome assembly LKMJ01 (sample SAMN04112250, study PRJNA286221) | soda lake metagenome | biome: soda lake; feature: Kulunda Steppe; material: water; isolation source: sample PL-Br10 brine of Picturesque Lake | place: Russia: Kulunda steppe | collected 2010-07
CCGAGCTCACCTTCTCGGACATCTACGAGCGAATCGACGTGGAGAACACCTCGAAACTCTCCTACCATCTCGGCGAACTCGTCGGGCCGTTTCTCAGGAAGACCGATGGCGGGTATTCGTTCACGCACACGGGTGAGAAGTTCGTCCGGCTGATACTCGCGGACAACCACGAGCATCCGCCGGAGTTCGACCCAATCGAAATCGAGGGCCAATGCATGTACTGCGACTGCACGGCACTCGAAGCGAGCCTCCGGTACCAGTTTTTCATCGTCACGTGCCAGGAGTGCGAGCAGCCGCTCTCGGGGCACCCTGTGACTCCGACGCTGATACGCGCCTACGACGGGACCGAACTCGTCGAGATGGTCTCCACGAAGATGGCGCTGGAGTATCGACAGATACGGGAGGGGCTCTGTCTCGGCTGTACGGGAACGCTCTCGACGACTGTTATCGACAGCGAGGGGCTCCCTCTTGAGGGGATTCACTCGCTTTTGGTCATCGACGAGTGTGCCCACTGCTTGCGAGAGTACAGCGGGCCGATGGTCTACGGTGTGGCGTACCACCCGGCGTCCGTCGCTTTTCACTGGGAGCACGGCCTCGACCTGAGCTCCAGGGGGATGTGGGAGCTCCACGAGTTCAAAGACCAGTGGAGCGCCGAGCGACTCTCTACCGACCCCGACGAGTACAGGGTCGTCATGCGCCACGATTCGGAGGCTCTCCACGTGTATCTCGACAGCGACGTGACCGTCACGCGCACCGAGCGCGTCCGAAACCGAACCATCGACTAGCACGGAAACAGTCGAGTATCTTGCAAAAGACTCGTTGAGCGAACTCCCTCCATATGGAGATAGCTTCAGGAAGTCGGTGCTCATTCCCGAACACTGCCGGAGTATGGCTCAACTCAGTTTTTGTGGCGCGCCTGTTAATATATAAAATATTCTATAGTTTTAATGTAGACGTTTCCCGACAGTCCAGACACACATGAGAGACTCACTCGACAGACTCGTCGACTGGGTGACGACGCACAACAGGGCCGTCATCCTCGTGATGCTCGTCTTGACAGCCGGGATGGTGGTCGGGATGGGGCAGATGGACACCGAAGAGCAGGCCGACGAGGACGAGCTGTTCCCCGAGACGGATGCGTCACTCGCTGCCGACTACATCGAGGAGGGCTACGGCAGTGATGAGGAACAGCAGACGGTCGCAGTCGTCTACATCCACGACGAGGACGGAAACGCGCTCTCGAAGAGTGCGTTGCTCGAATCGTTACAGTACCAGCAGGCGGTGCTCGACAACGAGTCGGTCGCCAGTGAGCTGACAGACGACCCTCATAGCGTCGCTACCGCGGTCGCACACGCGCTCGCCGGAGAACAGGGTCTCGCACTCGACGAACAGCGAGCGACGCTCGAAGCCGCGAGCGACGACGAGGTTGCGGCCGCTGTCGAATCGGTACTCTCCTCCGGAGAGTCGGGTAACGAACTGCTCGGTCTGCTTCCCGACAGCTACGAGTCCGGGACTGCAAGCGCGGAGAGTCAGCGACTGTTGTTCCAGTTCGAGAGCGGCGAGGACGGACAGCCGCCGAGTGACACACAGCACGCGCTGTTCGCCGAAGCCAGCGACCGTCCGACGTACTTCACGCTGGGCGAGCACGCCATGATGGAAGCGAACACGCAGATGAACGAGAACACGATGCAGCTTGTCGTCCCGATAGCGCTGGCGCTGGTGCTCGGGATACTCGCCATCACCTACCGAGACCCCGTCGACGTGTTCGTCGGCCTCGCCGGCGTGCTCGTCTCGGTGCTCTGGATGTTCGGGATTCTCGGCTGGCTCGGCATCGGTGCCGGGATGACGATGATTATCGGTCCGGTGCTCATCGCCGGGCTGAGCATCGACTTCAGCTTCCACGTGTTCAACCGGTATCGAGAGCAACGCGAGGCCGACCGTAGTGAGACCTCGAACTACCGAACGGGGAGCGAAACGACCCGTGAGCAACGCGAGGCGCGGAGCACCGACGAGGGAATCCGGAAGCCAATGAGCCGCGGTCTACGCTCGGTGGCCGTCGCCCTCGGGCTGGTGACCATCACCGCTGCCATCGGTTTCCTCTCGAACGTCGTGAACCCCGTCGGGATGATTCGCAACCTCGGCGTCGGCATCACGCTGGGTGTCGTCTCCGCACTTGTGGTCTTCACGACGCTCGTTCCGGCGCTGAAAATCAGCATCGACGGCCTCCTCGAACGCGCCGGGTTCGACAGACGGACGAGCCCCCTCGGGCACGGTCGGTACCTCCGGCCAGCCCTCCGGAGTTCGGTCGTGCTCGCGAGACGCGCGGCTCCCGTCGTCGTCGTCCTCGCGCTCGTGGCGGGCAGCGCCGGTGCCGTCGCCTGGACGACGCTGGACGAGGAGAGCTTCCAGCAACAGAGCGACGACGCCGCCGAGTGGAAACAGCAGCTTCCGGGCCCGCTCGCATGGGAAGACCCCGAGTTCAACCACAACCAGCAGCACGTCGAGACGGAGTTCCGTGCCGTTGCGACCGACGAGAGCGACCGGTTCCAGGTGCTCGTCGAAGGTGACGTGACGGACGACGAATCCCTCCAGGATGTCGACGGAATGACGGACGATGCTGTTTTCGAGAGCCAGACGCCCTCGACTGCGCTCGTCTCGCCAGTGACTGTCATCCGGTCTGTCGCTGCCGACGACGAGGCGTTCGCCGCGACCGTCGAGGCCGCCGACACGACCGGCGACGGCGTCCCCGACACCGAGGTCGAAGCCGTCTACGACCACCTCTTCGAGGTGGCACCCGAACAGGCCAGTCAGGTCATCGAACGCAGCGACGGCGAGTACCACTCGCTCCGGGTCGTCGGTCCGGCACAGAGCGCGGGTATGCAGGACGACCGCGCCGACGAAATCGAGGCCGCAGCCGCGAGTCTCGATGACAGCTCTCAGTTGACGGCAACCGCCGTGAGCGAGAGTATCGTTATCGACGACGGGCTCTCGGAGATAACCGACGGGGTGCTCCACGTGCTGGTGCTCGCGCTCACTGCGGTGTCTGTCGGGTTGGTCGTCCTCTGCCGACGTATCCACGGGAGCGCGACGGTCGGTGCCGTGACGGCACTGCCTATCGTCCTCGTCACCGGCTTCGTCATCGCCGGGATGGCGCTGCTGGACGTTCCGCTGACGTTGATAACTGCCCTGCTGATGAGTCTCGTCGTCGGGCTGGGTATCGACTACAACATCCACATCACAGACCGGTTCGTCCAGGAACTCGACCGCGGCCAGTCCGGATACGACGCGCTGGAGACGGCTGTCACCGGTACCGGTGGAGCGCTGCTCGGGAGCGCACTCAGCTCGAGTGCGGCGTTTCTCGCGTTGCTCGTCCACCCGCACCCTCAAATCGAGAGCTTCGGGATTCTCGTCATCCTCGCGCTGCTCGCCGCGTTCCTGATGAGCGTGTTCGTCCTTCCGAGCATGCTCGCCCTCTGGTGGCGCTCTCGCGGTGCCGAGCGACCGAGCCACTCCCCACAGGAGGTCGAACCTCCGACGACCGAGTAACTCTCTGCGAATACAATGTATTATAATGAAAACGCAGCCGAAGCAGGACACTCGAACGCCGGCTACACCGGTCGCGACCGTCGGGCGCTACTCGTCGGTCACACGGTCGCTGGCGGCATTCTCGTACGACGGCTGGACGAGCAGGGGTGGCTTGTGACGGTCGTCCCTGCCGACCGTCCCGGCCAGCATGAGTGGGGCGAACCGTTTTCGGTTACCAGTCGGGTGCCCCCTCTCGAAACGGTCGACAGCAACCAGCTCGGTGTCCGCGCACTGTTTGCGGACGGCAAGACGGCGTACTACGACCTTGCGGTCGACGTCACCGGAAACCGGCAGTTTCTCGACGGCCACGACCGCCGAACTGTCGCAGTCGTCCCGACTCTCGGTGGCCCGTCAGCCGTGGATACCGCGACTACGCTCGCGGCGATTGTCGCGCTCACAGATGCGCTCGGCCGGACACGGACGGTCCCCCCTGCGCTCGCACGCTACCGCGAGTGGCGTGAAAACATCCGCCCTCTCGTCAGACAGTTCGACTGAGTGTTCCGAGCCGAAACTTACTCCGAGTTGGCCGCTGAACGTCGAACGATGAGCGACGCAGTCATCGTCGATGCGGTCCGGACGCCACAGGCGAAAAAAGACGGCGGCCTCGCGGACACCTACCCCGAGGACCTGGTGGTCGCGGTGCTCTCGGCGCTCGAAGAGCGTACAGGAGTTCCGGCCGAGGAGTGGGACGATTTCCGACTGGGCTGTGCTAACCAGGAGAACGAGCAGGGCCGGAACCTCGCCCGCCAGTCGCTGCTGGCCGGCGGCTTCCCGGAATCGGTGCCGGGTGCAACCCTGACGCGCCTGTGTGGCTCCTCGCTGACGACACTCGTCGACGCCGCCCGCGCAATCGAAGCGGGTGACGGGACCGTGTATCCAGTCGCTGGCGTCGAACACATGAGCCGGATTCCGTTCTCTGACTGGCTGCACCCGGCTATCGAGGAGCGCTACGATGCCGACGAGCTGCCGATGGGAGCAACCGCCGAGCGTGTAGCCCGCGAGCACGACATCGGTCGCGAAGCGCAGGACCGGTTCGCGCTCCGCTCTCACGAGCGCGCAGTCGGGGCCCGCGACGACGGCAGGTTCGACGACGAAATCATCCCCGTCGAAACCGAGAACGGGACAGTCGAGACCGACGAAGGTCCCCGCGAGAGTACCACGATGGACGCGCTCGCTGACCTCCCGACCGTGTTCGCGGACGACGACAGGGCGACGGTCACGCCGGGGAACGCCTCGCCGCTGACCGACGGCGCGGCGGGGCTGCTCGTGACCAGCGAGAGCTACGCACGCGAACACGACCTCGACGTGCTCGCGAAAATCCGGAGCCGCGGCGTCGCTGGCGTCGACCCGCGCGTGATGGGTATCGGTCCGGTTCCCGCAACTCGAAATGCCCTCGAAGGAACTGACCTCACTGTCGCAGATGTAGACCTCGTGGAGTTGAACGAGGCCTTTGCCTCCCAGAGTCTCTACTGCCAGCGCGAACTCGGGGTTCCCGACGAGCGACTGAACGTCAACGGTGGCGCAATCGCACTGGGCCATCCCCTCGGGTGCTCGGGTGCGCGCATCACGACGACGCTCCTGCACGAACTCCGTCGCCGGGACGGGCAGTACGGGCTGGCGACGATGTGTGTCGGCTTCGGGCAGGGCGTCGCGGCGCTGTTCGAGCGCCCGTGATTCCAATGGTGGAGCATGCCGACCGCTACCGCGACGAGGCGATGGCCTTTGCCGCTCGACCTGCCGTCGAGTTCGAGGTACAGGTTCGCCACGCTGACAGGGAGACGTTTGAGGAAGCGCGGGCGTGGAACCAGTCCATCGCGGGCATGGCCAGCGTCGCCGTCAGAAACGAAGCGGGCGAGCTGTTGCTGATTCACAACGAAGGGTACGGCGGGTGGGTGATGCCCGGCGGTTGCGTCGAACACGGCGAGTCGTTCCGAACCGGCGCGATTAGAGAAGTCCGTGAGGAGAGCGGTGTCGAGGCTCCAATCTCGCGCCCCCTGTTTGTGTATCACTTCGTCAACCGGTACGACGGACAGTCGACCGACTCTTCTCTCGTCATTTTCGAGGGAGAGGCAGTTGACCCCGAACCGGCCGAGAACCCCGGGGTCGAGGACGAATCTATCACCGACGTTCGCTGGTGTTCGACGGTGCCGGAGCCATACCCTGACGACGACCTCTCGCGGGAGACGATTGGGATGGTTGCCGACCGGTTCGAGACGGTCAGTAGGAAGACGAACTTCTAATGACCAATCTTGAAAATAACAGTGAAAATAAAGTACCTGGTAACAAATCTATCAGGGAATGCGACGGCTACACAGGAACCAGATAAAATACGGGTTCTCGACTGGTGTCTTTGTTTTTGGAAGTCTCTGGCTCGTGGCACTTGTGGTTCTAGGGGATAACACACCCGCCGGCGTAGAACAGTGGCGTGCGTCTCTCTGGCTGGTACTCGGGATGCATTTCATAGACATATCTGCCATGCACTTCGAGTCCTTTACTATCGGCTCACTGAATGCAGTAGATATTTTTGAGGACGTTCCTGTACAGCAACTTCGGTTTCTTCCCCCTGCGTTCGTGGCAATTGGCTCCTACTACGCTGCAAATTCAATCAGCTACACGAACCGGTTTCGGTACAATCTGGAAAACGCAGGGACGGTTTTACTGGGCTATTTATCGGCGTTGGCAGGGGCATTCTACATCTCGAACATCAATCCGACGGCCGAATTTGTGGTTACTCTCTCCCTGCTGGTTCCTGTGGCGCTGTTTCTTGGTTCAACCCTCCTCTCGAAATCTACTGGTGGATTGACTTTCTTCGGGATTGTTGGTCTCCGGTCCGTTCTTATCTTGGGATTGCTCGTAATCTTCATCGGAATGTTCTTACTTGATCACTTTGGAATGGCATTACTTCAGTTGGGTGTTGGGATTGGTTTCGGTGGCGCTATCGTATATTTTCGCAGAGATAATCGAAGCTCACTCACTCAATTTGTCGCTACCCATTGGACTGCGATTCTGTTGTTTTTGTTACTCGGTGGGGGGCTTTTCGTAGCGCTTGGGGGAGCCGAGAAGGTTGACGAGGCCTTCGGTGGTGTCGATGTGGGCTCTGGACTCGATATCGGTACGGGTGGCGAACTCTCGATAGCAGAGACTGAAGAGCTTATTGCAGATGGAACGAACGCTGCACGCACCGAACACGGAGAATCTAATCTCACAATGGTTCCAGCGCTCTCCGACGTTGCACGAGCACACAGTCAGGATATGATGGAGCGAGGCTACTTTTCACACGATTCGCCAGAGGGTAATGTACCGTTTGATAGGGTCCAGGAAGGCGGGGATAGTTGTCAAACTGTTGGTGAAAACATCGCACAAACGTGGTGGGAACAACGAATTCAATCTGATGCTAGAAATCATCGAATTGAAAGTAACCAGGAACTCGCAGAAGCGTTGGTCGAGCAGTGGATGAACTCGCCAGGTCACCGAGAGAATATTCTGAGCACAGGGTACTCCCGAATTGGTGTAGGTGTCGCTGTTTCTGACGAAGGCGAAGTATATGCAACACAGGTATTCTGCAATTGATTCAGCTGCTGAGGAGGAAGGATTGAAAGTTAATTGGAGTGTTGGTTATGGGATGAGCAGGCGCAAAACCTCGCCCCTTTAGGGCGGGGATACGCGCCGTCGATGGATGACACGTTCCATAGATAACTGCATGACTGGATATTCCACAATCCTCAACTAGAACTTTTACTTAAAACGCAACTATAACATGTTATAGAGCGTTCCAAATGTTGGAAGTCCACCGCACCCACCAAGCGAAAATCCGCAACCACTCACAGGTAAAGGACTCACTTGACAGGCACGGGTGGAGTGCCAGCAAACTCTGGAACGTCGCTAACTACCACTCCCGCGACGTGTGGGACGAAACAGGCGAGATTCCTGACCACGGAGACCTCAAAGACGAGTTGAAGACCCACAACAAGTACAAGGGACTGCACAGTCAGTCCAGTCAGCGCGTTCTGGAGGAACTCGCTGAAGCCTTCAACTCGTGGTACTCCAGTGACGATGGCAGGGACAACCCGCCCGGCTACCGCAAAGAAAACTACTACGACTCAGAAGGTCGTCGCGTTCACGAAGAACACCCGCGTAGCACGGTGACGTGGAAGCAAAAAGGCATCCGACACGACTCAAAGAACAATCGCGTTCGCCTCTCAAAAGGTCGAAATCACAAAGAGTACCCCCGAGCGAGAGAGTACATCCTCGTCGAGTACGAAACCCGCCCCGGCGTCTCCGTTGAGAACCTGCAACAAGTTCGCGCCGTCTACGACCAATCACAAGAACGGTGGGAACTCCATCTCGTCTGCAAGGACGAAATCGAAACGCCCGATGCACCCGGCAACGAGACAGCGGGTATCGACCTCGGTATCAGTAACTTCGCCGCGGTCGCGTACAGCACCGAAGACGCCGACCTGTACCCCGGAAACCGGCTGAAACAGGACGGCTACTACTTCCCGAAAGAAATCGCCAACTGTGACGATTCGGGGGGCGACGAGGCCACTCGTCTTCACAAGAAGTGGTCGGCGCGTCGAACCCACTTCTTCCACAGTCTCGCTAAACACATTGTTCAACGGTGTGTTGAAAAACAAGTTGGTCGTATCACAGTTGGTGACTTGGAGGGCGTCCGAGAGAACGAAGACGGTGAGTCGAAGAATTGGGGCAAGCACGGTAATCTCGACCTACACGGGTGGGCGTTCGACAGGTTCACGAACATCCTCGAATACAAGGCGAAAGTCGAGGGCATCGAAGTCGTAGAAGTGTCAGAGCGCGACACGAGCAAGACGTGTTGCGTGTGCGGTCGGGAGGACGACAGTCAGCGTGTCGAACGCGGTCTGTACGTCTGCGAGGAACACGATGATGCGTTCAACGCGGATGTGAACGGGGCGGAGAACATCCGTCTCGACATCAACAACACAGAAAGTAACTCTGAGTCCGCACCTATGTTGGGTGAGGATAGGAGTACCGGCTGGTTGGCACAGCCCGGAGTCTACCTGTATGACTTGTCCAGCGGATTCTCACCGAGGGAACAAGTGGTAGACTGCAAACCCTAATATCCCAACTGCGGTCGGGAATCCTCGCCCTTCAGGGCGGGGAGGATGTCAATCTTCCTTGGATGCGGGCACCATCTTGAACCCGTACCGCGTCACGGCCTCCTGGGTGTAGACGCGCCGAATCGTTGCCTCGACGCGGTCTCCGATTTCCACATCGTCCGGGTCCGTGCGGACGACCTGTGCCGGAATCGAGACCGTCTCCTCACCTTCGGGACCGTCGAGCGCGACGACGGCACTCACGTAGGGGCCACTTCTGGCCTGCTGTTCGACGAACTCGGGTGGTGCGCCGCCCTGCCCGATTGCGGTCACCGCCTCGACAGTCCCCGTCCCTGGTAGCTCGACCGCTTCGTACTCGACGAGCGCGCCGCAGTCGGTGCACGCGCCGCTCGGCGGGAACGAGAGCGCGCCACACTCAGGGCAGCGACCGGCGACGAGGCGGTGGCGCTGGGGGATGGTCCGCTTCCAGCTCGGCACGCTGACGTAGGCACCGCCGCCCTCCGGCTCACCGCCGGTAATCTCGCCGCACATCCGCAGGTATTCGCCGTAGGAGAGCTGCACTGTCTCGTCGTCGTCCGGCGTTGCGGAGGCGAGTGAGACGCCGTCGTCCTCGACGGTCACTGCAGTCGCACCGCCGCCGGAGCCGTATCCAATCAGCAACACGCGTTCGGCTCCCGAGTCGAGCGCGCTGGCCAGCCCGAGCAGCGGCCCTGCTACCCCGGCGTCCCCAATCTGATGGACGACCGTCCCCTGCTGGATGGCGTCGGTGTCGACGCCGAGCGCTCCCGCCGCCCGGTAGGGGAGCTTACCGTTGGGTGACTGCAAGGCGACCGCGTCGGCATCGGCCGGGTCAGCGTCGAGCTCTCCTGCGGCCTGCTCGACCGTCTCGATGAACGCCGACCTGTCGTAGTCGGTGACGCCGAGGCCGGTCGTCTCGTCCGACCCTGCAGGGCGAAATCGGGTTCCTGGATAGGGTTCGACGTACTCCGCAGGCGCTCCCAGCCGTCCGCTCCCCGACGGTGTGAGGACGGCAGCGAACGCCCCCGCACCGCCAGCCTGTTCGTGCTCGCTGTCGGGTGCGCCAGCCGGTGCGTCCGTGGCGACCACGAGCGTCGGCCCGTCAGCCTGTTCGGCCCCGGCCAGCAGCGCGTCGACGCCCGCCCGCGTGCTTCCCGTGAACTGTCGCGTTCTGGTTCTTTCACTCAGGCCGAGCGTGCTGACGAGGCGCGGACCCATCTCCTCTTCCTCGTTCGGGGGCGTCGTCGTGGCGACGAGAACTCCCGTGATATCTGCTGGAGCGACCGCGCTCGCATCGAGCGCTCTCGATGCGGCCTCGTCGCTCATCGTGAGGGTGTCTTCGTCGGCGGCCGGAACGGCCGTCTCGGAGATACCAGCACCGTGGAACTGTCCCCACGCTTCCCGTACCGTCTCGGCAGAGAGCCGGTAGCGAGGCACGTAGGTTCCGATGCTCTGAACACTCAGTGTCTCGGTCCGTCTCTCGCTCATCGTCCCACCTCTTCGTTCTCGAAGATGTGAACCGCCGTCGCGCCGCCACTCCCCCCGACGTTGTGGGTCAGGCCGTAACGGGGTCTGTCCAGCTGTCGGTCGCCCGCACTGCCGGTGAACTGGTCGAACACCTCGACAACCTGTCCGGTTCCGGTCGCTCCGATTGGGTGCCCCTTCGATTTGAGCCCGCCGGAGGTGTTCACGGGCAGGTCGCCGTCGGGGTCGGTACGGCCCTCGCGGAGCAGCTGGGCAGCCTCCCCGCGTTCACAGAACCCCATGTCCTCGTAGGCGAGCAGCTCCGCGATGGCGAAACAGTCGTGAACCTCTGCGAAATCGAGCTCTTCGGGAGTCACGTCGGCCATCTCGTAGGCCGTCTCTCCTGC
>LKMJ01007073.1_pt1 | contig 10567 bp, 13 predicted proteins | sample 643391 | NCBI WGS metagenome assembly LKMJ01 (sample SAMN04112250, study PRJNA286221) | soda lake metagenome | biome: soda lake; feature: Kulunda Steppe; material: water; isolation source: sample PL-Br10 brine of Picturesque Lake | place: Russia: Kulunda steppe | collected 2010-07
CGTACAGCAGCCGAGATCGACCCCGAAGAGTTCGACGCGTTGCTTTCGTCGGTTGCCGACAGCGGAGAACTCCCGGCCGCCGTCGATCGGAGCGAGATCGACGGTCTCGAACGTGGCATCGAGGAGATCGACGAGGCGCTTTCCGACCACGTCGAGGATCTCCGCAGCCGAATTCTCCAGCTCAAAGAGACGGTCGAATCACGGGCACCGGCAGATCACGATCATCCCGAGATCGACGCCGTCGACGACCGACTCCGCGATCTCTCGAACGACGTCGAACGCATCGACGCCGATCTCGACGGGGTTGCCACGGAACTCGACGCGATCGCGTCCGATCTCGTATCGGTCGAGGACCGAACCGAGATCATCGAGGATCGGCTACACCGGCTCGCGCGGGTCGTCCTCGATCTGAAACGGGGTGCGAGGCAAACGGCGGAGAAGACCGAGAATCTCGAACGAATCCGACAGCTCGCAAACCGGAACGGGACGACGGAGGCCGACTGTGGCGGCTGTAACAAACGGCTCCGGATCGGTCTCCTGACGGCGGCTGCCTGCCCACACTGTGGAACGTCGTTCCGTGATATCGTGTATCCGTCCGCTCTTCTTCGACCGCTGAAGCGACCGACACTCACCGACGAAGAGCCGACAGAACCCACAGACGAGGCGAAATCTGACGATGAGTGACGACGGCGAAATCGACCAGAACAGCGAGTCCGCAGATAGAACCGAACGCGGCGACCCAAGAACCGATAGAGCTGAAAACGGCGAGGGGATCGAAACTGATGCCGACGGCGACGACCCGTTCGTCGAACTGTCCGCTGTCGACGCCGAACGCTCTCCCGAGGAGATCGACGACCTCTTCGAATCCGTCGAGACGGCTGACGTCGACGAGAGCGCCGTCTGGGAGGACCTCCTCTCGGACGAGGACGAATCCGTCGAGATCGACGCGACCGAAACGGGAGCGGACGCGACCGTGCCGAAGGATCAATACTGCAAGCGGTGTGCGTTCTTCTCGGAACCGCCCGAGGTCTCCTGTAACAACCCCGGAACACAGATCGAAGAGCTCGTCGGAATCGACAAATTCCAGGTGAGAAACTGCCCCGTCGTCGTCCAGCGGAGACAGGTGAAGCCGATCTTTTCCGAACGGGACGGCTCGAAGCCCTAGAGCTTTTGGCGTCGAGTGCCGTTTAATGCGGCATGCAGTTCTGCGATGAGTGCGGATCGATGATGCACACCGATGGCGAGGAGATGGTCTGTTCGTCCTGCGGGGCGACCGAACGGAAAGACGAGTCGCTTGCCGAATCGTTCGTCAGCACCGAGACCCAAAGCGACGACGACGTCATCGAATCTTCGCCCGACGCCGACTTCGAGGGGAAGCCGACCGCAGACGACGTCACCTGCGAGAACTGTGGCCACGGCGTGGCGTGGTATACGATCAAACAGACCGCCTCAGCGGACGAACCGCCGACGCGATTCTTCAAGTGCAAGGAGTGCGGCTACCGATGGCGAGAGTACAGTTGAGCCAGCTACGTGTTGTGAAATTTGTGAGCGTAACTCGGATAAACAGCCGCAACAGGGTCGTGCGTAATTCTTCTCCGCCGTGGCGTCATGGAGACCGTCTGATGGTAACCGCTTGCCCAGGTATCTGCGATCACCGGTACCCGACGACAACGAGCCGTATGAGGGGCGTATGCATATCAGTCGGTAATACAACTTCGGGGCGAATACTGCTGGCTCAACGCCAGGTTACAAGGTCGAGTTCGGCGTCCTCCGAGATAGCGATCCAGGCGTGATCTGAGTCGATCTCGGCAACGATGAACATCGGCATTCCGTCGATGTCATCGTATGCGCCCACGACCTCGTGTTCCCGGTCGTCCGATCCTCCTCCGAACGCGTCGTGCTCTTCGCTCGAGTCCGTCCATCGTCGCTCCGGTCGATCACGGCGGTCCATTTGTGTTCACACCCTCGGTCGGGATATGCCATATGCTATCGCACATCCTATAAGTAAACGCCGTTATATCCGATCTTAGAGGGTGGCTAACGTCGCGTTCCGCTCTGTTTCGTCTCCGCACGCGCGATCGGTTTATCCATCGGGAGAGAACCAGTCCCGATTCGACAGCGCAGCCACGAGGGATCGAGGAGAACGAAAGAGATGGGCTCGCTCCTCCTCGAGACGAGGGAGGAGAGGCTGTTCTCATCGCGATGAAGTGATCCCCGGCTTTGATCTGTCACCTCATACTGTCGGACGTAACTATCTCAAATATGGAAGCGTCCAACCTGCTTATATCAGGAGGGGAGATTATCCTTGACGGATGAATTTTCACGAAATTACGTCCGACAGTATCAGCCCATCGATGACTATGCCGGTGTTGACCTTCCAGGGACTGGACATCGGACGTATTGAACCAGGTGACGATCTAATACGCGAATCGTCGAGACGACGATCGAGGAGTGTCCGCTACCGGACGGCGACGTCGTCGCGACCACCTCGAAGGTCGTTTCGACCGCGGAAAACCGGCTCGTCGCGGCCGAGGAGGTGACGGTGACCGACCGTGACGAGCGCGACCAAGTGATCGTCGTTCGAGGCCTCGAGTACGAAACGGTGAGAAGATTCCCGAAGTCAGCGGCCTGCTCCGCCGAGGCGTGCGAAAAGCGATCGAACTGACAGCCCGTCTGAAAGTTCGCGAGCGACTCTCACGCTAACAATCGTCGGTCGACGTTTCGGCCGTCTCCGGTCGCAATCCTTTCTCAGCAATATCGTCCGGCACGTCGTCCTGACCACAGATCTGCAGGACCTGTCGAATGTGGTAGTTTTTCGTCTCGGAGCTTTCGGCTCTCAGCGCCGCCTCGAGGTGCTCTTTGCATCCCTCGCTAAGTTTGGGCATCCGTATACAAGGGGTACGAACGCCTCTATATATAATTTTCTTCGAAAGGGTTCGCCGCCGATCTCAGTGGAACAATTCGCGGGCCTCGTGGGTGTCGCCGACCCGATCCAGCGCAACGACGTAGGCCGCGATCCGGAGGTCGGGCGTCTCGCGTTCGGTGAAGGTGTCGATCGTATCCTCGAAGGCCGTCGAGATCCGATACTCGAGGTCGGCGTACGGGCCGACCGCCGACATCTGAGCGAGCAGATTCTCTGGAGGGTCTGTCTCGCTCATCAATCGACGTACCCCCGGAAGCCGTATAAGTGCCAGTGTGATGCAGGCTCGCGCGAGGGAAACACTCGGATTCCGAGACAGTATTAATAGATACGCGCCCGTCTGCGCCGCTTATGTACGACAAAAAGCGAGGGGATCGCCGATGAGCACGTTCGTTCTGGTACACGGCGCCTACCACGGCGCGTGGTGCTGGCACAAGCTCACGCCCGAACTCCGAGCGCGCGGGCATGACGTGGTCGCTTTCGATCTGCCGGCCCACGGGACTGATACGACGCCGGTCGATGCCGTCTCCTTTAGCGATTACGTCGATCGAATTCAGACCGCGATCGAAGCGCACGGCGATTCCGTCGTGCTCGTGGGACACAGCATGGCCGGGATGGTCATCACGCAGGCGGCCGAACGATGCCACGAAGAGATCGACGCGCTCGTGTATCTGTCGGCGTATCTGCCGCCGGATGACGAGTCGATGATCGATCAACGTATCGAAGGATCGCTCGTTTCCCGAAGCTTCACCGTCGACGAAAAACGAGGTGTGGGAATCGTCGACAGCGATCGGATCGAGGAGCTGTTCTATGCCGACTGTTCGGACAGCGACGTCGCCCTCGCCCGCTCTTTGCTCCGTCCGGAGCCGATCGAACCGCTTACGGTTCCCATCTCGATCACACCGGAACGCTTCGGGAGTATTCCTCGCGCCTACGTCTGTTGTGAGAACGACCGGGCGATCACGTTCGAACAGCAACAACAGATGATCGTCGATCGAGGCTGTGACGTGGAGCTACGGCTGGAGACGAGTCACTCGCCCTTTTTCTCGGCACCGGAGGAGACGGCCGGGACGTTGACGAAAGCGGCAGAAAACGTGTGATTCGAGAAAACGGCTGCTACGGCTACAGCTTCGGGCCCGTACCGGCGCCCGGCTGGTCGTCGACGGGACTTTTATCTTCATCACGACCGCCGAGATCGAGCATGTCAGCGACCTTCCGTCGGTTGACTTCACCGACCGCGTCGGCGATGTCGTCGACGAGATCCAACATGGGCTCTCGTACGGAGCTGTCTTCGAGCTTGACGGCGGGGTCGGCGGTACCATCGGCACCGAAATCTTCGTGAATCGGGATCTGTCCGAGCAAGTCGACGTCGTAGGCGTCGGCGATCTCTTCGGCCCCGCCGCGGCCGAAGGGATCGTGAACGTCCTCGCAGTTCGGACAGTGATAGAGACTCATGTTCTCGACGATTCCCAGCACGGGCGTTTCGTGCTTCTCGAAGAGTCGAAGCCCTTTGCGGGCGTCGTCGACGGCCATCTGCTGGGGTGTCGTGACGATGACGACACCCGCGACGGGCAACGTCTGTACGAGATCCAGCGAGGCGTCACCCGTCCCCGGCGGCAAGTCGACGACGAGATAATCCAGCGCGCCCCACTCGACGTTCTCGAAGAAGTGAGTCATGACGTTGTTGACCATCGGACCGCGGAGGATGGCCGGATCGTCCTTCTCGCCGAGCAGAAAGCCCATGCTCATGACCTTCACGCCGTCGGCCTGCGGCGGGACGATCTTTTCGTCCGGCGTTACACCCGGTTCGTCCTCGACGGGGAGAACGCGGGGCGCGTTCGGGCCGTGAATGTCGGCATCCAACAGACCGACGCGGGCGCCCATCTGCTCCAACCCGGCGGCGAGGTTCGCGGCGACGGTCGTCTTGCCGACGCCGCCCTTCCCTGAGGCGACGGCGATGACGTTTCGCACGTTCGGCATGACCTCCTCGTCGAAGCCGTGTTCTCGGCCGACCGCCGCGTAGAGATCCGGCTCCAGTCCCACGTCTCTGACGGCTTCCCGGATCGCATCACCTAACTCGAGTTCCGCCGGTGCGAACGGCGTGTTGAACGCGAGCGAGATCGATGCCGTGCCGTCTTCGATCTCCACGTCGTTTATCAGCCCCATCGTAACGACGTCCGCTCCGACGAGTGGATCTTCGACTTCTCTGAGCCGCGCTTCGAGTTCTTCTTCGAGTTCGGTCATCTAATCGGGGGAGTTACGTTTCGGGAACGTATGAGGCTTTACTTTCAGTAGACGGTTCGCGACCGTCGACGGGCGATCCCGGTATACGTATCGCCGGATCGACCGAAAAGTATCACAACGGCAGAAAAGATCGATCAGTCGGGCGTTACATCGCGGGCGGGAAGATGATTCCGAGCAGTATCGTGAAGATATAGACGCCGACCCACATCGAGACGATGAATCCGACCAGATACGAAAGCGCCATCAGCGCGTGTCTCGGCGTGCGCGGCTTTCCGAGGAACCAGGCCAGGATCGCCGTGTACACCGGAATCCCGATGACGACGAAGATAACCCACGTTCCGGGGTAGATGAACTCCCAGGTCATCAGTCATCAGCCTCCGTCGAACCGTGGCCCTCGCCACGGAGTTCTTCGATCGCGTGCAACTCGATCACCGGGAACATCTTCAGGATGACGAGGAAGAAAAGCGTACAGAGCGCGATCGTCCCCGCCACCGACGCCAGTTCGATGGGGCTCGGGAAGTACGCCCCCGGGATCGAGTAGTACATACCGAAGGTCGGGTACTGCAGCCCTTCGACGACGAAGAAGACCTTCTCGGTGAGGGTTCCGACGAGTACCAGAATCGAGGCGATGAGGGAACGCTCAACCGAGAACAGGTGCGGTTTGACCGCCTGTGCGAAGATGTACGCCAGCGCGATGATGACCAGCCCGATCGCGAACTGGTAGACCGGCGAGCCGATCTTTGCGCTCGTGACGTATCCCTGATCGAGCGGTGCCGCATAGACGCCCGTGATGACCTGCTGGAGCTGCAGCCAGATGAAAAGCAGGGCGAACAGCCCGAGCCAGAGTGTCAGTCCACGAACGACGGTGTCAGTGAGGATGTGATACCAGTCGTAGGCGCGTCGAGTCAGCAGTGACAGGATGATCACGCCGGCGAGCGCGGAGGTGAGCGCGATCGTGAGGAACTGCGGACCCTGAATCGCTCCCTGCCAGCCGGGCATCGACGGCAACAGCGCGAAGAGCCACGGAATGACACCGCCGTGAAGCAAAAGCGGCGCCATCACGATGATACCGAGCGCGAGCCACCAGACCATCCGCTCTACGATCTCGTCTTCCTTCTCGGAGTATCCGAGCGTTGCCATCTTGTAGAACGGTTCGAAGTGGTTCGGGAGGTCATCCCGCAGTCGCGAGATGTCGTACCGGAGCGTCAACCCGAGATACGTCAGCGTCATCACCATATAGAGGGTGATGACCGTCACGTCCCACACCAGCGGCGACTGATGAACCGTCACCGGATACGACTGAATAACAGACCAGGCCATCCGGTCGGGACGGCCGAGGTGGATCATGATGTAGAAGCCGGCCATGCTCAACGCGCCGATCGTGAGCAACTCGGCGAGGCGGGCCACCGGCTGGTATTTCTTCATGCCGAACAGCCGAACCGCCGCCGACAGGATGATCCCGCCGTGAGCGATCCCGACCCACCAGATGAACGCGCCGATGTAGAGACCCCAGGTGACACCGCCACCGGAGCCCCAATCGGAGAGGTTCGTGACTGCAAGTCCTCGATCGACCTGCAACAGCCACAGGGCGATCCAGATGAGTCCGACGAGTGATGCGGCAGCGAAGACTGCATAAAACGTCTTCGACGTCTGCTGCATCGGGCGGACGATGTCGTCTTTGGTTGGCGTTTTCGAACCCATCAGTCATCCCCCATTCCGAACGTATACCGATCGAGTTCGTTCTTCCGGTTGTCCTCGACGCCGATCTGTTCGTAGGTGACCGGCCCCTCGACCTGTTCGGCGTTCGGTCCGGGCTCGTTGCCGAGATAGACGACGTTGGGATCGGTGCCGAGGTCCTCGAGCAGTTTGAACGCCGAGAGTTTGCCCCACGGCGTGACCGTCTCTCCCCAGTCCTCGTCGACGTCGAGTTCAGTATCACGTCCGAACTCCTGTTCGGCGCGTTCCCGGAGGTACTGCTGGGGTCGGCTTTCGGGATCGTTCATGTCGCCGAAGTGGATCGCGCTCATGCCGGCGGCGTCACACGCGTCCTGACAGGCGACCGTGCCGACCATCTCCTCGCCCTGGTGGCCGTCCTGTCTGGAGGGACAGTAGGTACACTTGCCCATCGTTCCCTGCGCCGGGCGCATGTCGTTCCACTGGCCACGTTCGTCGTGGATGTGGTCGTTGGTCTCGGTGAGTTGCTGTTGGCGCTCCTCGAAGGACATCTCTTTCAGCTCGTCGTGGTCGTTCTCCGATCCCGGCAGCTCCTCGTAGGGAACGTCGGGTTCGCCCCACTGGAAGTAGTTGACACCGTAGGGGCAGGCGACCTGACAGTACCGACAGCCGATACAGATCTCGTAGTTCGTCAAGACGAGCCCGTCCTTATCGCGCGTGTGGCGGGCCCGAACCGGACAGACCTTCTCACACGGCGCGTTCGAACAGTGCTGACACGGCCGAACGAGGAAGTTCTCCTGTTCGGTGTTTTCGTCCTCGTAGGTGAGGACGTACATCCAGTTCGCACCCGAGGAGGTCTGGTTCTCCTCGATACAGCCCGTGACGCATTCGAGACAGCCGTCACAGCGATCGAGGTCGATGACCATCCCCATCTGAACGTCGTTTTCGGTCTCGCCGACGGGGTGAGCACCGTACTCCTCGTCTTTGGGGTCGCCCGAACTCGCCGAGGCGACGCCGCCGAGTCCGAGCGCCGCGGCACCGGCTCCCATCTTCTTCATCGTGTCCCGGCGGCTCTGGTTCATCTCCGTATCGAGGTTCGAAAGCTGTTCGACGACGCCTTTGTCGCCGGTGAGCTTCTGGAAGATGCTGTCGTGTTCTTCTTCCTCCGCTTTCATCTCCTCGAAGGCCTCGACCGTCGGCCGGTCGTCGACGTCGAATTCCTCGATTACGGCCTCGTTGTATTTCTCGTGGAACTCCGCTTCGGAGATCTCACCCTGGATGAGCCGCATCGAGTCTTCGGCCATCTGCATGCCGAGTTCGGTATCGTACTCGGTTTCGTCGAGCATTTCCCGCATCTCGGATTCGTACTCGGTCCCCATCGGGTGGAACGATTCGTCCGTTGTTTCGTCGTTATCCCCGCAACCGCAACTGTCGCGGCCACAGGAAGAGTCGTCTCTACTCATTTGATTATCACCGTTTGCTCCGTGATCCGTTCACGGCTTTCGCCCCCCTCGAGCGCTCGATCGTCAATCATTCGACGATCACCGCACGTGGTCGAGTGCCCGAACCGGGGGTAAAATAGTCCAGATAGATTTCGTCTCCGTCGAGATCGTGCCCTGACGGACGTCTTCTTGTGTGAGCATCGTCGTCCGCACAGGCCGCCCGTTCATCGCCAGGACATTCCGTGACGACAACCATCCCCTTCGTACCCCCGATGGCTAGAGGTTCGGGAACGGTATGGTCGTCCGTTTCGACGGGATTCAGTACCGCAGCGATTCCGCCACTGTCCGTGTTGTCGGCGAGCGTCCGAGCGGCGTCGGGGGAGCCCCCGCTGATAGGAGGTTCGAACGCCGCGGATACTCCACCGAAGCTCGAACGAACGAGAGAGGCCCTGTGAGCCCCCCTCGTCCGGAGTTCGTCGGTAGATTTTCGCCAGTCGGCACCGGACACTGCCATCAAGGAGGGTCTTTGCCTCGACGGTATTAAATACACATCATTTCCTCGAAGGTATCAACAACTACAGGCCCTTACTCTACCGTTTTACGGTAGTCCACCACACTTATTATGCTCTGATACTTAACTCCTCGAAGCTCTTGATTTCGGATCTGACGGCGTATATCATCGTAACACGAACCTGCACTCGTTAGCTTTCTGTCGGTTTCGGAGATCCTCGCCCTTATAATCGTTCCCTACCGACTTCTGAAATATGACTGACGAGGAGACAGCCGACCACGAATCACCCGAACGAGAAGCGTTCGATCGCGATCCGATCGACCACACGTGTATCTCGGCGGGGATGACCGTCGAAGAGCTCACGGCTGAGTACGGTAAAGCGGGTATCGGCGCCGCGAACCTCGCCGAAGCCGTCGAGATCACCGGCGAGGTCTTCGATAGCGAGGAGACAACCGTCTTCTTCGGACTTGCGGGTGCGATGGTGCCCGCCGGAATGCGAGCGATCGTCTCCGATCTCATCCGCGCGGGCCACATCGACGCGCTCGTGACAACCGGTGCGAACCTGACACACGACTCGATCGAGGCCATCGGCGGCAAACACCACCACGGGACCGACGAACACCCGGACTTCGAAGGTCGCGAATTCGACGAGCGCCTCCGTGAGGAAGGTGTCGATCGAATCTATAACGTCTATCTCCCTCAGGAGCACTTCGCGCTGTTCGAACGTCACCTTCGCGCGGAGGTCTTCGACGCCATCGGCGAAGAGGTCGTCTCGATCGCGGAGTTCACACGGGAACTCGGCCGTGCGAACGCCGAGGTGAACGACCGCGAGGACGTCTCAGAAGACCCCGGTATCGCCGCCGCGGCCTACGAGTGTGATGTGCCGATCTACGCGCCCGCAATCCAAGATTCCGTACTCGGACTGCAGGCATGGCTTCACTCGCAGGTCTCGGCGTTCTCTCTGGATGCGCTTTCGGATATGTCGCCGCTGAACGATCTCGCCTACGAATCCGACTCGACGGCGGCGATCGTCGTCGGCGGTGGCGTGCCGAAAAACTACGTCCTCCAGACGATGCTCGTCACGCCTGGTGCCTACGATTACGGCGTCCAGTTGACGATGGACCCACCACAGACCGGTGGCCTCTCGGGGGCGACACTGGATGAGGCCCGCTCGTGGGGGAAACTCGAACCCGAGGCGAAGAGTGTCTCGGTCTACGGCGACGCGACGATCACGCTACCGCTCGTGATCGCCGGGGCGTTGGATCGTCTGTCGTAATCCGTATCAGACCGTCACCGTATCTGTACTGCCACACTCGGGACACTGCGTCAGATCGCCGAGCGGCGGGTGATACACCGACCGCCACGAGTCGGCCTCCGGGGGGGCCTCGTACCCACACTGTCGACAGCGGTGAGTGACTTCGGCTGACATGGTATTTCCTACCACGCGTCATCACTTAACTGTATGCGCCCACTCTCGCCCGGTTGGGATACACGCGACTAGCAGTGAACTGACGGTATTTAAACGATGCAGGACGTAATCTCGGATGGCCGATGACGAGCGAGCGGGCCGAGTCGGTGTAGGCAGCCGGCGGTGACGAGCCCTATGAGTGCCGAGGCCACCGATTTATTGGTAACCATAGCCAGTCTGAAGCCGCAGTTCGACGAGCCGAGACAGATTTGAAAGGGTAACACAGCTACCGGGAACGCCCGGTCACTCGAACACGATCTGTTCGTTTTGTGGATCGAGCCTTGCAGTCGCGCCGATGGGGACGGGAA
>LKMJ01007074.1_pt1 | contig 10567 bp, 13 predicted proteins | sample 643391 | NCBI WGS metagenome assembly LKMJ01 (sample SAMN04112250, study PRJNA286221) | soda lake metagenome | biome: soda lake; feature: Kulunda Steppe; material: water; isolation source: sample PL-Br10 brine of Picturesque Lake | place: Russia: Kulunda steppe | collected 2010-07
CGTGGGTTGGGGAGGTGATGAGCCGCGACTCGAGACGTCACACCGCCAACGCTGTCGGTCGCGAAGGGGAGGCGTTCACCGTCACCGAGTACCCCCTCGAGGGCGGGCGTGGCGGCCACGGCCGTCCGAACCATCGAAGGTGCGGGGTCGAGGGCTATGACCGGTTCGGCACCGGTTTCCAACACGGCAGCGGCGGCGTGCCCGGCCCCGCTGCCAACGTCGACGACGGGACCCGATGCCTCATCGAACACCTCCCGCAGCCGGTCGAGTCCGGGCCCCTCCCGGTGAACTGCACTCTCGAGGTAGTCCGAGGCTGCCGAGTCGAACGCGTCGGCTGCAGCCTGTTTTCGGTCGGCCGTCATACGCCGTCTTCGTGGCGCGATGGCAGAAAGGTATCGTGGAATAGGCGTCGCGAGTAGAAGCACAGAGAATAAACCCGATGGAGCGAAGCCGTTCCTGTCTGTTGGAACTGGCCTGGAGGGCGGCAACCAATTGCTGACTACCGGTAATTGATCGTTGCTTACCCGTGTCAGAGCTAAGCACATCGAGACCGTACCAAAAGTAATGCACCCACGGCTGCGCCGGTTGCTCGTGATGGTCGGGGGAGCAGTCGTTGCCGCAGCGGTGAGCACGCTCGTGCTTGCCCCACCAGGAACACTCCTGACGCTTGGAACGTTTCTGATAATCCTCGCAACCGGGGCGGCCGTGTTGTACGTCGTCGGAAACGCTACGACCGAACACGCGTTCGGGACGGGGATGGGACCGATGGTCTCCACCTCGAGTGACCACACCCCACGTCAGCAGTTCGAGTGGGTCGTGAGGGAGGCAGCAGGTCTCGCATTGACGATCGTTTTCTGCCTGTTGTTGCTCGCCGTCTTCCTCGCACAGACCGTTACGCACTGGACGGACGCACCACTGCTGGGGCTCGAGGCCGACACCGAAGTCGGTGTCTGGACCCTGATCTGGGTGCTCGGGGTGGCCTGTATCGTCCTCGGGCTCTGGCGACTGCGCCACGGCGAGCACACCACCAGTCACAATCGAGGTGATGGTGACGGCGTTCGCTGGGAGTGATACGGTTTGTGGTCACTGTGTACCGGTGAGGTTGCAGCGGGGTCGTGATTGCACCGGTACTGACTGACAGCAGACCGTGTGAATCACCCCGCCCTCACGTGGCGAGGTGTTCTCCTGTACCGCTGATAAAACCGCCTCGAGCGACGATTTTCAGTCGGCTTCCGGTGGGTTTTTGCCCGCGGCAGGCAACGTCTCGAGTATGTTTGGAGGAGGCGGCGGACTCAACCCGCGCAAGATGGAACAGATGATGAAACAGATGGGGATCGACGTCGACGAGATCGACGCCGAAGAGGTCATCATCCGCACGGCGGATCACGACCTCGTCTTCACCGACGCCGACGTCACGAAGATGGATGCCCGCGGACAAGAGACCTACCAGGTCATTGGCGAACCAGAAGAACGTGAGCGTGGCAGCCTCGAGGCTACCGCCAGTGGGACCGAGGAGACGAGCGGGAACGAGGAGATTCCTGACTCCGACGTCGAAATCGTCGCCGCCCGGACCGGCGTGAGCGACGAAGACGCTCGAGCGGCCCTCGAGGCCGTCGATGGTGACCTCGCGGCGGCCGTCGACCGACTCGAGTAAGCAGATGGAAGACGGTGAGTCAGGTTCTGCAGCGTCAACACCGGAGCAGGAATCAAAAGAGGAATCGGATTCCGACGAGGCGCCACAACCGGCCGACGGGTCGGACACTTCGCCCGCCACGCGCCAGCCCGTTCTCGTCGTCCACGGCGACCGGGAACACCTCGTGCGTCCCGGCGAGGAGTTCGGCTCCGACCTCGGCATCCTCGAGGTCCCCACAGATGTCGAGCCAGGGGCCACACTCGAGACGCATCTCGGAACCGAATTCCGCGTCCGGCGACTGCGAGGACCGGACCAGTTTCACCACTTCACCCGAACCGGTGCCCCGATGGTCCCGCGAGATGTCGGCCTGATCATCGGGGAAACCGGTATCGGAGTTGGCGATCGCGTGCTGGATGCCGGCACCGGCACCGGCGTCCTCGCCGCGTCGATGGCCAACGCGGGGGCAACGGTGGTCACGTACGAGCGTGATCCGGAGTTCGCCGACGTCGCCCGCGAGAACATGGCGATGGGTGGCCTCGAGGATGCCGTCGACGTTCGGACGGGGAACCTCCTCGAGGAGCTCGACGCCCTCGAAGCCGAGGCACCCTTCGACGTGGTCACGCTCGATACTGGAGACGCGCCGGAACTCGTCGAGCGCGTCCCGGCGGTGCTGGTCGAAGGTGGATTCGTGGCGGTCTACAGCCCCTTCGTCGAGACGGCGAAAGCCGCGACAAAAGCCGCTCGAGAGGCGGGGCTCTCGGATATCTTCGTCCGTGAAACCATCCAGCGCGAGATGCAGTTCGACGACCGTGGCTCACGGCCCTCGACCGCCCCTGTTGGTCACACTGGCTATCTATTGTTCGCCCGCCTCGTGTGACGATTTCGGCTGGGCGAGGCGTCTCGAGCAGGCACTGGATTGGGGCTCAGTGGTCGTCTTCGCGCCACTTGTGCTCACAGGCCGTACAGATGAAAAAGCGCGTCTCTGACTCGTCGGCGGATCGAATTTGCTGCAGATACCAGAGCGCCCGGTCGTGTTCACAGTTCGGACAGCGGGCCTCTGTTTCGGGGAGGGACGTCTCGTTCGACGATTCGATGACCTCGGTGGCCTCTTGATCGGTCGTGACGGTGTAGGCTGCGGCATCCCCTTTGGGTTTCGTGTAGTCACAACTGCCACAGCGCCACAGGCCATCGTCGGCTTTCATCATCGAACCGCAGTCGTCGCAGAACTCCATACAGCGGCCTACGGATGTGGAGACACATTAAACACGCGTTCTGTCCGCCGACACGGGTTTGGTCGATCACCCCTCGCCTTCGGACTGGAACGGTTCGCCCACGGCTTCCACGGGCAACACGGTGAATAACGACGTTTCGAGGTCTTCGACTGATTCGTAGCGCTTGCTGTATGTATCCTCGATGACGCCACCGAGATTCGTCTCCCCATCGGCTAATAGGAGCGTGACGTTCTCGAGCTCGCTGGCTGCGTCCGCTCGCGTCACGGGATAGGTGAGTTTCGCCAGCGCGTCTTCGACGCGGCTGAGTTTGATCTCCTCCATGGAGACAGTGACAGCACGAGTCAGCTTGTAGTTCCTCGAGGGTTGGCCTGAAAGTCACCGAAATTGAACGAAGGGAAAGACGGCCATCGTGAGGAGATCACGGACGCCAACGCACCACCGGTAACGAGCGTCGACTCGAGTGCTGAAACGGTCACTCGAGGGGCCTTCGCTCCACGGTCGCCCCGGTCCGTGCTGCCGTCGCCAACTGCACTGAGCCATCGATACCGGTTTCCTCGAGAACGGCTTCAGCGGCTTTCACAGCCGCGTCGCTGTGGGAGTGGTCGGTAACACCGTAGACGGTCGGGCCCCAGGATGACTGACCAACACCGGTGATACTCGGCGACGTTCGAAGGCCTTCGACGATTTCTCCGGCGGGCGGCCGGAACACCCCACCCTGGACTTCGGTATACCAGGCCCCGTTTTTCTGCCCGATCGCTGTGAGTGCATCACCGAACGCCTCGAGGCGGCCGGCCGCAGCGGCGGGCAACAACCGCCTCGTGAGCAGTCCGGCGATATCGTCAGCGATCGTCGGATCGGCCTGTTCGATCACCGTCCGAAGACTCGCGTCCTCATCACCGCCACTCCTCCCCGGTTCGACGTCGGGAATCACGAGCAGAAACCGCCAGGATGCCGGGAGCTCGTGTCTCGAGACCACGGGCGGGACCGTCCAGTCACCCTCAGCCGGGGGCTCGGTGGTAAATCGGCCCGTTGGGTGGCCGGCGTCGACGACGAACCCGCCGTTTTCGAACGTCGCGACGCCGATGCCGCTCCGCCCACCACGCCCCAACGACGGAGCCAGGGTCCGGATCGACGGCTCGAGTCCGTATGCTGCCGCCGTCGCCCGCAAGACCGCGAGAGCGAGTTGGGTGCCACTGCCGAGGCCGACGTGTCGCGGAAGACGTTCGTCGACGGTGAGACTGACCCCCGGAACCTCGAGGCAGTCGACGGCCCGGTGGGCATATTGCTCAGCGAGGTCGTCATCGGCACTGACGGTTGCATCGGGGACTGCCGTCACCCTGAGTTGGGGCTCCTCGAGGCCGACGCCGAGCCCGCCATAGAGGCGTTCGCGGGCCAACGACAGGTTCTGAAAGCCGAAGTGGAGGCGAGCCCCTGTCGAAACCGTCACGCGCTGCATACCCACAGTATCGGGAGCGGCCTAAAGGGGATTGTGGCGGTGGCAACCGAGGCCGTCGCTCGAGTGAACAGGGACGCCCGACCGATCGCGTGCGGACCATCGTGCCCGAGAGGGCCACCAGCTCGAGCGGATGACGGTGATGACTCGACGGGTGCCTGAGACACCCTCACGGCACACCCAGCGAGAGGCGGTCGACGTTTAAACGAGGGCGTCCAACACATAGCGCATGATCGAACTCGAAGGCGAATCCACGACCGCCCGAATCATGGGTGTCGACGAGGGGAGCGACGCCATCGAGGAGGGGTGTCTCGAGCAGATCCGTACCATGATCGACCACGAAGCGTTCACCGGACCCGTCCGGATCATGCCCGACGCCCACTGGGGGAAAGGCAGCGTCGTCGGCTTCACGATGCCCCTCGGCGACCGCGTCGTCCCCAACGTCGTCGGCGTCGATATCGGCTGTGGGATGGCCGCCGCCTCGCTCGGCCACGAACTCGGACTCGAGGGGGAGGCCCTCGACGAAGCCGTCCGAAACCGGATCCCCATGGGGTTTGGCCCCGAAGGACTCGAGGCGCCCGATCGCGAGTACTACCACGTCAAGGACGAGTTCCCCTGGGCCGCCGCGACGACCCGGCTCGAGGAGTTTCTCGACGTCGCCCACGAGAGCTTCCGGCCGAAGATCGAGGCGTTTCTCGCGAGCGGCGGCTACGATATCGGCTACTTCAAAGCCCTCTGTCGTGATCGTGCCGGCCAGCAGAGTTCGTATTTCGACCTGAACACGGCGATCGAGAGCGTGGGCACGCTCGGCTCTGGCAACCACTTCATCGAACTCGCGAGGAGCGCCGAGACGGGTGCCTACTGGGTCGTCGTCCACTCGGGCAGCCGCGGCCTCGGAACCAACACCGCCGACTACTGGCAGACCCAGGCTGCCCGCGTCCACGACGACAGTCTCGAGGACGCCCGTGGTGTGTTAAAGCAGTACCCCGAATACGTCCGTTGTGACCCCGAAACGGTGGATGATAGCGACCTGCTCGAGTGGCTCCAGGGTGGCAAAGGGCAAGATTTCGTCGACTACGAGGCCCTGAAAGCCGACTTCCTCGACACCGATCCGAGCCGGATCGAGGCGATCAGTAACGAACTCAAAGCCGCCGTCCCCGACCCGGATGCCGTCGATGGTGACGACTTGGATTACCTCGAGGGGGACGCCGCCGCGGGCTACCTGATCGACATGGTGTTCTGTCAGCACTACGCCGCCGAGAACCGTCGCGTGATGCTCGAGGCCGTCGCCGATATCGTCGAGGCCGATATCGAGGACCGAATCGAGTCGACACACAACTACATCGACTTTCGTGACGGGATCATCCGCAAAGGCGCGACACGTGCGTACGAAGGGGAACGGGTGGTCGTGCCGTTCAACATGGTCGATGGGACCCTCATCTGTGAAGGGGCCTCGAACCCCGAGTGGAACTACTCCGTCTGTCACGGCGCCGGACGGACGATGAGCCGCGGGCAGGCTCGTCGCGAATTCGAGGAAGCGGAGGTTTCTGCCGCCCTCACCGCCGGCGGTGTCCACTCGAGCGTCATCCCCCTCGATGAAGCGCCTGGAGCCTACAAATCGAGCGAGGCGATCGAGGCCGCGCTGGGGGAAACGGCCACGGTGGTCGACCGTCTCGAGCCGGTACACAACTTCAAAGCGCCGTGAAACCGCACGAACAGGTATAAAAAGCCGCTCGTACGTGTCGAATACCAGGACAGAGCCGACCCCGCGCCTCGCTTACTCGCGCCGTTCGAGTCGCTCCCGTTCCTCGAGTGCACACACGTATCGCCGCAAGAAGGCTTCCTGTGAGTGTTCGCCAGCCTCGAGTTCGATGAGGTGTGACTCGAGGCCCCGACGGTCCCGACGACAGAGGTCCCGGTCACAGGGTTTACACAGGTGCTCGAAGGTTTTGCCCGCGCGGTCCCACCGATTGCCATATTTGTCGTACTCGCGGGCTTCATCTCGGGTGACGGTCTCCCCGCAGGCAATGCAGGTGACCGTCTCGGTCCGCCACCGGGAGAGCCACATACGAGTGTGATAGACGAGGGAGTACTTAGCCGTTCGCACCGGTTTCCTGACCCGTCGAAACTGGCAGCATCGAGAGGGACCGTGCCCGTCGGGCGGAGACGGGCCTTTTATCCCCGGACCGCTCGTGCTGGCGCGTATGGACGTCAAATCACGACACCACCTCCGCAGCGACGTGGTCTCAGACCTCGAGTCGGCCGTCGCGTCCGGTCTCGGCGTCGAGCTCGAGGGGGACGCCTACGAACGCGTGGAGTTCGAGGACAGCGACTGGGAGGTCGTCCTGGTCGACGGCTCCCCCGAGATTGCATACTTCGACGAGGAGCCGTTTCTCACCGTACGTGGGGCAAACGCGTACGACCCAAGCCATCGGATCGTCACCGTCGACGCCGGCGCAGTCTCGTTCGTCTCGGATGGAGCGGACGTGATGCGTCCGGGGATTACCGAGGCAGATCCAGACATCGAACCCGACGACCTCGTCTTGATCGCCGAAGAGTCCCACGGAAAAGTACTCGCAGTTGGGCGTGCCCGCGTGGCTGGCGACGAGATGGTCGGTGATGCGGGGAAGGTCGTCGACTCACTCCACTACGTCGGCGACGAACTCTACTCGTTTTCGGGATAACTGCTCTCAGCAGTCAGTTACTGGCGTCGATATCGTCTTCCTCGTAGGCGTCGGCGTACTTCTCGAGCGTTTTTTCGTACCCCTCGAGTGCCAGGTCGTACGTCTCTGCCATATCGACGAGTGGCTCGAGGCTGGCGTCGACGCGCAGGTCGTTGTAAAACGGCTCGAGCTCGTGTGATTCGGTCGTCTCGACCAGGACGGCCGCGCTCTGGACGCGCAACTCCTCTCGTTTGTCCCCACCTTCGTCTTGGCCGGCCGCCAGGGCGTCGATCAGGCGTTTAGCGAGTGGTTCGTCGCCGTCTCGGGTGATCTCGTAGGCCTCCGCTGTCGCCTCGATCACGGACTCTCCAGTCAGGAGGTTACCCGCCACGGTGTAGCCGTCACCGCTCGTGTGGCCGAACCAGGGTTTGCAGTCCTCACCGGAGAAGGTGAACGTCCCCTCACGGTCGACACCGTGGAGTTGGCGGTTGGATGCGCCATCGTCTGCATTGAGCAGCGCCTCGAGGGCGTCTTCGACGGCGAGTCCGTCGTCGATGTATTCGATCCCCATCCGCCCCAGGTCGACGTTGACCAGACTCTGTGTGGCGACCGCGCCGTTCTCACTGACGAACGGACAGAGCGTGCCGACGCCAGGGAGTCTGGTGGTGACGGCGACGCCGAACCGGTCGTGTTCCTCGCCGTCTTCGTCCTCGTAGGTTTCGTGTGCGCAGATACTGAAGGTCATGGCCGTGTCACTCGAGGACACGCAGTCACTCCCAAAAAAAGCGTCCGTGCCGGCAGGGTGTTCAGTAATCCTGGGTTTCGCTGTCTTCGTTTCCAGCGTCGTCGACGACCGTCAGGCGGACGCTGTCCGGACTGTCACGTGTTCTCAGTTCGTGCTCACCCGAGGCGCTCGAGCCACTGACGCTCGAGGTTTCGCTGTCGAGCACGTCCGAGCCGTCGAGGAGTTCGGTCGTCACGCTGTCGAGTGCGCCGTCCTCGTCGGAGACGGCCCAGTCGACGTCGGCGCGCGACCAGGGACCGCTCGAGTAGCTATCTGTGTCAAAGGTTTCGATGACAGGGTCGGTTTCAGCGTCATCGTCGTCGTCGTCATCGTCGTCATCGTCGTCATCATCCTCGTCGTCATCATCCTCGTCGTCATCGTCCTCGTCGTCTTCATCGTCATCGTCATCGTCATCATCCTCGTCGTCATCCTCGTCATCGTCGTCAATATCGAGTGCAGACGCGACATTGAGCCGTCCTTCGCCCTGTTCTTCGTCCTCGAGGCCGATGTCGTCCGCGGCGTCTTTGAGAATGTCGCGAACCTCGTCTGCATCGTACCCAGCCGCCAGCAAGGTGGCAACGGCGCCCGCCACGTGTGGGCACGCCATCGACGTCCCCGAGAACTCGTCGTAATCATCACGTGGAATGCTCGAGTTGACGTCCACTCCGGGGGCAGCGAGTTCGATCTCCGGTCCGGTCGAGGAGAAGTCCGCGAGGTCGTCGTCCTCGTCAGTCGCCGATACCGCGATCACTTCGTCGTATTTTGCTGGATAGCCGACACAGTCGTCACAGGGGCCGTCGTTCCCAGCCGCCGCTACCATGATGACGCCCTTGTCGTATGCATACTGGATCGCATCTCGCAGTGCGTCCGAGTCGGTGTCACCACCGAGGCTCATACTCTGTACCTCGTGGCCCTGGTCTGCCGACCAGACAACCCCGTCTGCGATAGCATCAAACGAGCCACCACCGTCGCACTCGAGGACTTTCACAGCGTGGAGTGTTACATCGGGAGCGACTCCGAGCACGCCGACGCCGTTGTCTGCCGCCCCGACGGTTCCCGCACAGTGAGTTCCGTGGTCGTTATCGTCGTCCCACTCCTCGAGACACTCGTCAATGTCGTTCCCGCCACCGCCGAACGGGCCGCCGCTACAGTCGGTCGTACACTCGGCGCCGTCTGCCGCCCAGCCTTCACCAAGGTTCTCCTCGAGCGTTTCGTGTTCGGCGTCGATACCCGTGTCGATAACGGCGACGCTGATGCCGTCGCCGGTCTCACCGTCATCGATCGCGACGTCGGCTTCAACCTTCTCGATGCCATACGGAGTTTCCTGCCCAAGTGCGTGCATCCGACCGTTCTTTTCGATGTATCGAACACTTGGATGATTCCTGAGCCCATCGAGCGCTTGATCGGAGAAACTTCCGGAGACGGCCTTTCCGATGCCGCCGAAGTCGAGCTCCCGGCGGACGCTCTCTGCCTGCTCACTCGCGACCCCGAAGCCAGCACTGGCCTCGAGCCCAACGATGTATTGGTCGTCATCGTCCGCGCTGGCGTGGCCCGCAATTGCCGCTGTGGCTACACCTGCGCCTACTCCTCGCAGTAGCGTTCGTCGTGAGACGTGTTCACGTGACATGCTATGGTCAGCCACACCAATTAGATTATGAAATAAATATCTTTTGGAATAAAGACACAATATGAAAACGAATTAACGAAACCATTTATTATTATTTTAACTTATTTCAGCGAACAGGATCGGAGTTCAAACAAATTCGTTGGTTGAAACGTCACCGTCTGACGGAAGAATTATACTGTCGGCGCAGGACCGTTGAGGGTATGGGACTGATGAGCAAAATTCTCGGGAGTGACCAGGGACACAGCGCCGACGAATATGTCGAACTCGACCTGGACGACGTCTCCCCGGCTGTGAGTGACGCCGCGATGTCCGTCCACATCGCCGAAATCGCCAGCCAGGTAGACGCCATCGACATCAAAGACGCCGTCTACGACGGCGACATCGTCATCGCCGACATTACTCGACTCCGCACCAAAGACAGCACCACCGAACACATCATCGACGAACTCAAACAGGTCGCCCGCGAGGTCGACGGCGACATCGTCCAGAAAGGCGACGACCAACTCATTATCACACCAACCGGGATTCGTATCGGACGCGAAAAACTCGGCCAGTAAGCGTCCTCGAGTTCGAGCGACGATTCACTCAGACGAGCTGCACGAGGAGTGCCACGAGCCCCAGTACCCCAAAGAACGCAAACACGAGCAACAGCGCCACCGCTCCCCGTCGTCGGTCACTCGATGGAATATCGGGTGTCTCGCTCGGATAGTACGGGGCGAGCGATCTCCGAGCGCTCGATCGAGATTCGATATCGGGATTCGAGTCAGCGTCTGCGTCAGCATCTCTCGCCATCGGCGTTATTTCAATGGCCTATAATAAATGTGTTAGTCACCTGGAAAATTTGGGACAGGAGTCAATGGGAAATAGCGGACTGCTCGAGTATCTGTATCCAGACGAAAGAAACGCCAGGACTGGGATTTGAACCACGGTCGGACGGGCTCGCTCGTTCCTCGCTGTACGCGACCTCCCTGATTCAAGTTTCTTTTTACGGATCTGGCGCTTACCGATTTGCTTGCGACAGAGAACGCCAGGACTGGGATTTGAACAGGTGCGAGACGTTCCAGGGTGCTCGCCTCACTTCGTTCGACTCCGCTCCCGGGGCTGCGACTCGCGTGCTCAAATCCCGCCGATTGCGTTCTGTGATTCCGATTTGCTCGCGCCGCTACGCGCCGCTC
>LKMJ01007075.1_pt1 | contig 10567 bp, 7 predicted proteins | sample 643391 | NCBI WGS metagenome assembly LKMJ01 (sample SAMN04112250, study PRJNA286221) | soda lake metagenome | biome: soda lake; feature: Kulunda Steppe; material: water; isolation source: sample PL-Br10 brine of Picturesque Lake | place: Russia: Kulunda steppe | collected 2010-07
CCCTCACAGTTGTCCGGGAAGTCACGCTCTCGAAGCACCTCAACACCGCACTGGATACACCGGAGGTATCGCTCCAGGTACTCGGTCTGGTTCTCGTGTTGCCGATGAGAATCAGGATGCTTTCCGGGCACCCACTCCGCCTTGTCGATGACCAGATGCGGGCCGACTTGTTCCGCATCCGGGTGTCTGTTCGACAGCGTTTCCACTCTGGAATCCGTATTCGACATTGCTTCCTTGGCCTCCAAGGGAGCCCACAGAGGCCCGGTGCCACTACACCGGGTTTTGTCCCGGAATCGATTCCCGGGAGCTGTGGCTCTGGGAGTTCCCTGTATTAGATAGTAGGGGTGGAAGGATTATAGTAATATCTAAGACGGATGATATTACTTATGCCATGGATAGCGATATTTCAAGAGATCGAATCAACATATTATTGACAGTATTGACGCGCTCTCCTTGATCTTCACCTCGTCCCCTATCTCACAAAGATCCGCAACCGCGCAAGTAGATATATGGGCTGTAGACAGATCCGAACCCTGCTGTCGAGACGGAACCCAAGGTAACGGTATCCGTACAGTCGTTGGTCAGCAAGTGTTCCGACAGCAGGGTGAGCGCGGTTTTTTCTTTACTTCTAAAGTAAGATTGCTTAGTGATTCTTCACGGAGCATTTTCTTATCCATTTACCAGTATCTGCTATGGAATATATACCAGAATTAGTCTAACAAATTGTCTATCACATACTATTACTAATCCGGGCTTCGTCAGTTCTGCATATGACCGACGGAGACTCTGGAGATCGTGAAATACGGGAACTTGTTCAACAGTACAAAATGGAACAGGACTGGGAAACCCTCTCATCCGCCGCTGAACAGACCTCCGAAGCCGTCCGTTTACTCGCTCAAACATTAGTGCAAGAAGAAACAGCGAATACGGATTCAATGACGGCGCTTCACAGGTTATGCCAACATGAGAATCAATATCCTGCTGAGTCGAAGATCGAGGACATTCAACGTCTTGAGATACCCGACGAAACAAAAAAGGAGTTAGAATCGAAGATTACCGAATCGGTTGGTTCTGTCGGTGGAACTGGTTTTCAGCTACAGGTTCCAGAAGAGCATGAACATCACACTCTTGATCTCTTACATGCGTTAGTTGGTACAGACGATCGAGATATGCTTGACTCAGCTATCGAAACCTTTGGGAGTTATAATATATCTGGCATTCAATCAGGGATGCTTTCTCCTATTATTCACTATCTTCATCCTAAAAAATATCCGATAGTAAACGGTCGTTCCAGAGGTGGGATGGAAACTTATTTTGATCGTGGCCTTTCCAGACAGCTCGAAGATTATCTCTCGGCTGTCAATGAGTTTCGGACCGTTCGAGACGAATACGGATTCAACGATCATTTCCGGCATCTTGACTATTTTTTCATTTGGGCTGATCGCCAACCCGACGAAACAGACTACTTCATTCTACGAACTGGAAGCGACGAATATGCGGATTCCCCAAAGGAGGAGTACCATTTTCGAGAAGGCATCCCCGGGTCTAGCCAAATCCGTGAACCTGAGAGCGTTCGAGTGATTTATTTAGAAGATGCAAAGTTCTATGCTACCGCGAGCATCGAAGAAATCGAATCGGAGGAACGGAACGGAGAGACGCACTATTTCGCACAGATCACGAATTATGAGGAAATCGACCCAGTTCCTGTTTCTGCTGTTCGGTCAGAGCTCGACCAGTCCCTTTCTGTCCAGTACGGGATTATAAAGATAGCTGAAGAAGATTATCATACAATCCTGGAGGGCGGTACAGATGAGGATACTCGTTATTTTTGGGTGAACAAGAGGCCAAATGGCTGGCCGGAGAATCAGGAGGAGCTATTCTATACGGCGAAGACATCCGCAGGAAACTCTCGTCGTATACAATCGGCTTTCGAGCGTGCTCGTCCCGGTGACAAGGCTATTGTCTATTACATTTCTCCTGAGCAGAGGATAGGAGGGATAGCAAGAATTGCTGAGGGACTTCATACAGAGGAACAGGAAGACCGTGATGAACCGGCCGAGGGAATCACAATTGCTGGCGAACGTGGAATAGACGGTCCGACATGGGATGAGATGATGGACGAGCCACGTCTCCAGAATTCGACACCCATCACATCGGATAATCGGATGATGTTTGGCGAACTCTCCAAGGACGAATATGAGGCGATTCTTGATATGGCGAACGGAAACAACGGATCTAATGGTCCAGACATAGACTTCCTTCAAGAATGGCTTACGCCTCCGCAGATTTCCCTGTCACTCCCCGAACAACTGTACTTCGATAACCAAGATGAGCTCAAACGTCAAATTGAAGCAACTCTCAACTCCGGGAAGCACATTATTTTCACAGGCCCTCCAGGGACAGGAAAGACGAAATTAGCCAAAGAAATAGCCAATCAGTGCGCTATACAGTATCCTGAACACGTCGATGATTATCGTTTCACAACCGCGACTTCGGCATGGACTACGTTTGATACGATAGGTGGATATGTCCCCCGACAACAGGCCGAAGGGGACGAACTGGTCTTCCAACCTCGTATCTTTCTCAACTGCTTCCGTGAGGACAACATCCGAAATGACTGGCTCGTTATCGATGAAATCAACCGCTCTGATATTGACAAGGCGTTTGGACAACTCTTCTCTGTGCTTTCTGGGGATACAGTAGAGCTTCCGTACGAACGCGATGAACCGGTCGAGATCGTCTCTCTCGAATCAGAAACACGTGACAGTCGCTTACAAGAGATTGTCGAAAGTGACGATCTGTTTCCGGTGACTCCTTCATGGCGTCTGTTGGCGACAATGAACACCTACGACAAAGCATCTCTCTATGAACTCTCATACGCGTTCATGCGGCGATTCAATTTCATCCATGTGGGGGTACCTGACCTACGCAACGACAGCGATGAAATCAGAACCTCACTGCTAAATCCAGACAGTGATACTGAGAACTATGCGACCAAGTGGGCCGAAGAGGATGATCATATCAAACAGGCCCTCCAGGAGACATACGAAGAGTTAGCAGTCATTTGGGAGCAAATCAACGAATCCCGGAGTATTGGTCCGTCGATAATCCTCGATATGGTTAGCTATATCGCGGCGAGTGATTCAACAAATGAAACCGAGGCCTTGCTTACTGACGCCATCATTGCTCTGGTCTACCCGCAACTGGAGGGGATGCGACCACAGGATCAGAAGCAACTCATAGATTCGCTGAGTGCCGAGGGTGTTGAGACGGAAACAGGAGAGGTAACTGTCGAATTAGAGCAAAAACGGCTTCGACACAAAGCAGAGGACTTCTTCAATATCGAGTTCAGTGACGATGAGTAGACTTGGCGAGACGGAATTGGCGACATACGTTCGCGACGAGTTAGTCACATTCCTCCGAAACGGGACAATTAATGAACAGCGAGTAACTCAGACACTGGACATCACCGATCTCCAGATCGAGAACATCGACCGTCTCAAGCGGATTCATTTCTGTCTCTCAGATCCGGTGGTTGAGTATGTAGACGAGCTTCAGGAGCGTCTCAGGCGAATTAAAACCGCCAACCAGCGGGAACGAGTAGCGACACGAGGCGAGGTCCGCGGCAAGATCGACTGGGAAGACACGCTCAAGCACAGGTACAGCGACTCGATTGGTGATCGGTCACGCTTCACCTGCGAGACGCCGTACACAGAATACAATATCGCGGAGAACCTCGTTCTCAAGAAGCTTCTGTGGACGATTCACACGACCGTTGAATCAGATCTTTCGGACATCGATTACGAGTGGCGTACAGAGCAATGGACGGAGGAACGCATTTCCGAGTTCCAGCGCATCTACCGGCGCAACGTCCACCTGAATCGCATCGCTGATGGGGAGAACATTACGGTGACTCCTCGGATGCTGAACGACACACGATCAGCCAGACAGACGCTCTACACCCGAGCGTACGAACTGTACGATCGCTATCAGCGTCTTCTCTCGAACGAACTCGACCAAGACGTGAAGGAGTTGCTTAAGGATACGCTCATCATCCCCGAGCGACTTCCACGACTGTTCGAACTCTTTTGCGTGTTCCGACTACTCCAGATGCTCAAAGTGGAAGGGCTCGAATTTCAGGTGATCGAACCAGGTGCAGACCAGTTAGCGACACTGGAAACAGATTCCCATCGAGTTAACGTCTATCACGACCGCGGTGGAAATCTTAGCTTCTACGTTCCGTTGGAGCGTATCAATGAGGTCGAAGAGGAGTACTTCAAGCGGTACCGAAACACGTTGAAGCGTCATAAGCGGCTGGTCGACAAGTTCCTCGACATGGAATCCAGACCATCACTCTACAGTGGTCGCCCTGATCTCGTGATCGAGATCTATAAAAAAACAGAGGACAGCGAGGAACTCAGTGATGTTGTACTTGGAGAGGTCAAGTATACAGACAGCCAACGGACGTTTTCGACGGGTCTGAAGGAACTGATCGAGTACATCGAGTTCGCTCAGCCCAGTAGTTCTTCTGACGAGCAGGACGTGACGTATCTCGATGAACAAGGAACTGAGATTCGTGGGGTTGTCATCACTGATGGAGTCAAAACCAAGACACAAGCGCCATCCGGTGATCAAATCACCCATCTTACCTCTGAGGACTTAGTTGGGGACGAGGCTGTCACTCAGTGGGTGCCCGAAATGTTGTTGGATTAGACTATCCACCCTGTTGTCAGCGACGGCGCCCAGACCCACGTCAGCCAAGTATTTTCGCTATACGATCAGCCGATTCTGACAGCAGTGGCTCGCAGATCTTGACTCTACTTCGTCCCCTGACTCACGAAGATCCGCAATCGCGCACGTACATATGGGCTGTGTTGATACATACGAGAATAGAAGACACAACCACCCGAAAGGATCTGGACCGGTTGTAACTACGGACGTACTAAACGGAACTAAAATATCTATGGGCATCAATCACGTTGGCATGAACATTATCGGAGATCGGAGTGTCTCCCACGTCCTCGAACGAGATGTAGATTTAGTGGTGGTTCAGCTTCTCAAGACAGATCCTATCTTTCGATGCTGGTTCTTCCAGCAACTAAATTCGGACAGTGAACTAAAACAGTTCCTTGGAGTTGAGCGATCCGTTACTGAAACGAATGGGGAATCAGACATCGTATTCGGGGTCGAAACATCGAACGATCGACGGTGGCTTGGACTTATTGAGAACAAGATTGACGCAGAGAAACAAGAACGACAGGCTGAACGTTATTTTGAACGTGGGAAAAAATATATCGAAGGTGGATCATGGGATAACTTCCACGTTGCACTGATCGCGCCGCGTCGGTATGTTGGTAAGGCTGAACGAGAAGAGTTCCAGACCGTGGTTCTATACGAGGAACTTTTAGACTGTGTAGAGGAACTCAATCACACTGGTGCTCCATTCTTGTGTGACGTGTTTGAGAGCGCACTTGAACGACGTTCAGGGACTGATCACTCCAGTCTTACATCTACGATTAGCCAACATCTCGCGGCGAGTCCACAGTTGCCGGACATAGAACGACCGTCAGTCACACCAACCCAAGTCGAAATTCATTCCCGCCATCCCGATCACCCAGACTCAGTCTATTACAAGGTGTACCTTCCAGGACCTAAGGACGGTAATATGGCGGTTGTCCGGCTCCAAATCCGGAGTGACACACCAAACGAAGAGATTGACCATCTCCGCTCAGTACTGGCTCCGTCTATCGGCGAACTGGACGAATTTGAGTATGAGCCGAACAACATTATGAATACGGTATGGACGGAGATTTGGCGACAAGACGACTCTGTCGAAGGGAAGGAAGTATACGTCGAGCGAATTATTGATGCGGTTCACGAACTGCTCGGCTTTTACCATCCGAAGCTTGTCGAGAATCTGAATACTGGATAACAAGAAGCTTCAGTTGGCTTTTGAAACGAGATCCGTGGCTTCGATCCGAGTGTTCGGTTCTAGCAACTTTGTCCACGGTTCCTCAAACTTGTTGAGTAATGCGGGCACGTTCTCGATAGCTTCCCGCGCTTCCGGTCGCAACGAGTAGTGAGTCTCTCCATCGATACGCTCTCGCTTGATGAACGCATCGGTGCCAGGGCTACCCGGAATATCGTCTGTTGCGTTAATCCGTTTGCCGAAGGCTCCCAGAACACCCGTAAGACTCCGCTTCGGGTTTTGATGTAGTTCACCGCGGAGCCTATCGGCAAGCTCCTTCCGCCCGATCGGTTCAGCTCGTTCGTAGAGCACTTTCAGCAACGTGATTTGACCGCGTCTAAGGTCAGCGCGACACAGTACGCGTGTGAGTACTGAGGATTGCATATCTGAGTGATGTGGTTGTTAACGTGTTAAATCATATAGTTGCCCTCGTGCGTGAGCATCCGATTGAGAGTTGAGCAGTTGATCTGCGCAACCTGCTGTCGAGACGATTACCCAGATATTAGCATCCTATGCGGTCGTTGATCAACAGGTGTTCCGACAGCAGGGTGCCGCGGTTTTTTTTCCTTACCTCTACAGTAAGATTACTCAGCGCGACCATACTGTCAGCGATGACTTGCTCGCACTCCGCCTGCTGTGATATTGCTCGCCGGGGAGGACGGTCCTGACAGCAGGTTCGGATTGACTAAACACCAGTATTAGTGACTGTATCCAATTAATTCCGGCCCATCGGGTTTTGGCGTGTATTATAGTTTAATAGGTAATTGCCAATTTTCCCGAATTAATTGGGTAGAGGATCTAAGACCCGGTATCTTTTCGATGGTCGGCCTGGTCCTTCTGCTTCCTTGATGACCTCTAAGACGCCATCCTCTACGAGTTCGTCACGGTATCGCTGGATTTTCGAGTGAGGTCCGGATACTGTGTCCGTTATCTCGGTCGCTGTCGGAGTACCGTCGTAGCCCTGGACGAACTCGATAATTCTAGTTCGGATCTCTTGGCGTTTTTTCTCTCGCTGGATGTCGCCAGTTAGCCGGTCTTTCAGATCAGAAGTTCCATCTCGCTTGTAGCCGCCGGTAAACTCCTCCTCGAAATCAACGACACTCGTCAAGATGTATGCTCTGACACCGTTCTTCTTTGCGGGTCGGATTCGATGGAGTGCGTCACGCAGTTCACCTTCCGTGTTCGTCTTATGAAACACGTCTTTTGAAATGCCCGAGACCAACGATTTGTAGATTGCATCCTCTTTCCTAAGGCTTGGTTTACCGAATAGGATCACCCCATCACAGTCCTCGAAACGATTGCTTCCAGTCAGTCCATAGTAGTTTCCGATCTCGAAGTCTTCACCCTCTTCGAATCCCTGACTTTCCAGATGACCTTGGACATCTTCGACGAGCTCCTTTTTCACGGCGATGAATACCTTAGACCCGAGTAATTGCTCGCGTTCGACAGCCAGTTCAGTCAGTTCCAGCAGGTCATCCCAGAGCTTCTGTTTCTTTTTGAGCTGGGTGATCCCTGCTTTACGTGTGTCGAGCTGATATACGTCTACCTCGGGGGTAAGATTGTCAGTAATCGTTACCACCGGGAGGTCGAACATTGCCTCAACCTGTGCGGTAGGCATCTCAGTTGCCAGGACCGCAACGGGTGTATTCTGAGCGATCTCGGACAGTTGCTCTGTATCCATCCAACGAAGATGAAGATACGTGTCGTCGATGCGCCAGAACGCCTTCGGTGGTCGTTGGTCCACGAGAGTTTTGTCAGCCTCTATCGCACGATCCCATCCTCGACGGATATTCGGCATCGCGGTCAACAGTGGGCCAATAACTCGTGTATTGATGTTCTCTTCCAATTCTGAGCGTTCGCTACTGACCAGCCTCGTAACTGTATCGATCGCGTTGTTTTCTTCGTACTGGTTGTAGACGGATTCCCACTGTTCGAACACGTCGAGAGTATCATCATAGTCCGTTTCTGGATCGATGAGCCGTTCGAGTGCGACCAGCGCGTCGTGAAGGGCGATGAACCGATCTCCCTGAGTATCATCCTCAATTAGTCGTGCTGTCGCGTCTTTCGCCTCTGTGACATCATCCAGCGAAATCACCGCCGTCTTTTCTGCGATGGCATCCCATGGAGACTCGTCAATAAGAATTGCTTTGATGTCATCCCATTGATTGAGGATCGTCGGATGCAACGGGAGGTGCTGATGGACTGCGGTGTATCCTCTCACCATCTTCTCAGCGTACTCTGATCTGTTCTGCTGAAAGTCGTCAAAATCCGCATCCGAGTGATTGGGTTCCGTATAGAATCCCTGTTGGTTGACCGCCTGATACGCGTCCCAATAATTACATTTCGTACGAAACTCACAGTTCTCACACCACTCTGCACTCACATCGGGATGGACTCGGTGGTGTCTCCCCTCGTAACTGGGGTGAATACAGGATCTGTCTTTTCCCTCGAAATGTACCTCGTAGAGGGATCGTAATGCTGGCTCATCAGCATCTTCTCTCACATCTTCGTGGCGTGGACCAAACACCGCAGTCGGGCCAATATGGAGCGGAATCGTCTCCATATCTCCGAGTGATTTCCCTGTACCCTGAGTTGATTTGACATGGATAACAAATGGGATGGCTTTCGACCATTGTTGCATTAGCTCTACAACTGCGAAGGCAATCATCGCCGACCATTTCTCGATAGTGTCGTGAGCGGCGAGGTCGAGTTCCCTGTCCTCAGGAAGCCGATCCCCCGTCACATCCTCATCTGTCTCCTGAGAGTCTGACATTGTATAGATGAGCTACATCGGGGCTAAAAGTCACGGAAGCTGACGCAAGAGGCGAAACCTCAAAGACCGTCCAGACCCAAGGAATAGGTACGGATGGCCCACGCCCATCGGCCTCCGAATGCCGAGCACCGTCCCTTATGCTCGGCGGCTCTCAACCCCGATCAATCGTGAGTGTTCACCTCCTCTATCAGCCAGGAGACAGTCGCGTCGTAGTGGGGGAGGTCTTCCTCCTCTTTGATTGACGCGAGGGCATCCCGGGTACTCTTGTCGAGACTGACAGTCGTGATTTCCATCGTATATTAATAGACGTACTGCTCCCCTTATACCAGTTTTTACGAGGAGTCAGTTAGATCGATCAGGGACGGCTCAGGGACCAGGAAAAAGCGGCTGAACAGCGCGTCTGGAAGCGTGTATTCTCTCGATGTATCTCAGGTACAGAACCCCGTCGGCTTCTGGTTGGATCACCGTGACTCCGCGGATACGTTTCCGTTAGGGTCTACTCTTCGTGTGCCGGTGGGAGATCCTCTACATCAAGATCTCCGTTGAGATATGCCCGCCCTCGATCTGTGATCTGATACAGTGCGCCCTCGGTTTGTTCGACCAGCTCGTTCTCCGCAAGAATACGAACGCGCTCATTCACGTACTGCTGACTGTAATTGATGTTGGCGGAAATGACGTGCGGCGTGGCCACGATGTCCGTCTCATCGAGAAACTCAAGGATGCGATTATCTGCACTCGTCATCCAGGGAACACGCGGCCGCATTACTCCGCGCTCCCCTTTGGTCTATGTATAGCATTACTGTCTCATGTTGATAGCATAGAGTATTCAAGTCTTTAGCCTATGGTACTCAATTCTATATGCTGTGGGTCTGATGTATCGGTCGGACGCATGAGAGCGTTTAAATCAAAACCCACGCCAGCCGACGGATCAACCAGTGTATCGGAACTCAACCACCAACCAGTAGATACCGAGCAGGAACTGGAATCTCTACTTCACAAAAACCCTGAGTTGTTGCTGAACGAGCAGGTGTTCATTTTCAGCCGTCAGCCGAGTCTTGATCCCGGTCTCCCTGATCTCGTCGCACTGGATCAGTTTGGCAACGTCGTCGTGTTCGAGCTAAAAAAGGGGCTGAGCGGTTCGGGGAGTGCGAGCGAAGAATCCATCCTCTCGCAACCCCAGCAGTATGCGCGGGCACTGGCTCCGTTTGATTATGATGACCTCAATGAGTTGTACCAGGATTACCGTCAGCAGATCCGGACAGGTGAGTGGGAGGTAGATAGTTCAGCCGTTCCCGCAGAAGAACTGGACGATGCTTTCGAGGCGGTTTTCGGGCAACCGCTGAAATCGGGATGGTTCAACCAACAGCAACGCCTCGTAGTGCTCGCCGAGGAGATCACCGATCAAACGGCACAAAATGCTCGCTACCTCCAGGATCAAGGCTTGAATCTTCAGTGTCAGGAGGTGCGGCTATACAACAATCCTGATGGGCAGACTGATGTTCTTATTAGCAATGTTGTCGTGGATTACGACCTACGTGAGGTTAGACCCGACAGACACGGGAAGCCGACGTACGAAGACATCAGTCGCCAGATTGTGGACAGGACTCTCGGCTATGTCGGTGATCTCCTCCATGCCCAGAATCCAGATGCTGTAGTATCAGACTTTTCACGTCGGGAACCGACCGTTCAATCTCAGAATCCGGATCATCCCGAGGGAATTGAGTACAGTCTAAGAGTGAAGCCTATTGAAAATGACACAGTCCGAGTCTCCTTGGATGTCAATAACGGTGATGGGCTTGTCGAGACAGTGCGGAACGCTGAGCAAC
>LKMJ01007076.1_pt1 | contig 10566 bp, 10 predicted proteins | sample 643391 | NCBI WGS metagenome assembly LKMJ01 (sample SAMN04112250, study PRJNA286221) | soda lake metagenome | biome: soda lake; feature: Kulunda Steppe; material: water; isolation source: sample PL-Br10 brine of Picturesque Lake | place: Russia: Kulunda steppe | collected 2010-07
CGAGCGCCGACGGAGCCCCCGCCGAAGACGAGCACCGTCTCGCCGGTAAAGTCGTGATAGAGCGGGATCTCCTCTACAATCGGGCGGACCGCCCGGGGGGTCGGGACGTCGGAAGCGTCGTCGTCCCGGCGACCGTCGAGGACGGAGACGTGACGGTCGCCATCTCGACCGGCGGGCGAAGTCCCGCGCTCGCAAAGGAGCTTCGGAGACGGATCGAGGCGGAGATCGAGGGGGCCGACGAGCTGGCGGAGCTGACCGCCGAGATCCGACAGTCGTTGAAAGACCGGGACGTCGAGCCGCGTCTCCGGCGACAGGCGCTCAGAGACGTCGTTCAGTCCCCGGCAGTTTGGAAGGATTTAGGTAGGGGTGCCTCTAACCCCCGGCAAACAGTCGACGCCGTCGTCGAGGCGGCACTGGGTGATCAGGGTGACAACAGGGACTGAACTCCTCGCCGGCGTAAGCGTCTCTCACAGCAACGCGTCGATCGAACAGATCGAACGGGTGGCGGCCGACTCACAGCGTGCGGCGGTCGAGACACTCCTCGATCGACCGGGCGTTTCGGAGGCGTTCGTGGTGCAGACCTGTAACCGGGCGGAGGCGTACGTCGTCACGGAAACGGAATCGGCCGGTCGGGAGGCGCTCTCGGCGTACCTCGGCGGCGTCGATCGAGCCGTCGTCGAGGAGCTCGATCACGAGGAGAGCCTTCGACACCTCATGGCCGTCGCCTGCGGACTGGAATCGCTCGTGTTGGGCGAAGACCAGATTCTCGGACAGCTCAAAGACGCCTACGAGGACGCCAGGGGTATCGGCGCGGTCGGCCCGGTGCTCGAGGACGCACTCCTCAAGACGATGCACGTCGGCGAACGCGCCCGGACCGAGACGGCGATAAACGAGGGGACGCTCTCGCTCGGCTCGGCGGCGGTTCGATTCGCCGGTACCAAACGCGATCTCGAAGACGCGACCGCGCTCGTCATCGGCGCCGGGGAGATGGCGAGACTGGCGGCGGAGGCGTTCGACGAACGGATCGACCGAATCCTCGTCGCCAACCGGACGATCCCGAACGCCGAACGCGTCGCGACGCAGCTCGAAACCGACGCCTCGGCGCTCGGGCTGGACGCGCTCGACGCCGCACTCGAAACCGCCGACGTCGTCGTCACCGCGACGGGCAGTCCGGACTACGTCGTCGACACTGACGACTTCGAGGACATCGGAGAGACACACGTCATCGACATCGCCCAGCCGCGGGATATCCCGCCGACAGCAGACGAACTCGAGGGCGTCTCGGTGTACGATCTCGACTCGATCGAGGCGGTCACAGACGAGACGAAAGCGAAGCGAAAGCGAGCGGCCCGGGACGTCGAGGCGATGATCGACGAGGAGTTCGACCGGCTCATAGAACAGTACAAACGCAAACGAGCCGATCAGGTAATCGCCGCGATGTACGAGGGCGCAGAGCGAATCAAAGCCCGCGAGCTGCGGACGGCGATCTCGAAACTCGAAGCAGAAAAGGACGTCTCCGAGGCCGAACGGGAGATCCTCGAAGCGCTCGCGGACGCGCTCGTCGGACAGCTGCTTTCGGCACCGACGGAGAGCCTTCGAGAGGCGGCAGAAAACGACGACTGGTCGACGATACGGACCGCCCTCGAGCTGTTCGGGCCGGCGTTCGAACTCGAACCGTCCGAACCACCCGCTACCCCGGACGGCCCGGAAGCGATCTCGCGGGCGCTACAGGAGCGAGTTCCCCCGGACGTAATCGATCAGCTACAGACCGAAGACACGGCCGAGCGGTGACGGTAGCGGTGGCCTCCGTCGTTACCTTTTCGAGATCGACCTCCGAGTGAATCGATCCGTTCGATACCAGAACGAGGAAGATCGACGACGCGGCCGTTCGGCCTATTACAGTTCGTTTAATTTTCGGAGAAGTTGCCCTTCATATTCGGCGTCGGCTCGGATCCCCTTCAGTTCGAGGACGTTCCGCTCCAGTTTATCGAGCGCGACGTGGAACGCCGTCTCGGCGCCGTAACCCTCACCGGTGCCGGCGATCTGCCCGCGGTTGGTCCGGAGGCGGATCTGACAGTGAATCAGCGGCGTTCCCCGGAGTTTCTCTTTGTGCTCTCTGAGCCTGACGTGAGCGTGATGGACCTGCATGTCCTGATACTTGTCGGCGACCTCGGTGATCGCGTTCTGGATCGAGTCCCGGGAGATCGTATCGAGGAGGTCGATGTTGGTGATCTGGACGTCCATGCTGTCCTCTTCGGTGTAGGTCAGCGCCCGGAGCACGTCGGTTTTCGTGAGAATGCCCGCAACGACCGTGTCGTCCTCTTCGGGTGTGACGACGAGCCCGGCGTAGTCCAGATCGAACATCTGTTCGACGGCCGTCGCGACCGACTCGGTTCGGGAGATCGTCGCGACCGGACTGTTCATCAGATCGTAAACGGGCAGATCGAGCATTCGGTCGGTATCGCCGGATCGGTCGCCGGTCCGCTGTCGATCCATCTTCCGGACGGCGAAATCGGCGATGTCGTGGGTCGTCACCATACCGTTCAATTTCCCGGCGTCGGTGACGACGGGCAGCCGCGAGATGTCGTTTTCGCGCAGGTAGTTGATCGCTTTCCCGAGGTGATCGTCCTCGCGGAGCGTGATGACCTCGTCGGTGTAGATCTGCTCGACAGTGAGCACGTCCAGGTTGTCCAACACCGACCGGAGGATGGCGTCCTCCGTGATGATCCCCCAGAGCGCGTCGCCCTCGAAGACCGGCGCGACCTTCGTCCCTCCTTCAACGAGCATGCGTGCGACCTCGCGAACCCCGTCCTCGCGGCCGACGCGCGGGACGTTATTTCGGGCGAGAACGCCCACTTTCGCGTCGTCTTCTACGTGCGATTGTAGCAGCTGTCGTTCGGTAAGGAGCCCCGAATACTCGCCGTCGTCGGTCACGATGATCCCTTTCGGGTTCTTCCGTTCGAAGAGGGACCTGACCTTGCCGAGCCGCTCGTCGTTATCCACCTGAACGTACTCGTCGGTGGCGATCTCTGTAATATTCATCTCTGTATTAAAAGATGGCTACGACGGCTCTTGAAAGTACCTCACTGCCGCCGAGAGTATAACGAACGCTTACCGACGGCTGTGGGTCGGCCCGTACGGACTGCCGTACCGGGGCGAGTCGGTGATGTTCGGTGAAATACCACGACGATTCGTATCAAACCTCGCGAAGATCCTCCAGTTCGGCCGTGCGAATCCCGGCGACCGCCACCTCGTCGGCCCGGCGGACGATCTCCGCTTCGAGCGTCGCCGGTTCGACGGCCGTCCGGTGGCTGTGAGAGAGCACGATGTGGAGCATCTCGATCGGGAGATCCGCCCGGTCCGCGACGACGATGCCGAAATACGGGTGGCCGAGCAGCTCGCCGATCGCCGTGGGCTCCATGCCCTCGAACTCGTATAACTTCGAGACGTCGTGGACGAGCGCGCCCGCGATGACGGTGTCGAGATCGAGATCGAGCGACGGCCGCCGCGAGGAGAGCGACTCGGCGAGGCCGACCGCACACGAGGTGACGTCTCTGACGTGATCGACGAGCGTCGCCTCATCGGCAGCCAGTCCGAGTTCGCGTTGCCCCGGCGGAAACCACGGAACCGCCTCGATGTCCTCGATTTCGAGTCCGTTCGCGTCGGCCGCACTCGTCCAGGCGGACGAAACGTCCGCCCGCAGCGTCTCGTCCTCGATCGTTTCGATTTCCGGAAAGACTGTGTCGATGCTCACAGCCGACACTCACCGGCAACGACCTAAACAGTACGGGGGACGGACCGTAGAGCGCACAGACCGTCCAGTCCAGCGGGCTTCGAAATGTGGATCGCTGCATCGATCTACGAACGAGCCGATGGAACCGCGCCGTCTCCCGTCAGTTCCGGTCGGCGTCGAGCCGATAGCGGTACGGTTGGTCCCTGATGACCTCGACCTCACCGATCTCGGCCTCCCGCCCGAGCACCGTGGCGACCTGGTGGGCGCTGTCGAACTCCTCGCCGTGCTCTTCGAGAAGGTCGAGAATCTCCCGGGCGGTCAGCGGCTCCTCGGGATCTGCCTCTGAGAGCACCGTTCGGATGCGTTCGAACTCCCCCCGGCGTATGCGCATACGCTTACACAAGGCCTCCCATACCATAAGTATCCGTCAGACAAATGTCAGACGCGAGTTCGACGAAGACCCAGAGACGACAGACTGGTTGTTCGTCCGACACGCTCGGGAGTGTCGTGTGACGGACTGTCGATTAAGCGTCGGAGGACCGATCAGGCGGGGGTATCGAACTCCGAGTCGAACTCGCGCTCGCGTCGGTACTCTTCGACGAACGCCTCGATGTCGAACTCGAGCATCTGCGCCTCGAACTGGCTTGCGGTCTCGTCGTTGCCGTGACTTGCGGCGTGTTCCATCAACTCGACGAGCAGTTCCACGACGATTTCGTGGAGGCGGCGGCTGTCGAAGTCGGTCACCCACACGAGCGCGTACCCGACGCGACCGTCCTCGGAGACGTCGTCGACCGCGACCGCGTCGGGAAACTCCTCCGTGACCATCCCCATGACGTGGACGAGGCCGAATTCGGGGAACTCATCAGCCGTCTCGATCGCCGATCGTAACACGTCGACGACCGACTCGGGGACGAACCGCGAGATCGGATGGGCGTCGACGACGACGGCGTGGGTCCCACCGCAATCACAGTCGAACTCACGCAGCCCCATATCGATCTCGACGGGTCGAATCGTCTCGCCACAGGAAAGCTCCAGATGTTCGTCCTCGCTTCCGGGCACGCGCGGCTCGGGCATTGTACACACTGGATCGCCGATTCGGTTAAAAACACCGTTCGACTATCGCGGGAGATCGTCGGGGCCCAGCGCGGCGGCGTAGGGATCTTCCTCGTCCTCTTCTTCGAGTTCGCCCGCCTCCTCGTCGATCTGGACGTACGCTCGCGTCACGACGGCGGCGCCGAACGCCGAAAGCACCCCGCCGATAGCGGCCGCGGCGACGGCGCCGCCCGTCGTCGAGACGACACCGACGATGCCGGAGGAGACCTCTTCGAGCCGTGAGACGATCACCAGTACGAACCCGATGAGGAACACCTCGATTCGATGACCTTTCGTGAGCCGCCAGGAGTCGGCCATCGCCTGTACGAAGTTTTTGTTCTTGATCGCGATCTCCTGTCTGAGGAAGTAAAACAGGACGGCCAGGACGATCCCCGGTATAACGAGGAAGACGAGCCCCAGGATGATCAGCCCCCAGACGACGATCCCGCCGACGAAGCCGTTCAGCGTCGCATACAGGATGTTCTCGGTGGCGAGATCGGCCGGGATCGTTTCGGTCTCCTCGCTCGCGAAGACCCGAACGGCCACGATCGAGACCGCTTCCGCCAGAAGCGCGAGCCCCAATAGCCCACCGGCGGCAGCACCGACCGAAAGCCCGAGCGCGAGCGGCGCTGTCTCACGGACGGTTTCGAGCGCGGTTTCGAACTCCTCGATCATCTCGTCGTGTTCCTCCTGTGGAATACCCAGTTCCTGCGGTGTGGTATCCTGAATGACCGAAAGCACCGATTCGAGAACAGCGACAGACAGCGTCTGAAGCAGGACGGTCGTAAGGAGGGCGATACCGGCGAAGATGGCGGCCAGCGTCAGGCCGTTCTTCGTGGCCGTACGGGACGCTCCTTCGCGGAGCGCCTGACCGATGTCGAGACCCATGTCTGCTCCCGCGTCCGCCGGCCTCTTAAGGGTAGCCGAACGTCGACGGGCGATTGACCGGCCTGCTCACGGCCAGTCGTCGCGCCGTTCGACTTCGGGTTCGTCCGGTTCGTCCTCCTCGGCGAGCGTCCACCCCGCGGCTTCCGCGGCCTGTTCGAGGGGGAGATACTCCCAGCCGACCGATTCGGCGAGCGCCTCGTCCTCGTCGGTGAGGCCGATGAAGACGTGTCGTTCGGTCTGAAACTGCGATTGGACGTTCTCGAGGCTCTCGGCGCGTCCACGTGGTCCCGAAAAGAAATCCTGCCGGATCCGGTTTTTCCGCGTGAAATTCGTCACCACGTAGGTCGGTTTCTCGGAGATGACGCCCACGTACTCACTCCAGGAACGGGCGTCCGAGAACACCGCCTCGGGATCGGCCAGTTCTTTGAGCGCTTCCAACTCGAACGCGAGCGTCATATCGGTTGAGCCGCCGCCATCCATATCCGAAAGAGGGAGACGGTCGGAGAAAGTCCTGTCGGATCACGTCGTCGGCCGTATCGCGCGGATCGTTGTCGCCTGTTAGGCGGGAACCGCCCCCGGGCGAGCGCCCACCGGTAGTATCTGCGACAGTCCGTATCAGTCGGCCGTCGCGGGGTCCTCGAAGGCGTCGAGATCGATGTCCTCCTCGAGGAGGAGTTCGGTTCGATCCGAGACGTCGACCTGATTGCGCGCGAGCTTTTTCAGGACGGACTGTGCGGAGAGATCGCCGATGAGGACGCCCCCGATGACGCGACCGTCCTTGAGCGCGACGCGGCGCCAGGTTCCCTCGTCGTATTTTCGCTCGACGGAGTCGTCACCGCGGGTCGGATGGCCGAACGAGAGAAAGGGGAAATCGAAGTGTGTGATCGAGTACGAGGAGACCCACTTGAACTCCGCCTCCGGCCCGTCGGCGACCATGTTCTGGCCCGCGATCGAACCCTGCTCTTTGGCCGATCCCCAGGCGCCGTTTTGGGCGCGGTCGCCGAGGATGACGTCGTGGAACTGCGTGATGTCGCCGGCCGCATAGACGTCGTCGACGCTGGTCCGCATGTACTCGTCGGTGACGATGCCGTTGTCGGTCTCGACCTCGGTGTCCTGAATGAACTCGGTGTTGAAATCCAGCCCGATCGCGACGCCGGCGAAGTCGGCCTCGAAGCGCTCGCCGTTGGGGTCGATCGCGGCGGTGACGTGACCTTCTCCGTCCGTTTCGAAACGATCGACGCCGGAATCGAAGACGGGCGTGACGCCGATCTCTTCCAGGGCGTTGTGGATGATATCCGCGCCCTCTTTCGAAAGCGCATAGCGCCACCACGCCTCCCCGCGCATCAGATAGTGTGCGTCGACACCCTGTGCGCCGCAGATGGCCGCCAGATCGATCCCGAGCAATCCCGCGCCGACGACGACGCCGTGATCGGCTCTCTCGGCGCTCTCTTTGATCGCGCGGGCGTCTTCGAACGTCCAGAAGTGGTGAATCCCTTCGGCGTCGCTGTTGTCGACGGGGAGCTGGATCGGCGTCCCGCCGGTCGCGAGGAGGAGCTTGTCGTACTCGATGACATCGCCGTCGTGGGTGTAGACCTCGTGGGCGTCGGTCTCGACGTCGGTGACGACGGTATCGAGGCGGAGTTCGATCTCGCGTTCGTCGTACCACTCCGGTTCGTGGATCGAGACCGGCGCCTCCGGTAGTTTCCCCTTGGCGAACTCCTTTATCAGAATGCGATTATACAGGGCTTCCCCCTCTTCGGTAACGACGGTGATGTCGGCATCCGGATCGGCTTCTCGAATTGTCTCGGCCGCCGAAGCCCCGGCGATGCCGTCACCGATAATGACGTGCGACGCACACATGCGGGACAGTAGAACATCCGGGTTAATGTGAATTGCCATCTGGAGTACGGATAGCCTTGCAAAGACATCACACACTGCAGATCAGATGGACGGTTGGTCGAACAGCGGGGGTTAAAAGCACGTGTTTGTCAACCGAAATGCCGCTTTCCGGTGTCAACGGGAGAGAGCGAACGATCAGACTCGCATCCGAAACGTTCCGGAGGCGGATGCTTGAAGGCGAAAGAGAGCGTACCCGGCTATATGAAGATCGTACAGAATTCGCGCCACTGGGCCTCGAAGAAGGCGCTGACGACGCCGGGCGTCCGAAGCGTCGCCAACTATACGCTGGTGAAGATGCACACGCGGATCTTTCTGGGGAAAGCCGACGACGAACACCGCGAGGAACGACGTGACCATCTGGACTCGTTTTTCGAGGCGACAATGGACACCTACGTCGCCGCGCTCGAAGCGGGATATACGGAAGCGGAAGCCAGAGAGATCACGCACATTCAGGCGAACTTCGATTTCTTCAACCACGGTTGGACGGAGATGATGGAAATTCCCGGCGAGGAACTGGAGGATCACTACCGTCGATACGAGGCGTTCTTCGAACGCCACGGGATCACGATCGACGATCCACTCGGCGCGTTCACCCCCGCAGACGGGGTCGCTCCCGCGCCGGCGACGCCCGAAAAGCTCGAGCAGCCCGAGTACGAAAACGCCATCGCGGGCTTCGCCGACGACGTCTACGTCGAGACGGCCGACGGCGAGACGGTCGTCGGCGGCGACACCGACGAACCCGAGGGGATCGATCCGCGTGATGCCCCCGGCGTCGACGACGACGTGAAAGCCGAATAGCGCTCGCCGTCGGCCGATTATCGGTTTCGACGGGGGAACGAACGGAAAGCGGGTACCTTTATCGGGAGGCGTCCGGATATCTCGTGCATGGTAACGGTTCGGGCCCCCGCAACGAGTGCGAACCTGGGAAGTGGCTTTGACGTCTTCGGAGCGGCACTCGGACAGCCGGCAGACGTCGTCCGCGTCGAGAAGGCCGACCGTACCACGATCAGCGTCACCGGCGTCGGAAGCCAGTACATCCCGGAAGATCCCGAGAAGAACACCGTCGGGGCGGTCGCGGAGGCGCTCGATGCGCCGGCTCACATCGAGATCGACAAGGGCGTCCGACCGGCCTCGGGACTCGGCTCCTCTGCGGCCTCCGCGGCGGCCGCCGCGGTCGGGTTGAACGAACTATACGACCGCGGACTGACGCGCGAAGAGCTCGTCCCGATCGCCGCGGAGGGCGAGGCGGTCGTCTCCGGGGCCGCACACGCCGATAACGTCGCTCCGTCGATCATGGGTGGCTTTACGATCGCCCGATCGGACGGCGTGACGGCAGTGGACGCCTCGATCCCGCTTGTGACCTGCTTGCCGGAGATCGTCGTCTCGACCCGCGACGCCCGGGAGGTCGTGCCGGAAACCGCCGGCATCGAGGAGGTCGTCGAGGTAATCGGCAACGCGGCGACGCTGGCTGTCGGGATGGCCCGCGACGATCCGACGCTGGTCGGCCGGGGAATGGACGACGCCATCGTAACGCCGGCCAGAGCGAAGCTCATCACCGGCTACGAGGAGGTCCGGACGGCCGCCTTCGAGGCCGGGGCGACGGGCGTGACGATCTCCGGGGCCGGTCCGGCCATAATCGCCGCCTGCCGTTCCGGCGACCGCCGATCGATCGCGAGTGCGATGCTCGATGCGTTCGAGTCGGCCGACGTCGACGCGCGCGCCTACCAGACGCGGATCGGCGACGGCGCGGAGCTGTTTCCGTAGCCCGAGATGGCGAGAGTGACGACGCACGACCGGTCGAAACCGTGTGCGAGCGATGATCACTACCGCTGATAAAAATTCGTAGATGAGATAGATTGCTTGGGCTGCAGCGAAGATTCCTTACAGAAGTAGATAATCTTAACACGCAAAAGGACAATTACTCTACCATGAGTGGGTCAAACCAAGACTGGTGGCCGAACCAGTTGAATCTGAAGATTCTCGACCAGAACGCTCGTCCAGTCGATCCGATGGACGAAGATTTCGATTATGCCGAGGAGTTCGAGAAACTCGACCTCGACGAGGTCAAAGCCGACATTGAGGCGGTACTGACGACGTCTCAGGAGTGGTGGCCGGCCGACTACGGTCACTACGGGCCGCTCATCATCCGGATGGCCTGGCACAGCGCGGGAACGTACCGCACCACCGACGGCCGCGGCGGTGCCGCCGGCGGCCGACAGCGCTTTGCACCCCTCAACAGCTGGCCCGACAACGTCAACCTCGACAAGGCACGCCGCGTACTCTGGCCGGTCAAACAGAAGTATGGTCACAGCCTCTCGTGGGCCGATCTGCTGGTCCTGTCCGGGAACGTCGCCCTGGAGTCGATGGGCTTCGAGACGTACGGTTTCGCCGGCGGGCGCGAGGACGCCTTCGAGCCCGACGAGGGCGTCGACTGGGGTCCCGAAGAAGAGATGATGGGCGACGAGCGCCACGACGAGGCGGGGAACCTCGAGGGCGATCTCGCCGCCGACCACATGGGCCTGATCTACGTGAACCCCGAAGGTCCCGGCGGCGATCCGGATCCCGAAAAGTCCGCGGCGTACATCCGACAGTCGTTCGGCCGCATGGCGATGAACGACGAGGAGACGGTCGCGCTCATCGCCGGCGGACACGAGTTCGGGAAAGTCCACGGCGCAGCCTCCGACGACCACCTCGGTCCGGACCCGGAAGAGGCACCCATCGACATGCAGGGCCTCGGCTGGGAGAACGAGTACGGTTCCGGCAAAGGCGACGACACGATCACGAGCGGCCTCGAGGGCCCGTGGACCGAGTCGCCGATCGAGTGGAACCACGACTTCCTCGAGAACCTGTTCGAGTACGAGTACGAACTGGACGAGAGCCCCGCTGGTGCGTACCAGTGGACGCCAGTAAACGAGGAAGCACAGGGTGCCGCACCAGCCGCCCACGACCCCGAA
>LKMJ01007078.1_pt1 | contig 10565 bp, 14 predicted proteins | sample 643391 | NCBI WGS metagenome assembly LKMJ01 (sample SAMN04112250, study PRJNA286221) | soda lake metagenome | biome: soda lake; feature: Kulunda Steppe; material: water; isolation source: sample PL-Br10 brine of Picturesque Lake | place: Russia: Kulunda steppe | collected 2010-07
CTCCTCAACTATCTTAGCATAATACTGTGCATTAGCTGATGTAGGGACTGAATTAGCAAGTTCTGTCAGATATTCTACCCCGCCGACTTCATCTATTTGATTCTCTCCTCTTAATTTTTCCGAAAGAGTAACTAGGTCCACTGGCTGATTTTCTTCCTGCAAGCTTAGAATACCTTCATAAATCTTTCGATTAGCTTCTTTGTAAAAATCTCTTGATTTCAACACCTCTATTACACTAGACACAGCTTCTTCATCAATTAACATTGAACCTAATACGGATTCCTCTGCTTCAGCGTTTTGAGGTGGAAGCTTATCGTTAATATTAACTCCCCTCATAATAATAACCCTTCTTTCTTATAAATTAATCCCCGAGAAAACACTGATTAATTATTCAGTTTCCAATATTTCTAAATTGAGTTTTACTTCTACTTTTGGATGGAGTTTTACATCCACCTCATAAGTACCTACATCCTTAATAGGTTCATCTAATTCAATCTTCCTTTTATCAACATTAATATTTTTATCTTCTTTTAACTTTTCTGCAATATCTTTATTGGTAACAGAACCAAATAATTTACCTTCATCACCTGTCTTTACTTTTAAAACCAGTTTTTCATTTGCTAACCTTACTTTTAATTTCTCAGCATCTTCAATTTCTTTCTCTTCTTGTTGAAACTGGATCTCTCTTCTTTTTTCAACCTCTTTTAATTTATTCTTTGTCGCTTTTTCTGCCAGGCCCTTTGGAATTAAATAATTTCTTGCATAACCTTCTTTTACTTCTTTTACCTCATCTTTATTCCCCAGGTTTTTTACATCCTGTTTCAAAATAACCTTCATGAAATAACAACCTCCCTTTGTTAAATTATCTATATTTTTATTTTCTCTTTTAATTTATACTTTTTATTATCCTAATAGTCATTGTAATTTATATTTTACTAAAATAAAATATGAGGAAACAGGTTTATAAAAAATCCCTAACAAAGTTTCACTGTCACCTAACAAAAGAAACCCCAGGGTACTTATTATAAATATTGGGGTACTTATTATAAATCTTATAGAAAGAAAAGAAGGAAGCCTCCAGTATTTAAATGGGAGAGGTGTAAAAATTAACATTACACGATTTCACCTCTTTTTAGACTTCATATAATCCAGCAGTTCTTTTAAATCACCATACCATACCTCTGCTTCATGCTCTTGTTTTATCTGCTCAACTATTTTTTGTTGACAAGATGCTTCAAGAGAAGTAAAACTTATTCCCAATCTTCTAGCAAATAAGTAAACAGTTATTAATATAGCGCTGAGAGCATCAAGAATAAGTTTCTCAGATCCATTTACCATAGCTTTCAAAAGTTTTCCCACTGACTCTACAAGCTCGCCTTTTAACCACTCAAGCATTTGCAAGTTTTTAGCAATTTTATCGTTTTCACCCTGCACAATTTTTACCTCCTATATATATCCATTTCAAATCTTTTGTAATTTTTCTTCGTCAATTAATAAAACTCCTGCATTTTTTACTGAAAAAAGGGAGCTTTAATGCCCCCTTTTTTTATTATTATATCATTAACCTAAACTATTAACTTTCAATAGTAAACGGTAATAGTGCCATTAATCTTGACCTTTTAATAGCTCTGGTAAGCTGTCTTTGATGTTTAGCGCAGCTTCCGTTTATCCTTCTAGGTAATATTTTACCTCTTTCTGTAATATATTTTTTTAGCTTTTCTACATCTTTATAATCAACTTTAGTTACTTTTTCGGCACAAAAACTACAAGCTTTACGTTTTTTTCTTCGTGTTCTTGCCATAAAAAAACCTCCTTATTCATCATTCATCAAACAACTTGTGAACCCCTCATGACTAAAGCCACGAGAGTGCGTGGCAAATTGTTTCAAAAGGGTACGTCATCATCTTCAACTTTATAATCTTCTCCACCAAGACCAAAGTCATCCGTAGAATCTTTCGAATAATCTTTTGAGGTAGACTCATTATTATCATTAAACTCACTGCTGCTGCCAGAAGAATTTTTCCGATTATCACTTGGCCAATCCAAGAATTTTACATTGTCCGCCACTACTTCTACAAAATTCCTTCTCTTGCCTTCACTGTCTTCATAAGATCTACTTTGTATTCTCCCGTCTAGCGCTATCAACCGACCTTTACTCAAATGATTTGCACAATTTTCTGCCTGGCGTCTCCAAACAACAATGTTCAAAAAATCAACCTCCCGTTCACCTTTTTTATTTGTAAACGGTCTTTCAACAGCAAGTCCAAAATTAACAACCGCAACCCCTTCGCCTGGAGTATATCTTAGTTCCGGATCCCTGGTCAAACGTCCAACCAAAATTACCTTATTAAACAATCACACAACCTCCACAGTTTATTTAATTTAACCCCTACATAGACTCTTTAATCTTGACTGTCGACTTTAGTAATCATATACCTGAGTAGTTGATCGTTTAGTTTAAAAGATCTCTCTAATTCACTAGTTGTCTGAATATCCCCGTAAAAATATCCCAACATATATTGACCTTCCTGATAATCCTCAATCTCATAAGCCAGGCGTCTTTTGCCCCATTTCTTAAGCTCTTCCATTTTGCCGTTGTTGGATTCAACGATTGTCTTTAGCCATTCCATATTCTCATTAATCATTTCCTCATCAAAATCAGGAGTCAATATATACATAACTTCATACTTAGTCATACTACTTCACCTCCTCCCTTTGGACTAAGGCCCTACCTGTTAACAGGTAGGGCAGGGACCGCAAGAGACATACTACCATATAAAGCTTTTATTTGCAATATTAGATGGATTAACAAAAATTTATTTTTTGCTGTAGATTCATGTTTATATTATACATTAAAATGAAAGTAAATCACATCTCCATCTTCTATAAGATAATCTTTCCCCTCAAACCTTACCAAACCTTTTTCTTTGGCTGCACTAAAACCTTTATGCTTAACATATGCTTCCCAGTTAATTACTTCAGCTTTAATAAAACCCCTTGACATGTCTGTATGAACTTTACCTGCACCTTCTCTGGCAGAAGTTTTTCTTTTTACAGGCCAGGCTCTGGTTTCTTTTTCATTAGTAGTATAAAAAGTAATTAAATCAAGCATATCATATGTACTTTTTATAACCTTATCAAGACCCGGTTCTTCTATCCCCAGCTCTTTTAAGAACTCCTCTCTTTCTTCAGGGTCTAATTCCCTTAATTCTTCTTCTGTCTTAGCATTCAAAGCAATAAGCATTGTTTCTTTATCTTCGTGCTCGTTTACATAATTTTTTAACTTGTTAAATTCACTAGAATTAGCACTTTCCAAATAAGATTCAAATTCTACATTGGCCAGGTACATTATAGGTTTATTTGTCAATAGATTCAATGGCTTCGTATGCTGCTTTTGCTTTTTGTCCAAATTCAAGTCAATAATTTTTTTCTCTTTGATGAGTTCTTCTTTCAAATATTCAAGTACTTCTAATTCTTGTAAGTATTCTTTTTCATTGGTTTTTGCCATTTTTTTAACCTTTTCTATCTTATTATCCACTATATCAATGTCTTTCATTATTAATTCAAGGTTAACAATTTTTATGTCCTCAAGCGGGTTTACAAAACCGTAAACATGGCTTACATTTTCGTCCTCAAAGCATCTTACTACATGAATTAATGCATCCATCTCTCTTATATGTGACAAAAATTGATTACCCAGTCCCTCTCCTCTGCTTGCTCCACTAACCAGTCCAGCAATGTCAACAAATTCAACAGTAGCATGTACCGCTTTTTTTGATCCTGCAGCATCTCTGACGAGCTTTATTCTCTCGTCAGGGACAGCAACAACACCAACGTTTGGATCAATTGTACAAAATGCATAGTTTTGCACTTCTGCCCCTGCGCTAGTCAGGGCATTAAAGAGAGTAGACTTACCTACATTTGGAAGCCCTACAATACCACACCTTAAGCTCATACATTTTACATCCTTTCTTTAAAAAAATTTTAACTCTGCATTTATTTCTTCTTCAGTTAATATTTTCTTAACTCTTTTTTCAAATTTTGCTCTTGGTATCATTACGCTTCTCTTACAATTAAGACATTGTAATCTGAAATCTGCCCCAATTCTAATTATTTTCCATAAATTTGCCCCACAAGGATGTGGCTTTTTTAATCTGGCAACTTGTCCAACCTGGAAGTCTTTCATATCAGGCTTACCCCCCTGTTGCAAATATAAACCATACCTTTGAAATTATTTCTATCATAATAACCGCTAGCTTTGAATTATATAATTCAGCTGCAAAAATATACGGAAATTGAATAGAGCTCAATAAAACTAATATAAAAACATATAAGGCACACACAGCAAGACCCTGAGCTATCCCAATAATCAACCCGGGATAAGAATTTGCTGTTAACCCCTTGCTACTAGAATCTCTCCTGAAAACCATATCTACTATAGTTGAACTAAAGAAATTTAATATCCAAAAGAATGCTAAAAAGCTTATCAAGTTTGCTAATAAGAATAAAAACAAATCGCTATCATAAACAGCCCCCTGAAGGGAAGTATCTAAAACCTCTAAACCGATCACTTCTTTGTAGTCCTCTTTCATAAACCAATAGTCAATAACTTCTGTGGATATTTCTAATTCATCTAAAAGTGTCGTGTCAACACCCATATCAATTCTTCTTTCTTCTAGCTCCGGGTACAAAAACTCTGACATGACCGGCCTAACTCCTGATGCAATATAAGAATGGACCTTGGCCGTAACCCCGAATGATAGAAAAACTCCCATCAAACCAATCATTGCTATTTTAGTCCCTTTGAAAAACCCCCATATCCCCTGCCATGCTATTACAAGAAATATTATTAAATCAATAATATTCAAAGTTATAACCCCTTTACTATTATTACTAAAGTCTACGATCTGACAAAAAGGGATATAACCAAGGTTTTGTTATTATTTCACTCATTATTTTTATTTTTATACATTATTAACCGTTTTGTCTCTGGTTCAAAGGTCAAAAAATACTCTCCTTTCATGTCAAATATCCCCTTTTCTATTTTTCTCCATGGACTCCTAAGAATATTAGAATCGCTTTTTATAAACTCATAAGTATGCGAAGTTGTAGCAATTATTACTTTATTTGGATTTGATTGTTTTTTTGTAATATCAAGAGGGTAACCTCTTAAGGGTCTCTCTTTTATTATTCTCAAGTCATCCCTCGTAAGTTCCAATTTAACCATGCTATACTCATTTTCACTTTTTTTCACTAATACACACCTGTTTTCATCCAGCAAAAACAAACTTGTTATTTTTGAATCTTCCGTCTTATAAATTTGTTCTATCTCATCTTTTTTAAAAATCACTTTTCTTTCGTTTCCTACCGCCAATAGATTTTCCTGGCTCTTCATATATGTGTTAAAATTTTCTTCTAACCTTAAATCAATCATCTCATCTTCTATTTGTATATTATCATCAGGATCACTACCTATAGCTTTAATCAGTTTTATATTTGGGTTTTCTGAAAAATTCATTACTAGATACTTCTCATCAATGTAATCATCTTTTATCCCTTCTAAAACAATCAGATTGCGAAGCTCTAGTTCTTTTAGTAGTTCCCCTTTGTAATCAAACCATTTCAACTGTTCAATATAACTTATCCCATTCTCAGCTTCAATCCTTTTTTCCCCGACCAGGATTCCCAGTTCACTGCTTGATATTTTTTCTTTATCATTCATGTTAATTTCAGCTACTTCCTTTACTTCTTCATCATAGATAACTATTTGTTTATCAGGGTTGTATACAAGCCACTTCTCATTATTGCTGTTTATATGTAGAATACTCCCCCATTCAACTTCAAAACTGCTAAGCTTTGATAGGTTGTTATCTAAAATTAAAACCTTTTCATTTTGTCCTTTTTCCATATGTACTAGCCATCCTTCGTTAAAAGTGGTTAATTCTTTAATATTAACGTCTATATCGTATTCAGTTACTTTGTAAAAAGCTTCTTCTTCAAAACTTGAGGATGAAAAAATTTTTATCGGATTCTCGAACTGTGGATTAGCCCTTACTAACAAATAACCAGCTATCAAAGCAAAAAATAATATTATAAATACAAATGTTTTTTCCTTTTTTTTGTAAAGCTTGCTTTTTCCCTCGTTGTTTTTATTTATCACTTTTTTACACCCCCAAGTATAAAACAATCATTATAGGTAAATTATATAAATTATTAATAACTAAAGCTAGGATGGTTATATTGAAAAGCATAATCTCTGATATTGATTATATCAAAAATAATAGGGTTGCAGTAAACACTCCATTAGCTTCAACACAAGTAGCAAAAAAGCTAGCTAATATACTTAAAAAAAACAAAGTGTCCTCTAGACAAATAATAATCTTATGTATTGGAACAGATAGGTCTACAGGAGATTCACTCGGGCCGCTAGTAGGAAGCAAGCTAAGCAACTTATTCACTGATAGAATTAAAGTATTTGGAAGTCTCACTGAACCTGTTCACGCTGTAAACTTAGAAGACCATATTAATTACATTAATAAAAAATACACCAGCCCCTTTATTATAGCAGTTGATGCTTGTCTAGGAAAAAGTAAAAATGTTGGAAAAATATCAATTGAAGAAGGGCCGATAAAGCCCGGTACGGGAGTGAATAAAGTTCTTCCAGAAGTTGGTGATTGCCATGTCGCCGGCACGGTAAACGTAGGCGGCTTTATGGAATTTTTAGTACTTCAAAACACCAGGCTTAAAACAGTTATCATGCTATCCATAACCATTAGTAAAGGAATAATCTTAGCTGTTAATTATTTAGAAGCCAAGAATCTTTTAAAGAAGTAAATCTTTTAGATAAAGAAATAAGAGCCACCTTATTTAGGTGGCTCTTATTTCTTTATCTTTGACTTTATCTTTGCTCTTAGCTTTTGTTTTTTCTTTAGTCTTATCACTAATTTGTTCTTTTGATTTTTCCCTTATTCTATCTTTGTTACTGTTCTGATTGTCGTCTTTATTTTTATCTGTGTTATTATTATCTGACTTATCTACAGCTTTTCCTGTTCCTGATTCTTTTCCTTTCTCCTTATCACTTTCTTTTGTATTAGGTGAAGATACTTGATCCTGATTCATCTTACAATTTCCCAGAAAAGTGGCTCCTGAATCAACAAACAAATCAGAAACCTTAATGTCACCTACAAGCTTTGCTGTAGGTAATAATTCAAGTTTTCCATTGCATTCTATGTCTCCGTATATTTCACCTGCTACAGTAATATTTTTCCCTTTTAAGTTGGCTTTAACTTTGCCTTTTTCACCAACTATTAAGTCTCCTTCTGTAAATATTTCTCCTTCAATTTTTCCATCAACTCTCACTATCCCACTTGCAGAAATCTTACCAGTAAACTGACTGCCTTCACCAATTAAAGTATCTATTTTTTCAGCATTGATACTGGCTTTTTTTTTAAACATTATGTGCCTCCTTATGCTTTCTGAGTAAACTTATGGAAGAAATTCTTTCGGATCAACCGGATTATTATTTACATGTACTTCGTAATGCAAATGAGGTCCTGTGCTATTCCCTGTACTTCCTACATACCCTATCACATCACCTTTCTCCACTTCTTCTTCCTCTTTAGCTTCAAAGCTTGAAAGATGAGCGTAATAGGTCTTGTATCCATATCCATGATTTAAAATCAACAAATTGCCATGGCCACTTCTATAGGAAGAGTAAGTCACTCTACCATTTGCAGCAGCTTTGACAGGTGTTCGGTATGGAGCAGCTATATCAATTCCTTTATGAAACTGCCTAACACCAGTTAATGGTGAATTGCGATACCCATAGGACGAAGAAATTCTTCCTTCTAGCGGCCAAATATCAGGTGTATGTTTTTGCTCCTCCTTCTTGTCTTCTAAAGATAGTTTTGTTGACTCAAAGCTTTCCTTTTGCTCGGGGAGCTGCATATTTAATAATCTTATAGTTTCTTTCGTTATTTCTGTTTTATTATCATCAGCTGTATTATCACCAGCTAACTCATCTTTTCCGTTATATCCTCCGGCATGAACCCATAAATCTTCATCTGGTTCTATATCATCAATGCCTTCCTCAAATTCTTTATCTATATCTTCAAAATCTTCAAGATCAGCTAACTCTCTAATCTCCCTTTCAGTTTTAGCAAGTAATGACAATTGTTCTTCTAATTCATTTGTTTTATCTGCTAGCTCATCGATATTTTTTTCTTGCTCGGCATTTATCCTCCTTAATTCGTCCATTTCATTAGTTTCAAGGACCATACCCTGGTAGTTATATATAAAAACGCCTAATAAAAATATTGAAGTAACAAGTGCTACAGATAATAGTTTTACAAGTACTACAGGTAATCTAAACGATTTGCTAGCTTTTTCAGAATGCGGAACAATTAACACAGAAAGATATCGTTGCTTTTGCTTAGACATTTGTAGTATGACCACCACCTTTATTTAATAATGACTTCTTACAGTATACTATGACATAAAGTTTATCTATAAGCACATAGTTATAGCTTTTCTGTAAAAATATTCTGATTCCTGCATTTTTTAAGAAAATGTCCAAGAATTTATTCCATGCTTTATTCTATTTTTCTTGCAATGCTCTTTACAGCCGTTATTGCTTTCATAATATCCTCCTCAGTATTAAAATCGCCGATGCTAAATCTAACTGCACCCTGATCCAAATTGTTCAATTGCTCATGAAGTAAGGGAGCACAGTGAAGTCCACCTCTAGAAACAATATTAAAAGCCTGATCAAGGATAAAGCTTATTTCCTGAGAATTTTCCTCTTCTAAATTAAAAGACACAACTGGTGAAATTTTTTTGTGATCTTTGGGGCCATATAACTTTACTTTCTTAATATCACACAGTCCTTCGATTAACAATTTTGTTAAGTTTTGCTTCCTTATAAGTACATCTTCAATTCCTTCTTTAAGTAAATAATCTATCCCGGCCTCTAGTCCAGCAATTCCTGGTGTGTTTGGGGTTCCGCTTTCAAGCTTGTCAGGTAGTTCTTCTGGATGGTATGATGATTGTGACCTGCTGCCTGTCCCTCCTTCCCTCCAAAAATCCAGTTCATTATTTGGGGAAACGTAAAGGCCACCGACTCCCTGAGGACCCAACAGGCCTTTATGACCGGGAAATGCTAGATAATCTATATTGTTTTTTCCAATATCTATAGAAATTATACCTACCGTCTGAGCTGCATCTACCATAAATCTTGCGTATGTATATTTCTGTAATAGTTTGCCTATTTCTTCTATGGGCTGGATCGTTCCTATAACATTAGAGGCATGGGTTATGGCAACGAGCCTGGTAGTAGGTTTTATTGAATTCTTTATCTCATCAACATTTATATACCCTTCTTTGCTTGCCCCGATTATATCTAATTCAATGCCATTATCCTTCATTCTCCGCAAAGGCCTTATCACCGAGTTGTGTTCTAATGAAGTTGTAATTACGTGGTCACCTGCTTTCAGGAGCCCTTTTAACACCATATTTATAGAATCTGTAGCATTTAGGGTAAATATAACTTGTCTTGAATCTTCAGCATGAATAAGCTTCGCTAGTTTTTCCCTTGCCCTCATAATTATTCTCCCTGATTCTACAGATAACCTGTGCCCTCCTCTGCCTGGATTGGCGCCTACGTTTTTCATAAAGTCATACATAGCTCGGTAAACTTCTTCAGGTTTTGGCCAGCTAGTTGCTGCATTATCCAGATATATCAATTTTTTTGCTCCTTTCCAAAAAGTGCAACTAAATGCGCTGTGATTGTTTCACGTGAAACAATCTGTTTTTAGTGTTAATTTAACAAAATTTCAGCAATTTTATCTAAGTCTTTTTCGCTTATAAATTCAATTTCTATTTTCCCTTTCTTCTTACCCTTTGCAATTCTTACCCTGGTTCCAAATTGTTTTTCTAGCTTGTCCTGTAGTTCCTTATAGTGTATACACTCTTTTTGTTCTTCTTTATTATTAGCATTTCCCCCTTTTTTATTACCCTCCTGTTTCAATCTTTTCACGTAGTTCTCTGTTCTTCTTACTGACATCCCTTCATTGATCACTTTTTTAGCAGCTTTGACCTGTAAGTCACCCTTTAATGACAATAAAACACGTGCATGCCCATCACTCAATAAACCCTGATTTACATGCTCTTGCACATTCTTTTCCAAGTTAACAAGTCTCATAATATTTGCAACAGCAGATCTGCTCTTCCCTAATCCCTTAGATAGTTTTTCCTGGGTTAATCCATGCTCATTGATTAATTTGTTCATAGCAATTGATTTTTCCATTGGGTTCAAATCTTCTCGTTGAATATTCTCAAGTAAAGCAACCTGCATAACCTCAGCATCTGTCAACTCCTTAAAAACAACAGGCACTGTTTTTAAACCCGCTTTCTTTGCAGCTTCAAATCGTCTTTCGCCTGCAACTATCTGATACAAATCTCCAATGCTTCTAACTATTATAGGCTGCAAAATTCCATGTTCTTTAACGGACTCAACTAATTCTTCTAAATGCTTACTTGAAATGTTTTTTCTTGGCTGCTCCGGGTTA
>LKMJ01007079.1_pt1 | contig 10565 bp, 18 predicted proteins | sample 643391 | NCBI WGS metagenome assembly LKMJ01 (sample SAMN04112250, study PRJNA286221) | soda lake metagenome | biome: soda lake; feature: Kulunda Steppe; material: water; isolation source: sample PL-Br10 brine of Picturesque Lake | place: Russia: Kulunda steppe | collected 2010-07
GGTGCGCATGTGATGGAGTAGGGGGGCGGGGTGGCGGCGGGCCGTACGTGCTGTTGCCATGCCCATAGCTCACAGGTGCTGCGCTGGCCGTGGCATGGGTAGGCGGAGATGGGGCTGGCGTGTGCATTAGGGGTGGGCGGGGTGCAGCGTAGTGGGATAAAGGTGGCTGGTAGCTGTGGGGGGCAGTCGGGTAGGCATGCGCGTGAGGGGGTGGCGCCGAGGGTGGTGGTGCTGCTGCATGCTGGGGGGCACCATAGGTAGGGGCGTGAGATTGAGGTGGGCGAGGTGGGTGTGGCTGCCTGCGCGATGGGAGTAGAGGTGATGGAAGGGAGGGGGTGGGCTCATGCACTTGGGGCATTTGTACTGCATGGGTTTGACTACCGTCACCATGGACCAATGCCCGATCGTGCTGCACTGCAGCAGCTAGCATGTGGGCTGCGCTAGACAGTGGGAAAGGCTGGACATGTGCTTGCCGTTCAGTTGAGACTCACATGGGTGCATACTGCAGAGGAGGGGGCTGGACGCCGCTTGGTGGCTGCTGGTAAACAGGTCCAGGGGGGGCAGCTGCATAGCTGTACCCGTTTGGGGGCTGCTGAGGCGACCCAGACCAGCCAGTCTGATACATGGGCAGCTGATAAAGGGCTTGGTACCTATACAGGTGCCTCTCGTGCTGATCCTACAAGTTTAAGCAACGAGATCTCCACAGCTACTCTACTGCCTGGTCAACATGCAATGATTATTTCTCAGTACCTGGATTGTCTTGAATAAATGTTCGAAACAATCAATGAGCCAACAAGCTGTACTCACAGATCATTTTGCCTCTTCGCCCATCTAGATCAATTTTAAAAATGCAGGGAGCCGGCACTGCTGGCATGGATGTGGATGGGGCCGTCCATGAGGACCTGCAAATTCCTGCGCAGCAGTTTGAGCTTGCACTTGTCTCGTTGGTGCAGCGTGCCCAGGGCGAGCATGGCGTGAAGCACTCCGATTTCAAGCGCTACAGGTGAGGAGCCTCGTTGTTGGCAGCCATCCCAAATGTGGAGTGGAATTATGTCAGCAACCCCTTGCCTGTGGCTTATTTGCGCAGGCACCACTGCACGAACAGGCTTCAAGGCCTGTACAAGGTGCTGAAGTTGCAACATGGGCGCACAAAGTTTGTGAAGAGGAAGATTGAGCCTGCGAACGTGACAGATGTCAGGTGAGTGTGTCTCGTGCTGGGATCATTCTGCGCCCATTTGCATGCACGCAGCTGCTTCATAGCTAGGCTCATAAATCTCCAGGCGCTGGGGCCGCACACCCCTGGCACCTCAGAACTGCTTGCGCCCCACGCGCTTCTCTCAGGTTTTTACACGTGCCATTGTTTTGCGCGGAGCGCGCATGGGCGTATGCCATGGAGTTGAAAAAGGAGGTGAGTGGAAGCTGTATGGGTACTGGAGGGCTGGCATCAGACGCAGCACAGTTCGGTCGCCCTGGGCACACTCACATGTGACAGCCAGGCGAAGCATGTTGAGGCCAAGACCATCACAAGGGCACCCTATGAGGCACACATCACCAGCCCTGCTGTGCATGCACCAATGTCACGGCTGTGCATGCACCAATGTCACGGCTGTGCATGCACCAATGTCACGGCTTGCATGCACCAATGTCACGGCTGTGCATGCACCAATGTCACGGCTTCCTTGCCCTGCACGCAATCCCCATCCTGGCACCGGCCTCCATGGCGGACCATGCGTCCATGACAAGCAGCATCCCCCTCCGGCAGGCAGTGCAAAGCCTTGGGCCAGCCCTGCTCACGAGCTGCGTGCTCCAGAAGTACATAAGCTGATTGCTCCATTTGCGGAGTAGAAGCGCTCTCGCACCTGGTCGCTCCTGATGGCGCAGCACAGGGCTGCACCGAGGATGCGTGTGCCTGGCTGTGTCCCTGTGCAGGTTGAGGACAATGTCGTGAACCCTAGGAAGCGGCGCCACCTGGTCAGCCGCCTGGCCAAGGCCTCAGTGCACGCCCGTGAGGTGAGGCCCGCCCCATAAAGGGCCTCTGCCAGGCCATGGTCGGGACGCTCTGAGCGACAACGAGGTCAGGGAAGTCCCCACCTGGCGATCACTTGCGCAGCTGGCGGCGGCACCCAAATGCGGTCCCTCCGAGCAGGCCTGTTGGGCTGGGGAGGGGGGGGAGGAGGGCTTTGCGCTTTGGTAGCCATGTGTTTTGGCCGCCAACTGCAGCGTCGGTGCTGGCGGTCTACTTTCACAGGTCATGGGCCATAAGAGTCTTATGATAAGACTGACCAGCTCCTGCAGCATCACTGCTGGCAGTCTGCTTTCACAGGTCATGGGCCATAAGACTGACCAGTTCCTGTAGTATCACTGCTGGCGGTCTGCTCTCGTAGGCCACGGCGCTCCGGCTGCTCATGTGCTCTTCCACACACATGCGCACGCACAGAGCTGAGGAATGAACGTGCCGCTGCTGCGCGTGCTGTTTGCCATCCTGCTTGGCTGAGGCAGGATGTGTCATGCACCAGGATGTGTCATGCACCAGGATGGAGTCACATGTGGGCTGCAGTGGGACGCTGCGCTGCTGGCATTGCTCCTGGCAAGGGCCGCTCATGCAGCCTTGCAGCACATGTATCACGTGCGCATGTGCCTGCACAAACGCATGCTCTAGCGTGTGCACGCGTGCCCACAAATACTCTCTTACATGCGTGAGCGAATGAAGACGCGCTCGCTTGCACTTTTGAAAAAAGATACGCTCACATGCGCGCATAAACGAAAGACACGCTCACATGGGGACCTTTGCAGGCTGCTCGGCTAGTGAGCAAATGCTGCGATGCGCGCGCGTCTCTAGAGGCCGAGGCTTACGCGCTGGCGATGGCGGGTTACGTCCTGCTTGAGAAGGAGGTGCACTGGGGGCGCGCGCTGTCCCGCTTCATACGGGCCAAGTGAGTGTGAGGTGTTCTGAGCCAATTTGGATAGAAGTGAGGGACTCACTTCAAGCGTGCTTGAGGAGGGAGGTGCACTGGGGGCGCGCACAAGGGTCCCGCTTCATACGGGCCAAGTGAGTGTGAGGTGCTCTGAGTCAATTTGGACAGAAGTGAGGGACTCAGTTCAAGCGTGCTTGAGGAGGGAGGTGCACTGGGGGCGCGCACAAGGGTCCCGCTTCATACGGGCCAAGTGAGTGTGAGGTGCTTTGAGTCAATTTGGATAGAAGTGAGGGACTCAGTTCAAGCGTGCTTGAGGAGGGAGGTGCACTGGGGGTGCACGCTGTCCCGCTTCATCCGTGGATGCCCATCCTGGTTCAATGGGCGCACCCGAGCCCTTGCGTCCGTGACATGCAATGCTGCCAATGCTGCAGGAAGCTGTACACCGAACTAGCCAAGGCCGCTGTGGAGGCGGACAACCAGAGCCTGTACTTGCAACAGATAGAAAGCATGGAGCCAGCCATCAGGTGCGCCATACTGTGCTTGCAACCAGTAATAAGAGTGCATGAAGCCGGCTATCAAGTGCGCTCTGCTCAGCTGCGGCCAGTGCCTAGCCGCCACAGCCGCATCCCCACCAGCAGCTGAACTTTTTTGCGATGCATAGCATATGCAGACAATGGCAGTGATGTCTGCTGATCATTGATCCTGAGGCACTGGTTGTGGTGCGTTCCTTGGTGCAATGAGTTGGTGTTTTGCAGACAGTAGAGTTTGGACGAAGAGAATACATTTAAGTGCACTATCTGAGTGTGCGAGCAGGCGTGTAACTTGGCTGCAGCACATGTCTGGCAAGCAGGGTATTGATTTATGATCTTGAGTGGCGACAGTGGGTAGTGGCAGTGGAGACATAAAGGGCATTGAAGTGGAACTTACAGTGGGTAGTAGCATTGGCAGTTCAGTGGGTAGAAGCATTGGCAGTACAGGGGGTAGACGCAGTGGCAGTATAGGGGGTAGCTTGATTGGTGAAAATGGGTAGTGGCGTTGGAGATACAGAGGGCACTGAAGGGCAAAAGAAAAGGGGGAAGCGCAAAAGGCTGGCCTGCTAGGGTGTGTCACTGGTTGAGCACATCTGCGGTTTTTAAAGGCAACGCATGCACGCCTCCAAGCTACGTGGATGGAGGGGACCTCCAGGAGCTTGGCAGGGGCCTTGGCTCCACACGCACGCAAGCACGCGCACACACACACGCGCACGCACCTACTGAATGGGAAGTGTACTCTGTCTTTCCATTATGAATATGTCATATTTTTATACTTCAGACTATTTTTTCCTTAATCTATCATATTGCCAATCCGCCCCTTGTACTGCCACCCTTCACTCAGGGCTGCTCTGGCCTGTAAAGTATCCTGCTGCCACGTTGGAACAAGAGCGCAAACAATCCTCAAATCCAGGGGCAGCAAGGGGTAGAATGCAGGCAAAGTAAACAACTGCTCCGCGCCAAGTTGGGTGGTGGGTATCCACTGCTGGTGCGGGCATGGGTGGATCAAGGTGTGCACAGTATGCCTGCAGACTGCGTCCAAATCCTTGGCCCTTGAACCTCATCCCTAAACCAAGAGCAGGCATGCCAGGGGCTGTACGTGCTGTCAAATACCAGCCTGGCTTGGAAGCCTGAAGGAAAACTCTGCTCCTGAACTGGCTCGCGAGCGTCCCCTTCTTCCGCACCATAGTCCTCTGCCGCCTGCAGAGTGTCCCCTTCTTCCGCACCATGGTCCTCTGCCGCCTGCAGAGCGTCCCCTTCTTCCGCACCATGGTCCTGCCGCCTGCAGCGCCGGCCAGGCCTTTGCTGCCCTTGCCTTGCATGCTTCCTGCAGGTACTGCAACTATCAGATCGGCCGCGCAGGCCAGGCTGTGCCCCCGGAAAGCAGGCTAGACGCCATGGTGGACGAGCAGGAAGAGCTGGGTGCGCTTCCCGGCACGACCATTGAGGTGTGCGCATGCATGTGAGAGCATGTGGGAATAAGACGTTGGACGAGCAGAAAGAGCTGGGCGCGCTCCCCGGCACAACCATTGAGGTGTGCGCATGCATGTGGGAATAAGACACGTGCGCTGTGGCATCAAAAGATGCATCAAAGATGCTGGATCTTGCTGTTCCACACAAGCAGCGCACCAGTCAGAGTGCTCGCCTCTTTTCTCCACACGAACCCTTCCATGTGAAGACCCAACTGCTAAGGTTGAGGTTGAAAGCTTTTTGCCATGCTCAGTTGCTACAGGCGCCTCAGGAAGAGGATGGTGCAGTCAGGGTTTTGTTCTGCAAGCTGATGTACTGTTTTGTTCAGGACTTTTGAAAGGACTGCATGCGCCGTGACAAGGAAAGCACAACATGCCTGAAACAAGTGAAACCACTTAGCATTGTAGCAAGTGAAAGCACTACATGCAGCGTAAAAAGTGAACGCATTAAGCATTGTAGCAGGCGGAAGCGCTCCATGCACCGTAACAAGTGAAGGCACTCAGTATTGTAGCAAGTGAAAGCGCTCCATGCACCATAACAAGTGGAAGCACTCCATGTGCATTGTAACTAGTGAAAACACTCCATGCACTGTTACATGTGAAAGTACTCCATGTGCATCATAACAAGTGGAAGCACTCCATGTGCATAGGGGGCGGCGTTTAGCGCTATATGGACAAATCTATTGTCTATATAGCGCTGTATGTCAGGCGCTAAGTATGCCGGATCCGCCCGGCCAGCCTGAATTTTGTCATCAAACTTGAATGTCGGATGGTACATGATTAAGGATGGGCAAATAGGGTGGTCCAATCCGCCACAGAGACTCGCCGAGACTCGTTGTAGATGGATAGGGCCTAGATGGGAGATTATTGCATGAGATTCTCGTCAGCTGCTTTTCACAGGCGCCTCCTCTGACCTGAGATTTTTCAGGTTAGAAGAAATAATTAATTTGACAGGACCCGGCCTCCCAGACGCCAGGATGAGTCACAAGTCGTTCCGTCCTCTAACTTCCAATCCCTTCCCCCTTCCAGCTGCTCGTCCCCCAGCTCGTTCCTAGACAACCTAGATCTTATCATGCAGATGCAGTTTCCAGGTCATCCCCTGTTAAGTCCTGGATGCGTCAGCGGATGTCCTCCTGTTCTTGCTCTGAAACATTGGAGTGCTCAAAGGACAGCTGTGGTGCTCAGTGTGCAGCTGCCAAACTGGCCAGTTAGCTCACTGGCACAGCTGTGAAATGCATGTACAAGCCACGGGTGCGCATCAGCCGCATCAGCCGCAAGGGCAGCTGTTCAAGCATGCATGGAATTCCTTTGAAGCCCACTGGCCAGGCTGTCGCGCTGGGGTTGGAGAACGTTTCCTCTTGTTCTCCCATCATTTTCTCACTTTTGGAGGAGACTCCAGCAGGATGCTAGCTCCCTGGAAGGATGGTAAATCCTTTCCATCACCATGTCAGTCATTTCCAAGCTCATCATCACCCTCTGCGCTACCGCGTCCCTCACTTAAATCACAATTGTATTAATCATAATCATATTTCCAACATTTAGGGGAAGTTTGCGGGGTTGTTGGCTTACCCTTGCCGGTGTTCGGTGATTTTCATGTTGGAAAGGTGACAATCGTCACTGACGAGGGTCCCCCCCATCCCCCAAAGAGTCTCGGCGAGTCTCTGCAAAACCACTGCCCAACCTAATTCGTGATGTATGCACCCCTCATGCAAAGTTAGATTAAAAAAGGAAAATACTCATTTGGTCGCGTTTTATGGCGTTGTGGGCTCCGATATAGCGCTATATTTGGTGCACCTGTGCTACCAGTATGGGCCAAGTATCTCATGCAAACCATCCTCTCTGCACCCCTGCGCCCCCATCTTGCCAGCTATCTACCTAGATGAACTACCTAACTCATAACTGGACGAGTAGATGATTACTAGATGGATGAATACATGTGCCCCAGCTTGTCTGGGCCTGTGCTCGTGCCCATGATGATTCCTAGTATTGATTCAGGCCAACCTGTCACTTGAGGGGAGCCCCAAAACAAGTGATTCAGCAGGGCACCATTTTTGCATATGTCATATTCAGCAGGGCACCATTTTTGCATGTCATATTCAGCAGGGCACCATTTTTGCATGTCATATATCCTGAACACTTATCAGCGCTACATAGCGCTATAAGCCAACAACCCCTACATATGCATCGTGACAAGAGAAAGCACTCCATATGCATCGTGACTAGGCAACCGACAGGAGTCCTCAGGAGCCTGCCCATCGCCATTCCCCCAACCCCCCTTACACATCCACACAAGTGCACACATGTGTGTGCGTGTACACACATGCACACGCACATACACAGCATGTGCACACGAGCAGCTTGGCCTTTCGTGCCCACCTGCGTGCTGCAGCAACAACTGGCGGCCCTGGCTACGCAGACCTTGGCAGTGCAGTCGAGCTCCCTCACATTTGTGGAGTGGCCGCTGGGCAACCGTCTGCCCGTCAGGCACGAGCGCGTGCGCGCAGCAGTGCAGCAGGCAAGTGCAGATCCCAGCAGTCTGGTGATGGTGCTGGTAGGCGCGCGCATAGAGGCAAAAGCAGGCGAGGGCGCATGTCTGCAGGCCAGGCCGCCCTCACTGTTACATGGGTGCCTGCACATGCTGTTACATGGGTGCCTGCACATGCTGTTACATGGGTGCCTGCACATGCTGTTACATGGGTGCCTGCACATGCTGTTACATGGGTGCCAGCACATGCTGTTACATGGGTGCCTGCACATGCTGTTACATGGGTGCCAGCACATGCTGTTACATGGGTGCCTGCACATGCTGTTACATGGGTGCCTGCACATGCTGCCTCTGCCCTGCGCGCATGTGGAACCTGCGCAGCGGCGCAGCTTCCAGAACACTTCTGCCGGGTGTGCCCGGGCACTGTGCAACGTCCATATGCATGCACGTGAACCGTGCCAGTGTTAACCGGCGCGCCCGCTGGCCAAAGGCAAGCTAGTTTGCTAAATGACACATGTGCCTGGAACTCGACCATCAGGGAAGCTGTGGTGGCTTGTTCTCGTGTGTGTGTGTGTGTGCGCGCGCCTTTGTGTATGGCTAAGAACATCCTCATTTTTTCACACACACGCATGGTTGCTTGCGTGTGATCTGTGCTGTCTTTGTGTGAGCACCTGCCCAAGCCCGAGCCAGCTACAAGCAAAGCATTGTGCCTGTTGGCGTGCGCCTGCCCACGTGCATGCTAGCGGCGCGTGATGCGGGAGGCCCATGGCTGTGCTCCTGCCCATTTGCATGCAGGCCCAGACCCTGGCGGCGCAGATGGAGGGAACTGGGGAGCCCATGGATGTTGTGCCTGTGGCCAGCAACTCTTCAGCGGCGGGCACGGTGCCGCTGCATGAGGGCCGGGTGCAGAAGTTTGATCGGCTGCTGCAGGCGCTGCACGATGCGCGCGCGCAGGCGCGGACAGCTATGAAAGGTGGGGGTGGGGTTGAGGGCGCGTGAGCGCGTTTGCGCCTCTGTGGGAAGGTCCAGTTTGTTTTGCGTGGGCCAGGGCAGAGACTTTGCCCCGGAAGTTGGGGGGAAGAAAGCACCCATATGCGTGGCCGTAGGCACAGCTGCGCAAGGGGCTGAGTCTATTTCTGGCTGCTGCTCTTGCCTCTATTCAGTGACGGCTTGGCATGGACTGTCGTGAGGAGGGCCTCATAGACATCTGCCATGTGCTCTTGCAGGACCTGTGTGAGAGGTGAATGGTCATGCTTGAAAGGTCATCACAGGCCTTATGTGCGAGGTGGCGGCAGGCCATGTTTAATAAAAGATATTATTTTTTGGTTTTAGATTGATTGCAGCAGGCAGGCCCTTGTGCACGAGACAACAGCCATAACTGCCCAGCAGATTGACCGTGGGCTGATTGGGGGTGATGACTGCCAGTGGGTTGGCTTGTTTGCCACTCTGCCAATACGCGCCACGTCCTGCTCCCGAGCATGTCAGCCAGGCTCTGCCCCTGAGCATGTCAGCCACGGTCAGTTGCTGCCGCCAAGCGCTGTCATGGGCACACTGGCAAGCTCTGCAGCCGCGCGACTGCAGGAAAACCCGCACATGTGCCCAGATGCATCACGCGGCCCAGCGCCTCCTGGGGCTCAGCACAGGGGCGGTCCTCCAGTGCAGTGCGAAGCGGCGTGCCTGGCCCCATGTGCGGTGGCGCGCTTGGCAGCACGCCACCCAGGCCCCGTTCAGCGCAGGGGCGGGACGCAGACGCACACAGGCGCGGGGCGCAGCTCGGCGCCAACCATCGCGCGCATGGCTTGTGTGCATATGTGTATGTATGCGCAGCGGACACCGGAGCGCCCGGCGGCTACGACGAGGTTGCTGCCCTGGAGCGCGCGCTGACGGGGCTCATAGCGCAGCGTGCCGTGGAAAAGGTGCGAGCATGTGCGGAGTGGACTGCATGCGCGCGTGTGTGTTTGTGTGTATGCACGTGTGAACGTGCGTGCGGCTTGTGGGTGGGGAGCTATGATGTGCTCAATGTGTGCCTCTGATTCTTTCGGGGGGCCCGACATGTTGCAAGCAAGCCTCGCCCCTCCGCCACAGCCGCAGCATCCTTTGCGCAGTGCTGCTGGTGCAGGTGCCCAGCGCAGGCAGCGCTCAAAGCGCATGCATGACCTGTGTGATCTGCATGACCTGCCTCGTGCAGGTCCATGTGTGACCTGTGTGACCTGTGAGATCTGCGTGACCTGCCTCGTGCAGGCAGCATGCGTGGCGCACGACCTGGAGGGCCGCTTCTCTGTGGGGCTGCATAAAGCGCCGGCTGCGGCCACGGCCGCTGGGCCCGGTGGCTCGGGCACCGCAGGGCAAAAGAGGGCGGAGGTATGTCGGGCGGGCATGCGTGCGGTTAAGGAAACAAAGGAAGACCAAAAGAAGAAAAAAGAGCAAGTGAAGGAAAGAAGGAAGGGAAGGAAGGAAAGGAAGGAAGGATGGAAGGCAGACTATGTCTTTGAGCAGTTGCCACTGAGATCCATATATTTGGGGCGCACTGCCGACGCAAGGGGTGCGCGTGGTTAGCAGTGACCCTTGCTGTGTTACGCGGTCTGCCTCGCGTCTTGCCGATGGGGCAAGGGGGGGGGTATCCCCTTGTATGCGGCATAGGACGCTGCTTGTGTTTGGTCAGGCAGGTGCGCGTGCGCCTGGCCCCACCCACCCGCATGCAAGTCACGCCTCCCCAGGCCGTCCCACGCATGCACGCACCTGCATTCCTGGCGAATGTGTGTGCGCGCTCACTCGTGTGCGCTTGACCACGCCTCCCTCGCGCAACACGTGCAGGACAAGGGCGGGGCCCGCGCGGTGCAGGTCGTGCGCGCGCTAGACACCCTGCAGCGCGCGCTGACCGACCTTGCGGACTTGGGTGTGCAAGGGGGCGGACGCGTGGGCGAGGAGCTGCACGATGCCGCGATGCAGCAGGTGCATGTGCCCCTGCACTGTGTTGGCTGCACTGCGCGCGCACGACTGCTTACACGCGCGCCTCCACCCTGCACAGCCTTGTGTGCACCAGTGCGTGCATTTGGCAGGATGTGCAAGTGTTGGGGTCCTCCTTGTGAGTCTTCTCAGCCAGCACTCTGATTCGTCTCTACACACACACACACACACACACACACACACACACACACACACACAC
>LKMJ01007081.1_pt1 | contig 10562 bp, 7 predicted proteins | sample 643391 | NCBI WGS metagenome assembly LKMJ01 (sample SAMN04112250, study PRJNA286221) | soda lake metagenome | biome: soda lake; feature: Kulunda Steppe; material: water; isolation source: sample PL-Br10 brine of Picturesque Lake | place: Russia: Kulunda steppe | collected 2010-07
CACTACTGGTCACTACTCTAAACTCAGTTTTCTCGCCTTACCCGCGATAATTTACACCTATTCCAGATTTAGAAAGGTTATCGAAAATAGTTGAAAATTTACCACCGATAATGGGTTCATATCTATACATTTGTTTACTTTATAAAGGAAGTGATGTCGAACGGACCAACTGATTCATTGACAGAACGACTCACGTATCGCCGACGGACGGTTATGGGAGCGCTCGCAGCAGGAGGTAGTCTCGCTGCGCTCGGGACAGCGTCGGCACAGAAAGAACACGACGAAGACAATGCTGAGGACTGGCTGCCACCGGACGCCGCGGAGGCCCACGTCGCTGCACTCTCTGGCTCACAGGCAGACGTCGACACGAACGCGGGCGGCTGTGCGCACATCATGCCCCAGGAGGAAGACACACTCTCGGTCGATCTTGTCCTCGAGGATATTCAATGCGTTACGCAAGCGCATATCCACGAGGGCGCCCGCGGTGAGGACGGTCCCGTCGTCGCCCCACTGCTCGAGTACACCGAGAATCCCGACGGGACCGGTGCAGGCGACCCACTCACTACGACGCCGGACACACCCCTCATCGAAGGTGCGACGGTTGACGACCCCGAGCTCGTCGCGGACATTCTTGCCAACCCCGACGCGTACTACGTCAACGTCCACACCACTCACCACCCCGAGGGCGCGATTCGCGGCCAGATTCGCGGCTTCGACCTCGGCCAGCAAACCGAGCTCGAACCCCAGCCCGCCGACTTCCGCGTCGCCAACCTCGACCCTGTCGAAGCGACCGTCACCCAGGGCGACCGCATCGACGTTTCCGCAACAGTCCGCAACGCCGGTGACATCACCGACACACAGACCATCGAGTTCCGCATCGACGGTGACGTCATCGACCAGCAGACCCTCGAACTGGGCTGTCGACAGGCCAGAACCGTCACCTTCACCGATATCGACACCGCCGACCTCGAACCCGGCGAGTACACACACGGCATCTTCTCCGAAGACGACTCCGCAACGGGAACCCTCACGATTACGGAAGTACCTCCTGCAGAGTTCCTTGTTTCAGATCTCGACCCCGCCGAGGCGACCGTCACTCAGGGTGACGTTATCGACGTCTCCGCGACTATCGAGAACGTCGGCGAACAAGAGGGGACCCAGACGCTCGAACTTCGTATCGGCGAAGAGCTCGACCCCGACGACTTCGTGACCGTCCACACCGAAACAGACGACACCGACACAGAAGACGAAGAACCCGAGTATCTAGTGGTCCTGGAGCAAGAACTGACCCTCGGCCCCAGCGAAGAGGAAGAAATCGTCTTCGAGGGCGTGGATACCGAAGAACTCGAACCCGATGAGTACGAACACGGTATCTTCAGCCAGGACGATTCAGAAACGGGAACGCTCACCGTCGAAGCGGAAGAGGTGGCGGCCGCGGAGTTCAGCGTGTTCGATCTGGACCCGGTCGACGTTACCGTCACGCAGGGCGACATCATCGACGTCCAGGCGACCATCGAGAACACCGGAGGGGAAGAAGGAACGCAGACCGTCGAGTTCCGCGTCGACGGCGACCCCCTCGCCGAACAGGAGCTTACGCTCGGTGCTGACGAGTCTGAACTCGTCATCTTCACCGACATCGACACCGCGCCACTCGAACCGGGCGACTACGAACATGGTATCTTCACCGAAGACGACTCCGAGACAGGAACTCTGACTGTTCAGGAAGAAGAAGTGGTTGCGGCGGAGTTCACAGTCTCCGACCTCGACCCGATGGATGTCTCTGTCCCACAGGGGACAGTAATTGACGTGTCAGCAACCATCGAGAACGTCGGTGAAGAAGAAGGAACACAGACCGTCGAGTTCCGCGTCGACGGCGACCCCCTCGCCGAACAGGAGGTCACGCTTGGGGCTGGCGACTCCGAACCCGTCACGTTCGGAGACATCGACACCAGCCCACTCGAACCAGGGGAGTACGAACACGGCGTCTTCACCGACGACGACTCACAGACCGCCACTCTCACTATCGAAGAAGAAGAGCCGGCAGTGGCCGAGTTCAGCGTGTTCGATCTGGACCCGGTCGACGTTACCGTCACGCAAGGCGACATCATCGACGTCCAGGCGACCATCGAGAACACCGGTGGGGAAACCGGCACCCAGACCGTCCAGTTCCGCGTCGACGACAACCCCCTCGTCGACGAAGAACTCGGGCTGGAGCCCGGCGAGTCAGAACTCGTCATCTTCACCGACATCGACACCGCGCCACTCGAACCGGGCGACTACGAACACGGTATCTTCACCGACGACGACTCAGAAACGGGAACGCTCACCGTCGAAGCAGAAGAAAACGGTAACAACGAATAAGAGGGCACGCCTGACCTAACCAGACAGGCTCAGATTCCGGTGTTGTTTACGGTTCGTCCTCCGATATTTTTTTGCTGAGTCGGTCAAGTCCGAGCGTCGCCACAAAAAGAGCAGCACCGAAGTACAGCAACGACTGTGGCGTTGTTACGAGTCGGGTGACGATACCGGCCCCGTATCCCAGGACTGTCGTAAAAAAGGCCAGTAACGACGTAGTCCACCCAAGACCCGTGAGACCTGCGAGGTTGTCGAGTACTGCATTTTTCGACCACGAGGGTCGTGATAGCTGCAACGACGACGGAAATCGGATTTTTTCTGACCACGATACCTGCGTAACCTTACTCGACCACGGGAGCTCTTTCAGCGACATGAAGTGTATCGTAAGAAGTGCGTACTCAAGGGTCGATTATGTAGCTATTTTCGAGGTACTCGCGGGATGCTGGCCACATGAGTAAAGTACTGGAGGAAGAACTATCGGGATGACTAGTTACAGTCGCTATTTGCACAAGAGTACTGTAGCATCAGTGCATGTTCTCGACTCTATCACTGGTCGAGCATGTTCCGGACTCTATCGCTGGTCGATGTACTCCCGTGTGCGTCCGAGAACTACGTATTCGGTCTGTTGGAGGTCCTCGACCGTCGCCGAGCCAGTGACGAACATCGCGGTTTCGAGCTCGGCCAGCAGGTCTTCGAGCAACTCGGCGACGGCGTCAGTGCCCTGCCCGGCAGGGGTCAGAAACGGTTTAGCCAGTCCGCCAGCGCGGGCGCCAAGTGCGATGGCCTTGGCGATGTCGAGCCCCGACCGCACGCCACCGCTGGCGACGACGCAGTCGTGGTGTTCGAGCGCTTCGAGCGTGCTCACAGCGGTCGGAATCCCCCAGTTTCGGAACCGCGTGCCGACTCGCTCGTGTCGCCGGTCACCGATTGCGGCGGCCCGATACGCCTCGACGCCAGACCACGTCGTTCCGCCTTTCCCTGCCACGTCGATACAGTCGACGCCAGCCTCAGCAAGTTGTTCTGCAGTTTCTCGGGAGAATCCGTTTCCGGTTTCCTTGACGAGGACCGGCACAGACAGCTCTGAGGCCACAGTCTCGATTGCGTCGAGGCAGTTACGGGCGTCGACATCACCTTCGGGCTGGGCGGCCTCCTGCAGGAAGTTGAGATGAACAGCCATCGCATCGGCGTCTATCATCTCGACGGCACGCTCGACACCGTCGACACCGTATTCGGCCAACTGTGCTGCCCCGATATTTCCGTAGAGGAAGGCTGTGGGTGCGACGTCGCGGACGATAGTGTACGATTCGAGCAACTCTTCGTCGCTCTCCTCGAGACCTGCTCGCTGGCTGCCGACGCCCATCGCGACACCCATCTCCTCAGCGGCCATCGCCAGCGACCGGTTGATTTTTGTCGTGTTGGGGTGGCCGCCGGTCATGCTCTCGATAACGATGGGCGCCGCGAGATCCTGACCCAGGAACTCGATACTCGTGTCGATGTTCGCATAATCTATCTCGGGCAATGCTTCGTGAACCAGCCGGACATCGCGAAACCCAGTCCCACCAGTCTCGACATCCTCCTCCTCGACAATGCGGATGTGGTCGTCCTTTCGGCCGACCGTCAACTCCTCGTCCGTTCCCTCGGGACGCTCACTCATCTCTCGAATTGACACGCCCGACGCTCTTTAAAGAATCCCTTCGGCCTCGAACAACGCCAGCAGTTCCTCCATTGACTCCACTACCACGTCACACGCCGGTTCGACCGCGGGCTTCGGTGAAAATCCGACTGCCAGTCCTGCCGCCTCGAGCATTGGGAGATCGTTCGCACCGTCACCGACCGCGACAGTCTCTGACCGATCGACGCCGATAGCCGCACACAGGACTTCGAGTGCATCGTCTTTCGTTCCCTCGATAAGCGGTCCTTCGACCTCGCCAGTTAGTGCTCCGTCAGCGACGGGTAACCGGTTTGCCACAACCGTATCTACCGTGACCCCGTCGTGTTCGAGTGCAGCTTCGACACCACGCTCGAATCCACCAGTGAGAATGGCTGTGTAGACGTTCCCCTCCCTGAGTGCTCGTATCAGGTCGTTCGCACCGGGCCTGAGACGGACCTGTTCGAACGCCGCCGTCGCCTGTTCGTCCGGCAGTCCTTCGAGCAACGCACACCGCTTTCGGAGGCTCTCCGCGTAGGCGATTTCGTCGTTCATCGCCTGCTGTGTTATCTCGTCCATACGGTCGGAGACACCGCACTGTTCGCCGAGGAGAACCGTCATTTCGGAATCCGAGAGCGTACCGTCGAAGTCGAACGCGACCAGTGTCATTACAGGCAGTTCGGACCCGGGGGACTCAAAGCTCTGGGTTTGGCCGCGGAGTCAGATTGCTCCGGCAATTTCGCGGTCGAACCGGTCGAGAAACGACTCGACGAACTCGCTGCGGTCCTCGGCAATCTCTCGCCCTGTCTCTGTGTACATCCGGCCGGGCAGGTGCAGAATCTTCTTGTAGAAATGGTTGTACTGATCGGACCCGCCTTCGCTGTCGTCTTCGCCCGGCGGTATCTCCGGGTTACAGATGGTCAGTCCGTGCTCGCCGCCGTAGCTGAAACAGCGAGCGATTCCCACTGCCCCGAGTGCGTCGAGGTTGTCCGCGTCACAGAGAATCTTCGCTTCGAGTGTCTCTGGTTCCCTGTCATTCGAGTAGCGGTGAACTCGAATCGCGTGACAGACGGCGTCGACGTGGTCGTCATCGAAGCCGTGCTCGGCGAGAATATCTCGCGCCTCCTGTGCACCCCACGCTGCATGGTCATCGATTTCACCACGGTCTTCCCGTGCTCTGCCGATATCGTGCAGCAAGACCGCGTGGCGGACGATGTCCTCGTCCGCCTGTTCGTACTGGTCGAGCAGAGTTTCCGCGAGGCTCTCGACGCGCTGGACGTGGTGCCAGTCGTGGGCTGGATTCATCCCCTCATCAAAACACGAACGCGCAACGGAGCGAAGCTCATCCATGACTGTCCAGATTCTGCCCCGCTCAATAACCATTTTGAAAATCAGGGCGAGGGCGGGTCGCCGTCGTAGGCGTCCACGTCGCCGTAGAAATTCAGCAGTCCGAACTTGAGTTTCGAGGGGTCAACATCTATCATCTCGCTGCGCTCCTCGGGTGGGAACGTCCCGCGGACGGCGTAATCAGACATCTCGACGGTTGCACGCTCGGTGTATCGGGAATCCAGCAGGATTCGTGCGCCGAAATCGTCCGGTGAGCGAACGACGCGCCCAAGCGCCTGCCGCGTCTTTCGAACTGTGGGAATTTCGACGGCGTACCGCCAGCCGGCGTCGTCACTGGAGCCGGCAGCCCCGTCGCCACCGAACTCGACCTCGTAGGCCTGCTGAACCGCGTCCATCCGGTCGTCGAGGTGTGGGTATGGAACGCCGACAACCACGACCGTCCGGGCGTCGTTGCCGTCGTAACTCACGCCTTCTCCGAGCGTCCCCCACAGCGACGTGAACAGAACTCCGTCGTCGTCGCTGGTGAACTTCTCACGAAGGTCGTGGGCTGCCGTCCCCGGCTCGTCGAGGTAGGTCGTGCCCACGCTCACGCGGTCGTGATACCGGGCAGCCTCGCTGTAACTCGGGAAGAACGCGAGGGTGTTCCCGGGAGTCATTCGCGCGGCGTCTTCGAGGACACTCGTCACTGTCTCCTGGACATCGGGGTCACCGCGGTTGCTTGCGAACAGTGCGGGGCCGTCGACTGCGTAGGTTCGGCGGCGCTCCTCGGGGAACTGCGCGCCGTAGGTCATCGTCTCCGGCTCGTCCAGTCCGAGTACGTCCTCGGTTACGTCGAACGGCCGCAGGGTCGCGCTCATCAGAACGCTCGCGTGGAGGTCGTCGAACAGCGACCGCGTCACCTGCTCGGGGATGCACGTGTACAGTTCGACCCGCCCGTAGATGTTTCCCTGCGTAGTGTTGATACCCTCGTCGGTGTCGACCTTGCCACCCCGTTGTTCACGCCGGACGCTCACCACGGGGTACATCCCGGTGTCGTCGCTCTCGTTCAACCACGACTCGAGGAACGTTGCGGTCTGGAGCGTCTGGCACTCCTGGCGCACGTTCGTCTCGCCGTTTTTGTAGGCTTCCTCGTACTGGCTGTCGAGTTCTCGTCCGAGTTCGACTGCCTCCTGGAGCTCCGTATCGTAACCCGGGCCGGAGTACGACTGAAGAAAGGCGAGCGTCAGGTCGTCGCGGCGGTCCTCGTTTGCAATCGGAAGGTCGGTCCAGTGCTCGTCTACCTGCTCGGGGCCCGGAATATCCGTGTCGTAGGAACCGTCGTTCAGGTGGCCGTCATACGTGTCTCTGAGCGCCCCGAGAAACGTCGAAATAACGTTGTAGGCCCCGCCAGTGCGCCGGTCATCGGTTTCATCGAGTTCGTCCAGTGCACTCTCGATGGTCGTCTCGGCAAGCGTCTGGCGCGCGTGGTCGCGGGCGGCGTCCTCGACGTTGTGGGCTTCGTCGAAGATGGCGATGACGTCCTCGGGGTCACGGCCCAGCCACCGGAAAAACTGCTCGCGTATCATCGGGTCGAGCAGGTGGTGGTAGTTACACACCACAAGGTCGACCCCCTCGACACCCTCTTTGAGTAGTTCGTACCCGCAGAATCCTCGCTCGTGTGCGAACTCGTAAATTTCGTCGGGCGTCCGCACGTCGTCATATAGCCACGCAAAGAACTCGGTCGTATCGCCGGTCAGGTTGCTGTAGTAGTGGTCGCAAGTGGCACGCTCTTCGAACTCCGCAAGGTCAGCCTCCGCGGCTTCAAGCTCGTCCATCACGACCGAGCGGGCCTGTGTCGCGTCGCTGTCACCCTGCTGACTCTCCGTGAGAAGGTCACGCTGTTGTCCTTCGAGCTCGGCCACCTCCTGCTCGGTGTCGACGAGCTCTCGTGTGGTATCTCGAAGCGCCTGACACTCCTCGTAGCCCACGTCGATGTGACACATCGAGTTCTTGCCGCGAAAAACCACCGCGCGAATGTCCTCAGTGGCGGCGATGGCGCTTGCCTCGCGCCGGAACTGGCGCATCTGCTGGTGGACGTTCGTCGTGATAACGACAGTCTTGCCCGTCTCCCTGCCGTACTCCAGCGCCGGCGTCAGCGACGCCAGCGTCTTTCCCGTCCCTGTCGCTCCCTCGAAGAGGATGTCCGTCCCGTCAGAAAGCGCGTCGTAGATACGAGCCATCGCGTCCCGCTGGTGGTCGTAAGGGGCGTCGTAGGGGAAATACCGGAGATACGACGGGTCTGGCACATCTTCGGGTATGTCGTTCTTCAATATAAACGATAGCCCCGGACCGGAGGTGATGACGCCCCGGCCCTATAACGACGACGCCAGACTCCCGTAAAGGATATGCCAACGGCGAACCCCCACAGCAATATGTTCGAGGAGTGGCAGGCATCGGCACTCGAAGGCGGGTCGGCGGGGGAACATTCAGTCACAGTTCCAGGCAAGCCGGAGGAGTTGGCCGGGAGCAACGCCGTAAAGTACAAGACCCGGTTCGACGACCCGCGCGACCCCGAAGACGACGTGGCAGCCCTCGAGTTGCGTGGTCTCTACGCCCAGAGCGAACTCGAAGTGACCGGAACGCAACTCGGCAGCGACGGGACCGTCGAGCATGACACCTACTTCGAGCCGTGCCGGGTCGCGTTCGCGCCCTACGAAGACAACGAACTGGTCGTGACCTGCCGGGAGCCACAGGACCGCTTCGGCGGCCTCTACGACAGCGACCTCGTTCCCGAAGCCGAACGTGTTCCGGGCATCTGGTGGGATGCAACGCTTGAAGGCAAACCCCTCCCCTACATCGAAGATGTCCTCGTTCGGCCCGAAATCACGGAGGAAGGTGCGAAGCTACACGTCGAATCGACCGTCGTGAACGACGAAGCGTTCTCGGACCGAATTACCTACTCGCTCAAACCCGAAGGGAGTTCGCGCCGCTCCGGAATGATGGAGCGTGCGCGCGTCGAGACCGACGGCCCGGGTCGTCACCGAGTAAGGCACACGATAGGGGTTCGGGACCCTGCACTCTGGTGGCCCCGAGAGCTCGGCGAGCAGAACCGCTACACCCTTCGGGCAAAGCTCGGCGACTCCGAACACACAGTGACGACCGGTGTCTGCGAGATAGCGCGCGACGGCGGAGAGCTTCGCGTCAACGGCGAGCCGCTCTCGATACGTGGTGTGAACCTCACCGGCGGGACTGTTGAAGATATCGAGCGTGCCCGGGAACTCAATGCAACCGTCGTCAGAGCGCACGCGAGCGTACTCCCTCAGGAGTGCTACGAGCGGTGTGACGACGAAGGTTTGCTGGTCTGGCAGGACCTCCCGCTGACCGGCCCCGGTCGGTTCGACATCGAGCGGGGGCAAGTGCTCGCGCGAACGCTCGCCCGGCAGCGCGCTAACAATCCGAGCGTCGCCGTCTATACCGTACACGACGACCCTGTGGACACGTTCGCCGACGGACTCGGCTCAGGCACCCTCGACGGGCTTCGCCTGCGCTGGCGTGCCTGGCGGAACAGTTACGACAAGTCGGCAGCAGAGCGGGTCGCCGAAGCGCTACCCGACCATCGTCCGGTTGTTCCCGTCGTCGGAGCACCGGGACTCGACGCCGACGCCGGATCGTATTACCCGGGCTGGGATTACGGAGATCCCGAGGATATCCAGTCACTACTCGACCGCTACCCGACCGACGTGGTTGCCGAGTTCGGGGCCGGAGCGCTCGTCGAAGACGATGACGATACTGAGTCTGTCGCAGGATTCGACGCCGCGAAACACGACCGTCACGTGGAAAACACCGAGGAATCCCAAGCGTATCAGTCAGCCCTCCTCCGCACCATTACCGAACAGCTCCGGATCGCTGGCGTGGGTGCGCTCGCGTTTTCGCTCCGTGACACGGACTGCGCTGGCATGGGCGTCTACGCGGCAGACGGGACGTCCAAGACTGCAGTCGAAGAGCTCTCGACCGCCCTCCAGCCGATTCAGGCGTTTCTGGCCGATCCGACGCCCGGTGAGAGCGACGTTGTCGTCATCAACGACCTGCCGAAATCGTTCGACGTGACGCTCTCGTGGACGGCAGGCGAGGAAAGCGGCGAGTTCGAGCCGACAGTCGCAGGGAGTGACCGCTGGCGTGGAGGACCGGTTTCGATACCCGGAGAGACAACCGTCGAACTCGTACTCACGGTCGGCGAGCACCGTATCGAAAACAAATACGAACTGTAAGTAGGTGGGTGTTATTGACATCCATTCATTTATATAGAGATTGACCGTTCGCGAGGAGTGGCAGTTGAGACTGTGAACTGTTCTCAGGGGCTGAAACGCCAGTTGTCTGGCGTATGAGAACTGTCTGCACACGACCTATCGACCGGAATATTTAAACGTAATCCGAAAAAAGAGATAGGTACCAGAACGTCCCGGCGTTCCGGCAGTACAGTTCGACGACCGACATGACAGGCAACAATTGTTATCGACGTCAGCAACCCAAGAGCTGTAGTGCCGTCTGCCGAGACGGACATGGAATCGAAGCTTAACTAGAGGGACAATCATGACACAGGTACTTGATGAAGCAAACAACATCGACATAACAGAAGAAGAACTCGAAAACAACTCCAAAGGCGAGCTCATTAAGCTCGCAGGCAAGCTCCGAGACCGGCGTAACGAGCTGAACCAGCTGGCCTCCGAGAAGGCCTCCGCACGCGACGAGCTCAACGCAAAGACGCGCGAGAAGGTCGACGAGGCCCAGGAACACCGCGAGAAGCGCGACGAGCTCAACGAGAAAGTGCAGGAGCACAAGGAGAAGCGCAACGAGCTCAACGCGAAGGCCAACGAGCTTTTCGATAAGGTCGAACAGCGAAAGGACGACCTCAAAATCGACGAGGGAAAGGAAATCGAGGAGCTCCAGTCCGAGATTGAAGACCTCGAGTTCAAACAGCAGACCGAAGTTCTCGACGCCGAAGACGAGCGCGAGCTCATCGAGAAAATCGAGCAAAAGCGTGAGGAGCTCCAGGAGAAACAGGCGAAGCTCGATCAGAGCGGTGACCTCGAAGAGGTCGAAGCCGAAGCCGAGGAAGTTCGTGCGGAAGCCTCCAACCACCACCAGAAGGTGACCGAGCTCGCCGACGAAGCCCAGGAACACCGCGAGAAGCGCGACGAGCTCAACGAGAAAGTGCAGGAGCACAAGGAGAAGC
>LKMJ01007082.1_pt1 | contig 10560 bp, 8 predicted proteins | sample 643391 | NCBI WGS metagenome assembly LKMJ01 (sample SAMN04112250, study PRJNA286221) | soda lake metagenome | biome: soda lake; feature: Kulunda Steppe; material: water; isolation source: sample PL-Br10 brine of Picturesque Lake | place: Russia: Kulunda steppe | collected 2010-07
TGACAGAAATCGACCGGTACTGGGTGAACAAACCATTCGCGTTCATCATCATATTCCGGAGCGAACGCGATAACGAAACCAAGTACGTCGTCGTCGAACCAGTTCTCAACACGCACGAGCAACGCGTGCTTGACTTCTTGAAAGACAAGTTACGAGAAACAATGCGGTACAGCGACATCGCCACGCACAAGAAACGATCACAAGCCGAGAAAGCCGAACACATCGAAGCAGAAACATTCAAACTCTTGAAACGATACCGGTTGATCACCGAGAACGCTGAAAACGCGTTCAAACACGCGAACACGACAGGAACACGCGACGACCGCGTCGACAACGTTATCGAACACGTACACAACATTCCAGACACAATACGCAACACGTCAACGCGCGAGCTCGCACGCTCACTCACACACACGCCAGCGAACGCACTCACCCAGGCACGCGAACACGTCGGGCACTGGCGAGCGAAACGAGCACGCGAGAACAGTGACGATCACACTGGTGACGACGGTGACGGTGACGTGAGTGGGAACGGAGTGATGCAAAAAGTCCTTAAAAACACTACCGAGAACACTGACGACGACCACACCGGCGCGACGCGCTCGCACGTATACACGCAACCACACGAACTCACCACCACCAGCGAACACGCACGCCCATCGTCGAGAACCGGGTTAACAAGCAAAAACGGGAAACTCTCACACCGACAAACCCTGATCTTCCTGTACTACTTGAAACGCGATTCAATCATGTACAAAGACATCGACGCAATAAAACACGACATTAACGTCGAAGACATCTCCTGCGACGGGTACAACCAACGCGCATGGGTGTACCACACCGAACACGAACAAATCATCACCAACATCACGCACGACCCCGACGACTTAGACGACTTCGTCGTGAAACTCGCGCAACGCAGCGGGAAAAGCATCAGCAAACGCGAACCACAAGTCGACGCCACACTCCCAGACGGCTCACGCGCCCAATTAACACTCGGCACCGAAGTCAGCGATCACGGCACCAACTACACCATCCGGCAATTCAACGAAATCCCGTTCACCCCAGTCGACCTAGTGAACTGGAAAACATTCCACCCCGCACAAATGGCGTACCTATGGCTAGCCATCGAGAACAACAAAAACATGATATTCGCAGGCGGAACCGCGTCAGGGAAAACCACGAGCCTGAACGCGATCTCGTTATTCATCCCATCAAACACCAAAGTCGTAAGCATCGAAGACACGCGAGAAGTCGAACTCCCACAAGAAAACTGGGTCGCAAGCGTTACACGCGACTCATTCAGTCACGACGGCACCGGGAACGTAGACGAATTCGACTTGCTCGAAGCCGCGTTACGGCAACGCCCCGACTACATCGTCATGGGTGAAATCCGCGGTGAAGAAGGCCGCACCCTCTTCCAAGTCATGTCCACCGGGCACACCACGTACACCACGTTCCACGCAGACACCGTGGGCGAAGTGATTAAACGCTTCACAACCGCGCCAATCAACGTCTCCAAAACCTTGTTCGCCGCGCTCGACCTCGTCAGCATTCAAACCAGTACACGAGTCGGCGGCGACAAAGTCCGACGCAACAAAGTATTAACCGAAATTAACGGGTACACGAGCGAAACCGATGACGTGAACGTTCGAGACGTGTACACGTGGAGTGCGGACACGGACGCGTTCACCAGGCACGCCAACTCAAGCGTGTTACAAGACATTAAATTCGAGCGCGGATGGTCAGACGCCGAGTTACAACGCGAGCTTGATGCGCGCGAAACCGTGTTAGCGTACCTGATTAAGAACAGAGCGAACACGTACGCGGAAGTCGCCGCGACTGTGCAAGCATTCATGAACAGCCCGCGAATGATCCTCGAATTAATCGCGCGAGACACACTCATGGAGAACCTGAGCGAGCTCAGAGACATGGAAAGCATCGGTATCGACATTAACGAAGCACAAGAAAACATGGTTCCGCGACCAGAACCACCAGGAGAAGTCATTGAATGGTGCGATGAAACACTCACGCGAGCACAAGACACCGGTGTCTTAACGAACACCAACGACATCTCACACACGAACACCGGAACACCAGAACACGAGAACGAACACGAACCCGGTAACCGTGACGAGCTCGCAATCAACAACGACATAGAAACAATACTCAACGCAACAACACAACAACCGCCTACGAGTCCCGATGGGGTCAGCACCGCTCCTAAGAACCGCGACGACAACCACGACAACGACAGTGACAGTGACAGTGACAGTGACAGTGACGCTGGCACGGGTGGTGACGAATAATGAACTCCAACCCATCCAACGTCTCCAACGCCTCCAGTGGTGCGGGTGGTGACAGTGGTGCGAGTGGTGACAGTGGTGCAGGTGGTCGCGGGTTAAGCGCTCTCGGAGAATTATTCTTACCCGTGTACCACCGCGTGTACGACGCCGAAAACGACCGCGTGATTCGAACACGAACACGGTTAGCCGCTGCACGCATTGACACGAACGCTGAAATCTGGATCGCGCGCAACATCGCGTACGGCGTCATAACCGGTGGCGTGCTCGCCGTGCTCGCGCTCACACTCGGCACACTGTTCTTCACACTCACCGGCATCGAATTCGAAACCGTGCTCGGGATTCGAGCACCAACCAGCGAAACCGCCGAACTCATGCGCGCGTTACAAATCCCGGCAGTCATCACTGTCACGTCACTCATCGCAGGCATCACCGGGTTCGTAACCGGGTTCCAAACCCCGTTCACACTATTAAAACTAGAAACGGATACTCGGAAACGCGAAATCGACCGGTTGCTCCCCGACACCGTGTCGTACATGTACGCGTTATCAGTTGGTGGAATGAACCAGTTAGAAATCATGGAGAACGTCGCGGACAGTACAGACGTGTACGGCGCGACCAGTGAAGAATTCCAAACGATCCTGCAAACCACGACGTACTTCGACGTAGATTACCGAACAGCGATTCAACAACGCGCCGAAGAAACACCGAGCGAATCCTTCAGCGAATTCTTAACCGATTTACTCTCCGTGATCAGCAGCGGCGGTGACTTAACCGAATTCCTCGATGATTCCACAGACAAGTACTTACGCGAAGCACAAACCGATCAAGAAGACACCGTGAACATGCTGGAATTATTCGGAGAAATGTACTTGAACATGTCGTTACTCCCGATTTTACTGATTGTCGTGCTCACAATCATGGAGTTAGCCGGGAGCGGTATCCCGTACGCGTTACCCGTGCTCGTGTACGTACTCATCCCGTTACTCGGATTCACATTCCTCATCCTCATGTCCACAATACTCCCAGACAAAATCGGTGACGGTATCCTCGAACACTCACACGACAACGAAAACGGTGACACGAAACCCGGGACCGGGACAGGAACAGATTCCGTGTTCGACGTGACGCTCACCGAGCAGTACCGAGACACGAGCACACCAGTGTTCGACACCGTGTACAAACGCGAAACCATGTACAAACTCCGTGAGGCCGTCACCAACCCGTTCGCCGTGTTCATCACACACCCGTGGACAACGTTCACCGTCAGCATCCCCGCGACCATCATCATCATGCTCGGATTCAACTCACTCGGCATGATACCCACAACAATCGATGGTGTAACCGCGTCACCGTGGGGAACAATCGTGCTCGCATACATCCCGTTATACGTGTTACTCACACCGTACACTATCGCGCAATACACGCACCGACGACAACGAAACCAAGTCGTTGACACGTACACCGAAACGTTACGGAAACTATCGAGTGCGAACGACACCGGGTTAACACTGCAAGAAGCGTTCGTCACCGTCGCAAACTCATCACAAGGCCGGATACGCGATGAATTACGTGAAATTAACGCGAAAACACAGTACCAGCACTCGCTCGGTGACGCGTTACGCGAATTCAACAACAAGTACACGTCACCCACACTCGCCCGAATTAACAACTTGATTATTGACGCGCAAGAAACCAGCTCACAAATCAGTAACGTGTTAGCAACCGCGGCGAAAACCAGTGAAAATCAAGATAAGTTAAAACGGAAACGCGAGTCAGCCACGCAAATGCAAGTCATCATCATGATAATGGCGTTCGTGATTCTCATGGGTGTCATGGCCGGGATGCAGCACGCGTTCATCGATACAATGGCTGGCGTCGGCGGTGACGTTGCTGCCGACGCGGATGACGCGCCTGGTGGCGTGGGTGGCGGGTTGGACACGGCAAGTATCGACCCTGACGTGACCGGAACGCTGTTCTTTCACGCAGTCACGATTCAAGCAATCACGACCGGGTTGCTCGCATCGTACTTGAAATCGAACACGGTTCGTAACGCTGGCGTGTACATCATCCCGTTGCTCACCGTGTCGCTCGCCGTGTTCGTGGTGGTGTTGTAACAATGCGGCGCGAGGTCAACGGTGAGCGAGCGCAAACCACGTTCGATTTCTTAACCGGGGTGCTCGTGTTCATGATCGTTGTATGGATCGCGTTAGCGTTCGCACCAGCGCTCACCGCACCAGTCGCAGACATCGTTACCGAACACACCGGAGCGACGCAACAACTCACCGACCGTGCAGTGAACACCGTCACCAGCGACGTGTTACAACACGAGCACGCGTCACGCACTGGTGTGCTCGATGAAACGTGCATCGCTGCCGTCACCGGAACCACCGCGCACGAACTCACTCCTGAGGAAAGCGCGAACCAGTGCGCGAGTATCGATAGCGAAACCATAGGAGACGCGGAACACGCAACCCGAGCACGTACCGTTACCGAGACCGAACACTCACGCACGATGAACACTGTGAACGTGCACCTCTCAATCACGAACACCGAGACCGGTGACGAGCACGTCACGAGCAGCAGCGCAGGAAACACCGAAGAAACAGTTGACCCGAGCGAAGCGCGCGCGTCAACGTACACCGCGACACGGTACATGACCGGGACCGACACCGGAGACCAGTACCGCATCACCGTCACAACATGGTGACACAACCAATGAAACACGTGAACACACAACCACAACAACCACAACAGCAACAACCTCAGCAACAGCAACACCCTTCGAGACCCGATACTGACAGTACCGCTCCTCAGACCACCACCAGCACAGCTCAACACTGCACTGCACCGCGTGAACGCCCGCGACCGTGTGACCGTTTCCGCTCACTGTTCGCGCCGGGTAAATCGAGTGAGAAACAAGATCGTGCGCAACTATTAACGCTTGAAGGCGTGTTCGCCGCGGCGTTACTCATCGCTACGATATGGTTCGTTGCAGCGACACTCACCGCAACACCGTTCACTGCAGTCCCCAGTGAAAACACGCACACAGTGAGTAACGAGCAAGAATTACAATCGCTCGTCGACACACTCACCACTGAAAAAGAAGAAGAAGAAGAGGAGGGTGAAGTGGGGAGAGCAGTACACTCACCGCTTGGCGAGCTCGTGATGTACTGGGACTCATCTACTGACGCGTTCTACACCAGCGATACCGATGAAAACAACGGTGTTGTGACGCGAGCGGACGGAGCGTACACAACAGGGTTCCCGAGCGATCTTGCAGTGACTGACGCCGTGAACGAGTACACGACCGAGAGCGGGAGTGTCGTGAACGTGCACGTCACGTACCAAACCAGTGACGGTGACGTGGTGACCCGGCCAGTGGTTGTGAACGGCGACCCCGGAGAAAACGCAGTGTCCGCATCCTCCACTGTAACGATTCGAGACACGGACACGCTCACCGCACCCGGAAACACGGGCACGCGAGTAACTGACGACCCTGACTTTTACGTTCCTGACGCGAACGCTGAGTCGGACACGAGCGTGTACAACACGGTCACCGTGACCGTCACCGCATGGAGACCATAACAATGAGAACGAACACACGCTCTCCTCGACGAGAACGACCACGAGAACGAGCACGAGTTCGGGAGCGCGGGCAAGTGTTGTTGTTAACCGCGATTGTGCTCGCCGCGCTCTTGTTCAGTTTAGTGATCGTGTCGAACGGCATCATGCACACCACCGTCGAAAACACGAACGACGAAAGCACGTCAAATACTATCGAAGCAGTGGACACGGTCACTGACAACCTCGCGCGTGAAACACAGTACAGTACACGCGCCGCGAACACCGCGGAATACGAAACCAGTGGTGATGCGGTAACCGAAGTTCAACGTGACGTGACCGCGGTAACACGTGATGACGCGGTACACGCACAAAACCGGCACGCGAACACGCGAGTAAGTACCCCGGAAGACTCGGTCACAGTTGAACCAGCATGGGTTATTCAACAAGTAACCGAGTCCACGTTCACACCAGCCGATGACCCGCGCGAACCCGGTGACGCAGGGTGGCGACTCGGCGCATTCAACGGCGTCAGAGACTTCACAATGACCGTCACGAGCGCGTCAAGTTTCAACGCGTCCGGGACTGACGGTGCCGACGACGTGTTCAGCATGCAAATACAACACGTGAACACTACCGATGAGGAAGAAGACGACGTGGAAGACGACGAGGTGTGGGAAGTGTTCGTGTTCGATAATCCGAGTGAACCAGGTGTGAGTATCGGGTCGAGCACGGACAGTGACGGGAACCCGGTCGCGGATTGCACCGTGACAGAAACCCCGGTCAAGATCGAGTGGGATACAATGACCGTGAACGGCGACCAGTGCACTGACGATGGTGACGAGGAGCTCGTGTTCGCTGAACCACTCACCACCGCGACCGAGGACGAGGACGAGGAGTTGGTGAGTGTTGTGTTCAAAGGGGATAGTGAAATCACTGGCACGTACCGGTTGATTGCCGGGCAAGGAAACGACGCGGAGTTAATCGGTCGACCGAATGGCGTGTTCACGAACGAGTTAGTGCGTGATACCACGAGCGGTGACGAGGCGGACGACGCGTTACCGACAGCGTACGATGGCGTGTACACGGCGCGCGTCACGGTGCAAGCCGCAACCCGTGACGTTACCGTTACACGCGTCGTAGACTCACGCACGACGCAACCTGAAGCGACACGCGGAACATGGAGCTGGGAACACTGATGAAACACTCACACGAACACTCGAACACGAACACGAACACGCGAGCGAGCTCGACCGTTTTCGAGAGCACGCGAACCGGGTTCGCTGGTGATGAGCGAGCGACAGCATTCACGTTATCATACGTTCTCACAACCGCGATCACGGTCGTGCTCGCTACAGCCATCGTGTTCACGTTCCTCACCGTCGTTGATACACACCAGCAACAAGGTGTGCAAACCACGACCGATACAACCAGCGAACGCGTGCACGCAGCAATAACACACGCCGTCACACCAACCGACCGACCGAGCGCAGGAGACACGAGTGACATAACACAACGCGTTCGCGTGCCCGGCCCAATCGCTGTTACCGAGTACGAACTCAAACTACACCCGCAAGACCCGGGTGCAGTGAACGCCGGGACGGGAGATGCGGGTGATCGGGCGCGAATCGGTGTGCACCCAGCGAACGCTGACGAGCACGCAACCAGTATCGAATTACCGGAACACGTCACCGTTGATGAAACACGAACCGAAACCGTGACCGTGACCAGTGACACGCACGTCACCGTGCACACGCAACACCGTGACGGTGACGCGACCGTGTGGATCGAACCAGCATCAAATGGTGAACAATGAACCCGCGAAACAATCGAGCACACGCGAACACAACACAGAGGAACACTGACACGTCGGGCGTGTTCGCTGGTGATGAGCGAGCGGCCAGCGAAACACTCGGGTACGTGTTACTCATCGTAATCACCGTGACCGCGTTCGCAGTGTTACTCGCGTTCGCACCCGGGGCATTAACCGAGCAACAACACTCGATCACGCACGATAACACCGTGAGCGAATTCAACAATTTACACGACACCGTAACCCGGACCGTGCACTCACCACCCGCAGGAAGCAACACTGTGCGAGTCGGAACGCAAGGCGGAATCATTCACACACCAGGTGACGCACCGACGAGCGAACAAACAATCACCGTTCGCGCGCTCGACGACAACGGTGACGTGATTCACGAGCACGAAACAGTGACGAACCCGATCACGTTCGAGAACCCTGACGGAACAATACACTACGAACACGGAGCCGTGACATGGGCGAAAAACAACTCGAACAGTAACGATGCAGTGGAAGGCATGTCGCGTGAACCTGAATGGGTGTTCAACACCGAACACAGCACCAGCACCAGCACCAGTACCGGTGACGGGAACACGGTACTCGTGTTACTGAACCATTCACGAAACACTGACACGGGCGAGGAGACTGGTGAGCGCGTGATAACCGGGAGTGAAAGAGGTGGCGCTGAAATCACGATCACGAACACGGATACCCCGTTCAACACAGCGAACACGGGCACGAGTGGTGACGAACACGAACACACACGAGAACAACTGGTCGAGAACACCGCAGAAATCGAAGTTGAAATCGAAACACTCGCCCCGAACGCGTGGGAAACCTACCTCAACAACCACAACCCAACAACAACGACCACGACCAGTGAAACAGTAGGTGACGAGTACACGAACACCGTCACCGGCGTGTTCCCCGCGAACACCGTTACAATAGACGAACACGACATCGAGCTCGCACCAGCATAACAACACCGAACACACCGGAACCACGACAGCACAACAACCGCCTACGAGTCCCGATACAAAACAAGTACTGCTCCTCAGACCGCTACAGCGACAGCAACACCAGTGACAGCGACAACGACACCAGCATGTGTTTCGCTGGGTTCGACCCGAATGAGGTTGTCCAGGAGATCGAGGAGTGTGAGTATGTGAGGTTCGGGTGCACTAACCAAATACACGAACGCGAACACGCGATTTTGGTTAGTGAAACGTTCGTGTTACGCGTGCGAGAAACACGCTGACAGCGTCACGGCACGTGTTTCTTATCCTTGCAGTGTTCGAAGCCGTGGACAGTGAACGAGGGTTATTCAGTGTCAGCAAGTGATTCTTCACCTGTAGGAGAAGTAACCGTGTTCACAGCGTCGAACGCGTCAATGACACCGTGACCGTACTGGTGATTCCCAGACGTGTTCGCGTGCCCCGGTGTGTCAGGTGTGCGAGACGTGTCTTGAAGCACGGTTTTAATCTCGACCGGGGATAACTCACGATCAGTCGCAGACTGCATTAACGCAACCGTGCCAGCAACATGCGGCGCAGCAAAACTCGTTCCAGTCGAATACGACACCCCGCCAGCACCGTCCGGTCCCGGGACGAGCACACCAGGTGCAACAACGTCAGGAGCGGTGTACTCGCTCGGCCAGTCACTCGGTGCGTCCGAACCCCAATCACGACGCGTCACCACCTCACCAGAACCAGAACTCGGGTCGATTTGACCGTGTTCATCAATCGAGCCAACACTAATTGTGTCGTACATGTTCCCCGGTGACGCGGTCTCATCAGCAGTATTCCCAGTAATCGAAACAATCACGATTCCTTCACGAGTCGCACGCTCAACAACCGGGAGTAACTCCTCGACGAACTCGTCATCGCGTGATTCGATGCTCATAACAACCACGTCAACATCACGGTCGTGCTCGATCACCCATTCCAACCCGTTGATTTGGTTCTCGTACGACGCGTGACTGTTCTCATCAATAACTTTCCCGTGCAGTAATGTCGCGTTCGGTGCGACACTGTAGTACGCATCACCACGTTCGTCACTGGTTGCGTGTTTGTCAGCAGTGGTTATCCCGGACACGACGGTTCCGTGCGCGTCTGCGTGGTCGTCGTACGGTGTCTCGCGGTCGTTAACGAAATCTCGCCACCCGTCGTCCGGTACAGTGAGTTCAGGGTGCTGGTCAGTGTTCACGCCGCTATCCAGGACCGCGATTGTTGCGTTGTCGCCTTTCGTGTTGAACGCGTTCCAAGCGTGTGGGGCGTTCACTGTTTCGACACCGTACGCGATCTCGTGCTCGTCGAACGCCCCGGTGTGCGCGTTCCGCTCGTGTTCACTCACCGGTGCCGCGCCCGTGAACGAGTGAGCGTGTGCGTGAGCGTGTGAGTGTATTGGAGTGGTATTGTCACTGTGAACGGGTGTGCTCGGTGCGATAGTGAACGTGAATGTTGCCGTGAGCACAAGAAACACGAATAAAACACTGAATATTACGAGTGAGATACTGATGGTGTTCCGGAGCGTGAGCGAGGACGTGTTGCGTGTCATGGTTGATTGTACCGTGTGTTACGAGATACTACCCGTTCGGTAACGGTAAACACGAGCACTCGTGATACGCGAACACTACCAGCGACAACAACCGCACTGCCTTCGAGTCCCGATGGGTCAACGACATCTCCTGAGACCGCTACAACATCAGCGACAGTACAGCATTATTCAAAACACCGATTAAAAAACGAAACCGAGGATCGAGGAGTTACGAGTTACTCAGAACCATCGTCACCGTTCTCCTCTTCTTCACCGTCATCGTCCCCGGATTCGACTGTGAGCGTATCAGTCACTGAATCATTCTCAGTCGACACCGTGACATCGAACTCGCCA
>LKMJ01007083.1_pt1 | contig 10559 bp, 14 predicted proteins | sample 643391 | NCBI WGS metagenome assembly LKMJ01 (sample SAMN04112250, study PRJNA286221) | soda lake metagenome | biome: soda lake; feature: Kulunda Steppe; material: water; isolation source: sample PL-Br10 brine of Picturesque Lake | place: Russia: Kulunda steppe | collected 2010-07
CGGTGTACGGCAAATCAGATTTGGTTTTCAAGATGGCCGAAGAGGAAGACGCCACTGACGTTCCAATCGAGATCGTACCCGGCATTACCGCCGCACTCGGCGGCGGGGCGATGGTCGGCGCGCCGCTCTGCAACGACTTTTGTACGATCTCACTTTCCGATAAATGGCGCGGCTGGGACGAGATCGAACAGAAACTCCGGGCCGCGGCAATCAGTGATTTTGTCATCGTCCTCTATAACTGCTGGCGCAACTACGAACGGGCCGTCGAGATCGTCCGCCAAGAACGCGTCGACGACGCCCTCGTGGCGATTGTCAACGACGCGGGCCGGAAGGACGCGGGCCGCAACGGTGAGGGGCATTTCATCACGACGCTCGGCGAGGCTGCCGACCACGACGACAAAGTGTCGGGGATGGGCACCTCGCTGATCATCGGCAACCACGAGACCGAAACCTGGGAAAACGACTACCGAACGTTCCTTGTCACCCCGCGCGGCGGGCGTGACGTGGAGGATTTCTAACCATGAGCACGGATACCAACACAGATCAGTCAGAAGCATCGACAAGCAACCAGTCGGGCGGCTGTACCGCCAAATCCGGATCGAGCAAAAAACAGTCAGTCGATGAGAAAATCGGCTCGACGGTCGACGATTTCGACGCCGACCCCGGCCAACTGACGGCAGTTGGCCTCGGCCCTGGCCATCCGGAAGGAATGACCAAGCGCGCACGTGCCGCGCTGCTTGATGCCGACCACATTGTCGGCTACACCACGTACATCGAACTCCTCCCCGACGAAATCACCGAAGAAGCCGACGAGTTGTATGATACGCCGATGTGTGGCGAAGTCTCCAGGACCGAGGAGGCCATCGACCGCACGCTGGCGGGCCACGACGTGGCGATTATCGGCAGCGGCGACCCAAACGTCTACGCGCTGTCGGGGCTTGCACTCGAAATCCTGGAGTCAAAAGGAGCCACAGCCTCGATGGTTGAGTTCGAGGTCGTCCCTGGCGTACCGGCAGCCCAGTCCTGCTCCGCGCTGCTCGGCGCACCCCTCGTAAATGACACCGTCTCGATCTCACTGTCGGACCACCTCGTCCCCATGCCCGAAATCGAATCCCGGCTCCACGCCGCGGCCAAAGAGAGCTTTACCATCGTCATCTACAACCCCTGGAGCCGCAAGCGACGCGACAACTACGAGAAATGCTGTGAGATCCTGCTTGCCCACCGCGATCCCGACACCCCGGTCGGAATCGTCCACGGTGCCGGTCGCGAGGACGAGGAAGTGATGATCACGACGCTCGACCAACTGGAAGAACTGGGCGAGAGCGACATCGTCGACATGACGACCACGATTCTGGTCGGCAACGTCGAAACCTACGTCTGGGACGACCGGATGGTCACCCCGCGCGGCTACGAGACCAAATACGACTACTGAACCAATGACAACCTACCAAGTTACCCTGAAAAAAGAGCCCTGCGACGGCATCTTCGCCTGTCTGACCCGCGATCCGCGCTTTGTCGAGGACGACGACGGCCTCGCAACCATCGACCCCGACGGCGACCCAATCTACGACGGCGACGGCGAGGTTCGGGAGGAAGACGGCGCGGTGATCGCCACCTTTGACGACGACCGCATCGAGGAGGCTCGCCAGGCCGCCGCAGCTTGTCCGACGAACGCGATCATCGTCGAGGTGGTCGACGAATGAGCCGCGGCGCGTCTGGACGTGACACCATCGCCGCACCCGAAGACCTGCTGGCTGGCCATCCCGCGACCGCCTACTTCTGGGGCCGCGTGGCCGGCGACGGCACGGTCGAACAGGATCGCCTCACCGTGCGAACCAACGACGAGGCGGCCGCCGAAACCGTTAGCCAAATCGTCGGCAGCGAAATCGACCACGAGCAAAAAACACGAGCGTACGCCCACAACACCGATATCTCGAAAACTGAAGACGAGTACACGGTCGAAGTGACGAGCGACGACCTCTTTGGGATGAGCGGCTCGCTCGGTCTGCCGGTCGATGGCCGCGGCAACTACCGCTTTGGCGCGTTTTCCGACTACCGCCGAGAGCTGCTCCGTGGCATCCTGGAGGGCTGTGGGACGATCTGTTTCAAATCCTCCAGCGGCACGGTGGGCGTTTCGTTCGTCCACGACGATGCCGCGCTGCTCGAACTCGTCCAACAACTGATCGACGACTGCCCAGTCGAGGCTCCCTACGGCGATCTCTCCGAAACATCGTCGGGTGGCTACTGGTTCGGCGTCGACGACGATGCCGCAGCCGACTTTGGGATGTGGCTCTACGACGACACCGGCGAGACGGGCCTGTTCGCGCCGAGTCGGCGCCGGAAACTGATCCAGAGCCTCGATCAGGCGGTCGATGTCGACTTTGATCGCTCGCAGTTCGACGCTACTGAGTAACTATGGGACATCTCCGAAACGCAATCTCGTCGGTCGATAATGAGGCTATCCTACTGGTTGGCCACGGCTCGCGCCGCGAGAAATCCAACGACCAGGTCCGCGAGCTGGCGGCGATGCTCGAATCTCGCCTCGACATCCCGGTAGACGCCGCCTTTCTCGAGCTGGCCAAACCCGCAATCGACGACGCTATCGAGGGACTGGCCGGCGCAGTCGACTCCATTACGGTCGTCCAGCTGTCGCTGTTCGCGGCCAGCCACGTCAAAAACGACGTGCCCGTGGCGGTCCAGCAGGCACGGTCGGCCCACGACTCCGAGATCAAAAATGGGGCACACCTCGGTATCCATCCGGCGATTGTCGACCTCCTTGATGACCGTGCCCGCGCCGTCGAGGAGTCGCTGGGCGTCGACCGCGCCGAAGACGACGTTGCGGTCGTCGTCTGTGGTCGCGGCTCAAGCGATCCGGACGCCAACGCCGACCTCCACAAACTCTCGCGGCTCTTGCATGAGGGCCGAGAGTTCAGCACGGTCGAGGCCTCGTTTATCGGCATTACCGAACCCACACTGGACGACTCGCTGTCGACGCTTGCCAAACAGCGACCCGACGGGGTTGTCGTCCTCCCATACATGCTCGGCGACGGCGTCCTCACGGGGCGGATTCGGGAGTGGACCGCCGATTTTGATTCGGAGTACCCCTACGTCCAGGCAGCGGCCGGCGACCCACTCGGCACCGATTCGCGGCTGCTCGACGTATTGGGTGATCGCTGGCAGGAGGCCCGCACGGATAGCGTCGAGATGTCGTGTGACACCTGCAAATACAAAGTCGACCTTACCGGCTATGAGGAAGACACGGGCGGCGCGCGGGCGATGCTCCGGGCGCTGACCCACCAGGAAACCCATGCCGACCGCAACGATGTCGACGACGAACCACACGTGCACGACGCGCCCGAACACCACGTCGCGGTCTGTACGAACCAGACCTGCGCTGCAGGCGGTGCACCCGAAGTGCTCGAACGCCTCCGACAGGCCGCTCGGGACTCCGATGCGTGCGACGTTCAAATCACACGGTCGTCCTGTTTGAATCGCTGTGGCGACGGCCCAATGGTCGCTGTCTACCCCGACAACGTCTGGTATGGCGGCGTCGACGGCGATAGCGCCAAAACGATTGTATCCTCGCATCTCGACCGCGGTCGCATCGTGAGCGACCTAGTCGATCAGACCCTCTGACCCACGAATACGCCTACTTAACCAATACAACTATGAGCTGTTACGAAATCGAAGCACTCCGACTCGGACTCCTGAACGTCCTTGGAACCGAAGACGCCGCCGCCCGCAAACATGCCGAATCCGAACTAGAGGGCCATCTCACTGGGCCAATCGGTGCGCTTGCCGAGGCCGATACACTGGCTGCCATCGAACGCCATCTCGACGCTGCCTTGGTCGATCTCGAAGAAGAAGTCGCCACGACACCTAGCGACGACCCAGAGTACAACTACCTCCGGGGTCGACTCGTCGCGGTTCGGGATGCCGAACGCGCGGTTCGTCGCATCACGGCCCAGGGCGAAAGCGTCCTTGCGGGCATCGGCGAGGCCCACCATATGCTCCATGAGACCTTTCCGGTTGAGGGCGAATAGGAAGCCATGAGCAGATCCCAGCCGACCCGGACGGTTGAGCTCGGCAAGAGGCGGGCAGACCACGGCGTTCGGCCGCGAGACCCTTGAGACTGTGTGGGTCGTCGACCACGTCGACAGCCCTGCGTTGCTTATCATGACCGACAATCTGCCCGTTGCAGCAGGCCACGGTGAGTCAGTTCTCAGAGATGAGCCGCTCGGTTAGTGTGGCCGCTCGATTCCCGTTGCCTCGCGTTTGTGAATCAGCGGGAGGTCGATTGAGGCCGGTGGCTCAACCGCTTGGTCACAGTCGACGTCAGCAGCGTCGGTGTCGGCCCGGTCGCTATCAGTCCACTCACCGTCAACCCAGTCACCGCTGACAAACGTTCGAATCGTCTCGTCGTCGTGGTCGCTGTGTTCGAGGTACCACGGGCCAACTCGGAGATGGAGCAACACCTCACAGGACGTACAGTAGCGGTAGCCAGTGGATCCAGCCCCACCGTGGGCGGCTTGTCTGACACTTTTACAGAGCCGGTGTTTGCCCCACCAGCTTTCACAGTCAGGACAGCCATAGACATACGCGAAATCGGACTGCTTTCGATCATAATACGTCGAGCAGCGTCCCGGCAGATCGAGGAGGTCGACCCATGCAGAAAATGAGTCGCCGTGGCCTGTCTCGATGGTGAACCCAGGTGCCGTATGGGCTGTCGTCTCACGCGTGGAATCCATCTGCGTTGTTTCACTGTGGTCGCTGTGGGCAGTCTCACTAGTACTGCAGTCGCTGTCGGCGACGAGTTCGATGCCACTGTCGGTTACGAGTGCCACTTCGTCGAGATGCTGATACTGCCAGGCGTGGACCAGTTCGTGGCGGATCGTCTTTTTGCAAGCCGCAAAGCCAGCCCGGTCGTAGGTGTGTTCGGTGAGCGTAATCGTCGCCCGCCCGTCGCCGTCATACGAACAGCGGCCGTGGCGTCGCTTTGCCCGTGTCGAGGTCGCCCAAGTGAGCTTTTCGAGTGCAACGTCGTTGATCGGCCACGTGTCGCCGCGAATGACTTTCTCGCCGTATGCCCGCGCCCGGTGTGTAAGTTCATGATCGTCTGCGACCGCGCCGACCGGTCGCAGTTCCTGACTGTCTGTCGTACGCACTATATCGGCGCTCGAAGAGCACCACTAAATAGGTTGTAGTCAATGACTGTATCTCGATAGTAACACTCTGTATTTCCGGACTATCTGGGTCGAAATTGAGCCGGTCTTACTGCCTATTCACCGACCGAATAGCCACTGGCTTCGAGTGCCGCCGAAAGCGCATCGTTCTCGACGTCGCCCGCAACGGTGACGATTTCGGACTCGTGGTCGGCTACAACCCCAGTACAGCCTGGAAGTTCGGAGATAGCGGCCTCAACAGTCGATTCACAGCCGGCACAGCCCATCCCACGGACGGTGAGCGTCTGGCTCATGGGAGATTGATTGGGCGACTGCCGTTTAGGTCCACTGCTCTGGCGCGTACCCGAGCCGCCGGGTCACGATCACATACACCGCAACGGTCGCCATCACGATCGTAAATTCGATCGCAATGTTCACATCCGCGAGAACAATGCGGACGGCAGTCGTCGAGAGAATGATGAGCACCAGTACCACAAAATAATGCGGCAGTAGTTCGCGAATTGCCTGTGTATTTACCATCGTTGGTCTGCAGAACTGTAGCCGTGTGATCCTCTTGAGCGTATTGACTGCGTCAACAAACGAATTGTTCAATCACTGAACGGATCACCTGCTCACTAAAGGAATTGCTCAGTCAACACGCTCGGCAAACGCAAACTGCGGTTTGACATCGGTAATCCGGACCGAAACGGTCTCGCCGGTTTCGGTTCCGGCTACGAAGACGGTGAAGTCCTCGACTTTCCCAACACCGTCGCCCTCGCTGCCGACATCGACGATCTCGATCTCGAGCGTGTCGCCAACGCTCACCGGTGCGGTGAGTCGGTGTTTGCCGACCAGATAGACCTCCGAAGAACTGTCGCGTGAGGCCTCGGGGTTCATCGTCCGGACGTACTGAAACTCCTCGCTAAGTTCGTCTTTGAGCCCTTCGAGATCTTGGCCCTGAAAAACCTTGACCGCAAAGTCGCCACCCGTTCCGAGATGCTCACAGGCGACTTCAAACGCCTGACGGGCGAGATGGACCGACCGGGCGTGATCCAGCGAGTACTCGCCGGTCATGTTTGGTGCCATATCCGAGATGACGACGTCCGCACCCCCCTCGCCAACGAGGTCGCCAAGCCGGTCTTTCGTCCGGTCGTCAGTCATATCGCCCTTGATCGTCTCGACGTTGTTGTGATCGAGCGCCCGGATTCGCTGGAAGTCGACACCAATGACTGTTCCGTGCTCGCCGACTTTCTCGGCGGCAACCTGCAGCCAGCCACCCGGGGCCGCCCCGAGGTCGATGACGGTGTTGCCCGGTCCGAAGAGCCCGGCGTCGCGGTCGAGCTGTTTGAGCTTGTAGGCCGCCCGCGTGCGGTAGCCCTCCTGTTTGGCTTTGTTGTAATATTTGTCTTTCCGTGACATATTGCTTACCACCACACCTGCTGGAAGCGATCTTGAGTCGGCGCATCGGCGGCTCTCGGTTGCATATCGGCTCGGATGTCGTCCACGCTGAAAGACGTGCCGCACTCGGACGCTGAAAGACCGACCGTGCTCAGGTACTGAAACACGTGCCACGCTCGAACAAGCAAAGCCCTACCGTCCCAACTACGGGGGTAGTACTTTAGGTCGGACGTTCGTTGAGCAAACTGAGCAATGGCCGACCATGGAAACTGAGCACACAATCGTCGTCGGCGACGCCCGTGAACTCAGTGAGATCGGTGACAACACTGTCGAACTCGTCGTTACCTCTCCGCCATATCCGATGATCGAAATGTGGGATGAGCTGTTTTGCACCCTTGATCCGCGGATCGAAACCCACCTGACAGCAGGCGAGGGGCAAGCAGCATTCGAACGTATGCACGAGGTGCTTAACGCCGTCTGGACGGAAGTGAGTCGCGTGCTCGTCGATGGCGGAATCGCCTGTATCAATATCGGCGATGCAACGCGCACACTCGGTGGGAGCTTCCGCGTCTATCAGAACCACTCGCGGATTATCGATGCCTTCGAACAGCGTGGCTTCGAGCCGCTTCCCGAAATTCTGTGGCGAAAGCCAGGGAATTCGGCAGCGAAATTTATGGGCAGTGGAATGCTGCCGCCGAACGCCTACGTAACGCTCGAACACGAGTACATCTTGGTTTTTAGAAACGGTCCCACGAGCCGACAGTTCGAGCCAAAAGCTGAATCGCGGTACAATGCCGCATACTTTTGGGAGGAACGCAACCGGTGGTTTTCGGACGTGTGGAGCGACATTCGCGGTGAACTACAGGCGTTGTCACATGAGGACCTTCGCAAACGTTCGGGGGCCTATCCATTCACCCTCCCGTACCGGCTAATCAACATGTACAGTATCTATGGCGACACCGTCTGCGATCCGTTCTGGGGAACCGGGACGACAAGTCTCGCTGCCGCTGCCGCCGGACGCAACTCGGTTGGCTATGAGATCGAACCGGAGTTCACAGACCTGTTTGCGGACCGAATCAGCGACATTCCCGAGCTCTCGACACACGTAATTCGCACACGACTCGACGCCCACCGACAGTTCGTCGATGAAAAGCGGGCCGCTGGCGAGACGTTCGGCCATGTCGCCGACCGGTACGATTTCCCAGTGACAACAAAACAGGAACGTCCGATCAAATTCTATGTGGCTGACGCAGTCGAGTCGACCGACACAGGCTACCGAATTAGCCATTCGGCGGTGAGCGATGACTAGTCATTTTGGATGCCAACTGTACCCAGACACAGACGCACTTTTCAGACGGTTGGTGAGGGCTTTCGGAGCCCAATGAAATGATCGTCCCGTTCGTGGATTTCGAAGCCACAAGCGAGATAAAACGGCTGGAGGCCCTTCTCAAAGAATGCTGAAAGTGCTCGGGGAGCAACCACCGATGCGGCTGCAGTAACAAGCGCTCGGCCAATGCCGCGATTCTGTCGTGTCTTACGAACAGCGATTGCCGTGATGTGGCGTATTTCGTCGAATTCATCGCTGATGTCGACGCTCTCAGGCGGTGTTTTTGCAACCGCAATCGCGCCGATCGGTGTCTCATCGACCGAGGCAATACGCACAAACCCGTCGCGTCCAGCAAGTTGATCTTTGACCCGCGAAGCATCGGTTTCGAGCACGCCTGCGTCAAACAGCCGGATGACATCGAGAAAATCATCGGAGACGCCGCGGCGGATCGAATACTGTACAGCCACGGGCTCAGTGGTCTGCTGTTTTTCGTTGGGTGTCGATTTCAAGGAGCAATCCCTCGATTGTGGGTCGATCGGTTGGCGCGTTGCCGACGTGTGAATAGATCAGCCGTGGCTCCTCGCGGCGTAGATCAATGATAACTGCAAGCGGCATCCGGCCGATCAAATCGTGTAAATTGCCGAGAAAGCCAAATCTGACCGGCTGGTCGAACCGGTCGGAGATTTCGGTATCGGGATCGGAAACAATCGGAAACGGGAGGTCGTAGCCCGTCGCCCATTCGGTGGCGCGTGATTTGTCTTCGGGGAGGACGGAAACGACAACCGTGTTTCGCGTGCGAAACTCGTCATATCGGTCGGCAATCGCTTGTACCTGTTTGCGGCAGTTTCCACAGTGGTGATCCCGTTGGAACAACAGGACGACGAAGTCGGCATCGAGCTCGTCAATTCGGAGCGGGTCGGGCCCAGCGCCGCCATTGGCCAGCTCGAACGAAAGGTCGGCCGGTATCGAGTACATACCGGCTCTACAACACCGGCTGACAAAAACACTCAGTTCAGCCACTGTGTTTCGTCCACCGGGCACCGGCTCCTGAGTCGATACCAAATCAGCGGCCACTGCCGCCTTTGATTAGCCGAAGAACCTGCACATGGTCGACCGAGACAGGCTGATCTTCGGGAACCGGCGAGCCGTCGACAAGCACCGAGACCTCTTGGGGGCTGCGGCCGATTTCGCCGACGAGGTCGGCGTAGGTTGCCTCCGAGCCGACGGTCACCTCGTGTGTCTGCTCGCCGACAACCTCAACAGTCACGTTCATGGGTCGGCTACAGCGGCCGACCGATAAAATCTCTCGGGTCGGTGTCGACCGATCGGGCCGCGTGGTCTCGGGGCGTTTATCAGCCTGCCGGACACTGACACAGATATGAGCGATGGCGACTCCGCAGGCGCGAGTGGGCGTGAAATCTGGATCGAAAAGTATCGCCCACAGACGCTCGATGAAATCAAAGGACAGGAGGACATTGTCGAACGATTACAGAGCTATATTGCCCAGCGCGACCTTCCGCATCTGCTGTTTTCGGGAAGCGCCGGCATTGGAAAGACAACCGCGGCGACGGCCATTGCCCGCGAGGTCTACGGCGACGACTGGCGGGGAAACTTTCTCGAACTCAACGCCTCCGACCAGCGCGGTATTGATGTCGTCCGTGACCGAATCAAGAACTTCGCTCGCTCGTCATTCGGTGGGCATGACTACCGGATCATCTTTCTCGACGAGGCCGATTCACTGACCTCGGATGCCCAGTCTGCACTTCGCCGGACGATGGAACAGTTTTCCGACAACACTCGGTTTATTCTCTCGTGTAACTACTCGTCGAAGATCATCGATCCAATCCAATCGCGGTGTGCGGTCTTCCGCTTTGCGCCGCTTTCTGACGAGGCGGTTGCCGCCCAAGTCGATGAGATTGCCGACACCGAAGGCATCGAGATGACCGATGATGGCCGCGAGGCGCTCGTCTACGCTGCCGGCGGCGACATGCGTCGAGCGATCAATTCGCTACAGGCGGCCGCCACCACGGGCGATGTCGTCGACGAGGAGGCCGTCTATCTGATTACTTCGACGGCGCGACCCGAAGAAATCGAATCGATGGTCACCGATGCGATCAACGGCGATTTCTCGAAGTCGCGCTCGACGCTCGATACGCTGCTCACCGAAACCGGCATGGCTGGCGGCGATATCATCGACCAGCTTCACCGGTCGGTCTGGGAGTTCGGGCTCGCCGAACGCGACGCCGTCCGGCTTATGGAACGCATTGGCGAGGCCGACTACCGGATTACTGAGGGGGCAAACGAGCAGGTACAGCTCGAAGCGCTCTTGGCCTCGCTGGCGCTCAACGAGTAGGTATCGAATCCGCTTGCTACAACCGTCATCTTTCAATAGCTGTTCGCACTACCGTTTGCTATGCTTACCGTGGTCTCCGATACCCACAGCACCGACAGCCACCGCCTCCACGGCCGAACACTCGAAGCCGTCCGAACGGCCGACCTCGTCGTTCATGCGGGCGATTTTATGCGGGCGTCGGTTCTCGACGCCTTCGAAGACGAGGCGACAACGGTCCGCGGTGTGTATGGAAATAACGATGACGGCGAAATCAGAGAGCGACTCCCGAAGGCTCGAACCGTTGAATACGAAGGCGTTCGGTTCGCAATCACCCATACAG
>LKMJ01007084.1_pt1 | contig 10558 bp, 9 predicted proteins | sample 643391 | NCBI WGS metagenome assembly LKMJ01 (sample SAMN04112250, study PRJNA286221) | soda lake metagenome | biome: soda lake; feature: Kulunda Steppe; material: water; isolation source: sample PL-Br10 brine of Picturesque Lake | place: Russia: Kulunda steppe | collected 2010-07
GCGCAGGGAGTGTGACAGAGACCAGCGCAGGGAGTGTGACAGAGACCAGCGCAGGGAGTGTGACAGAGACCAGCGCAGGGAGTGTGACAGAGACCAGCGCAAGAAATCAAAAGGGGAAAATCTGCTGCCGCAGATAGCCCTGCTTATGTCACATAGCTTGGCTTTGCAGCGTGCAGCCATGCAGCATTCAGCCTCAACCGACTAAAAACAGCGCTCTGGACATGTCCACGTCTCCGCTGCCCTTTCCCTTTTACACATGTAGTGTGCTGGCAGGCAAGCGCGCGCGCACACACCTGCATCTGGTAGTCGCGCAGCGTCACCCCTTGGAGCATGCGTGGCTGCTCCTCAATGTCCGCCACCAGGGCGCGTGACAGGGCTGCCCACATCTCACTGCTCTCTAGTACGCTGCCACCGCTGCCTTCCGGCACACCGCTGCCCTGCTGTCCCACACCCCGCTCGGCCAGCTTTTGCTGCGCTGCCTTGGTGCAGCCGTTACCCGTCTGAGGCCCACTGCCAGCTGCCACTTGTACTTGCACGCCAGCAGCCAGCTCACGGCCTTGTGTGCTCAGGGCTTGCGTGCGCTGCGCGTGGCGCTGCAGCAGCTGGGCCAGGCCCAGGCGCTTGGCAAAGGTGGCGAGGCAGGCGCTCGTTTGCTCAAGCATCTCATTCAGCCGGGAGCTGCGGACCTCGCGGACCAGGGCAAGGTAGCCCTGTGTGTGCAGGGCAGGGCATTTTCTCAGGCTGTCAGCGAGCCATCCCTTCCAGATCAGCACCAGGTGGGGCAGCCAAGCCATGACCACTTCTCCTGCCCTCACCTTTGTTGTCGTCCATATGACAGTGTAGCTCCCGTGCAGCCCTGTCACTGTGAGAATTGACAAAATGGCAGCATGCAGACCAAGTCCAAATGGCAGCAGCAGCAGCCGCCTCTTAGCGAGGCTCGCTAGACGGGCAGGGCAGGCGGGCATGCCTCCTTGTCGCTGCACCATCTCACCAGACATTGTCACCGGACCCTTTCACCGGACAGCATCACCGGACTTCCTCACTAGACCATATCATCAAATCAGGCAGGCCTATCTTCATGTCCCTGAGCCAGGCAGGCCTACCTCCGTGTCCCTGAATCAGGCAGGCCTACCTGCATGTCACTGAACCAGGTAGGCCTACCTTCATGTCACTGAACCAGGCAGGCCTACCTCCAGGTCACTGAAGTGGGCAGGCCTACCTTCATGTCCCTGAACCAGGCAGGCCTACCTTCATGTCACAAACCAGGCAGGCCTACCTTCATGTCACAAACCAGGCAGGCCTACCTCCATGCCACTGAAGCAGGCAGGCCTACCTCCATGTCACTGGACCTAAGTGCCTGCACGCGCTTTAGCCGCGCCTCCTCCTGCCTCCTCCGCAGCTCCTGCAGTGCGTCTGCATGCCACGCCTGCACGCCCTTGCACACGATGGCACGCAGGGCGGCCTTGGCGGGGCCTTTCAGGCCTCGGCCTGAAAAAGCATGGGAAAGAGGGACAAAGTGGACTGATCGATTGGGCGTGAGTGAGGGCAAGGACAGTAGGGAACAGAGGTTGGAGACAGTCAGACATGTCCATTTTGCTCTGTGATCAGGTCTCAAGAGTGACTGATTTGCAATGTATCAGCATGATGACACCATCAATGGCGGCCTATAGAGCTCTTGATTTGATGCAGGCTTTTTTATTTGTTCAAATCAAGGGCGCCCAGGGCAAGGTATCCATGCACGCAGGGAATTGGCTTGGTACGTTGGATGCAGCCAAGCAAGGCCATGCAACGCTTTGTGAATTTATGTCTTGCAGATCTGTAACAAGGTATTGGATCTTTATCAAAAAAACATGTGTGAAATTGTGACATGTGCACGCAGGCTGCGTTTATCAGCCACAGGAGCGCTTATTCCGCCCCTGCTGCTCTACTTTCAAACAGCAGCTGCCATGCAGCCTGCTGCCATCTCCCTTTGCACAATCTACGATTTCACTCTGCTCAAGTCATCCTTTGAGCCTCAAGCATAGAAAGTCTGCGTCAAGCCCAGAAAAGACAGCTGGATGCACACCTGCAGGAGTTGCCAAATTCTTCCCTATGTCCTCCGCAGCCACCTCTCTGCTCGCCGCTCCAGCTGTGCTACCTGCACCTGATCCCTCTGCTCCGCATGCTGCTACTCCCACAGCTGCCAAGTGGGAGCTCTCCCTGGCACAGGCTATCACACCCCCAGTGCCTGCCGCCGCCGCTGCTGCTGCTGCTGCTGCGTGGGCATGCATGATGCCCGCCAGCATGAGGCGAGCCTTTGCAGGGTGCGCCATGGCCTGGATGAAGCCTGCGCATGGGCATGCCATGGTCCATGACTTCATTTGTGGTACACCTGAAATCCATGTTTGATGCAGGCATGACACGACCTTGCGTGCATGCAGCCGCGGCATTCCTGTGCCCTGCGCCTTAGAGCGCAGGCATGACACGACCTTGCGTGCACGCAGCCGCGGCATTCCTATGCCCTACGCCTTTCAGCGCGCGCCCTGCGTGTGCCTGGACGCTTGAAGCCTGAAGCTTTTACGAGTGCTAGGGCCTTTGGTATGCTTTGGGATTCTATTAGTCCCTGAACCACACCTCACACTACCTGCCCTGCATTTGCAGTACAGCGCACACCCTGTGCGTGCTCTTCATGTGCTCTGCGTGCTCTTCATGTGCTCTTCATGTGCTCTGCGTGCCCAGCGCCTTGTGGGGGGCAGCTGGTGCAGGACACGCTGCGCTGAGTGCACTGGGGGGCAGCAAGACAGGCAGCTCCTTCCCGCACTCATATGATGGATGTTCCAAAAGTGGAATTCCCTCCAAGGCCAAGCTGGCTGCGCATGCCTGGCTCAGCACACAAGGCGCCTGAGTGCCTTTTGATCACAGAGGCATGACAGAGGCCACAAATACCTGACGCAATCATCTGCCAGTCTACACATTAGCTGTGCCTTCCCACGGCAGCACAGCCTGGCAGCACATGCCTAGACATGCATGCCCAGCATCACACGCCTGGGCTGTGCATTTGCCAGGTAGATCTTGCCTGCCATGGCTGCGGAGAGCCAAGCAGTTCATCCTATGCCACAAGTGCTCCGTGGAAGCAAAGTCGAAGCCAAAAGCCCACACCCACTAGGTAGCCGTCAGTGTGCATAAAAGAAGAGCCCATCCTACCTGCGTACGCGACGCGCCGCAGGCGAAGAGGGGCTTGGCGTGCTGAGATGCACAGGCTCAGCTGCTTAGCCCTCAGCAGTTGGCCCAGAAGTGTGCAAGGCCGAGCTGCTTCCATCGTCTCAGCTGTCACTGGTGCACCTCCTGCCACTGTCACTGGGCCCAATGCTGCATCTAGACCTGCCGCCGCCTCTGATCCCACTGCTGCCACTGTTACTGGTGCACCTCCTGCCATTTTCACCTGGCCCGATGCTGCAACTAGACCTGCCGCCGCCTCTGATCCCGCCGCGGCACCTGTTCTTGCTGCACGCACCAAGCCTGTTGCTGCTTCTGAGCCTGTTGCTGCTGTTGCTGGTATTGATGCTACAGCCAGCCCTGATACTGCCCGCCTTTCTGCTGCCGGCCCTGCAGGTGTGACAGCCGCCGTTGCTGCTGCCGTTGCTGGCACCACTGGCTCTGCTGCTGCCGGCACTCCTGGCGCAGTTGAACCTGATGCAGCTTGCCTTTCTCCTGCCGGCCCCCCAGGCATGACTGCTTCTGATGCCGCTGCTGCTGCTCCTGCTCCTGCTGCTGCTGGCATCGCAACTCCCGGTGCCACAAGCATATGGGTGGGCGATCCATGCTGTGGCTCAACAAAGAGCGGCTGGTGGCTGCCAGAGGTACATGGGCTACAGCCCTGGCAGTCCATGGCTACCTTGACACAGAGCTGCACCAGCTTCTCCACGTGCTGTGCCTGGTCGCAGGACCTGCGCGCACGTGCAGGGATGCGAGTTTTGAGTGCCGCTGAACTTTTACAGGCAGCGCAGCCCGTGCACAGCCAATGCACAGCCCATGCACAACCCATGCTCATTCCATGCACAGCCCATGCCACACAGTTGGACTGCAGGCGCTGCCCAAGCAGGGCCAAGGTACGCACTGTGACCAAGCAAGGCAGCACATGCCCTGACATGCCCGCCAGTCCAGCACCACACTGTCCCTCGCCTCTTCAGATCCAGCACCACACTGTCCCTTGCCTCTTCAGATCCAGCACCACACTGTCCCTTGCCTCTTCAGATCCTGCACCACACTGTCCCTTGCCTCTTCAGATCCAGTACCACACTGTCCCTTGCCTCTTCAGATCCAGCACCAAACTGTCCCTCGCCTCTTCAGATCCAGCATCACGCTGTCCCTCACCTCTTTAGAGCCACCCGCCTCACACGCAGCATGTCTTGCACCGTGCGCGGCTGCCTCCATGCGTGGAACAGCGCACATGTCTGCGAGTGGAGGGATGCTGAGGCATTCAGGCACCCTTGGCCGCCACTGCTGGCGTCGCTGCTTGCGCCCTTGCCCTGCAAGTAAATAGCCCTCAGGGGGACAGTTGGTGTGCTGTTGCTGGCCCCTGCCATTGAATTTGGCACAGAAGGTCCTCCGATACTGGTGCTGGACAGGTGCTTGGGGGCAGAATCCTGTTGCCCCTGCTGCTGCTGCTGCTGCTGCTGCTGCTGCTGCTGCTGATGCTGATGCTGATGCTGATGCTGCTGCTGATGATGATGATAATGATGGGTGCTGCTGCTGCTTTCCAGCTCGGCTCTTTGCCCTTTCAGCACACTGCCAGACAGTGTGACCAAACCCAGCTTCTTGGCTGCTTCAGGGATGCTGCGCGCGCTGACGGTGTGGCCTTTGCCGTTGCGCACCTGGTACCTGCAGCGCGGCAAGGAAGCATTGAGAGTGTCTAAACACTGTAGCTTGTGGATAAAGATGCAGGAGAGAAGCATTGAGAATGTCTTCTGACTGTAGCTTGTGAATGGAAATGCAGGAGAAAAGCATCGAGAGTGTCTTTCTAACCGTTTAACTACGGCGGCATGTGTGCAGGCCTCAAAGTTACACAAGTTGGGTGAGCAACGCCCAGCAGCTTGCCCAATTTTTTCCCTGCAGGCAGCGCTTGCGTGGACAAATCACTTAACGCGTCCCCCATGCTTACCGCCTCCTTTGCAACCTACGTGGCCAGCACCAGGCACATACAGCATGCTGCTCCCCACCACGCAGCGCACCTGACACTGAACAACCGTTTCTGGCCATTCGCTGCAACGTGCTTGGCTACAGAGGCGCTCCATCCGTCATGGGGCCCGAAATAGCCATAATCCCTGCAGGCCGCCCGCAACAACACAATCATATGGCAAAAGTATACTGATGAGAACATTGTGGTTGATCCTTCAGGCGGACTGACATCAAGTCGCTGCTTGGATGGCTTGCTGCCATAAAAAACTGTGGACACAATCAACCAGCCCCCCACTCCTCTCCTAAACAAGCACCACAATTTCATGCCAGATCACTGTTATTGACTGCTCAACAATTTGATATACACACACACTCCAATACTCCGGGCTCAGTAAAATATCTCCAATCAACAAATGTCTGATCTCAAACACACGGTCTTAGACACCAATTCGGCAAAGACACAATCTGGCGTGACAACACAGACCTCTTGTGAGACCTTCCCTGTGATTGGCCTATTGTACGTTGAAATGCTGGATGTGCTTGCATAGGTCAGCTCAAAGACTCTGGAACACGAGGTGCCAACCATTTTAAGTGCAGTGTCCCAAAAATGGCATGAGCGCAGAATCACTTTGCAACCAAGATCAGGACCAGCACGCTGCAAGCTTGTAATACCAGACTGCGGATGCTTGGCAACGTGCACCATGCATTATGATGACATAGCTCCAGAAACATGCTGCTTGACTTTTCAAGCTGTCCAACAGCCATAGATGGCACAGATGCCACATTTTGTGGTTCATACACCCAATGATACAAAGCGCAGCATGGGAGAGGCGCACCAATGCTACAGACACTGGTGACAAAGCTACGAATGAAAGTGGACGCAGATTACACAGTTTGAATTGAAAGAGAAAAAGCGGTGCGGCATGGGTGGCCACGCACACCCTCACAGCACACTGCTCCAAAACTCTGCCTCTTAAGCCCCCTGACCGGCCTGCACCTCGCGACTTTGGTCCAGCAACCAGCAGGATATAAGCTTAACCAGCAGACCTCAAGCTTAAGCCCAACTAACAGCCAGGTGTGCACACTTGAGGGTTGTGTGCAGGGTTCTTCCATACTCAGCTCTGTGGGTTCACACCTGGCAAGGTAGTGTTTCAGGCGGACAAGGTAATCAGGGGTGCTGCAGTCATGGGGCAACACAGCTTTGGCCAGGGTAGGGTCCAGCAGCAGCTGCAGCTGTGGCTGGGATAGTGCAGCAGCAGCGGCGCCGTCCGCTGTGCTGGGATTGGGATCCACCAAAGCAGCTCTAGAGACAGCCTCAGCAGCAGCAGCAGCAGCAGCGGCAGCAGCAGGGGGGGGCCCAGATGGGGGAGACGCTTGAGGGGCTGGGGCTGCTGGTGACGCAGGAGTCGGTGTTCCAGGCAGCTTGCTGCTGCCTTCCTTGGCTGTGCTTGATGCCTTTGCTGTGCCTTTTGCTGGTGCTGGTGCTGGTGCTGCCGGGGTTGCTGCTTCCAGCAATCCGTTGGGTGTGCCACTTGAGTGCAGAGCTCTGGGCGATGGGGCTGATCCAAGAGAAGCTGCTGCAGCAGCTCCAGGGTGCACCAGGGCCCCAGAACACACAATTTGGGACATTGTGGGTGGATGCTGCTGCTGCTGCTGCTGCGGAAGCAGGGATTGGCAAGTTTTGGCGGTGCGTTGACAGGCAGCCTGCGTTCCTGGATCTGCCTCCTCGGCCCTGGGCAGCTGCTGCTGCTGCTGCTGCTGCTGCTGCTGCTCCAGCCCGCCCACCTGCTGCATCACACCTTCATTGCCAATTCTGCGTTGCTGCAAGAGGGCTATTTCCTGCTCCCACCAAGACAAGGCGCTGCCGCTCACGTTGCCATCCTGATGTAGGATGCGCTCTACCCTGTGCAGCATGCCGTCACCCAGGAGCAGGTCAAGCACTTCCACACAGACGGGCTCCCTAGTGCTTTGCTCATCCTGCTGAATATCAATGGCCTGCTTCCTCAGGCGTAGCTTGGCTCGGTCCCTTGCCTGCAGCACAATTCAAAATTTCAAAATGCGTCAGCTGTCCCTCATCTCTCCATGGGAGGGTACGTTAAATAAGAAAATAATATCACTTAAGCACAACAAGGCTTTGGGCACACACTTACCCTTCTTAGCAGGGAAGCCACAATCCTCCTAGAGCGCCCAGGGCTACTCGATGCAGCCAAACAGGCTATCACGCCAGCAAGGTGCTCCAAGTGTGCTTGACTCAAACAATTCTTGTAACTCGGTGTGTCACCCATGGCAAGAGGTGGAAGAAAAGTGATGGTGGACGGGGTCCAGCTCAGGATGCGGCGTAACACATGTTTGCCGACCTTGCTGACGATTGAGAATTTTTATTCGTATGTCTTGTCAATATTTAATTCCAAGCAGTTCGAACACACGCTCAAATACACGCATCTTCCGGCGAGGGCATCGCGCTTGTAGGTTACGCACATGTTACATAATAACATATTTACAGTTAAGCTTCCATTCTGAGGTTATGATTGTTGTGGCTTTCTCAATGAAAATGATCTGATGAATCGATTCCGTCGTCATTGAGCCACGTTTTTCTTTCATATTTTCATATTTTGACCCGCAAAACAATTTATCATGGCGTACAATCCTGCCGCAAGCACCTACGACGTGACTCCCATGTCGACCGCCACCGGGACCACCCTGAGCACAGCCGCAGACCGCATCTGTAACCTTGACATTAATGATTACTCACGGGTGCGCATCACCTGGGTATTGTGTGCGTATTGGGGACATGTGTGATTTAGGGAACTGGTCTGTTTTGTTCACGAATGCATGTGCGCCCCTTCTACATCTGGACCATGCACATGTGTGAGCATGAAAAATATTCCCCTCCCATGAATACCAAAAAAGGTGTGTGCGGTGAGCTCACTGCCTCCAGTCACCTCTGCTACTGACGAGTTGCGCAGAGATGAGTCAGAGAGCGATTCAACACTGATCTGTGTGCACGCTGTGTCCTTTCCTTTGATGCTCAGAACATGTACGGCACTGCCTTCAGTGAGCTGACGGCAGCACAGCGAGAGGACGTGGCAGCAGCCATGCGCAGGTGCGTGCCTGCGCCAATGGCTGTACCCATCAAACCTAGATCTCAGACTTATGCCTTTCTTTCATCCAAACTTGATCACCATTGCCTCAAATGCGGCCCCTTATGCATTGCTGATCCCTTGGCATGACCCTGGCATGTGCAAGCTCACCTCCATCTCCTTTGCCTTTGCAGCGATCAACGAGCGGCCACCGGGGGCTCTGTGCCAGCTGACAGCGAAGCAGCCACAGCCACGGTGCGCTTGTGGTGTTGAATGTTTCACAGGCCCAGCCCCTCTTTGTGGGGCTTCATTGGCGAGCTTCACAGATTTTCTTCCTCTGATTCATCATGCCATCTATTCTTCCATCATAGGCGTGTAGGCCTGTCAATCAACCATTGTAACCACGTGGCGAATAAGCCATCAGTACACTTGCTGTATCTTTCCTTCTCTTCTGTGCAGCGCCTGGCCAATAGGGCTGTGCGGGCTGCTGACCGCGAAGCGGTGCGCGACAGGGATGATTACGCCATGGTGAGCACGAGGACATGCCTGCAGTGCATGATGCATCACACATAAAATGCATGGAGCATACCTTGGTTGCCTCCAATTTTCCCCACTGCTCTCTTCCCTCAGGCTTGCCCCCTACTTGTGTTCTGTGTGCAGGCCACGTACGGGGTCAACTTCAGTGCCCTCACACCTGCCCAAATGGAGGATGTGAGTGCTTTATGCCAACCTTGAGCTTGAAAGCGTGCTCACACATGAACAAATGTGTATTCACCAAGACTGTTGCGTATATTTTCTTTTTATCCTTCTCTTCCTCCACCCCCTCTCTCTCTCCTCCACCCACTCCTCGCACCTACAAACTGTTCTCCTATTTCCTCTATTCTTGACTTAAAGTTACAGGAGAGCTTGAAGGAAACAGCCAGAGACGTGAAAAAGACACTCCAAAATTTGTTCATTTATGCTTGTCTGTTTTCTTTGAGCCATGCATGCATAGTTGACACACACTTTCCAGTGTTACCTAAAATTTAGGATCTTCCTTAAGTGCAGACTGAAGCAAGCACGAGCAATGGCACTGTGTCTGACTGGCAAGGATGTATAAATGAGCCTTGTATACACCAATCACTGCACCTTGCACCTTTGTCTTTGTGTTCAGGTCTCCAACTATATGCGTGATGATGAGAAGCGCACTGTAAGTGGCGCCTTTCCCTGCTGCATTTGATGGGGTGATAGTGAGGTCAATGGCCATGTGCTAGGGAGGGCATGCTGGGATGCACATGACTTCGGCACAGAGCACCAACCACAACACTCATACTATGCATAAAACTCATGCATGCGTGCGCTGGCCTGATTGCAGTATGGTACCGTGATCGCGGGCGGAGAGGCTGCCATGGCCAAGGTGGGCTCGCAAGATACTGCTGCTGCTGCTGCTCTTGCTCTAGTGCACAGAGTGTTTGATTTGGGAGTCTGCCATTGAGGACACATATTTCTGCCGCTGAGCGTTGCACAACCGAATTTTTACGGGGCTTTTCACTACTTTTATGGCTAGATCCATGCAGTGACCAAGAGCAAGCCCTCCTGCCCTTACATGCTTCTCCCAAGCTCTGCTGTGTTAAAGAGCCATATCCGTCACGCCTGCCTGCCTTGCAGCGCCAAGCGGATCTGGCTTATGCCGCCACCCCTGCCGCCGCAGCAGCAGGCACCACGGCGTTCCCCTCTGCCGGTGTGTCTGCGGCCCCACCTGTGGGAGCCATGCCTGCATCTGCCACAGGCGTCGGGGCAACTGCGTCTATGGGCATTGACTACAGCGCCACTACCACCACCACAGCAGCAGCGCCTGGCACCTACGACACCACAGGCACCACAACGCGTCCACTATGATGAAATCATGAGTTGCCCGCTCCCAACAAGAGTGCAGCATATTGTGGTCATCTATAGCTACATCTGTTGCGGGCATGCACTGCAGAGTCAACAAGTTAACTGACTTTGATGTTGTGCGTTGATTTAAGTGCAAGGATATAGTCTTGTAATGTACTCACTGTGTGCGCGCGTGATACCTGACCATTTGATGCCGATGATCCCGTTCCAGAACAGACACAGAGTGTGCTCTCCACCAGACGTGTGCACATGATCACCAACTGCAAGCAGTGGATCTTTTGTAAAAGAAGTTGAGTCATTCACAGGTCAAATCACTCATATTCCCTCATAGCTGCTTTTTGTCGCAAAGAAGGAAGGAAAACAAGCACGAGAAAGCAGGCAGTGAATACCCTCCCTACACGAATTTAGGAAGAAACAAGCAAACACGGACAGACAGACAGACAGAC
>LKMJ01007085.1_pt1 | contig 10558 bp, 19 predicted proteins | sample 643391 | NCBI WGS metagenome assembly LKMJ01 (sample SAMN04112250, study PRJNA286221) | soda lake metagenome | biome: soda lake; feature: Kulunda Steppe; material: water; isolation source: sample PL-Br10 brine of Picturesque Lake | place: Russia: Kulunda steppe | collected 2010-07
CAAAACCGCCGCCGCCGCCGCCGCCGCCGCCACCGTCACCATCACCATCACCATTGCATCATCACAATCAGCAATACGGTGTCGGCCCTTGCAGCAGGGTGATGGGGTGGGTGATTCCATTGGCAACACCATCGCAATTTGTCCCTGCAGCTGCATCTCCGTCCCCACTTCAGCCCCAGCTCTGCAGCGGCTGCCTGCGTGCTGCTACTGGGCAGCACCTCCGGGCGGCAGTCGTGCACCGGATTTTGGGTGTGCGCATCAATCAGGCGGGCAACCAGTGCAAACCTGCTGAGCTGTGGATGCGCCCTGAACAAGCTCCCCAGTGCGTACACGACTGAGGGCTGATGGCCGTCTGTGGGGCTCTTTTGCCGCGTGCCCTACCCCGTGGGGCCTTGCACTGCCCATGGTCATCACATGCACAGCCCGCGTTGCATGCAGGGCAAGTGAGGGCACACTGCTGGAACCGAGTGTCCATACGCGCAAAGGGTGTGCGAATGCCGGAGGCTGACACCCAGCAGCATGGGCACACAACCCTGAGGGACCAACCAGCGCAGAGGCGCAAGGCAGCAGCAGAGGCGGAGTGGTAACCCAGCACGAGCCGAGAAACAAGCACCGGGGGATGCATGGGATACAAATTAGGGCAGGGCGGTTGCGCAGCCACCCAGGCAGCCAGGCTAGCAGCGTCTCGTGCTGCAGTGCTTGCTTGGCCCTGCCGGCGCGTTACCTGTTGAGCAGCAAGCAGTCCCCTCTGCTGAAAATCCGCGCCAACTGCCCCATTCCTTCCCATCTGCACCCTCGGCACCAGCAGCCACCCCCAATGCTCCCATCCTTGAGGCACTGCGCTGCACGTGTATGGGCGCGCACGGCGGCGCCCACCCACCTGGAAACCAAACCCGTAGCTGCTGGTCAGCCCATACAATCCGAAGGCGGAGGGGAGCTTGGGATACTCCGACTCCACGGCATCCTGGTACTCCACGCAGGACAGGGTGTGGCTAGAGTACTCTGAGTCCGGCATGACCATATTGCAGCCAGGGCAGCTCACGGTGCCCTCCTCGAGGGGGTCCCTGCGTGCACGTGCACGTGTTGGCACACACGTGTCAACTCGCGCGCACCGTGCTTGTGAGGGAGCTACAGCGCTCAGGGCGGGGCTCACGCACACAAGAGCTGCGCAAATGGCCCTAAACAGATGAGTAGATCCATGGCAAGGTCAGGAACACACTGCGCAAAGCAAGGGACTTTGTTTTAGTGCACACGAGGCTCAGCGCATCGACGAATGCTTCGGTGCGTGCCAAACGCTCCACCCCGGATAGCTGTAGAGTTGGATTCAAGTACAAGCCGTGCATGGTCACAAAAGCAGTGTGTGCCACAGGATCATTGACAAGGAGGTCAGGGCAAAGAGAGGGAGGTGCGCACAGCGGCAAGGTGTTGTACTGACTCAGCAAAGACACTCAGCCAGGGCCAGCACAACAGACTTACCCAGACCAGATGTGTTCGGCGGAGAGTGCCCTGCTGCCCCTGAGCATGCTCTCTCACCAGAGAACCCCCTTCCTCTCTCTTCTGACCAGAACTCTGCCACAAGGGTTTTTTGGGTCGGGCAGGATACCAACGCACACGCAACTAAAGCATCGTGTCTGTTCTCCCGCAACCCTAATCCACCAATCGCGTGTCTTTGACTTGTCCTCCTACGCAAGAAAACCCTTGTTATTGCTTTGGGTGCGCCTCGCCTAGAAAAAAATATTCAGAATATGGCCTATTTCAATGACTTGAGGTTGAGCTCCGTCTTACTTGTATGTCTCCATCGGCTGTCCAGACTTGACATATCTCCTGGTCTGTTGGTTGATCATATCATTTAAAAAAGTTGTTATTATTCTCAGGAAGATACTATTCCACATTGACAAAGAGTACAGTGCACAAGAAGTACTAAAATACCTAAGGACCATTATGGAATATTAAGGATTTTTTGTATGGTTCTTCATTATCATGGTCAAGGACAAATTGCATTGCCAAAGTAGCCCAAGTTATGGTGACTTGGCTTTGCAAGTGTTCGTGCCTTGAACATGGAAACTTACAGAGCATGCAACAACAGTAGGCAAATTCCAAAAACAGAGGCCAAACACCAAGGTGGGTTACACATAAGTACAGACGCACATCACCTCATCAGCAGGGACGGCCGCTGTCTCATCCCTCTCATCCCTCTCAACCGCGGCAATAAATAAATCAACCCCACCCGCATCAGCCGCATGGGCCAGAGCACACATTTGGCCACCCCCCATCACACCCTAAAGCACCCCCGCCATGCTGACAGGCAGGCCACCCACCTCTTGGGCCTGCAAGGCACCCACACCATACCCGCCGGCTCCTGGCAGACCTACCCACTAGCACACCCCGGCCTGCCTGCCTACCTGCCTGCCCTAGTCCTTATTCATATACCTACATTCACCTGCCAACCAAGTGCCTACCACAGCTTCTGTACATTCCAGCTAAGTCCGCACTGCTCACTCACACGCTCGGGCACAGAGACATGTTCAGCACGCACGCGCGCGTCTCCAAACATGGTCCCGCAACCCCACAAGTGTGCACCGGCAGCCACATAACAAACCCTCGTGTGCATGCGCTGGCAGGCTGCGGCCATCAGCAGTCACACAGACCCCCTGCCTGCCTCGCTGATCAGTCTGCTGGCTGGCTGCCTGCCAGCCCCGCTGACGCCTGCTGCAGGCTCGTAGCGCCAGCGACCCACCACCTGAACTTCAGCCCGCCGTGCACCCACGCTTGTACCCCCAACATGCTGCACACGGTGTGCTGCTATGCTGCTGCCGCATCTGGGGGCGCAGGACATGCCCCCGTCAATTGGCCGTGGCCGAGCCCCGCAGCACGACCCACTGACGCTGGATGCCAGCCAGCCCTGCTGACAGGTCTGCCGGGTGCTTTGTGCAGCCCACATGCGCCCGTCAGTTGGCTGTGGCCGAGCCCTGCAGTTGACCCTTGGGCACAGCCGCCACGCCGCCCTTGTCCAAAAACGCCATGCCGTCCGCAGCGGCGGCGGGCGCGGCTGCCGTCCCTGCTGCCGCCACCCTGTGCACTGCGCTGTGGAGGCTCAGGAAGGCCCCGTTGACGGCCGCCGCCCAGGCCAGCATGGGCTCGTCGCCCGGCGCTGCAGAAAACGTGAGCTGCGTGGCCGCCGGGACAAACAGCACGCAGCCTGCGAGATAGATGGAGGGGCGGGGAGCAGAGGGGGAGGGGCGGTGACTCGAGTCGAGAGCAGACTGTTACGAGGCTGAATCGCATGCGGCGCTCGGTCGCGCATGCCTGTGCTTTGAGCCTGCCTGCCGCTGCTTTTGCCTTCTGCCCCTGCCTGCCACGCTCCCCGGAGCCACGGAGCGCACAATATGCCCCTCATGGCGAGCAGCTGAGCTCATGAGGCATGGGAAACAATAAGGAAAACAGCAAGCCAGTGCTCATATGCAAGTGGGCATTGTTGACATGCACACCGCGCCTGCACATATGCTAAACCCCGTGCTGGCTGTGCAAACGCCTGGCGTGCCAGCAGCAGCAGCAGCAGCAGCAGCAGCAGCAGCAGCAGCAGCAGTAGCAGCAGCTGGGCCGCACCTCGGGAAACGTCAGCCTGCTCCTGGAGCTCACTCCCACATGCGCCCTTTTCCACAGTGCCACCAGAGGCCATCATGCTGCCTTTGCCACCCTGCATGATGCAAGGAGCATGCGCAAGGCTCTGTTGCTCGTGCGCCCTTTTCCACAGTGCCACCTGAGGCCATCATGCTGCCTTTGCCACCCTGCATGATGCAAGGAGCATGCGCAAGGCTCTGTTGCTCGTGCGCCCTTCCTCACCTAGCATACTTGTTTGTCTAGTGCATGGAATGAGCAGGCGGCTCTGGCAAGCCGGTCCTCCTTTTGTCACTGCACAGGCCCCAAAGGGCCAGGAGGGCTTGCGGCCCGGTGGTTGGCTCAGGAGAGGGGTTGGCATTTTGAGCCTTTGTTGGTGGAAAATGTAAGTCCCGTAGTTCAGGGCAAATTGTCGCGAGCACCAGGCCATGGAGGAGGACGCGGGCTGTATCCATGACAGGCCTACCTCTTTCATGAATCAGTAACCCCAGCCACTTTTCAAAAAGCCCCTGAATGCGTTTACACTATTCAGCAAACCCCTGGATGCATCTGATGCGCACACCCCAATCCCCAGCACTGTGTGCCTGAGTGAGGTCAGGGAAAGATCCGCCTCCCATCCAGCGCTCACCTGCACCAAGACCACCATAGGACCCTCGTTAGCAGGCAGTACCCCGCTGCTCCCTCCATCTATGACGACGCGCAGGACCTGCACACGGCCCAAGGCACAGCGTGGTCTTGTTAGCAGGCTGCACGGTTTGTGTTAGTAAAGCAATGCAGGAAAGTCTTTTAATAAGGTGGCCGGGGAGCGATCCCGGTTAACGAAGTGGCCAATCCCCAGTCCAGCCCGAAGCCTAAGCCTGACGGTTGGTTAGGTAGTTGGAGATGATCCGGTGATCAAGGAAAGCCTGGTTTCGGTACGGTTTGCACAGCACACTCTCGGCCAGCTAGCTCAGCCCCTGGCATGCAAGCGCCTTGGGTTGGGTCTGGGTGCGCTTGGTGCTCGCCATGCCACTCTGAATGCTCAACCCCAAGCGGGGATGCCTGACCAAGGAGACCTTCAGCCTGGCCAAGGAGATCTGTATGCTACAGCAGACGTACAGCCTACAGCAGCCTACTAGTAGACCTACATGCTACAGCAGACCTTCAGCCTGACAAGGGAGACCTACATGATGGGACCTTGGCTCTGGCAGTGAAACCAGGCAGGGAATCAGAGCACTGCCCTCACCTTTTCCTTGCAAAAAAAATACTTCTTTCGAGCTCTTGGGTTTGTCCACCTCAGACACATAATTACACACGTGCACGCACACGCACACGCACGCACACGCACACGCACCTCAAACTCCTCAAACGGCGGCCGAAACAATGATACGCTGAAGCCATCAGCCTGCACCCCATTTGTGTTTGAGGCGTGGGAAGTCTTGCTCCGCTTTGCACTGCTCCCTTCCCCTGCGTCTGTAAAACCATTTCCTCAGGCGGTGTCAGGCTGTTGCGCAGGACAGGGGGGATCACTGCCTTGGCTGGGTAACCATGACAGTTAGGTTGCCTTGGCTGTTGCGCAGGACAGTTAGGCTGTTGCGCAGGACAGTTAGGCTGTTGCGCAGGACAGTTAGGCTGTTGCGAAGGACAGGGGGGATCACTGCCTTGGCTGGGTAACCATGACAGTTAGGTTGCCTTGGCTGTTGCGCAGGACAGTTAGGCTGTTGCGCAGGACAGGGGGGATCACTGCCTTGGCTGGGTAACCATGACAGCATGGTTTTAAGTGCTCCTGTCTGGGACCAGCCACAGGCGATTGTGAAGTGATGGTGAATCAAGGAGGCACAAGGGGTAAGCACGCCTTGGGCCCAGCTTAAGCCTAGGTTTGGCCCCATGCCCTTGCCACGAGCAACACGCCCTTGCCACAAGCAGCACGCCCGCATCACGAGCAGCATGCCTGTATCACGAGCAGCACGCCCTCATCACAAGCAGCTCTCCCATCCTCGCAACCTTCAAGGCTAACAACGCAGCCGTTTGTGATCCCTGGGTAGCTCGTCCCTGCCCCTCATGTGGACCCGTCCCCCCCTCCCTTCAGCCTTCGAGGTCACTTGCTGTTCAGCCTTCGAGTCCACTTGCTGTCTTTGCGCCCCATGCTGTTGCTGGGCTCCCATCCGCTCACCACCCCTCCCCGCCGTCTCCAAATCCCACACTGTCACAGAGTCATAGAGAGAGCACGCCTCCCGCCAGGTAACCCAATACTTGCTGAAGGGCCCGACTTTTCCAGGGGATACCTCATCTAGGGGACCAATGGCCCAACTTTCCCGGGTTAATGCATTATTGATGGGCCCACCTTTTCCAGGGGAAGCTCCCAAGGACGCCACCACTTGCACGGAGGCCGTGGCGGCGGGGGGTCCGGATGCTGCAGCTGCAGCTGCAGCAGCAGCCAGCGGCAGGGCGGTGCCCTTCAAGACCTCTGGCATGCCTGCGTGCACGTGTATGCGTACGTGTGTATGTGTGCGCAAATATGTCTTTAATGACGTCTGGCATGCCTACTTGTGTATATGCATGTGTGTGTCATGTGTATGTGTGTGCCCCTTCCCCTAAAATCCCACTGGTATGCCTGTGCAAGCTGAAGTCTTGAGAGGCGCGCACGCGCACACACACATACACACACAAGCACAAACACGTGTACAGACACACACACACCTCTGGTATGCATGGCAGTACAGTGCATAGAACATCCCCAACAACCGACCCAAAGGATAGCACAGCGCATGAGAAACACACTCCATACATAAATGGAAACAAACACAGCCTGCAGGACAGCAAGGTGCACAGGAAAGTAAATGTGCGATCACAGCAAGCTCCAGGCACAAACACACCTGGCTTGTACGTCAGCGTGTTGCACAGCACGTCGCAGTCCTTGAACTTGGGCGTCAGCCCCGCACGCACAACGTTGTCGGAGCTGGCCATCACCTCCACGATCTCGCCTGCTAGGTAAGCGTGCGGCTCGTTGGCAGCCAGGTACACCTGTGGCGGACAGGGCAAGGCTCAGGCTGTGAGATGAAAGGCATAATCAAGTCTCATGCACTTCTGCACTGAGGAACCCACGCCAGCGGCTCAATTGCAGATACACCTGTGGCGGATGGAGCACCGTTCAAACTGCGCATGAAAGTGCACCTGCTCACTGACTGTGTATGTTAGCACACTTGTGTTGCGTGTGGTGCACATGGATGCATGCACAGACAAACCCATGTCATCAACTCAACACGCAGGCAACTCAATTCAGAAACGCAGCCTCCCGCAGTCTTAAGTGTTATAAAAAGCCAAGGTGCACGTGTGGCTCGTTGTTGGACAGGCACACCAGGCGCGGCTTTGTGGATGCATCCCGTATGCACTTGTGATGCACATATGCTGCAGGGTGGGCTGCAGGGTGGGCTGCAGGGTGGGCTGCAGGGTGGGCAGTCCAAATGCAGCCCATCATTTTCGAGTGACCTGAACCCTGACCAGACCCTGATCTACGCCCAAACCCTCTGACCGGTGTTGCTCCCTGCACCCTGGCATGACCCAATTCACTCCATCATGTTGTGGGTGGGCGCTGAAGCACCCCGGACGTGTGCAGTGCCAGAGTTGCCCAAGGACTCGAACGTTGTGGCCCCTGGGGGCTGCACCATCATGAGGCCTTATGGACCCTGAGCCCTGCACAATCATGAGGCCTGATAAACCCTGCGCCCCGTACCCCTCATCTGAGGCATCCCTGTCCATTGCTGGCGCAACCCCACTGCTTGGCCAGCCCCCACGCACACACACCTACCGCCTGGCCGGCATCCACGTACACACACCTACCGCTTGGCCGGCGTCCAGGCACACCCGGTTCAGGAACAGCGAGGCCAGCACACCCACGTCCCCACCAGGGTACTGCTCATTCAGCCGGAGGACCAGGGCCTCGTGCGGGTCCAGATCAGCCCCACCTGCGCCGCGCACAAGCCAGGCAGGCCATGTGATGCGCTTGCCTATCCTCACTGTTGCCCATTTGCTCGTTGAGCCTCAAAACCTGGCCCTGATGCAGGCGCCCTCAGCATGAGCCTGTCCAGCACGCAGCGGCCACACGAGTGTTTTGGCGTCCCTAGCGCTCTCAAATGCCGGCTTCAAGGAAGGGACCCTGCGAGGGTCCACTCTAAACCTGTTGATGATGCTCATGCATTTTGCGTGATTGCCATGGCAGCACATGCTCCACCCAAGCCTTTGCGTTGGTCCACCCCCGTCTGCACCCTGCGCAAGAGCTATTGAGAGCTCACTTGCTGTGCGCAAAATGCAGCATTTGGGAAGCGCCTTTGTATTTTGTTCAGTCTTGAGGCAGAGATGTCATTCACATGCACTACACCTCTGCCTGCAGCAAGCCCAGCGGGAGAACGAGGAGCGCGCATGTCTGTGTGTGTGTGTGTGTGTGTTGTGCACGCTTTTTATGTGAGCCTTCAGTGCCCCGGCCAACTTGCCTACACTGCACCCAGCCTTGAGCGACCGGCCTGGCCCTCTGCTTGCCTACACAGTGCGCAACGGCCACAGAGGCCTTCCCTAAGGACCACCTCTGTTCTCCAGTGGTGGCACCTCTGGTGCGTACGTGTGGGCGACATCTGTTTAGATCATTGGCACCTCTGGTGCATGTGTGCGGGCGACAACTGCTCAGATCATTGGCACCTCTAGTGCATATGTGCGGGCGGCAACTGTTCAGATCATTGGCACCTCTGATGCATGTGTGCGGGTGACAACTGTTCAGATCATTGGCACCTCTGGTGCATATGTGCAGGCGACAACTGTTCAGATCATTGGCACCTCTGGTGCATATGTGCGGGCGGCAACTGTTCAGACCATTGGCACCTCTGGTGCATGTGTGCGGGCGACAACTGTTCAGCTCATTGGCACCTCTGGTGCGTATGTGCGGGCGACATCTGTTCAGATCATTGGCACCTCTGGTGCATATGTGCGGGCGGCAACTGTTCAGATCATTGGCACCTCTGGTGCATGTGTGCTGGCGACAACTGCTCAGATCATTGGCACCTGTGGTGCATATTTGCGGGCGACAACTGTTCAGATCATTGGCACCTCTGGTGCATATGTGCGGGCGACAACTGCTCAGATCATTGGCATCTGTGGTGCATCTTTGCGGGCGACAACTGTTCAGATCATTGGCACCTCTGGTGCATGTGTGCGGTCGACAACTGTCCGGATCATTTGCACCTCTGGTGCGTATGTGCGGGCGACAACTGTCCAGATCATTGGCACCTCTGGTGCGTATGTGCGGGCGACAACTGTTCAGATCATCGGCACCTCTAATGCATCAGGTGAGGCTGACCTTCCTCACCTCAGCAGCAGAAAATGGCAGTCAACAGCACCAGCAGTGCAGGGGTGGGGCAGTCACTGCAGAGCCTGCAGAAATGCGAGTCTGCCAGATGCGTAGATCAATGCACTCACTGCTGGGGCCGCTGCCTGCGCGCGCCGAGAGGCGCTCAACGATGGTGTTGATCGCGGCGGTGACGGAGGGGGGAGCAGCGGTCATAAGGGCAGAAAACGCCGCGCGCAGAGCCTGTGCAGGGGGGGAGTGTCCACAGCGGGTGCACATATCAAGTGACGGGTCAAGGATGCACATGCACAGGCGTCGCGCTTGCGCAGTGCATGTGCCTATGGCCATGTCTGACTGCAGACTTCCAGCTGTGGTGGCGGTGGGCATTCCGACCTTGAGAGGTATGTAGCGGTGGCGAGTTCAAACATTCATGAGTTATGATTCATTACACCCAGCCGTATGCGCTGGCCTTTCTGGCAGTCAGCCTGCAGCAGAGGCAACGAGGACGCCAAAAGGAGCAGCAAGACAGGAGCACAGGGCATGAGTGCATGTGTGCAGGAGCAGAAGACCTGTGCAGCCGCTTGCGCAGGGGGGAAAGAGCGCCTCTTCACCCACGTGCCATGTCCATGCTAAAGCATGCGCCAAGTCATACACACACATGCACAACTGCATTATACAAACATAGCATCACACACCAAGCCCAGCTCAGAGCCATGCTGCATCCACACGGCCTCGAATAGCAGCGCTTGGGCCGGCTTCAAACAGCAGCGCTTGGGCCATCCCCAAACAACAGTGCACGGGCCGTCTGCAAATAGCAGCACTTAGGCCGGCCTCAAACAGCAGCGCTTGGGCCGTCCTACGCTTGGACCCTCATGATCCTCAAGTCGGGAACACATGGTTGGGGTCCTGCTGTGCGCACACACGCTCCACGAACGGACCTGCTTGGGGTCCTGCTGCGCACTCTCAGCCTCCAATGCAGCCACAGTGTCCTGGCCCAGCAGCTGTACGGCCTCTGGCGCGGTCTTGCGGAGCTGCGCAGCGATCGCCGCAGGCGGCCTGCACCAGACACCCAGGCAGCACACCATCACAAGTGTGGCACTGCATGTCCGCGTGTGCTTGCATACCCACACAGCCCCTTGACCATGCCCCCTCCTGCGCCAACTTCTGCTACCGAAACACCACAGCGGACAAAATTGACACCAAAGTCCAAGCGCGGGGCGTGGGGAGGGGCGCCAGCAGAAACCCGACATTTCCCCGAGTGCACCGTTCGGCAAGCCGCGACCACCAGCAGAGTCCCCGCGAACTGAGCTTCCCAGCCAACATTGCCTGAAGACGCAATGCCATGCTTTAACATTACCGTTCCAAAGACGGCGCAATTACCTGTGCCAAGTGGCATTTGGTGCCAGATCTGCTAGATCTCCAAGTGGCTCTGACGAGGCATCAGCACAAAATAAATGCATGTGCATGTACCAAGTGGCTCTGACAAGGCATCAGCACAAATTACATGCATGGCTCATGCCTTGCCCTACCTTGCGCTACCTTGAGAAACAACCCTTGCTGACTCACCTCAAGCTTCCCCCCCCTAGCCTTCCAGCCCTTACGGGCTCTACTGCCCCAGATCGGAAG
>LKMJ01007087.1_pt1 | contig 10558 bp, 16 predicted proteins | sample 643391 | NCBI WGS metagenome assembly LKMJ01 (sample SAMN04112250, study PRJNA286221) | soda lake metagenome | biome: soda lake; feature: Kulunda Steppe; material: water; isolation source: sample PL-Br10 brine of Picturesque Lake | place: Russia: Kulunda steppe | collected 2010-07
CCTTCCTGCGATCCACCCACCCGTCTACCTGCCCCCCTGCCCCAGATCGTTTACGCACAGCTTGCCTGCCTGCCATGGATCCTTAAATGCAGCCTTTCTGCCTGCCAGCCTGCCCCAGATCCTTTTCGCACAGCTTGCCTGCCTGCCTGCCTGCCTGCCTGCCTGCTTCCCTGCCCCAGGTCCTTCACCCGCAGCCTGTCCAGGGCAGCCTCCAGGTCCCCCACAAGGCCCGCCAGCCCCCAGCCCCCAAGCTCCCAGCCCTCAGGCAGCCGCGCATCATCCCCTTTAAGGCAGCGCCCACTGTCACCTTTTTCCCCGAACCTCAGCATAGAGGAGGTGCGCGTGCATGTGTGTGCATGTGCATGTGTGTGTGTGCGTGTGCGCGTGTGTGTGTGTATACCCTGTGAGCAAGCTGCAGGTAACAGAAATTTTTCTCATGCCAATTGGCCGTATCGTTGAGAGGTAGGGCCCATCAGTATTTTGGGCATTGGTTCTGGCCCCAAAACTTACTTTGATTAAAACAAGATCTCAGCTTGCAATTGAGCATCAAGGTTGTGCATGTATGTGTGTGCGTAAGACTGTGGGTTTGAGTGTGGGGAAAGTTGCTGGTGTGGCAATTGTTTTGAAGACGTGCACAAATGCACGCACACACAAACGCACATTCACCCTTTCAACACGCATGCGCGCATGCAATCCCACATGCATCCACACACTCATTTTTGACTGTGCCCACGCATGCATCTGTGTATGTGTGTGCGCAATCAGGATGATGACGAGGCAGATGCGGAGGAGCAGCTGCTTGAGCCGGAGAGCCCCAGCAGCCCCAAGAACTGGCCGCAACAGAGTGGCAGGTTTGCAACAGGCATCGACCCCTCCGCATCGGACGTGTCCTCGCTGCCTGATGACGTGGTTGACGCCATTGAGAACTCTGACCCGAGCGCATCCTCAGGAGGTGCGCGCGCGCCTGCTGCTGTGCTGTCTGCGCGCATGCATGTGTGTGTACGTGTGCATGCATGTGTGTGTTGCAAACAATGTCAATGCCATCAAGAACTCGGACCCCAGCGCATCCTCGTAAGGTGCATGTGCCTGCTTCCATGTTGTTCCCCTGCGCGCGTGTGTGTATGTGTGTGTTTGCGCGTGTGTGGTGGTGATGGTGATGGTCATGGTGGTGTAGAGAGGGACTGTGTCAGGGAGTGTGCATGCATCTTGTTGCATGCGCATGCGCATGTGCAACAGCACGCATGTGTGTGAAGGTGAAACTTGCAGGCAGGGTATGCACAAAGGATGCTCCAAAAGTTGCATGAGTGGCATGTGTGCGCTATGAGGCAGTGCTTGCGCATGGGTAACTTGTGTGTCTGTGTGTGTGTGCTGAGGCAGTACTTGTGCATGAGTGGCGCGTGTGTGTGCTGTGAGGCAGTGATTGCTCATCCGGCGCCCTCTAAACCAACATGCTCAGTGTGCGCAGCACGTGCAAGGCATATTTGTGGTTAGGACATGACAGTCCATGTGAGCACTGCTTGCTTGCAGCGGACACCTGAAGTACCGCAGCCACGCACACACACTCCCCTATAAACACCCTTGCACGCACGCACGCACATGCGCGTTTGCACACACATGTGTCCCCATGCTGACGTTCCTCTGCACGCCCGCAGACGAGTCTGCAGACAGCCAGCAGCTTGCTCGCAGCACGCACAGCGCTACGCACGACGGTGAGCCGCCCACGCCCTCCTCCCAGCCTGCGCCCGTGCTTGACCTCTCGCAGTCACAGCAGCAGCAGCAGCAGCAGGTTGGTAATCAGCGGTACCCTCCACGCACAGCCTCATCCAAAAGGGAGCCAGGTAGAAGCCAGAGGTCAGACGCCCCCAGGTCTGCAGGCAAGGGGGGAGCCACGCAGCTATCCAAGAGCTGCAGGGCGAGCCGCAGCGTCAGCCCACAGCCGCTCACGCGGCAGGCGGGCAGCCCACAGCAGCAGCAGCGTGGCGGCGGAGGGGCAAGGTGATGTGGCCAGGAGCAGCGTGTAGCAGCCACATCTGTCCCTATCCCTATGGGGCGATTGAGTTGGACCCCCCAGAAACCCATCTTCGTGACCATCGTCATGAACATAATGCGTACCATGGTTGTGAAATCCTTGTGCCAATACAGTTCAATACAAAAGCCGTCTGCATTGAAGTTGAAGTTTTCTGGCTCGGAATAACTTTTGTTGTGATTGACCTCAACCCAAAGTGGGAGTGTCCACTGGGCTTGCTGGTCACTAACGTCTTGTAATGTGAAGCTTAAGCATCTGGGGCTTGAATTGTGTGTCTGTCTGATAAGCAAGAAGACTGTGCCAGCATGGGTGATCTCCATCACTTGTTTGAGTGCCTGCCTGCCATTTTCTCACTTTCTCACTGGGTAAAAAGACACCGCTATAAGAATAGACCAGGAAATCTGTGCTTCCAGTGAGTCTGAGGGCATGTCAATATTATGGATACAGATTTTGGCTGCAAGAAGCGTATGGCAGTGCAAGACCCGGTCACATCCCTCAGATACACTGACAGGAGCCTCCTGAGGTGGTTCCTCACCCTATGGATGGGTCTGCGTCACACTGTACTGACGCCTTCAGTGCTGAGCACCATTGCCCAAATGGCCCACATGACAGCAACATGTGCTAGTATTAGCAGAGCACCACTGGGCCAGCAGATTATCAACTGAACCAGCCTGAGTGGCAAACATCCTCTTGGCTTCGAATTTTTCATCACCCTACAAGTAAGAAGACAGCTGGAGCTCATATGGGAGCGTCAACTCCACAGAATTTCCGCATCTAAACTTCACATTGTCACGCCGAAAGACTGCTGCATCCAAATTAGACTCACAGCATGGCCATAACATCCAACTAACTCGGTTGAACCAACCTCCGGCTCACAATGCAGCATAATCTGGCACTGCATAAATCTGACGTGACAGCATACCAGGTAATTGTGATTATGATGATCCCCGAAAAGCGTGAAGAGTTCTACTTGTTATCACGGTTGTACAACAATGAAATACTTGGAGTAACCTCCCTTCCCTCGATCAGCCTGATGGCCAATTTGGCGGATACCCCTGATCTGCAACTTGAAAGTCCTTTGTCAAACAGGCATGTGGAATATAAGGGGCCTCCATAGAAAAGGATTAGCAGAAAGGGAAGAAAAGGAAAGAGTACTTTCTTCTGAGAGAGCACACAAACAAGTCTTGACAGTGAAAAAAAGAGCCCTTATTTTCCACATGCCTTGCCTAGTCGGACTGTCTTTGATTTTCTTTCTCAACGGCACAATAGACTCTGCCATTTCATTTCGAACATGCTGGACTATTTTTTTTTTTTGCTGGCGAAGCAGCAACATACCAATCAGCCTAACGACTTGGCTGGCGTTTAACCCCTTAACTTGTAACTTTGTCAAACAGACCACTATGTAACCTAATCTAACAGAACAAAACATGAAAAAACATCAGACACAACCTTTCTTCTGCTGTGAGCGCTTTTAGTTTTGGTTTGGGTTGCAGGCCTTTTAAGCTGCAGCTTAGCTGCCCTCGTTCGGCGGATACAGCTATGTAATTTAAACTAAACTAACCGAACTGAACAGAACACTGGATCACTGTTTAGTATCTGGTTACAAGTGTCGCTGAGAATATCTTGCCTGAATGTCATCAGTTTGCGAGCAAGCTTTGAGAGCAATGTAGAAATGCACTGCAAGTATCGTGCTACATAAGAAGAATTCTGCACTGCAGATATGGAAATAGACATTGATGGTCAGCTTCACACCTCGTCTACGATTGAAATCATGCAGAAGGACATCAACTAGATGCCAAGTTGGTTCTGTACAGGCAGGTGGTAAAATGAACCCACAAGGCGACCAAGCTCTTTGCCCATGGTTATGTGTCTATGCCCCCATTTGAATCCAGCTTCTGTCCAGTGATGTCACGAATCTGGGTTGGGCTTAGACACTCACTAGCTAGTTGAACTTTAAGTTGAAATGCAAGGCATTGTCGCTTGGATGGCCACAGACATAGGTGCATGCTTGACACTGCAACTTGCTCCTGTCTTTTAAGGAGAGCACACTGATGATCAGACGCGTACACGCACACAAACACGATTTCACTGCTGAGCAGCCATAGAGCCTTTTTTTCAACTGCGAACATACACCCCCTCTAATCCAACTACACAATTGTAGTGCAGCAGCCACATACACTGTCTTTTGGATAATGTCAGCTATGCAACAGAAAGGCATTCCTATCACTAGAATACATACATGCAGTCCAGCGCGGTCATCAAGACTGCGTACGCATGGCTCATAGCTTGAGTCGAAGAGCATATTAAAGCCAATGCATCTCCCACACACCAAGATTGTGCCCCTGGGCGCAGCCTTTGGGCTTTGGAGTGCAAGGCGAGCTCTCCGTGCACCAACAGCGCTTGTGAAGGTTACACCATCAATCGAGTGCACATTGCTGCGCACCATGAAGGAAAGCATCCAAGGCAAATTTTCAACAACTTGCAACTTGAGCAATGCCGGCCAGTCCCAAGTCAACAGTCAACTCCCTGATCTAATTGCAGCGACGCACTTGGCAGTGATTTCCTTGAATTTTCAATGCGCACCCCCTCTTGCATCTCACCAAACCCCAATAAAGTACATGCTCTATCATGACATCAACTTTGGTAGGCTATGAACAAGTGCACGCACATGCTTGGTGGGCAACCTTCATGAGGCAAGAACCTGGCTAGGAACAGAGCAAGTGAAGGCATGTTGATCACAGCGTAAGCAGGCAGTCATTATTTCAGCGGCCCTTTTGCAGGAATGGGATCCATCAGAAGGCAGTCTTTTACAAAAAGACGAGCCTGCACGCTCTTAGCCTGATGTCGGCGTTGCACTGCAGTAAGGGGACAGTAAAGAGCAATGGCAGTACTTCTTGTTACAAAACATTCAGCAAAACATTCGCTTTAAGCAAGTAAATTTGATTTTGTTATTTCTGCCTACAGGGTGCAATGGAGCATAGAGTTAAGGACAGATGTGTAGGAGACACATAAGAAGACCTAGGCAAGATAATGCAGGAGAGTGTCCATGAGAAGCATAACACAGGCAAAGCACTTACCAAAGGGCATTTCCAGAATCCAGGCCTTCTGATGCACGCGTTGCACAGCACATGCCTGCAACTCCCATTGTTATGCAATAGCATACATTTGGATACATATGATGTCAGTGTGAGTACGCACGTCTGTGTGTGTGTGTGTGTTACAACTAAGTCTTAAAGTGCATCGGTTAAGCATCCTTCATGTGCCACCCCCCTCTCTCTTTCCCCCTCCATCTAAGTACTTCTTCCATAATCCCCTTGTTTTCTGATGGTTGCAAGATATATGCAAGAGATCCCAAAAGTCCTAGCTATCACTGATAGTATGAGCTTCTCCATCTAAAAAACAGGCTAGTAGCAGGAGAGGGACAGGAAGAAAGGAGTGAGGTAGAAGCACTGGATGCAGAGGGCAGCCAGACTGACAAATGAAAGAAATAGTAAAGGTCAGTCAGGTCACAACAGCACGCACCCGCATCCCATTACAGAGAAAGGTGGCCCTTCATAGCAGACCTGGGGGAAAGGGAGCAGGGAGGCAGCAAAAAAAATGATACACAAAGAAGCATGAGGTGCCACTGTTGACCAATACACAACGCAGCAATCTGGATTTTACAAGGGAATACTGGCAAAATTTATGAGCGGTCATGACCATAAGTGAAAGTGGAAAATTGGGAACAACAGTGGGCCCTACGCAGCAACCTACCGGGCATTCATGCTGCAGTGAAGTAGCCTCTGCATGCCGTCTTCCAACCTCTGCAGCCTCTTTAGCCTGCCTCTCAACCTCCAGAGCCCTCTCCGCTGCCTGAGCACATTGCTCTGCAGCCTCTGCACGCTCCCGGGCGACCTGTGCATTCTGCCTGGCAGACTCCACTTCCTGCTGGTAAGTAATGAAAACATTGAAAACATTTTAGGAACGGTCAATGCAAGAGACTTGCTTCAACCCGGCGAATGGGACACACGGCATGGCATATATACAATGTTTCCGTTGCAAAAATACAAAAGCATGCCGGACTCAAGAGTTTCATCAAAAGCATGGTAAGGAAGATGACAAGTAAGAACTAAATGAGAACGCAAGGAGAACGATGGGCATGTCCGTCAGTAAAAACCTTGCTCCCTACTCAGGTATCATGATCTCATTGTGTTGGTTTGAGGCACACAAATCACACAACAGCATACAAAGACAGGTAGTAATGCAAGGCAGGGCGTTAGGAACAATGCCTATTCAGCTATTTGCATGACAGCAGACTACTGCATGCTAGATAACGAGCCCCTTTGCAGACATGTATGGGCTGCATACAGAGATGCTTATTTAGGTCGATGAACATAGCCAGGTGGCTGAATGGTCAGATGCCTGACATGGTTATTAGGATGTCAATAATCGTTCATGTCCGTCCAGAAGCCGTCCATCAAAAGCAGACAATACTAAGCTCTCGGTCGAGTTCTGGTTGGCTGGTTGCTAGGATGGCTTGGTGCTCAGTTAGACATTTGGTCAATTTTTGAAAGAATTCCTGAAATTTGATTGCATGATCGATTGCTGAGCACAGCTATCCTTTATGAGATCAGCAGCGCTCCCAGTGGGCGTCATCCTCACCCGTCTGTTTAGAGCCAGATCCCAGCCTGATCGGGTCCCAGCCTGAGCGGAGCCTGAGCGGACAATCCCTAAGACCCTGTGCTCGCGGTTTGAGCCACCGCGCAGACACCTTCCTGCCTCCATAGACATTGGTGCTCCTTAAAGCCTATTAATCAAGCCAAAGGCTTGTAGGCTTCTGCAAAGCTGCCTTCCTTTGACAGGTGTAGCTATGCAACCCTCACCTCACCTAAGCCGCCTCTTGGACTCCCGCACAGAGCCTGACAATTATCATTCTGGCCTCATGCATTTATAATTCTTTGGTCGATTGCACCTGAATATTAGTGAACCTGGTCACATACGCTGCTTCCCTACTCAAGGCACTGATATTCTCACCTTCTTGTGCTGCGCGACGAGCACTGCGTTGGCACGGGACTTGCTAGCAACGCTTTCTGCCTGCAGTCTCAAGGTATTGGGGTATGTACACTTTCCAATGGGCATTGAGTTTGCATTTTCAGGCACGATGATGGGCACAGCCAGTCGTTTGCTTGTAAAAAGCCAGTCCTGTGCCAGCCACAGCAAGGTTTCTGAAGGCTTGGCGTGCATACAGACACATGATGGACTATAATCAGTGCCAGAATCATGTGCATGCATTAGCCGTGCACAATGACCAAGTGAAAAGAGGACCTGATTTGCCACAGGAAGATGGCCTGTGATTGTGTAGGTTGCCAAGGCCACCTCGGCCAACATATGCAGGACATGGTCACCTTCGAGTAATGTCAGTCATAAGGTTGTTTAACACCTGGCAGGAGATTGTCCTTAATTGTCCTGGCCAATCTTCTGTCCAGCCAGAGTCTGAGCCAGATGGCTGATGAGGTTTGGCTGGTGATCTGGTCATCAAGGACAGCCTGATCTTGTTACATCACCTGTGCTTCAGCCTCTCGGTAAGCCTTTTCGAGGTGCTCATAATTTCCCTGAAGCGCCTCGTGAGTATTCTTGAGGGCTGCATGCTCCAGCTTCAGCGCCTCATATTCCTACAGTAAAAAGAGGGAGACGTTGCAAACGCCTTCGAATGCGTCGACACATAAGTAAATTGCCGTACACACAGGAAGTATGCTTGCATGGAGTTAGAGGTGAAGAGGAAGTGCTTGGGGAATGGTGTTTCATCACTTGCATGCTGCACACTAGTCTAGGATAAGGTCGCAGGCTGCATGCGCACCCAGGCCAGACTGAGGCATTTAACTCAGCCCGAAACTTGGCAGGTGTCAGGTAATCAGATGCAAATGCAATTTTAAAAAGATGAGCCCAAAACGGTGCTCTGTCTCCGCGCTCTTGCAAATAAATCACTTATTACGCTGAACGGTAGGCACAGCCTCCTCCACTTCCAGCTCCTTCCAGGGGCTGTGCTCTAAACATGAAGGCAGATCAAATGCGAGCCCTGATCTTGTTAGGTTCATGGATATACCTGTACAGGCCTGCATAGTGCCCTTCCATAGCAGCTCCCATGAGTTCATGCGTGGGGGCCCACCTGGAGATGTTGTTGCGTCATGTCCACCACCTCTACTATGCCTCCCTCCTCATCCTCGTCCGTCACCAAGTGGCCGTCGGCGCTGTGACTCTCATCCTCGACCAGATCGATCACCATATGCTGGACACTGTGGTTATCCACATTGTGTAAAGTACTCCCTGTGGCCCTGTCCCTTGTTGGGTCATCTGTGTTGCCTTCCGAATAGTCGTCATCCTTGTCGTCCTCGGGGGTATCGTCCCTGGGCCTCTTACCACCCGGCTTTGAACTCACAAGCTTGGATTCATCACTTCGCACAGCAGTGTCTGCTGCTCCAGGGGGGGATCCTTCTGCTGCTACGATGGGCTCAGTTGCCACCGCAGCAGCTCCGGAAGACTCCGTGTCCATTTTGGAAACCACACCCATGTGTCCACTCCTCAGGCTGCGCATGTGCACACCCTGGGCAGCAGTATAAGCATACGATCAAAGCACAGCTGTACTGAACAAAGAGAGGGAGAGGAGCGCGAAAGTGAAAGTGGTGCCACTGGCAGTGGCACTGGCACTGGGTGGTGGCACTGGCAGAGGGTGATTCGATAGCAGGCCTCACAGGATCACGGCCATTGGGGCCGCTGGAAGGTGTGGCCCTGCTTGTTCTGGCCATCCCGCGCTCTGCCAGGCCGGACTGATCACTTGGAGAGTTGCCCGAGGGGATTTATCAGTTTCGAGTAATCGATAAGTAAAGTTTTATGTCCGTGTTTTATCTGTAAATATAGGCCGAAAGCTGTCCTGCAGGTTAGGATTAGGACAAACGCATTAGCCTTACCATACTTATCAAGAGCTCCTTCATGCAGCCACTCCTCGCTCCCGGTGCTCGTGCTGCTGCCATTGGTGGTTCTGTGCTAGGTCCTGAGCTAGGATTTGGCTTTAGCTAAGCTACCCTCGTCAGGTATAGCTTTGTAACCTAACCTGAGCTAGGAATGCTTCTGCTCGTGGAGACGCAGCAACGGGGTCTGCCAGACAAAAGATCATGAAAAACTGCGGAGGCGGTGAGAACACTCAGTACATCAATCAAGGAGTGGGTGTCACCTAGGGCTGGCTGATATTGCTGAGATACGCACGTGCTCATCCTGAAGGTGCCCCATGCTGCCGGCTGATGACATCGCTGCCCATATTACGGACCAACGATGTCCGGCTGATGAGGCATCTGCCCCACGTCACCTACCAGGCCGGCCTCTACAAGCTTCCTTTGTACCCCGCCCCCCTCCCTCTGGATCCTGGCCAGGCCTCTCCAGATCCTTCACTGTGCACCCAGGAGGGCCTCCTGTTGAGCCTGCACCAGCCGATCTCCATACACAGCAGCTCCAATGCCCTGTTGCTGCTGCTGCTGCTGCTGCTGCTGCTGCTGCTCAATTTGCCGCTGCTGCATGTCTTACCACGCTTTTCCATTATTCTGATGGGCAGTGGAGGGGCTGGCGGGGCTGGGTCGGGGCTGCAGGCAAAGTATGCGTTGTGCCGGTTGTGCCGCGTTGTGCAAGCACAGGGCAATCCGCTGCACTAGTATCGGCCAGTTGCTGCTGCTGGCGCTGCTGCTGGTGCAGCTGCTTAAGCAAATACTGATTCTCCTGATGCCAAGGGATTGGATTTGTAGGACATGACTCGATATATCATGCATACATGGCCAGCCCAATTTTATCCAACAATTTTGATTTGATTCAATTCTGAAAAGAATCATTATGGAGTCGCAAAAGGAGACTTTTCGCAAGTACCTGGAGTCCGCCGGAGCCATTGATGTCCTCGTCAAAGGTGGGCTCCTGTTCTGGCAGATCAACGACAGGCCCTCCTGTGCCTTCTGTCCAAGTTCCTCTACCCCGCGCTCTTTCGCCAAATTATAAGCCCACTCTTCCTTGCTCATCTTCTAAACCACCTGCAGTGCTGGTGTCCTTGTACGAAGAACCCGAGAAGCCAAAGGCAGCATTAGAGTGAGTAGGTCTTAGATGCAGCTCACAGCCGCTTGCTCATACGCACAATGTGCACGAAGGTGCACACAAAGGTGCACAAAGGTTACAAGAGGTGAATGGCAGAGGAAACAGGAGTACTGTACAGTATTGGCAGGGCACAAAGGAAACCAGTCAGCTTTAATGGGCACTCCTGGCAGCACAACCATTTGACCAGTTTGAGAAACTGCGGCGCTTTCGTGGTATTGCTCCGAGCAGCTGTGCCCTAGCGACTCCACTACGTGGCCGTGTATTTATTGAGTACACCTTGACATGCAAGCCTGCACGCCTGTGCACAAGTGCGCACACACATGCATACACACACACACACACACACACACACACACACACGCACACGCACGCACGCTTACACACGCACACGCACACACACACATGCACACGCACACCACACACACA